>ERZ1036441.447-NODE-447-length-20872-cov-4.294759_pt1 | contig 20872 bp, 29 predicted proteins | sample MGYA00514225_ERZ1036441 | MGnify/ENA primary metagenome ERZ1036441 (study PRJEB33795, sample SAMN09464925) | human gut metagenome | host: Homo sapiens | place: USA: Stanford, California | collected 2016-08 | study: EMG produced TPA metagenomics assembly of the... | reverse complement strand
GTCTACTGTTACTTCATGTTCTCCGAAGAAGTATTGCACTTCCTCAGTGTCGTTCGCGGTATCATCTGGCTTAGATTCACCATTCTCTCCGCCATTGTCTCCTTCTTCTGAAGGCTGTCCAGAAGCTTCTCCTCCGGCGTCTTCAATAGATTGTGCACCAGCATTGTCATCTTGTACAGCAGTGCCAGCGTCAGCAGGAACATCAGTAGTAGCAGCATCAGTTGTTACCTCCTTGGTTTCTACCGGATTTTCTTCAGCAGTAGGATGAGTGGTTGACGGTTCAGTAAATGAGAAAGACATTACGCCTCCTTAAGTTATTGTTGAATTACACCCGGCACGGCCTTAGCCACACCTTCTTCAAGCATCTGCATTTGCTGTGCTTGCATCTGTGCTTCCTGTTCTTGTGCCATCTCTTCAGCCGATTTAAGGAACGGCAGTTCAGCAGAGATTTGACCACGCACCCAATCCATATAGTCAGGCCATTTCACAGCAGCTAGGACAGGCTCAGGCCATTGTAATGGCAGTGACATGTACTGAGCAAAGTTTGCCAGTTTATCCAACTCAGCCATGCGTCCTAAAGCTTCAATACCTGTAATAATCACAGGGTCCACTAAGTCACTAGTGAACGACTCTCCTGCCTCCAGCAGACCCCACATCGCTACTGGCGATTGCATAGTAGTAGCAAAGAGGGAATATACACCACCCATGTTCTGCTCAATCTCTAACGCATCTCGCTGGATTTCTACAGCAGTAACACGTTCGGCGTCACGGCGTGTCATTGTCTCCATCATGAAGACTACACCGATACGGCGAGTGTATACCTCTAGAACCGCGCTAATAGGTGTGAGGTCTGCGTACTTACCTAACTGTACAATATGGATATCTTCTTCTACACCAGTGACAACCTCACCAGTGCCAGAGTTAACAAAGTGGTCAACATCAGTTTGAGCACCAGGACGAATCAGGTACTTGATATCTGCCATCAGCGCAGCACCACGGGCAACCGCTTCAGATAAGAATTGGATAACGAATAAATCACCGGAGTAATCCTCTGCAAGAGGGCGACCCCAATCCTCGCCATAGCTTCGCTTCCAAGTCAGTGGGATAAATGGTAGCTTTTCTGATTTAATTTTGCTCACCTTACCCACAGGTATATCATCAGCAGATTGCTTGAGTTCCCAAAAGCCATCACCTAGATACTTAGCATGAGTGTACAGCTTAATGCTGTCATCTTCCTTGCATTTCTTACCTTTCAAGCCAACCTCTACTACCGCACGTGTAGCTGGGTCAAAGGTACGTAAGGCCTTCTCTTGTAGCAAGATAATGTCTAACAGGTCGCCATTGGTGTCACGGTTAACTACGTAGTGATGCATTGGGATTGCACTGATTGCACCTTTGCTCGGCTTGTATAGCATACAGCTGCCAGCAACAATAAGATGCTTGAATGCTTCTACTACAGCAGGCCGGAATTGACGTTGCTCTAACTCTTTCATTGCCCGTGTTTCTACTTGAGCAAAGATAGTTGCTAGCTCTGTCTTCTTCAGGCCACGCTGATTGAGAATCTTCTCACCTTGTGCAGTTAAGTCTACACGGAAGAAGGAACGCTGTGCAGGGAATAGCACTTGCGCTAGCTTGTTGGCTAGATGATTAGTTGCCTGAGCACCAACACCTTGCCATCCATACTGCGAAGTCTCGTTATCCCCTTTGTCATTCATCAGATAGGGCAAGGTTAATTTGGAGTAATGCTTCGCCCTATCAAGGAAAGAGCTACGTTTATTGGAGAACTTCTCCCATAGCTTAGGTATCTTAGACCGCTTACCTCCATACTCCAAATCTGTGCTCTGTTTCATATTACACCTTCAAGCTAGAAGCTACCGGACGGACAAGGCCACGCTTGCCTTTTGCAGATGCAGTAGCATCATCACCCCCTGCACCAATCTGAATATCTTCAGCTTCAGTCTCAGGTTTGCGCTCAAGCTGCTGTGCTGGAACTTTGGCTTCAATACGTGGTGCATCTTGAGCAAGACCGATAGCCTTAAATGCTTTCTTTACAACACCCATGTTATCTCCTTAGAACTTCAGGTTATACACAGTGCCAAACGGCTCAAAGCCAAGTCGCTTATACATACGTCCGACACGTTCTTCATTAATACCAGAGGCGATAGATAGACGAACCTCAGAGCATTCATTCTCATCGGCCCATTGTTTAAGAGCCTTGATGAGACGCATACCGAGTAGTGTCCCTCGCTTCTCTGGTATAATGTAAAAGAGAATGTCAGAGGCAACTCTTACAGGCGTCCAAGGTGCTAACTCATGATAGCCAGCCCACAGGAACCCTACAATCTGCCCTTCATCAACAGCAACCCATAGGAATAAATCTTCTCTACTAAGAGATGCGCAAAGATTATGTGCGCTTTGTTCTGCATTCCATGAGGCTGAGTGATGGGACACCACCTTGACTTCCTCTTCCACATACTTGCTCCCAAGGTTTATAATCTCAGGAATATCTAGGAAGGAAGCTGGACGTATCATTGAACCACCAGTTGTGCTCTGACACAATCCATAATGTAACGCTTCACTTCATCAACGATTAACTCTTCATGAGTCTTAGTCACTTTCGGAGAAGAAGGCTTGAGAATCATCTCAAGCATCTCCATCCCTTCAAATGAAATCGTCGGTTTCTTCTTCGTCTGTACCATATAATTCGTCAACCTTCTCTTGGATAGCTTCTACAGAAAGACCAAGTTCTTCTGCATCAGCAAGTAAAGTGTATGGCACTTCCATGCCACAGGATAAAGTTTCAAAGATAGCTTCTGCTACCTCAACTGCACGAGTTGCCTTCATGCTATCAAAAGAAATCTGGTTCATCTTTGTCATGTCTTAATTCTCCCGCTTTGGGCAGACGAATGTTGCCCTTGCTTGAATCCTGAAGACCTTTGACTTCAAAGATTTTACCAATGACATTCAATCGTCCACCATGTTTAATATCGTGGAACATCTGTTCTGCATCTGCATGAGTCCACCCTTTACCTAACATAGCTTTGATTGTCTTGCCTCCTTTCCATTTGAAAATGAGGTTAGCTACCTTACCTTTGTACTTACCTTTGCCTTCTTCAAAGCCAATACAAGTAAGGTCATAAGTTACCTTACGGACTTCTTTAGTCTGACGATAACCTTTGTGGCCTGCTTCATAACCACAATCCAGTTTAAACACAGCACCTTCTCGGCCTGCATCTATTTGCTCTTGCGCAAACGCTTCAACTTCTCGCTCATTATGGCAAGGAGTAATAGGAAGGATAGCGTTGTTCCCGCTAAGATGAGGGCCGATGCGACGATGTAAAGCATCGTAACGTTTGAGATAAGAAACATCAGTGAATCCATCATGGAATGCCTTAATAGTTAACATATCGAAGAAGTCGATATACAGGTTGTCTTTAATCTGCTGGCCTATGAAATCAAGTGGCTCGGTACGATTAGGGTTTACCACTCCTGATAGAGCTTCAAGATAAACATCAACAGCCAGAGATTGCAACTCACCAAGATACAACCCGACAGGAAATACACTAAATGCCTTTTCCAAGGTTTCAACATTTGCGAGCTTCTTACCAGTTCGACCAAAGACGGCAACAGTACCATCATTACGGACCACAACAGCACTGAATATTCCATCTCGTTTCACCTGTGCATAACATGGAAAAGTAAGTTTCTTCTCAGGAACTTCACCGCGATGCTTCACCAGCATGAATGGGTGATTGCGGTGGTCTTCTGGAAGACCTAGAAATTGGAAGATGTTCATTCCACCACCCTCACAGCACCAGAATCTATTGCATCTTTAAAGAATGCTAAATCAGAACCATAGGAACTTAAGTGCCACATTGCACCTTCATCATAAGATACTAATACAAAACCGCGAGAGCTTATCTTATATAAGTTACCAAAGTAACCTCTATACAGCTTACCTTCCATATCAAATATCCTCATCAATACATTCGTGACGATGTTTCTGGAATAACTCTTTGTAGTAGTCTGCTTTCTTCAGGTCTTCTTCAGTGTTGAACTTCTTACCTGCACGCAGACGGTACTTCAAAGCATTACCCATGCAATACCCAGCGAATTGCTTCTCAGTCATACTACGGGCAATGATAGTGATTGCTTCTACACCTTCGAAGAATTCGTAGTGCTTAGGCTTAGTGACCATATTACTGTCGGACATAGCAGACGTGGTTTCTGGTGCAGTTACCTCAACCTTTTCGAAGTAGGATTGTGACCAACCCCCTAAACTTGCAGCATCTCCTTGGAAGAACACAGTATAGCCATTTTCAACACGATCCACAGTAAACACTTCATCTGCTCTGAAACCTTTACGCTTACAGTAATCCTCCCAGTTGGAGTCACGATACTTTACTTTACGTTGTACAAGAGATCCGGTTTGTAACATAATTAACTCCTCCATTCACTATACAATCAAGGGCAAGCTACTACCTGCCCTTTGTTCTATAGTGTCACCTAAATCTTGCCAACCCAGCGGCCTTCGCTATTTGTCTGCATCGGGATAATATGAGGTACACCATCCAGAATAACCACACAACCTAATGCTGGCTTGTACTTAGACTCACGACCATAGGCAAATGCACGAGATGACTCATCAATTAGACAGCCACCCTGCACAGCCCAATATTGCTCATGTGTATTACGTGCATACTCTACCGACATCTTACCATGCAAATGTCCACACACTAGATTCATGCGCTCATGCGCTGCATCTGCTAGTACAGAGCCAGCAGGCTGATGCTTGAATGCCACCTGTTCACCATTAGGTAACTCAAGGATATGCGTATGCTGCCAACCCCACTGGTCGCCACCTCCCTGCGGGAAGAAGACCTCACGGTAGGTGCGCAGGTATTGCACAGGAATGCCTTTGGCGCTTGCCTTGCGGAAATGCATAGAGCCGTGGTTAGAATGACACAGGCGCATAACAGGGAACATCTTATGCAGCTTATGCATGAAGACACGAGCTTTCTCTAACTCCATGCCAGCGCTATCCAGATTGGGGTCCGAATCATGGAATGACAGGGCATGTTTGTCTGCCTCATCCCCCAGATGTATCACTGTATCTGGACGGTAACGTGCTGCCACGGCTGCAAGGAACTCTAAGGTATCTGGGTGCTCATAAGGTGCATGAGTGTCAGGGATTACCAGTACACTTCGATGAGGCGAGTCAGGCAATGGTACAATAGCCAAATCCTCATACCGGTCAGGAGTCCTGAGCTTACGCTTTTCTTTGATACGCTTATCTTCTTGCAGAAGGGTCTGGTAATAATCACCATTCTTCTTGGTCTTCTTGAATTGACCATGCCAGTATCGAGCCAGCTGGCGGGTAATCTTCTTACCCACAGGGTGACACGATAATAAACGTGCCATCTCATTATAGTTAACATTACCCTTCTCATCGGTAGCTTGCTCGATTGCATCAAGTACCTCGGAGTCTTTGTACAAGCTGCGCAGCTTACCCAACTTTAACCTCCTTCTTTCTTGCATAAGCAAGGCGTGCCTTACGGTTCTTAGCCTCGCGCTTCTCTGCCTCCGTTTGATGTTTGTAATAAATCCACTCTGTCTGTGGTGTGCGATGGAGTTCTAAGTAGTCCGCAAGATTACGTAGAACTTTGATAACCTCAAGCGTATTATTGCCAGCCTTACAATACGACTGTGCATACGCTTCTATCTTGCCGATACCTCCATTGCAACCACGGCATAATACACCACGGACTGCACCTATATTATCGTGTGAATGGTCAACTACCCTATTTGCTTTAGAGATAAGTTTTAAATGACCTCCACAAATAGGACAACGCCAACCTTGTCTTTCACACAGTATGTCACGAACTTCACCAAGTTCAGATTGCTTCATCTTACGCACGTTGTTCTCCTCTTGCTAGTCTAGATACTTGAGTAGTACCTATGCCATACCGTTCAGCTAGAGCTTTACAAGTAAAACCTTTAGCACGTAAGGCTCGTAATTCTGCTACTTGTAAATCAGAAAGCACACATCTACCATTCTTTTCTCCCGGCATTCCACCTTTGTAGGCTCTGCCACGGACAGCCATGTCCTTCATGTTATCTTGATGTGTACCAGACTCTAAATGTAAAGGATTGATACAACGTGCATTATCACATTTGTGCCTAATAACAATATCTTTAGGCAAATCTTCAGGGTGAATGTTATGGTGCTTACAATAAACTAGCCTGTGCTTAGTGGTATATTTCTTCTTACCACATCTACCTTTATAGAAGGCAGTAGCGTAGCCCATGCCATAACCTTTACACCCATGGTCAATGCATCCATCCATCGTCATCTCCCCACAAGATTGGGTTCTTATCGGCTCGCCATATATCACCTTTGAATCTTGCCATGTGAGCCAGGCGACCACATTCAAGCATTAGGTCAAAGGCTTTGCCGATACGATAACCACCTCGGTAATTCTTAATCTTGACTTGTCCATGTCCGAACTTAGCCTTGTATGCGCCAAGCACTGCCATGTACAACTCTTTCTCTGTCTTACAACCCCTGAGAAGGTCATAGGCGTACTTAGCACCACGACCCGGTATGCCAGAGTAGTTATCGATATCATCACCAATAATCATCTGTGCATAATGGAACATGAGGCCAGCACCTTTTAAGTCTTTGACTTGACCATTAGCCTTACGGCGTAACTCAAGCCAACCCATAGGTTCTACCCACTTCTTCTCTTGACCCGGCTGAAGATGCCAACCGGGAACAATCATTAAATCCTTATCCAAGGAAACGATGCAAGTATCAGAGAAGGCTTTATGCTCTGGACTACCGATAGGGAACTCGTTACCTGTATCTTGCTGGAAGCGGCGGTGGCTGTCCCATTGTGCAATGCTCATGAGATCATCAGCTTCCTCGCCATCTGCCAAGATTGCACCGTGAACCTCTAAGAGATGCTCTCGCAATTCATAGAAGAATGGAGGCTTCTCGGCCTTACGTTGACCCTTATAAGGCTTGGTGAATGCTAGGCGAACACGGAAGTTAGCTTCTGATTTCGTCATGAATAACTTAGCAGCATCACACTCTGCTGCATACACCCAAGAGTTAAGCAAGGAGTTCACACGGTCACACGCTTGCTTACACTCAGGTGTATCTTTGATTGATGGGACTTGCCCTGACTTAACACGAGTTGTGGCTCGTACATAAGTCATCTCACTGATTGTATAACCTACGATGTAGGGTAACATATCAGCATCTATTAAAGCGATTCGATTACCTTCAGTCGGCCACAGCAACAGGTTATTGTCTTCCGATACTGTAGCTCCGAAGTCGAAGTTTGGTCGCATGTAGGCCACTCCTTCAAGAAGGAGGACACCGCATCGTGGAGGTTCTGTCTTAACCAATAGTCATCCCACTGTCTCACCTCCACTAGCTTCTCACCAGTTTTGTAATCATAGGCCACTCCAATGTATTGTCTGGTGATTGCATTGTAGCTAATGTCCATTGTAATTCGAGATTCAATAGTCGGCATAATTCATTCTCCAATAACTATTACGCAAAAGACCCTGCCTACACTAAGGCAGACAGGGCATTAGATGAGGTGAGCGTGATAGTCAACTAGGACTAACAGAGGCAACACCTGCTATTATCAAAACTCTTCTTCACTTACCGGCACTTCCGGTGCAGCTACGTCTTCTACTGCTTCAGCTTCTTCAGCAGCTTTAACCTCTTTCACTGGTTTACCAGCAGCAATCCAGTCCAGATATTCAGCTACGATGTTAGCCTTACCAATCTGGGCTTTGTCAGCCTGCTCAGGGAAGCAAGCACGAGCGAACTCCAGACCAGCAGCGAAGTTACCCATGCTGTCAATCTTAGCCTGAGCTTCTTCACGGGTATCGTAAGCCTTAGTACCAGCTACCAGTTGATCAGCTTCATCGACGATAATGAAAGACTCAACGGATACCAGAGCAGCACCTTTAACAACACGGTTTACGATAGTTTCAATCTTGAACATATTAAATTCTCCTTTGTTAGTTGTGGCATTATCGCCGATTAAAATTCTTCTCTTCTATAGTGTCCAGTAAATACCGGACACCGATCTGTCTCACGTGTGAGACTTTATAAGACTGTGTTTACCTGAGCAATGTCATGCGCCGGAAGCGATACGCCGTGGCGTTTCCCCGTAGCGGGGTCGCTGTAGTTCACCACGTGCTGTCCATCGCGCCAGATGTAGTGCAGGTCGGCGTATGTCTCCCCTTCAGAGAAGGAGTGAAAAGTGTTGCCGCCAAGCGTTGTAATGCCGCTCTTGCAGTGCAGGGTTACGATTTGTACTTTCATCATACCTCCTTAGTATTCCGCGTCCTCATCCATTTCCGGTGCAGGTGCATTATCTGCTTCCGGCACTTCCTGCGGAACAGACTCACCAGTCTCCAGAGGTTTACGATTAGATGGAGTGGCATCCTCCTCATCTTTCTTCTTAGCCTTCTTCCATTCTGGGTCTTCTTCACGAGCAGCTTTAATGATTGCTTCTACGTGAGAGCCAGCAACAGACAGGTTCTTACCACGAGGTGTCTCATTAAGGAAGTATTGACGCACCAAGTTAGCTGGGATTTCATCAAGGATTTCTTTGGTCAACTTGTCGAAGGTAATGTGACCTGTCATAGACAGACCTTCTTCTTCAACCTGAGCAATGACAAGTTTCTTCAGCTTGTCCGGCATACCACCAAAGCCTTTCCAGTTGACATACTTGAATGAGCCATCTTCATTCTTATCACCAGAGCCAACCATAGTTGCAGTCAGACATTCACCGATGAAATCATCGAAGCCACCTAGCAGTTCTTTAGGGTCAACTGCATTCAGGAACTTAGTCAAAGTTGCCTTGTCACCAGACTTCAAAGGCACAGCCATCCACTGTTCCATGCGAGAATCATCTTCATTCTTGTCATCGTCACCCATCAGGACAATCTTAACAAGAACAAAGTTTGCTGGCTTCTTAACTTCAGTGGTATTACCTTTCTTAAAAATATCTTGGAAGGAACCCACATGAATGATGCCAGAGATTACTGCTTCATGATCACCAACTTCAGGGTTCTTAAATACTTTACCTTCAGCTTTAGTAACCTGAGCACCAAAATCAAAATCACCACGTGCCATTTATTTAGTCTCCTATTGTCAGTTAGCTTTGTACTGAGCACAAGCATGTACTCACTAGAAAGCCCGATTGATTCGGGTTGTGCAAGATGCACAATAAGGTTCAACACTTTACAATCATAGGACGTGCTTAGGCTTTACGCTCACTGAGCACCTTGGATTTACTGTCTCTGACAAACCCACGTCCTATTGTTCTATAGTGTCCAGTAATTACTTATGAACTACCTTAATACGTGCAATAGTGTCGAGAGGGTAGACATAGCTAACACATTCACCATCTTCAACCTCTTGTACATTTACACTAGCCATAGTGTCACAAAGTGAAAGGCTCAATTGATGACAAGTTTCACCTTGAGTAAACTCTGGCCCACGATAGGCATCTGCTTGTTCCACAGTAGTGATTGCTGTATCGTCTTCTTTAGCCAGACGAGTGTGACCTGCAACTTTACGCTGCTCTAAATCACGAAAGATGATACCTACATGTTTAGCTTGAATTACTTCTTCCATCATAACTCCTTACTTAGTTAAGTTGTCTAGTTCAATTTCCAGCATAACAATCTCTTTCTTCAGGCTGTCAGATGCAGCTTGATGCACCAGAGCAATTGATGCCTTGTTCTCTTCGAAGTCAGCTTTCAGGTTGTCACGCTCTTGCTGGTGACGTGCCAGCATCTCTTCAACCTCTTTGACTTGACGTGCATTCAGGTCATCCCTAGAGGCATAGTAGCGATTGTGGCAGTCAATCATTTGAGAACTACGATGTTCTTCTACATCTACTTGTTCTTCTTCAATTTTGTTGATACGCTCTTGAATTGCAAAGATAGCCTTATGCTTAAACTTATTAGATAAGCCACGAAAGTATTGAGCTACGAATACCAGAGTAGTTACCATAGACATATTTATATCTCCTATATTTACTTAATTACCTATACTACCTTATAAACCTAGATTACCTAGGCTTTCCTTCTATAGTGTCCAGTAAATCATGTTAGACAAAATAAGTGGGAATAAGTTATTCATAAAGGCCACTCGTAAGTGACCTTGAGTATAACTCAGTGTGTTTCCTTCCAACTTGCACCAATCTTGTATTCACCTGCCATAGGACAACGCATCTTCAGATACTGCCCTGCCCAAGTCATGGCGTCGGCAATGATATGCCCTGCACGGTGATAACGACGCTGGCAATGCAATACACCAGCATCAGCATCAACACTAACGAGATTTGCAGCAGACCACATACGTCCTTCGGAGTCCACATGAACACGTTTCTCCTCTGCATCGAACACCGCTTTCACAGCAGCCTTCTCTGTTTCAAACCCTTCTAAGATGAAAGGTAAGTCGTAGTTAAGATACAAGACTTCATCTTCAGGTACTTCCATCTGGATTTCATCGTGCACGTTAGCTACACCACAAGGATTTCCCATGCTATCTAAGGCCACACCTTCCTTGCGCATCACTGCAAATGCCTTGACCAATGCGTATTTCATACACAAAGAGCCAGTCATCTGGAGTAATACGTTAAGCATAGTGTGCTCTTTAAGCTCCCCACCAGACATACGGATGCGACCCCAATGTCCATCAGGTGCTTGTAGATAGCCAAATTTGTTACCTTGTGCGATAACATTCTCACGAAGACGCGCAAGAGAAGGTAGCTCAATCTCAAATCTTGCCACAACTTCCTTCATTTCTTCCTCAGTAACACCACATACTGCTGCAAGGTTAGCTATACCAGAGCCATACAAAACCTAATGTTCGACGTGGTTCGCTAGGCCACGCCCGTTCTCTTATGAACTGCTGCATGTCGCCATGCAGAGCAGACTATATCTTCGCCCGTAGGCGCCCTCCGCTTCCAGCCGCTTGGCTGTACTCCCTTTCAGGATAGTCGTTACACTTTCAAGTAGTCAATAGCTTTACTCAGATGTTCAATATTATCATGAAGTAAACCTAACGCACGATTACAATTATGACACAGCAGGCCGCGTACCCTACCGGTGGTGTGGCAATGGTCTACCACTAGTTTCATCTTATGGTGATTAGCCATAACGAAGCCTTCACTGTCACAAATCTTACACCTACCACCTTGTGCCTCATGCATAAGACGGTACTGCCTATATGTTATACCATAGGTTCGCTTGAGGTATTTATTAGTTGACGCCTTATCTTTACAGTCGTCACTGCAATACAACTCAGAAGGAGCTTTGGGTTTAAACATGCATTTGCAACATCTACATTTCTTCTCTTTGAAGTAACCTTGTGGGTACTTGTCTGGAGTTGCAGTTTGTTGCGCTTTGTTTGGATTTGCATTTACTCTTGTAATCATAAGTACCTCCTTTTCAGAAGGACTACTTGCTTAGCACGGTATCGTCTCGAGGAGATGTTCACCGTTTTCAAAGGGTTTTACATGCGCCAAGTTTAACGCATATATAAATGTCTTCGCCATATCCCTTTTTGGAAGACCCGCCTTCATCTGGTTGTGCGTATGTATGTCACCATGCAGTACAATGTCTTGATACTCAGGGTCATTCATGAAGTGAGACAGTACACGTAGTTCAAGACCTGCACCATCACAACCAAGGATTAACTTGCCTTTCCCTGCTATGAATAAATCACGAAGAGGATACAGGCCACGGGCAGGAATATTAACCACGTTACGATGACGCATACGGAACGTAGAAGTGCCAATACTAATAGCAACAGCTGGAACACGCCACTCTCCGTCATCCTTGTCAGAAGTAGGCCAACACCCATACCTCTCGTAGTATTGCTGCGCATTGATTCCTAACTCCTTGTTAAAGGCTACAGGTACAAGGCCGCGACACTTTCGTACACCAGCCTGCGAGGGCCACGTCCCCTTCTCATTGAAGGCTTCAACGTCACCACGGTTGAGTATCTGACCACGACGGGATACGAGTATGTACCATGCAGCGATACCCAAGCACCAATCGGGGACTGTTTTACCTTCACGTGCGGCTCTTTCTTGCCATAAAGTAAGGGACTTCTCATTTATCTTACCACTCCAAGGCTTAGGTAGGACACCATTTTCATCAAGGTAGGCTTGCTCTGTGTCGTTGAACTCCACACCTTTCCAGCCATAGTCGTAGAGCACTTGCTTAACGGTGTCACGGTTTCCCAAGGGAATCTCTTCAAACGTGACGGGAGAGTAAGCGCCAATGTGCTTGATACTAGGTGTGTCATTCTTGTTACCACGGAGTAAGGGGAAGTCTTTCTTAACAGTTGCAGACCAATCCCCAGACTTAGTGGTGACAGCCCAAACTGTCTGCCTATCTCCGCGCCGTTCGGCATGGATAAAAGCATCGCTAGGCAACGTGACTCCAATTCCGTGAAGTCTACTATACTCATTTGCTTTATCAACTTGCGCCTCCTTCTCTTGCGCTTTGAAAGGTTTAGACTTGATACGCATAGGCATGTGTGGGCGGAACGCTGCGACTGTCTCGTCAATCTTGGCGTCCAGTTCTTCGCATCGCGCTAACGCCTTGTCGATGTCCAGACGGAACCCTCGCTCGGCCTGACGGCTCATCTCCAGCGCCACAATGGACTCCATGTGGAAGGCTGTCTCAATGCCTAGGCCAGTACGTTTGTTCACGCCACGGCGTTTGTGCTCCGTCCATTCCCCATTAAAGAGCCAGAGGAATAGGTCACGACCGATAGCCACGTCTTCACGTACACGGTGAACCATGTGGTCAGTTAGCTTAGACCAATCCTCATTCTCCGGTTTATAGCGGCCTATACGGATGCCGTGCGCCTCAATTGAGTGAGGGGCGACGTTACCCATACCTTTGGCATAAGCCTGCGGAGGGAGGCGTCTATCTGGGTTTAACAGGCGACTCATGACCAGCGTATCCATGACGCGCACCGGACACAGGTCAGCACGTAGTCTGCCCTTGCCGCGCTTCTCGGTATAGTTAAAACCTTTCCAGATATCAGGGAATGCTTTCTCAAAGAGAAGGCCGTCATATCCTAGGAAGTTCTGTGACACGATAGCTTCACAGTGCTTCAGGAAGTTAACACCGTCAACCAAGGTTCCATCTTGATGCCCTTCCCACTCCTTCAGGTATTCCCTTGCTTCGGGGTCGCGCATCTCATATGGGTCGAAGAAGAGGAACTCCTCTGTAGTGAGCAAATCCATGCAGCAAATGATATGCACATCTTCACGGTGTCCATACCGGATAGCATCAAGCAGGCCTTTCGCTTCCGCATCCATTACTAAGATACGGCCTTTTGCTTCCTTCTTCCAATCAATAATCTTCATACATTAACTCCGTTTCGATTTGGTAATCAGGGATTTCACGATTATCTCGCGGGTCAATGTAATGAAACTCTGTGTTAACTTCCCGCGATTCAATTTCATCACGTAGTTTAATGAGGTCTTGCATAGTGAATTTAGTCATTTGATACCTCCAATCAATATGATAAAAGGCTGTCTCACGTGTGAGACAACCCTTGACTTATCGACTAGCGAGCACCGCTTCTGTGGCTCTTAATACGACGAGTAGCACCACGACTGCGTGTTACAGTTAATCTCTTGCCCATGTATTTACCTTGGTGTGGCTCCCAAGTTGCCTCCTTAATAACCTGCTCACGCGTCAGGCTATTCTTCTTTGCTTCAGCCATAGTTAACTGTGCAAACAGAAAGGCTTGGTTAGTGATTTGTGCTTGCAGGTCTTCATGTCCATCAAACATCTTTAGGCTGTGTTTAGACATAAGAAATTGCTACCTCCACTTTAGTACCTACCCAATGACCGTGACCACCACCCTTACTTAATACAGCACCTTTACCCCAGCCAATACCACTATCGTTAACATAAATAGTTCGACCTTCTTGATAAGAGCTGACAAACACCATACCTTTGGCGTTAAAACTTACAATACGCATACTACCTTTAAAGGTGTCACGACGTATTTGCTTTTGAGCACGCTTAATGCAGCGCTTGATTGCACGTTGTTTCATTATTTACTCTCCACCATAAAGCTGCCAACAACTTTAAAATCCTCACGGAACTCTTCTTCAGTCCAATGACCAAAAAGTTCCATTTGGAAACTTGCACTGCGACTAGCGCCTATTAATGCCAACTCTTTTGAAGTACCATATGGCTTGACACCATCTGGTGCTACAACTGCATAGCATTTATGAGAACCCCTCATGTAAATTAATACTTTAGTCATGATTAACTCCTTAGATATTCACGTAGGTTTCTTCAGTAACGATAGGGCAATAGATTAAATGTGCTTCATTAACAATAAAGCCGAGTAAACCTTGCTTCTTGATAATGTGATTAACTATAGCTGCAAAACTCTTATTAGCTACATGACGAGGCGCACCATGTTCTGTGATTGCATGGTCAACGTCCACAATTCGCACAGGTACATTTGGGTGCATCATTGCTTCACCAATCTTCACCATAGCTTGCCCTGTGGATTTACCTAGAGCACGAGTATTAAACTGTGTAACACCTAATGCAGTGCCACACTGCTTAACCGTTTCACTTTGAGTCTTACCAGTGATTACATTGCGGCGCTCTTTCTTGAGTGTGGTTTTTCTTTCTGTCATATACTCTGCTAATGTTTGAGGGCCAGCACCATAAACGAGAGGGGATATGAAATTCTTAAGCATCTGGCGAGCACACTTATCGCAAACCTCATCATGTACACACTTGCATTGATGTGCAGGTTCTTCGATTTTCTCAAGATACTTATGCGCGTTTTCCTTGTAATAATAAGCCGTAATACCCTTATCATCATATGCTACACGATACATACTCTTACTTACATGGACCACTCTACCACGACAACGGTAGTGACGTGAGGCTTCATTAATGTTACGAACCTTATCACCTACATTCAATACTAATTTATACATAATCAATCTCCCATCAGTTAATGTACTTAATAAGAGCCTGTCTCACATGTGAGACAAGCCCTGATAAATACACTAGATAAGACGCGTTACAATAAAGAACATTGACATGATAAAGCCAGATGCAATGATAAGTTTCACTGCTTTCTTGAAGCCATAGCGTGCAGCATAGTCTGCAATCATAAGCATGAATAGGATATCAATGCCGATACTCAATACTGGTTTAATAATTTCCATCAAAACTCCTGTTCATCATCAAATGTTGTCTCTTCTATAGTGTCCGGTAAATCAGGTACTTCTTGTTGCCTTGCTTCACCTGTATCAAATGACTTAGTACGGGCTTGAGGTTCCATTAAACGACCTGTTTGAATGCCACCCTTAAGCATGATCTTGGTTCCTGTGTAGATACCTTGGTCGCGGTCTTTGACACAAGAGATGTACGTGGTAGTCCTTTCGTCAAGCGTTTCAGCTCTTGTGTTACGCTCAATCCCCAAGGCGTAAGATGCCCAGAATCCGATAGCGCCTGAGCCTCGGAAGTCAGAAAGGATAACTTCGCCACCTTCTTCGTGCTGGACTCGGTTTCCCGCAGGGCGAGTAAGGTGCGAGACAAGGAATATAGTAACTGGGTGTCGGTCTTTGATAGTACCAATCCGCTTGACGCATTCATCAAGTGCACCAACCTTCCCACCAAAAGCACGTTCATCTAGTTTAATCCCCGTTAAGTTATCAATGATGATATTGGAAATACCCATAGCCTCAAACTCTAGGCAAGTCTGCTCTACCTTCTCCATCGAATAGTCACCCTCTAGGTCAGCTACGAATAGCTTCCCTGTATCAGCTACATAGTCAATGGCAGCGTTAGCTTCTTCCTCTGTATAGTCGAACACCTCCCGGTATCCATCTTCTTTCGGGTCATTGGTTGGAGGTAACTCAATACGCTTATCAATCCACTTACCGATAAAAGCACGGGATACCTTTACCATCGGGTCTTCTGTAGAAATGATGCCTACAGACTCACCGTGTTCTTCAATGAGATGCTTAACTACTTCACGGAGGAACTCAGTCTTACCTACACCAGAGCCTGCACCTATAATGATAAGCTGGTTCTTACGAATACCCAGTGTTACCTTATTCAGCTTAGGCCAAGGCCATGACAACCCTTGTTCTGGACGTGCAGCCTTGAGCTTATCCCTTTGAGATGCGATAGATTTAATCTGGCTACCAAAGACTTCATCAGATGACTTTGCATTAAACCAAGCATCCACAAATTCTTTAGCCTTGCCAGCCATCAATGCCTTATTGGCATCTTTGCACCCAGAAGGATACTCAAGGATGTAGGATTTGCCGGGAAACAGGCGAGCCGCTTGCTGGTTTTGCTTCTGCCCAACCTCATCTCCATCAAAGCCCCAAATGATCTTCTTGAATTGGGCGATGTGTTCACGGTTCTGCACGATTTCTTCAAGGCAAGACTCACCCTTATTGACAGACCATACATGGTAGGGTTGACCCTCCCACTTAGTACCCTTGGCAGAATCAAGAAGCATCTGCTGTGCTGCTAGTGCATCAAGTTCGCCGCCTACAATAAGCAAGCAATCCTTTCGTCTTCCCTTGTCTAACACGTGAGACAAAGTATTCATCCCGAAAAGATCTTGCATACCAAAGAGTTTACCTAAGTGACCAAACTTAAAGTCTTTAGGTAAGGTGCGGCACTTAGCACCTACTAGTTCGCCCTTCTCGAAGCGTGGATAGTAATGCCGTGAGACTCTACCCTCTTCATCGTGTCCGACACGTACATCATACAATGCGCAAATGTCGCCGCGAATGTGTCGGGAAACAAGATTCTTACGCTTAAGCGTGAGGAACCATTCAACATCAAGTTTCCACTCTGCTTTTTGGTCTGCCCTTTCTTGCTCATTCATGACCTCCCAACGGTCTTTCATACGCATACCACCAAGTGCAATGGCGCGTAACTTAGGGTCGCTTATCTTCCCTTCCTTCTCCATCTCTTTGAATTGAGAAGGTGTATATTTGATATTGCCAGTAATAGGCAACTCGGTTATCTCAATGCCACCTTCCGGCTTGTGATAGTAAGGCTTGCCATTATCATGGAAGTGACCACGGTTACAATAGCCAGCACCATCATCAAATATCATGAGATGGTTGCCGGATTTATCGTGTCCATTCTTCTGACAAGCAGGACACGGGATGTTATTAATAATAGCCATAACTTAGAACTCCCACGCTGCGCGTTTAGATGCACGGTCACGAACAGGTTTATTCAGCTTCTTGCCTTTCTTCTGCCCTTCTTCCATGTCAAAACGGTTAGCTTTACGGGTCATCTTCTCAAAGTTACGCATCTTTAAAATCTCCAAAGTGAGTTAGTCTTATCTATACTGTCCGGTAAATACGAAGTCTCACATGTGAGACAACCTAGGTCTGCCCTTCCTCTAAGTAGTAATAAGAGGAAGGAAGAAGGTAATAGGTATTCCTAGGTAAACCTATATAACCTTTAATACCTATTACTTCCTTTGTATCCTTATCTTCCCTTTCTTTCCCGTCTCCGACGGTTATCCTATAGTGTCCGGTAAATAAGTCTTACACGTGAGACACGGTTATGTTAATGAAATGTTACAGGTAATAGGTAAAAGAAAGGCCACTCCATAAGGAATGGCCTATCAATATTATGCGAAGCAATAGTCAGAAACTAAGATCTCTTCAAGGTTAAACTCACCTTGCTCCGGCACTTGGATGCCTGTATCTACTAGCCAACGCTCTTCATGTACATCTAGCAGGCTTTGCAGAGCGTTACGGCCTTGGTACATCTTCACCATTTCGACCCTTAAGCTATCCCGCAGGTCTGCGGTGCGGCCTGCATGAGTGCCAAAAGAGTCATGAATAACTGCAATGGATGTAATACCTTTGTCCACGAGGTCACATACAGTCAGAATCAGGTGGCTAGCATCATGACCATGCACAAAGTTAGGGGCCGCAGCGCCCATCATAGCGGTTTCATCCACTACATCAGTTTCAATCTGGAGGCTCATCTTGATTTCTCCCATAAGACAAGTGGACACCCGAAGCATATCGGTCGCCATTATCTTTTGTTGCAAGATGAACCCAGTTGGCAAGGGGTACTCTAACCCTTCATTTCTTTTAGCTGCGAATCGTGCGAGTTGGCGAATCATTTTCATCGCCACTATAGGTGCTTTAACAACCTCAGAGATAGAAGGCCAAATTAACGCGGTCATGTAGTTATAGGCTGCACCCGGTGTTAAATAGTCTTTACGGTCATTATCAAAAGGGTGCACAGGATTCGCCGTCCGCCCTTCTGCAATAGCTCTTTGCGCCTCTTTTTCTTCTAAATCAACGATATAGTCTATCACCGATTCACGGCAGGTTAATCGGGTGGAACCATACGGCAAGGTCATTACTGGCTTTTTGGTTAATCCGCGAGTGATACCTATCATGTCCCACGCGCTAGCCATGCCACGCAGTTCCGCACCTGTAAGGGTTACGCTGCCAGACGTGAAAGTCTCCGCATCATCTGCATTCATGTAAGCGTAATTCTTCTGGATAACTACTTGCGCAACAGCACCATAAATGTCTTGCGGCTCGTTGGATGGTTTAAGGTTTACCGCCTTAGCACCGACTTCGTCGCGTAGCATAGCGCTATAGTGCTGGATGCCGGAACAACTACCATCTTGATGAACTGGTAAATGGGTCATGAATTGGTCTTGCGTGCCTTCATCCAGTGCATCCAGATAGCGCGCATATTCAAAGCACCATGAAAGGAAGCCATAAGGGGAATCAGCATTTACCCATTGAGTGAAGGTCAGCGGGTCAGCTGCAATGTCGCGGCACATGTCTTGGAATTCACCATCCAGCACGTTAGCGGTGCGCACGTCAAAGGTTTTCTTATCCCAACCCCAGTTATTCGCCCCGTTCACCAAAAACCACTTAAGCGCCTCAGCGCTGTTTATAGTCTGCCCTTCGGTAAACCGTAGGAGTGCCTTGCCTAAGTCATTTGACTGCGGTGAGAGCGTGCTAGATTGCGCATAAACGCGCGAACGGCTATCCAGTGCATATACAAAATAAATAGCGTCAAACTGGCTGTACTTACGGGCCTGCCCTACCATGCGAACGGTTGCCGCCGACTTGCAGCCTCGCTTAGTTTCAGCGGTATACAGCTTGGTACATTCGCCCTTCCAGTTAATGAAGGCTTGCCACTGCTCGGAGGTTAACATCTCTTTTAGTTCACGGCCTCTTAGGTGCTGGAACTCAAGCGGAACAGGATTAGCGGGCTTGTTTTCACGGTCAATCAGCGGCTTAAATGAAGGCACACCATAACCAAGGTCGAGGCGAATAACATCTTCAACCACCTGCAACACTTCCTTATTAACCTGCCACTTGGTCGCCTGCAAAGCGTTAACAGCCTTGTAAACCGCTGGCATTTGCTTTTTGGTCAGCTTGCGGACGTGTTCGCGGTTTCCTTTTACCAGACGGATACGACTTGCCACCTTCTCAGTGTGGAAACCGCCATTAAAGGGTGATACCCAAGGGCGTGGAGGAATAACGCATGGCGCATAGGCTGGACTAAGCTGCGCCACGTGCTCTTTAAATGCAGTTATCCACTCGCCCACGTGTTCACTAGTCTGTAAATAGTAAACGCCGTGCTTACCGCCGTTAGTGCGCAAAGTGCGAAGGAAAACAGGCTGCCCGTTGAAGAATACACTATTCTCCAATATTTCAAGCAAGGTAATACCGATTTGCAGCAAGGTATCTTTAGGCCATGCCTCCCAGCGGGAGAAATCCGCGTTACGGTCAGCTACTGACTTTTCAGCCACCACCGCTACGTTGTGCGCATGGCGATAAGATTTAGTCTTGCTAGCCTTAAGCGATTTCTTCACCTTCTCAAAGTATTTAGCTGCGTGACCTTCCAGCTTGCTAAAGCGGACTTGGTCTTCAATGCGGTCAGCTACATTCATTGCGATGGCCTGCAATGTAACATCAGTGTTCAACATATCCATGACTATTTTCATCGTGATATATGCTGCCACTTCATTTTCTACGCAGTTAATGAAGGCCAATGCACGCGGTGCACGTCCTCTTTTACCTTCATATTCTTCCTTGTATGCCTGAATACCTTCAGCCATTGGCGCGATTAACTCAGACAATAGGCGGCGATTCCAAGCCGTATCAGATTCATTACCTGATGTGATCTGGCGTTGCTGGTCTGCTTCGAAGCGACGAATGCCGCCATTAAACATCTCTTCCTCAAGTTGAAGTTGGATAGCGTGTAAATCTTGCATCTTGTTTACTCCTAGTGAAAGAAATCTTAATAGGTGACACCTAAGAAGATGCCACCGATAAGGTTACTTAGTTAATTCTTCTACTGCCTCAGAAATTAAGGTCCATGCCTCATGGCCTTTACCATACCCTAGTTTAACCAGTTCGCGGCGTGCTTTGTTAACAGCCGTTTTCTTCGTTGCTTCTTCTGCGCTCAATCCTAAGCGAGCGTAAAAGCAAGAAGATTTAAACTGCGGAAGCATAGGAGCGGCTGCCTTCTTGCTTTCGCGTGCGCTACTTAAGGCGGCGATGCGGTCATTAGCCGCCTGTAGTTGCTCAGTTAGTGCCTTAATCTGCGCTAACAGGCCAGCAATGGCGGCGTTCTCAGTGTTAGCAGTGTTATCCAGTGGCGCGGCCTTTGTCGCCTCAGACTTGCTTTCCTCTTCCCAAGGTGCTGATTCGTCAACCTCCGGCTTGCTCACCGGTGGCACTGCCTGTGGCGCTTGCGTTTCTTGTGATTCTACGGCCTTAGTCGCGTTCTCCTGCGTTTTTAC
>ERZ1036441.441-NODE-441-length-21229-cov-3.804997_pt1 | contig 21229 bp, 18 predicted proteins | sample MGYA00514225_ERZ1036441 | MGnify/ENA primary metagenome ERZ1036441 (study PRJEB33795, sample SAMN09464925) | human gut metagenome | host: Homo sapiens | place: USA: Stanford, California | collected 2016-08 | study: EMG produced TPA metagenomics assembly of the... | reverse complement strand
TCCCTTTACCTAATTTTACGTATCTGAAATATATGTAACCTGACGGTCACTTTTTATTCCGTGATCAAAATCACCTCTTAAAATGCAATTTAGCAACCGATTGCAATAAAACATTTAATCAGATCACAAAATCGCCTAAAATCGCCCGCTCGCGGCATAGCCCGCTATGCCATTTTATTTTTGAACGCAGGCCAATCATGACTAACAGCAATCGCATCAAGCTCACATGGATTAGCTTTCTTTCCTACGCACTGACCGGTGCGTTGGTTATTGTCACCGGGATGGTGATGGGAAATATCGCCGATTATTTCAATCTGCCTGTTTCCAGTATGAGTAATACCTTCACCTTCCTCAACGCCGGCATTTTAATCTCTATCTTCCTCAACGCCTGGCTGATGGAAATCGTCCCGTTGAAAACGCAGTTACGTTTTGGCTTTCTCCTGATGGTGCTGGCGGTTGCCGGTTTGATGTTCAGCCACAGCCTGGCACTGTTCTCGGCGGCGATGTTCATTCTCGGGGTGGTCAGCGGCATCACCATGTCGATTGGTACATTCCTGGTAACACAAATGTATGAAGGACGTCAGCGCGGTTCACGCCTGTTATTTACCGACTCCTTCTTCAGTATGGCCGGGATGATTTTCCCAATGATCGCCGCGTTTCTGCTGGCGCGCAGCATTGAGTGGTACTGGGTTTATGCCTGCATCGGGCTGGTGTACGTCGCTATCTTTATTCTGACCTTCGGCTGTGAGTTCCCGGCGCTGGGTAAACATGCGCCAAAAACGGACGCTCCGGTAGCGAAAGAAAAATGGGGGATCGGCGTGCTGTTTCTCTCCATTGCGGCACTGTGCTACATCCTCGGTCAGTTAGGTTTTATCTCCTGGGTGCCTGAGTATGCCAAAGGCCTGGGCATGAGCCTGAACGACGCGGGCACGCTGGTGAGTAACTTCTGGATGTCATACATGGTCGGCATGTGGGCGTTCAGCTTTATTCTTCGCTTCTTTGATTTGCAACGCATTCTGACCGTACTGGCTGGTCTGGCTGCGATTCTGATGTACGTCTTTAACACCGGAACACCGGCACATATGGCGTGGTCAATTCTCGCCCTGGGCTTCTTCTCCAGCGCGATCTATACCACCATCATCACTTTGGGTTCACAGCAGACAAAAGTACCGTCGCCAAAACTGGTTAACTTTGTCCTGACCTGCGGGACCATCGGTACTATGTTGACCTTTGTGGTTACCGGCCCGATTGTTGAACATAGCGGTCCGCAGGCGGCGCTGCTGACGGCAAACGGTCTGTACGCTGTCGTCTTTGTGATGTGCTTCCTGTTAGGTTTCGTCAGCCGTCACCGTCAGCATAACACCCTGACCTCTCATTAATTGCTCATGCCGGGCGGCACTATCGTCGTCCGGCCTTTTCCTCTCTTACCGCGCTACGTACATCTATTTCTATAAACCCGCTCAATTTGTCTGTTTTTTGTACAAACATGAAATGTCAGACAATTCCGTGACTTAAGAAAATTTATACAAATCAGCAATATACCTCTTAAGGAGTATATAAAGGTGAATTTGATTTACATCAATAAGCGGGGTTGCTGAATCGTTAAGGTAGGCGGTAATAGAAAAGAAATCGAGGCAAAAATGAGCAAAGTCAGACTCGCAATTATCGGTAACGGTATGGTCGGCCATCGCTTTATCGAAGATCTTCTTGATAAATCTGATGCGGCCAACTTTGATATTACCGTTTTCTGTGAAGAACCGCGCATCGCTTATGACCGCGTACACCTCTCGTCTTACTTCTCTCACCACACCGCCGAAGAGCTGTCGCTGGTGCGCGAAGGCTTCTACGAGAAACACGGCATCAAAGTTCTGGTCGGCGAACGCGCTATCACCATCAACCGTCAGGAGAAGGTGATTCACTCCAGCGCCGGGCGCACCGTTTTTTATGACAAGCTGATCATGGCGACCGGTTCCTACCCGTGGATCCCGCCAATCAAAGGTTCTGATACTCAGGACTGCTTTGTCTATCGCACTATTGAAGACCTCAACGCCATTGAATCCTGCGCCCGTCGCAGCAAACGCGGTGCCGTTGTTGGTGGCGGCCTGTTAGGTCTGGAAGCCGCTGGCGCGCTGAAAAACTTAGGTATTGAAACCCACGTTATCGAATTTGCCCCTATGCTGATGGCGGAACAGCTTGATCAGATGGGTGGCGAGCAGCTGCGTCGCAAAATCGAAAGTATGGGCGTGCGCGTTCACACCAGCAAAAACACCCTTGAGATTGTGCAGGAAGGTGTCGAAGCGCGTAAAACCATGCGTTTTGCCGACGGCAGCGAGCTGGAAGTCGACTTTATCGTCTTCTCAACCGGTATCCGTCCGCGCGATAAGCTGGCAACCCAGTGTGGTCTGGACGTTGCTCCGCGTGGGGGTATTGTCATCAATGATTCCTGCCAGACTTCCGATCCGGATATCTACGCCATCGGTGAATGCGCAAGCTGGAACAACCGTGTATTTGGTCTGGTAGCACCTGGCTACAAAATGGCGCAGGTCGCCGTTGACCATATTCTTGGTAGCGAAAACGCCTTTGAAGGTGCTGACCTTAGCGCCAAGTTGAAACTGCTGGGCGTAGACGTAGGTGGTATTGGTGATGCGCACGGTCGCACGCCTGGCGCACGTAGCTACGTTTACCTCGACGAAAGCAAAGAGATCTACAAACGCCTTATTGTCAGCGAAGACAACAAAACCCTGCTCGGTGCGGTACTGGTGGGCGATACCAGCGACTACGGCAACCTGCTGCAACTGGTGCTGAACGCTATCGAGCTGCCGGAAAACCCGGATTCTCTGATTCTGCCGGCGCACTCTGGTAGCGGTAAGCCGTCTATCGGTGTTGATAAACTGCCGGACAGCGCGCAAATCTGCTCCTGCTTCGACGTCACCAAAGGCGACCTGATTGCTGCTATCAACAAAGGCTGCCACACCGTTGCGGCGCTGAAAGCTGAAACCAAAGCGGGTACTGGCTGCGGTGGCTGTATCCCGCTGGTCACTCAGGTACTGAACGCGGAACTGGCGAAGCAGGGCATCGAAGTTAACAACAACCTGTGCGAACACTTTGCTTATTCGCGTCAGGAACTGTTCCATTTAGTCCGCGGTGAAGGCATTAAAACCTTCGAAGAACTGCTGGCGAAACACGGCAAAGGCTACGGTTGTGAAGTTTGTAAACCGACCGTCGGTTCGCTGCTGGCCTCCTGCTGGAACGAATACATTCTGAAGCCGGAACATACTCCGCTGCAGGATTCAAACGACAACTTCCTCGCTAACATCCAGAAAGACGGCACCTACTCGGTGATCCCGCGTTCTCCGGGCGGTGAAATCACCCCGGAAGGGCTGATGGCAGTAGGTCGTATCGCGCGTGAATTTAATCTCTACACCAAAATCACCGGCTCCCAGCGCCTGGCGATGTTTGGCGCACAGAAAGACGATCTGCCGGAGATCTGGCGTCAGCTGATTGAAGCCGGCTTCGAAACCGGTCATGCCTATGCGAAAGCACTGCGTATGGCGAAAACCTGCGTGGGTAGCACCTGGTGCCGCTACGGCGTTGGCGATAGCGTCGGCCTCGGCGTGGAACTGGAAAACCGCTACAAAGGCATCCGTACTCCGCACAAAATGAAGTTTGGTGTCTCCGGCTGTACCCGTGAATGTTCAGAAGCTCAGGGTAAGGACGTGGGTATCATCGCCACCGAAAAAGGCTGGAACCTCTACGTTTGTGGTAACGGCGGCATGAAACCGCGTCATGCGGATCTGCTGGCGGCGGATATCGATCGCGAAACGCTGATCAAATATCTCGACCGCTTCATGATGTTCTACATCCGTACTGCCGACAAACTGACGCGTACCGCGCCGTGGTTAGAAAACCTTGAAGGCGGCATCGATTACCTGAAAGCGGTGATCATTGACGACAAACTGGGGCTGAACGCACATCTGGAAGAAGAGATGGCGCGCCTGCGTGAAGCGGTAGTATGTGAGTGGACTGAGACGGTCAATACACCGTCCGCGCAGACTCGCTTCAAACACTTCATCAACAGCGACAAGCGTGACCCGAACGTGCAGATGGTGCCAGAGCGCGAACAGCACCGTCCGGCAACGCCGTATGAACGTATCCCGGTAACTCTGGTGGAGGACAACGCATGAGCCAGTGGAAAGACATCTGCAAAATCGATGACATCCTGCCTGAAACCGGCGTCTGCGCGCTGTTAGGTGACGAGCAGGTAGCAATTTTCCGCCCGTATCACAGCGACCAGGTGTTTGCGATCAGCAACATCGACCCGTTCTTCGAGTCCAGCGTGCTGTCACGCGGGCTGATTGCGGAACACCAGGGCGAGCTGTGGGTCGCCAGCCCGCTGAAAAAACAGCGTTTTCGCTTAAGCGACGGCTTGTGCATGGAAGACGAACAGTTTTCCGTCAAGCATTACGACGCGCGAGTGAAAGACGGCGTGGTGCAGCTACGCGGTTAATGTTTTAACGGGAGGCACAATGCCTCCCCTTTTTGCATGGTCCTGTAATAACCTTGGTATATTGCAGGACATTTTTTAAACTTTTTGTTTTATTTTTTGTTTTTATTTTTTAAAGGATAATCAAATGTTTACAGACACTATTAATAAGTGTGCGGCTAACGCTGCGCGCATTGCACGCCTGTCGGCAAATAACCCGCTCGGCTTCTGGGTCAGCTCCGCAATGGCGGGGGCGTATGTGGGTCTTGGGATCATCCTGATTTTCACGCTCGGTAATTTGCTCGACCCGTCCGTACGTCCTCTGGTGATGGGCGCGACCTTTGGTATCGCCTTAACGCTGGTCATTATTGCTGGTTCTGAACTGTTCACCGGACACACCATGTTCCTCACCTTTGGAGTGAAAGCGGGCACTATCAGCCACGGGCAAATGTGGGCAATCCTGCCGCAAACCTGGCTGGGTAACCTGGTTGGTTCCGTCTTTGTTGCCATGCTCTATAGCTGGGGCGGCGGTAGCCTGCTGCCGGTAGATACCAGCATCGTTCACTCCGTCGCGCTGGCTAAAACCACTGCACCGGCAATGGTACTGTTCTTCAAAGGTGCATTGTGTAACTGGCTGGTTTGCCTGGCTATCTGGATGGCGCTGCGCACTGAAGGGGCGGCGAAACTTATCGCTATCTGGTGGTGTCTGCTGGCATTTATCGCGTCCGGCTACGAGCACTCCATCGCGAACATGACGCTGTTCGCCCTCTCCTGGTTTGGCAACCACAGCGAAGCCTACACGCTGGCGGGTATTGGTCATAACCTGCTGTGGGTGACGCTGGGTAATACTTTATCAGGTGCCGTATTCATGGGATTGGGTTATTGGTATGCTACGCCGAAAGCGAATCGTCCGGTTGCGGACAAATTTAATCAAACTGAAACAGCTGCCGGTTAATTACTAAGGGGTTTTTACGTGGATCATTTGCCTATATTTTGCCAATTACGCGATCGCGACTGTCTGATTGTCGGCGGTGGTGATGTCGCGGAACGCAAAGCAAGGTTGCTGTTAGACGCAGGCGCTCGCTTAACGGTGAATGCATTAGCGTTTATTCCACAGTTCACCGCATGGGCAGATGCAGGCATGTTAACCCTCGTCGAAGGGCCATTTGATGAAAGCCTTCTCGACACCTGCTGGCTGGCGATTGCAGCGACAGATGATGACGCGCTTAACCAGCGCGTCAGTGAAGCCGCTGAAGCTCGTCGCATCTTCTGTAACGTGGTCGATGCGCCGAAAGCCGCCAGCTTTATTATGCCGTCAATTATTGACCGCTCACCGCTCATGGTCGCGGTCTCCTCTGGCGGCACCTCTCCGGTTCTGGCACGCCTGTTGCGTGAAAAACTTGAATCACTGCTGCCGTTGCATCTGGGCCAGGTAGCGAAATACGCCGGGCAATTACGCGGTCGAGTGAAACAACAGTTCGCCACAATGGGTGAACGTCGCCGTTTCTGGGAAAAACTGTTCGTTAATGACCGTCTGGCGCAGTCGCTGGCAAACAACGATCAGAAAGCCATTACTGAAACGACCGAACAATTAATCAACGAACCGCTCGACCATCGCGGTGAAGTGGTGCTGGTTGGCGCAGGTCCGGGCGATGCCGGGCTGCTGACACTGAAAGGACTGCAACAAATTCAGCAGGCAGATGTGGTGGTCTACGACCGTCTGGTTTCTGACGATATTATGAATCTGGTACGCCGCGATGCTGATCGCGTTTTCGTCGGCAAACGCGCGGGATACCACTGCGTACCGCAGGAAGAGATTAACCAGATCCTGCTGCGGGAAGCGCAAAAAGGCAAACGCGTGGTGCGACTGAAAGGCGGCGATCCGTTTATTTTTGGCCGTGGTGGCGAAGAGCTGGAAACACTGTGCAATGCAGGCATTCCGTTCTCGGTGGTTCCGGGTATTACCGCAGCTTCTGGTTGCTCTGCCTATTCGGGTATTCCGCTCACGCATCGCGATTATGCCCAGAGCGTACGCTTAATTACCGGACACTTAAAAACCGGTGGCAAACTGGACTGGGAAAACCTGGCGGCAGAAAAACAGACGCTGGTGTTCTATATGGGGTTGAATCAGGCCGCGACTATTCAGCAAAAGCTGATTGAACACGGTATGCCTGGCGAAATGCCGGTGGCAATTGTCGAAAACGGAACGGCAGTCACGCAGCGCGTGATTGACGGTACGCTCACGCAGCTGGGCGAACTGGCGCAGCAAATGAACAGTCCATCGCTAATTATTATTGGTCGGGTTGTTGGCCTGCGCGATAAATTGAACTGGTTCTCTAACCATTAATTTAACCAGGGCCAGAGAATTCTGGCCTTTTTCGTTTACAACTCTCTTTATATATTCAGCAGATAAAAATACCCCCCTTAATAAATATTATCTGCTAATGGGTTATATTCACCGTTACAGCGACTTACAAAATTAAGTCATTCGTTCACTGACGCCAATTAAATATTCCTGTATCATTCTTAATGAGCAGTCTGCTTATATTCATATAATCAATGAATATTAATCAATATATAATACATAGGGAATGTAAATGAACAAATTTATTAAAGTTGCACTGGTAGGTGCGGTACTGGCTACGTTAACTGCATGTACTGGTCATATTGAAAACCGTGATAAGAACTGCTCTTACGACTACCTGCTGCACCCAGCTATTTCTATTTCTAAAATCATTGGCGGTTGCGGTCCTACTGCACAGTAAGTCTCTGACAGAAATTGGCTGATGCTGATTTAATTGCCTGACGCCCTCGGGATTTTCCGAGGGCGTATTTTTTCTCCATACTCTTCGAAAAACATCGTTCCCAGAATTAAACGTCGGCAATACTCTCGCGCAAAATCCGCAATACCGTCTCTTCACCGCTGCGATTTGGGTTAATACGAATCGCGTAATGTTCGAGTTGCGGATTCGCCTGGCGAAACGTTCCGGAAAGTCGATAAAAAAGTGGCGGAATTTCATATTTCGACTCCGCGCCCACCGGATACGGCAACGCGCCGCGTTTCTGCGCCTCCTCCAGCACCCTGGCGGCAATCGGCTGATGAAACTCGACAATCAACACCTTCGACTGTGCATTGGCAATGACGGCGCTTTTCACTTCCGGAACTGCACCACCGTTGAGCAAGGCCAGCAACCGCTCAGATACCCCCGCCTGCACCGCGTGCATCACTGGCGCAAACACCAGCCCACGCAAGACTTCCAGCGCCTGAGCGCCCTGAATCTGGCTGCCGCCGGAATAGAGCGTGGCGCGAATACGGTTAATAACATCAGCATCGCCTACCACCGCGCCAACACCCTCTGGCCCAAATAGCTTGAAGCAGGAAAATGTCGAGACATTCGCCCCGCATTCACAGCCAATGCTCGCCACCTTCATCACCGCATAGTTGTCATCGGTTAAGACTGGAACCCCTGCCGCGCACAACGTTGCCAGCACATCTGCCAGTACATAGCTGTCCTGCGGCTGCTGGCGCGTATGCTGCACCAGCGCCGCATCCGGTTGTTGCTCGTCGACGACCTGCTTAAGTGCCGACAGGTCATTGAAATTAGCAGTAATAAGCGTCAGCCCCATCTGCTCAATAATGACCTGAGTCGTCGGGTAAACCGGCGCGTCATGCACCAGAAGACGCTGCCCCGGTTTGAGCAAAGCCGCCAACGCCGCACGGATCGCGCCAGTACCCGCGCCCTGTACCAGCGCCGCAGCCTGTGCGTGAAACGCGTCAGCCAGCACCTGTTCCACACGCTGGGTAATGCGCGGTTGATTCAGTCCCGGCGTTAATCCCAAATCACCGCAGGTAAGAAATTCGCTACCAGGAAAATGGCGACAAATGCTATCCACCAGCGCAAACTGCTTTTGCTGCGCCTCAATAATCGTCAGGCTTTGCAGAGGAAACGTCTTCATAGGTGCCTTCCTTAAGCCGGAACGAACAGGCCAAGCCAGTAAAGAACATTCAGCAGAATACCGGTGATCATTACTGCCACGACCGGTGCCGCCATTTTCTGTACCGGACGGCCCAGGGATTCGTTGAGGAAGTAAATGGCAACTGCGATAGAGAATCCGGTATAACCCGCCATTTTAATTGCTGCGAAAATCGAACCGACCAGCAACGCCACTTCCATCAGCATATTCATGGCGTTACGGATGTTATCCGACGCATTACGCACCGACGGGTAGCGCCCCAGCCATTTGCCGATCGAACGAAGCAGCAAGACTTCCGCCGAAATAACCACTGCGCCTAATACCGCTGCAACCATCGGATTCGGCGAGAGATAGCCCACCGCATAAACAAAGGTAAAGCCCGCAACTGCATATACGCCGGTGGCTAACGCGGTGGTGGCAATCAACGGCACAAAACCCAGTCCGCGCATAAATTCCGCCAGAGCTGCCTGGTTGATTAGTGTTTGCGATTGTTCCGGCGTTACGCCTGCGGAGTACGCTTTCTCCAGAGTGAAGATCGACACTTCACTACCGGCGAAAATCTTCATGCTGGCAACGGCGGCAATCAATGCTCCCACGATGGCGATATACGGTAAGTTTTTGATAATCCGTGACGTGCGTTCTTCAAACACCGAAAGCCCGCTGGCATCAATGTCATTTTCATCACGATGACGCAGGTCGTGAGTTATCGCGATCCCCAGCAGCATCACCATACCAATAAAGATTTCGATGGATTCAGGGTTAAGATGTGGGAAATAGTGCACGACGACCACACGGGTCATCAGTACCACCACGGCGGCGATCAGACTTTGCTTCCAGCCAAACTGGTAGAAAATCGCCACCAGCGGGAAGAGTGCAAAAGCTGAAACCACCGGCGAGCTTAATTCCCCGAGGCTACCTAATACATCCACCGGTAGCGCGGTCAGCAGCTGGTTTACTGGCAACAGACAGGTGAGGATCAACACGCCCCAGATAGCGCCAAGACCAAACGCCATCAGGCTGTTTATCGCCAGTACGCCGAGGATATCGGTAGGAAGAAAGAGTAACCATGCGTTGAGCAGCCCGGTTTTCAGGGTAAAAGAGATCCCCACCGAGGCCACAAAACCAATGCTCAGACCAAAAGCGATACTCCCCGCCTCGCGACGGTTCATATAGCCTTCAATCAGTTGTGGCAGGATCGGGCGGATACCGTCATGAAAAACGGCCGCCGAGCGATGCGCCAGAAGCGATGTCATACCCGTCAGGCACGCCACCACGATAATCTGAATATACAGATCCATAGTCGTGCCTTTTATTTCAGATGGTTAATCAGCATCGGAATCGCGTGTTCAACGTGCTCAACGGAAAGGCCAAACGCCACTTTTCCTTCAGCGATCATTTTGGCGATATGTTCGTCTTTCGCTTTAATGCCCGGTTTGGCAATGGTGCAACTTTTGTTATAGCCAATCACCGCGATGGCAATCGACAATGCCGCGCCCGCACCGGTATTACACGCACCGATGTAGTAATCCAGTTGCCCGGATTTCACTTTCATTGCCGCTTCCATGTCGTTGTGAATGAAAACTTCGAAACAGCCAGGAGCCGTCGCTTCAATGGTTTTTTTAATCTGCTCACGCTGTAAGCCTGCAACACCAATCTTTTTCATGAGTCTGTCCTTATTGGAAAAATTGAGAGGGATTTTCACGTAACATCACATCCACATCGGCCTGACTGAATCCTGACTGGCGCAATTGCGGAATAAAGGTGGTCAATAAAAAGTCATAGCCATAACCACCGTTGGCTTTTAAATGAGAGCGCCGCGTAATATCCATCGACAGCATGACGCGGTTCAGCAACCCACGGTCACGTAGCGCATGGAGCATCGCAATCCGCTTTTCGTCCGGGTAGTAACTGTTCTTGCCGATGGTGTCGAACTGCACATACGCGCCGAGATCGATCATCTTCAAAATGTTGTCGAGATTGTCTTTCAGATCGCAGTGGCCGACGGTGACGCGCGAAAGATCAACTCCGTGGGCTTGCAACAGAGCCAGTTGCTCCAGCCCCATGGTGCTAAAAGAGGTATGCGTGGAGATCGGACGTCCGGTCTGGTTATGTGCCAGCGCGGCGGCAATAAACACCTTCTCTTCCAGCGGCGTAATCTTCCCTTCGCTGGAGCCGATCTCCGCGATGATCCCGGCTTTCAGCTCCGTGCCATCGATACCCTGCTCAATTTCATCGACCATCTCCTGCGCCAGTTCCTGCACGCTGCGGGTCGCCACATGTTCCGGGAAAAACGCGTCCTGGTAATAACCGGTACAGGCCACCACGTTGATCCCGGTTTCGCGCATTACATCGAGCATAAATTGTGCATTGCGCCCCATGTAACGGTTGGTCATCTCAATCACATTACGCACACCCAGTGCCATCAGGTCGTTCATCTCCTGGCAAATGAACGCATACTGATCAAGGCGGCAGTCCACGTTGTTTTTAAAGCCGGAGAGATCAATATGCAGATGCTCATGGGCCAGGGTGTAGCCCGTTGAATCAAAACTCATAGGGTGTCTCCTGCAAACCGGAGGGAGGAAAGAAAAGAGCGACCATTTTGTGGCGGTGGCGCACGGAAAAATTCACACACGGTAGCGCCCACATCGGAGAGCGTGGTGCGAACACCAAGCTGCGTGGCAGCCAGGCCTTGCTGATAAACCAGCACCGGCACGACTTCGCGGGTATGGTGGCTGTGACCGATTGTCGGATCGTTACCGTGATCCGCCATCACGACCAGGCAATCATCTGGCTGCATCGTCTCAACCAGGAGAGCAAGATTACGGTCAACGACCTGCAAACGTTCGGCATAACGTGCGACGTCTTCTGCGTGACCAGCGAGGTCGGTTTCCTGAATGTTGGTGCAAATAAACGCTGTCTGATGGGTGATAAATTCGTCGAGGGTGATATCCATAATCCGCTGGCTATCCACCAGGTTTTGCCAGCTCACGCCATAAGGATTGTTGACGATATCTGCCACCTTACCCACCAGCACGGTTGGCACGCCTGCTTCATACAGTTTTTGTGGCACCTGCACTTTTTCATCGACGCCATAGCCCATATGCACGACCTGGAAACCGTTGTCATAAGCGCCAGAACGCGGCGCGTTGATGCCAATAAAGCGCCCTTCTTTGCTTTCTGCGGCATCGAGAATGCGTTGACTGTCGGTTAACAGGCCGCCAAATGTAATGACCCGCCCGACCGGTACCTGCTCACGCACGATACGACCAATTTTGATTGCGTCGTCAAAAGAGACCACAGAGAGATTGGCGGTGATGTTATAGACCTGGCCTAAATCCGCCTCGAGATTATCGCCAATCGCAACCGCCTGATTGACCCACAGAAATTGCAACTCTTCGCCACGGCGCTCCACCTGCCAAGCGGCGGAAACTAATGCCTGCTCAACACGGTCAATCACATCGCGAAAAGGCATCCGCAGCGGCGGTAACGGGCGCGTGCCTAAAATTTCCTGATGCCCCATAAAGGTATCGCCACCTTCATGTTGCAGCTCTGCCACACCCCAGGTTGCGGAGTCTGACGGCTGCATATCACCTGGCGCATAACCCAATGCGTTGATTAGCCCCAACTTCTCCAGCGTTGGTAGCTGCAAATGCGGCAGCTGGCTCAGGATGTGACCACAAGTATTCGCCCCGGCATCCTGTGGACGCACCAGCGTGACATCTTTCATTGCGCCTACGCCAAAGCTATCAATCACTAACACCACAAATCGCGCCATTACGCCCCCAGAGAGTTTCCAAGACTGTCATAACGACCGACGATTTCCGGTTCGCCACGGTGAATACCGGACAGCAACACCACATCGCTACGGGTGACAAAAATCTGCGTGCGAAAACAGAGCACTACTGCACTGCTTACCGGAAACTCGCCTGCCAGCGGCAGGGTGTAGTCGATACTGCTGTCATCCACAGTTTTGAGATTGGTTTCAGTAATCTTTTGATTTTCTGGCGTAAACACCAGCGCATGTTGCGCGTGACCACGACGGTAGTAACCGCCGCCGTAGCAGTAGCTGTCGCCACGGAAATGATGGGAGATTTCACTTAACCAGAGCATCGCGATACGTTCAGGCTGATCGCCCTGCTGGTTTGCCGGAATAGTGCCCGTCAGCGCATGACCGGGTTCGGCATGAGTCACACCGTATTCCGCCAGCAATGGCAGCGAAGTGCAGCTGGTCGCTGAAGGCGCGTTCAGTTGCTCAATCGCAATACCAGATTTCGCCAGTTGATCCCGTGCTTGTACCAGCGTGTGAAGATTCGGTGTCGGCAAAACTTTCCCGACAGCTTCATCCCAAAGCAGGCAAGGGAAATGGGTAAGTCCAGCTAAATGCAGCCCCGGCAGTTTCTTAATTTCAGCAACCACCTCGTGCAGCGAATGCTGTACAAAACCGCTCTCCTGCCCCGGATAAAGAAAATCATCGTCGCTATAAACTTTGAGCAGCACAGACTGCACACGTCCGGCCTTCACCGCTGCCGCAGAAACTTCCCGCGCTTTGTCGAGAGTAAACACGGTGATGACGTCGGTTCCCTGTGCAACGGCGTCAACCACCTGATGACAAGGGATTTGTACCAAATGCCCCTGATGCGCCACCGGCAAACCAGCGCGGCGCATGACTCGCGCCTCTTTGTAATCCACCGCCACAATGCCGCTGTAGCCTAATGCCAGCAGTTTTTCCGCCAGCCACGGATTACGACCAAACTGCTTGGTCATCAGATACAGTTCAATGCCGTAAAGCCGCGCCGTCTCAATCAGCCGCTTACCGTTTTCCAGTATCTGATCCACGTCGATCACCCAGCTGTCCGGGGCGATCTTGCCCTTTTGCCACAAACTTAGTGCGGCGGAAATTAGCGCCGGGTTCTGGCGTTTCAATGCTTCTACAAACATCTTGTTGCCTCGTTTCTGTTCCTTGAATTAAATATTCATTTTTTTGAATATTTAGGTTGTGCGACGTGGATTTGTCGGGAGCTTCAAACCTCTTCGTTAGCAGCCATCCATAATCCATAAAGGTTGGCCAGCAAATAGCCTTCTTCACACGGGTTAACTTCCAGTGCAAATTCCTTCAACAACACCTGATGCAATTGCACAACGGCTTGCCAGTGGCTGGATTGCGCCAGTTCTGCCAGCAATTCGTTATCCAGCGGCTCTATTTCTTCACCGCGGCGACTGCGCATCAGTGCGCTCGCCATATGTGTCATCGCCATCGTTCCTTGCTCACTGCGCACTGGCAGATGGAACTCTGTTTCCAGTACGTTGACGACCTGCATCATGCCTTTGCAGATGTCCTTATCAATAACGCCTGCCTCGCAAAGCAGGTTGAGTCTGGTTTCCATTTCAGATGCCTTTCATTTAATAACTGGGTTCCTGTTCCCCACTCACCACTCGTTGTTGATGGGCAAGCAGGGCCTGTTTATCAACCACTGCACGCAGCAGTTGTTGCATTGGGTAATCATCGACTCGCGTCAGGACCACGGCTTCGGTGGCCTGTAAAAATCGCGGATCGTCTGTGAGCGGCGTCGCTTCTAATCCCAGCATGGTCAGTTCGTTTTCCGCCACCACGTTCCAGATCACCGCATCGACATCGCCTTTAACAATGCGTTGTAAACTCTCGTGATAAGAGAGATCGACACGTTCCACATCACTATCGCCAAAAAAGACATCGGTCATGATTTTCTGATCCGCCGAACGGTTATCCAGCCCCACGCGCTTCACGTTTGCGGACTCGCCTTTACGGCAAATCAACTGGTGCTCGCCAACGTAGGTGTGCGGCCCCAACTCCAGCGCGAGGCATAAGCCTTTTTGCGTGAGATAACTTTCCGCCGCCAGTCGGGAAACAACCGCCATGTCATACACGCCGTTAAGTAAACACTCCACGCGAATATCCGCGCCGCGCATATGCGCATAGTAAAAAGGAATACCATCAAACTGAGCTTTCAATCCGCTCGCCAGGCCTTCGTACAAACGGGTATAGGGCAAGGGCATCGCGCACACCACATTGTTGATATCTACATGAGTCAGCAATGCTTTGTTATCCATCTCGACCAGATAACTGCCATTGCGCCCACGGCGTTCAATCCGTATCGCTCCGCTTGATTCCAGCGTTTTCAACGCGGCCTGCGTCAGGCCAACCGATGAACGGCATTCAGTTGCCAGCTCATCTATGGTTTTCAGTCGATTACCGCACTTTTCACCCAACAAATAACGGGCCAGTGTCGTGATAACGACGCCTTCTTTTTTGATAAACGTTCGACGCATAATATATTTTCAATAAAATGAATGTTTATATCTTCATTAAAATGAAGATAAGTGGCAACTGTGAGATGTGGAAACGGCGAGGTGCTTCACATTTTTTCGGATTATTGCAAATGAGGATAAAAAAACCGGGTTTCCCCGGTTTTTGGCATTAATGTTAAATTACGGCTTCGCCACAAAACCAATCGCTTCGTACACCGCTTTCAGCGTACGAGAAGCGTGTGCACTGGCTTTTTCCGCGCCGTCTTTCATCACCTGTTGCAGGAAGGCTTCATCGTTGCGGAAACGGTGATAACGTTCCTGCAATTCAGTCAGCATACCGGAAACGGCATCAGCCACTTCGCCTTTGAGATGACCATACATCTTGCCTTCGAACTGTTTTTCCAGTTCCGGGATGCTCTGGCCCGTTACCGCAGAAAGGATATCCAGCAGGTTGGAAACGCCCGCTTTGTTCTGCACATCGTAGCGAACTACCGGCGGCTCGTCGGAGTCAGTGACCGCACGTTTGATTTTCTTCACTACCGATTTCGGATCTTCCAGCAGGCCGATAACGTTATTGCGGTTATCGTCAGACTTGGACATCTTTTTGGTCGGCTCCAGCAGCGACATTACGCGCGCGCCGGATTTCGGAATAAACGGCTCCGGCACTTTAAAGATCTCGCCATACAGCGCGTTGAAACGCTGGGCGATATCGCGGCTCAGTTCCAGGTGCTGTTTCTGGTCTTCACCCACCGGTACCAGATTAGTTTGATACAGCAGGATGTCCGCAGCCATCAGCACCGGATAGTCAAACAGACCAGCATTGATGTTCTCGGCATAACGCGCAGATTTATCTTTAAACTGCGTCATGCGGCTCAGTTCGCCGAAGTAGGTATAGCAGTTCAGTGCCCAGCCTAACTGTGCATGTTCCGGCACGTGGGACTGAACAAAAATGGTGCTTTTCTCAGGATCGATACCACAAGCCAGATACAAGGCCAGCGTATCCAGCGTCGCTTTACGCAGCTTCTGTGCATCCTGGCGCACGGTGATCGCGTGTTGGTCAACGATACAGTAAATGCAATGGTAGTCATCCTGCATGTTTACCCACTGACGCAGCGCACCCATGTAGTTACCAATGGTCAATTCACCTGAGGGCTGTGCGCCACTAAAAACGATGGGCTTAGTCATTTTTCGATTCCTGATTTTCGCTATGCGGAAGCCCTAATGCGGGCAGAAGGTCATTTATAGACTGATAAATTACATCAGGCTGGCTGAGATCGATAGCCTCGCCGTAGTTATATCCGTAGGTTAAGCCAACTGATGGGCAACCTGCCGCTTTTGCTGCCTGAATATCATTGCGTGAGTCGCCAACAAACAGCATCTGTTGTGGAGCAATTCCCATCCGCTCAGCCACCAGTAACAGCGGGTCCGGATGCGGTTTTTTGTTTTGCACATCATCACCACCAATTACCACGCTGAAGTATTTGGCGATATCTAAGGCTTCGAGCAGCGGCGCGACGAACGGCGTCGGTTTGTTGGTGACCAGACCTAGCGGCAGGCCTTTAGCCTGCAATGCGCCCAGCGTATCGGCAACGTGCGGGAACAAAAACGTCCCCTCTTCGGCAACCTCGCCATAGTAGCGATCGAACAGTTTACGCAGAATACGTACTTGTTCTTCTGCCGGAATGTCGTCATCAACGGGCGGTTTACCCATTGTTTTACGCAGAGTCGCACGTTCCTGACGCGCCCAGGTCAATGCGCGCTCCATCAGAACATCTGCGCCGTTACCAATCCAGGTTATAACGCGTTCTTCACCTGCGACGGGCAACTCCAGCGCATACAGCGCCATATCTACTGCGGTAGCCAAGCCAGGAGCACTGTCCACCAGCGTACCGTCGAGATCAAAAGCGACGCCGCGAATATCTTCAAACTTATTCATGACTTACCTTTGCCAGTTCACTGCGCATTTCATCAATGACTTTTTTGTAGTCTGGCTGGTCGAAGATTGCCGAACCAGCAACAAACATATCCGCGCCCGCCGCAGCGATTTCGCCAATGTTGTTCACCTTCACGCCACCGTCCACTTCCAGTCGAATGTCAAAGCCAGACTCGTCGATACGACGACGTACTTCGCGCAGTTTATCCAGTGTTTGAGGAATGAAAGACTGACCGCCGAAACCAGGATTAACGGACATCAGCAGGATCACATCCAGCTTATCCATCACGTAATCCAGATAGCTCAGCGGTGTCGCCGGGTTAAATACCAGCCCCGCTTTACAGCCATTTTCTTTAATCAGTTGCAGCGTGCGGTCAACATGCTCGGAGGCTTCTGGATGAAAGGTAATGATGCTGGCACCAGCGGCAGCGAAATCAGGCACAATGCGATCGACGGGTTTCACCATCAGATGTACGTCGATAGGGGCGGTAATGCCGTAGTTACGCAAGGATTTCAGCACCATTGGCCCAATCGTCAGATTGGGAACATAGTGGTTATCCATGACGTCAAAATGCACGACATCAGCGCCAGCTGCCAGGGCTTTTGCGGTATCTTCACCCAGGCGGGCAAAATCAGCCGACAGAATTGAGGGGGCAATCAAATACTGTTTCATCCGCTTCTCCTTGAGAATTATTTTTTCGCGGGTGAAACGACTCCTGGTTTGTACAAAGCCAGCAGTTCGTCCACCTTTTTACGTGTGCCGCCGTTGCTGCTTATACTGCGTCGAACTTTGACGACATGCAATTTTGCGCGCTGATACCACTCACGCGTTAACATCGTATCGTGATTGGAGATCAGCACAGGAATATGGCGATCAACCAGACCTTCGGCGATCTCCGCCAGATGCGCTTGTTGTTCAAGCGTAAAACTGTTTGTGTGATACGCCGTAAAGTTGGCGGTCGCAGACAGCGGTGCATAAGGCGGATCGCAATAGACGACGGATGCATCATCTGCGCGTGCCATGCTATCGGCGTAAGACTCACAATAGAAAAAGGCATTCTGCGCTTTTTCAGCGAAGTGATACAACTCTGCTTCCGGGAAATAGGGTTTTTTGTAGCGGCCAAACGGCACGTTAAACTCACCGCGCAGATTGTAACGACACAGGCCGTTGTAACCGTAGCGGTTCAAATATAAAAACAGTACCGCCCGACGGAACGGATCCTGGCTTTTGTTGAACTCTTCGCGGAACTGATAGTAAACCTCGGCGCAATTTGTTTCGGGAACAAACAGCTCGCGTGCGGCCTGTACGTACTCATCAGTACGCATTTTCACAATGTTATAGAGACTGATCAGGTCGCTATTGATATCGGCAAGGATATAACGAGAAAAGTCGGTGTTGAGAAACACCGACCCGGCACCTACAAAAGGCTCAACCAGACATTCGCCCTTGGGCAAATGCCGTTTAATATCATCAAGCAGGGGATACTTGCCCCCTGCCCACTTCAAAAAAGCGCGATTTTTCTTCATGCTGACTAACTAATTACACCTTCTCCGGCTGTGGAGAAAGCTCCGACAGCATCCAGCGCTTCAGGCAACTCCCGCGATGATAAACCATTGCGGGAGATAACCTTGATTACTTCAGATCGGCCTGTACCTGACGCAGCGGTTTCGCCCACGGGTTTTTGGCCTGGACATCGGCTGGCAATGTAGATACCGCTTTTTTCGCCTCTTCTTTCGAAGCGTACACGCCAGAAACCAGGACATACCACGGCTGACCATTACGCGTCGTTTCATAGACAACGTAGTTTTTCAGATTCTCTTTCTTCGCCCAACCGTTCAGGTTGTCGTAGTTAGAGGAACTGCTCAGCTGCAGAGTGTAATGGCTGGACGGTGCCGATTTCAACGAACCCACATTACCTGCGGTCTTCCCTCCAGCGGCTGGTGTTGCCGTGGTTTGCGCCGGGGATGCCGTCTGTACTGGAGCCGTAGTTGCGGTCTCTTTTGGTGCTGGCGTAGAGGTCGCAGCCGGTGCCTTCGTGCTTGCCACAGGAGCAGCTGGTTCAGTACGCTTCGGCGTCTGTGCTACCGGCTTCGGCTCCGTTTTCACGGTTGCTTGCGGTTTTTTCGGTTCAATCACCGCCTGCTGGCGAGCTGGACGCGTAGTGGCCGGACGTCCAGCGGTTTGCGTTTTCGCCGTGTCACGCGATGCATTGCCATTGCGAACAGGCGCGACCGTCGCGGGTTCAGTCGGCAACGTGGAATTGACCGCCACATTATTCAACTGTTGCTGATTTTGTGGCTGGGTCAGCGCATTGTTCAGGTCACCCTGCACTTCAACACGTTGTTGACCATCCGTTGCCGCCGGGGTTTGCCCTTGAGTCGGCGTAGAAGAGATCGGCGGCAGAGAAACATCCTGCTGAGTATTTTCCGCAGACGTGGTTCCCGGCGCTGGCTGCACACCATTCGCCTGATCGGTCGCATTGCCTGCAAGATCAATACTCTTCTCGCCAGACGCGGTTTGATCGCTGGAAGAGGTCGAGGGGGCTTTTAGCGCAGAACCGATACCGATGATCAACAGTAGGAGAACCAGAATGCCGACCCCCATCATCATATACTGACGAGAAGCGGGTTTACTGGCTGCTTTTTTGCGCTTACGCGGACGACGCTCTACGCGCTCTTCATCCACGATTTCATCTTCGGATTCGTCAATTTCTTCTTCGATTTCCGGCTCATCATTGCGCTCTTTTTGCGCACGAGTCGGACGGCGATCGTCAGTGTCATCAAGTTCAATATCATCAAAATTGATCTGCGGTTCGCCACGTTCAGTACGCTCAGAACGTTCAGAAGATTGACGAGAACGACCAGTACGACGATCGCTGGGATCGGGTTTCAGCTCGTCTTCTGGTTTGAATTCATCCATTTAACACCCCACTAAAAGGTTAATGCTTACCACGTTGCAATTAACCTGAAGCTAATAGACCGCTTGATAAGCGGCCTGACCTTTCTTGTTGTTACGCTGATTGACAATCGGCAATGGCGTTAAGAACAAGCTCGTGCGAAACGCCGCTGCGAACTTCACTCTTACCAATTGCCAACGGAAGAATTAAGCGCATCTCTCCCGCAAGGACTTTCTTGTCACGCAGCATATGCGGTAAATACGCCTGCGCAGACATTTCGCGCGGCCCATTGACCGGTAACCCAGCCCGCGTGAGCAGGGTTATAATACGCTGCGTTTCGGCAGAACTAAACTGCCCGAGACGTTCCGACGTCCGCGCCGCCATCACCATACCCGCAGCAACCGCTTCACCGTGTAACCAATTGCCATACCCCATTTCAGCTTCAATGGCATGACCAAAGGTGTGTCCCAGATTCAGTAAAGCACGTAACCCGGTTTCGCGCTCGTCGGCGGCGACAACTTCTGCCTTCAGTTCACAACAACGGCGAATACAGTACGCCATTGCCGGACCGTCCAGACGCAACAACGCATCCAGATTCTCTTCCAGCCAGTTAAAAAACGCACCGTCAAGAATAATGCCGTATTTGATGACTTCTGCCAGCCCCGACGCTAACTCACGCGGGGGAAGCGTTTTCAGACAGTCGAGATCCACCACCACTGAAGCAGGCTGGTAGAACGCGCCAATCATGTTTTTACCGAGGGGATGGTTGACCGCAGTTTTGCCGCCAACGGAGGAATCGACCTGCGACAGTAACGTCGTCGGGACTTGAATGAAACGTACACCGCGCTGATAACTCGCCGCCGCAAAGCCGGTCAGATCGCCCACTACGCCGCCGCCAAGCGCCACCAGCGTAGTATCGCGACCATGCGGCTTTTGTAACAACGCCGTAAAGACGGTATCGAGTACAGCCAGGCTTTTATACTGCTCGCCGTCAGGGAGGATAACGCTATCGACGTTAACACCCGCCTGTTCAAGTACGCCGCGGACCTTATCGAGATACAGAGGAGCCAGGGTTTCGTTGGTAACCAACATGACCTGCTCGCCCGATTTCAGCGGTAAGAATGAAGCTGGTTCATTAAACAAACCAGATGCGATGGTAATTGGGTAACTACGTTCCCCGAGAGTAACGACAATCCTCTCCATAACGCGACATCCACCTTAATTACTGTACCCGCAGACGAGTGTATATAAAGCCAGAATTAGTTGCTTTCCAGCATGTGAATAATCTGGTTTGCGACCACTTTAGCGCTTTGATCATCAGTACGAATGGTCACGTCGGCAATCTCTTCATACAGCGGATTGCGTTCATTGGCCAACGCTTCCAGAACTTCACGCGGCGGTGTTTCAACGTGCAGCAACGGGCGTTTTTTATCACGCTGCGTGCGTGCAAGTTGCTTTTCGATGGTCGTTTCAAGATAAACGACAACGCCACGTGCGGAAAGACGGTTACGCGTTTCGCGGGATTTCACAGAGCCGCCGCCAGTAGCCAGCACAATACCCTGTTTCTCGGTCAACTCATTGATGACCTTTTCTTCGCGATCGCGGAAGCCTTCTTCGCCTTCTAAATCGAAAACCCAGCCCACATCAGCTCCGGTT
>ERZ1036441.383-NODE-383-length-25204-cov-29.336673_pt1 | contig 25204 bp, 36 predicted proteins | sample MGYA00514225_ERZ1036441 | MGnify/ENA primary metagenome ERZ1036441 (study PRJEB33795, sample SAMN09464925) | human gut metagenome | host: Homo sapiens | place: USA: Stanford, California | collected 2016-08 | study: EMG produced TPA metagenomics assembly of the... | reverse complement strand
AACTGCTCAGCGTATGCCTTAGCGCCCTCTTGAAGACGACTATGGCGATACTGCTCCATCTCTTCACGAGTACGGAAGACGCCCTCTTTGACCTTCTGCATAACGTCATCGTCCACAAGGTACGCAGCGTTACGACCAGTCTTGACTCGTAGTGCTTCCATAGCGTATGGGTCGTCCTGATACAGAAGCGTACCGTTGTTGAGTGCCTCTCGACGTTGCTCAGGTGTCAGCTTACGGATAATCTCGTTAGAGCGTTCGTCAGCTAGGTCTCGCGCTCGTTGCTCCTTAGCGGTATACATATCGGCACCAGCCTTAGCGAACCGACCAATGGTGTCCAATAGGCTTGACTTTGGCTGTTCAGCCTGAGTGGTTGCTGTACGATAGCCCATACCGCCAGCGCCACCACGTAACCGAGAGAGTCCCGGTTGTGCCGCTTGAAGGGCAGATTCAATTTTACTCATAGCTCATTACCTCCCCGTCTTGGTTCCTTTAGCGGCAACAATAGGTGCCTTAGTTGTGGGTTTAGAGTCGAACGCTCCAGACGCGTAAGCACTCGCAGCGGAAGACCCCATGACAGCCAGTGGGTCCAGAACCATCTGTAGCTTACTCTTCTGTTTCTGTTCACCCTTATAGATTTCGCTAATCTGGCTTGCAGCACTTTGAGTACCGCCAAGTTGCTGTGCGAAGATTGCTTGGTAGTCACGACGATAGTTCTCAGTTACCATATTGGCTTCCCGAATGAACTGTCCTTCTGTGACTCGCTTAATGCGGTCCATTGAGGAACCTTCTATCATACTCTCTCCGATAGCCGCTCGGATAGACCCCATAGCTTGAACCTTCTGCATGTTCTGTGAGGTCAACTCGGAGGATGCTTCCTCAAGGCGGCTTCTGGCTTGCAACGATAGGTCAGCATTCTGGATGTTCGTCTGCTTCATAATTTCCATAGCTTGACGACGACCAGCAGCGGTCTGAGCGGCAATCATTTTTGCCTGAGCGTTCTGACCACTGATAGCCTGAGCGCCAGCTATAGCGATAGGAATTGCGGCTGCCCAACACATAAGGTTATCCTCCTTTCGTTATTGTAAATAATTGAAATTGACCATCTCGTGTGTACTCTTCATGGAATACCGCACCGATAGTCTTGAGGAAACGAATGTGGGACGTATTGCCTACCCATACGTAATTCCAAAGAGTATCATACTTCTCAAGCATCTTATCGCGATACTCCATGATTAACTTACGGAACTCTCGCTTAGCCTTTCTGCTAAGTCTCCACACTTGGTCGCTCGTAACGAACCAGCATTGGTCCCCACAGTTGCCACCGATGGCTAGAGGGAACCCATGGAGGCTCAACGTGACACACTCGGAAGCATCAGGGAAACTCGGCTCAATACCAGCAGCCTTAGCTTCAAGAATGTCATGGTGAGCCGGAGTGAATACCTCAAAGTCTGTACTTTTAGTAGGTCTTATAGTCATCATAAGAAAACCCCCCCGTAGTCGTATTGTTCTCCCTATAGTGAGTCGTATTAATTTCGAACCACCACAGGGAGAACATTTAGTTAAATGCCTGAACTTCTCCGCAAGTAGTTACCTTCCCAACCGCACCCAATGATGTTCAGTGGGGTAGTCTCATCGGACAAGATGGTAACAGTATTGAACTTAGCGTTACCCACCACAGGGAATCGATATTGTCCGGTCCCTAAGTTCAATCGCCCAGCCCTCAAAGTGTTAGAGCCTAATCGTGCACCAGCCATTGTGTACTTCCAGTTGGACGATTGGTTCTCAACATAAATGTCAAACGTACCAGAGTTCTCATAGTTAACCCACGCTCGGCGTAACTGTAAGCGACCAATGTCTTCCGTTGAGGTAGAACCATCATCGGCAGTTTGCTTGATGAGGAACTTAGAGAACTCATAGACGAAGTTAATGTTGAACCCAATGTACACCATGCGTCCCTCCAAGTTACCGCTGAGTCTCAGCCAAGGGTCACTATGCCACCCAGCCGTAGGTTGCTCAAATACGGTTATCTTACCATCAGGCTCCAATACAGTGATTTTGCCTCTCCCGAAGTTTGCACCATAAATAGTTGGAATATGTATGGACGTTTCATAAGTGTCATCGTTATACGTTCCGCTTGGAATCGTGTAGCGAATCTTCATGTCCATAAAGGCACGATAGGGTTCACCTTGTAAGTCAATGGCGTTCTTAGTGAAGGCTATTTTAGCTAGGAACGTATTGAACTCATTGCGAAGAATCACATACATATCTGAGTTTATACTCTGACACGCTAGAACCTGTACGTTTTCCCCAAAGTCCCAATGCGACCATGACTGTTGCCTTAACTCTTCATTCAGGTACAGGAATTTGTACATGAAGATTTTGCTGGGGTCCCCATGAGATAGTACCGAACAGAAGTTTTCAGTACCACTACCACAAATACTGAACACACCATTTGGGATGTAGTTAGGAACGTGTGCTGTAATGTCCTCAGCGTTCTTAACGGAACTGACATCCTGCACAGCGTAGTACCTGTGGATGGACGTGAAGCTGGACCTCGGACTAGCAAAGTAGACATTGCGTCCAATACCAAAAGGTCTCGCTCGGTCCTGTACGTCAAACTGAGTCGTTAGGTTCAACTCAACGGAACGTGAAGTAAGCGTACCAGATGCCGTCAAGACAAATTGTGCTTCGTCTGACCAGATGAGTAACTCTTCTGAGAACGGAACGGCATACTTGAGGATTGCGATTCGGTTGGTACTTACAGCTACGTCAATAGGGTCGTCGTCACTCAAGTTTGCGATTGACGCTGGGTAGAAGTTAAAGTACTTAGCTGTTCTACTCAAGATAATATTCTCCCCACTAAGGAAACCTAAACGGTTACGGAAGAAGAATACATCGTTAATTGTGGAGTCCATGAATGAAGGCCACGGGTTTGTATCGTCATCACCACAAGTCTTAGGGTTCCACTCAATCCACTTGAACTCAAAGTTACCATCGGCAGCACGAACAAGAGCATGTGGCATCGACTCAAACATAAGCTGGTTGTTAACGTTCCAGCCCAATGTCTCCGACCACACTTTACGCGTAGCGTCATACCTAACGTAATACTGGTCCGCAGACTTAGAGGAATCCCCTACGATTTTCACCATGTACCCATCGGGGGCGTTAGGAGGTAACTTAGAGAACGACTGAGCGTAGTGGGTAACAGGGTTAATCAATTGGTCAGCATAGCCATCCTTAGTCATCAGGGAATCAATCTGTTGACCAGCAGGTGCTATGATATGGATAAAACCCTGCCCAACATTGAAGGCCCATCCCGGAGCATTTGCTCTACACTGGCGAGCCAACTCTTCTGCTAACCACTGAGCGTCCGTGTTATTAACGTGTGCTGGCTGTGAACCATCAGGAATCTGATAGGAGGCTTGTAAACCACCGTTAATCATAATCTGTAAGGTACGACCATACTGACCACCGCGAACGTTTATCAGAGCGTCCTGCTTAGGGTTAAACCCTGCTAGGTTCACTGCGCTGGTATTCCGAGTAACACGGATGTTTCTGTTGACGATGAACGTATAGTCAGCCACCGTGACCATCCTTAGGTCATTCCGAGGGTTATTCGTCTGGATATACGTAGAACCATCTGTAGGGTATCGTACCTGCTTTTCGTTACCAGCAAGGTCAAACACACGGATTCCTGTCCCAGTGAACACAGCGTAATACTGTTCGTTCTCATCACGGTTAATCAGGTGGATGTAAGGTGCTGGTCCTAAGTCACCACTTCCCCCTAGGGTCTTAAGGAAAACCAGAGGTGGACGCTTTTGGAGGCCCTCGGTCTCCGAAGACCAACCGTTAACTTGGCGTGACCCTTGGTCTGGATAACGAAGGATGTCAGGCTGTTGGCTGATACCACCCTTCAAGTTTTTGATTGATTGGCTAATGAGTGCCATTAGAGCCTCCTTATTTATTGCTATTAGCGAGTCAGTAGACCGGAAGTGAACGCATCACCATCCAGCATATTGTACCCACCGTAGTCCACTTCGTACTCCATGCAGAGACGTCGAGCCTCATCTTCCTCTTCTTGAAGTACACCTTCTACTTCTGGTGCCCCAAAGAATCGGTTGTTGAACTGACGGGAAGCCTTAGTGACAATCCAATATCGGAAGCACTCAGGCATCTCATCGTAGTCGCGGAGACGAATAATGTTCACGGTAATACCGGAGTCAAATCGGTCTGATTGACTCGTTCGGTCATATACATAGCCACCTCGGTTAACGTAGATGGATTGACCGGAAGTAGCCATTAGGGATAAATAGTCATCGCTGTATACAATCAGGTTGGAGTAAACATCAGGTAATAGCGTTATGCCTTCCTCAATGTTGAATGTCCAGCCACGAGACTGAATCTGTCTGTTAATCTTGTTGAGAATACGCCGAGCGTTCGCTACGTCTGCGTTAGAGTCACCTTCCAGCGTCGATACCGGAGGTTCACCGATAGATGCCAGAATGTCGTTCACAGCGGATAACTCAGCGGCAGTCTCAACGTTCATATCGTATGAGCGCATATAGTTCCTCCTTTAAGCAAAAAACCCCTCAAGACCCGTTTAGAGGCCCCAAGGGGTTATGCTAGTTATTGCTCAGCGGTGGCAGCAGCCAACTCAGCTTCCTTTCGGGCTTTGTTAGCAGCGCGGGTGCGTGCGGCCTTCTGTGCTGGCGTTAAGGTTTCTTCTGTTGAAGTAACACTCGCCTCTTCGGGACTAGCAGCGACCGTTGAGGCCACCTTTAGCATTACTCCCCCTTGAAAACCACCGCACCAGCAGCTTCTGGGCGCAGACCACCGTGGCCCATTGCGTACTTAGCGATAATCTGGTCCGCTTGGAAGTTAGCACGGCGAGCGCGCTCCAGAGCCAAATCGCGCAGCTTAACAGTACCTACCGCAGAGCGGTGCATGAACAGGCCGATAACGTTGTCCTTAGCAACCTTGGTAGTACCACCTTCACTAGCGGCAGGGAAGGCGTGCTTCTGATTAGTGGTATCCGCGCGAGAGGTGCCAGCGCCACCAGCAGTGAGGTGAGGAACTTCTACAACCTCAAAGCCCATAACGTTGCGGATAGAACCCTTCTCAGGGTCAATCAGAGCAGCGTAGTTTGCCGCGTTCGGCATCAGTGCTGCCAGAATCGCAGAGTAGCTATCTGGGTCACAGTAGAACACACGGTCAGCAGCCGGAACATAGTTCTTAGTCAGAGCAGCACGAGCCTTAGTTAAAGCCGCAATAATCTCCTTACCCAGCGCAACTTGGTCGGTAAGTGTAGCCTTGTTCTGAGTGGTCTCAATTACGGTAGCAGTACCTAAGCCCTCAATGTTCTCGTTAAGGGAGCTCGTCAAGTTACACAGGCCAGCAATCTCTGCCAGAACCGCACCATCCGCAGCCATCGCCAGAGATTCACCTAACTGAGAGGTGTACTCAGAGCGAACGTCATAGTGGTTCATCGCGTCCTCAATGTCGTAAATCAGAACGTCAGCAGTCAGGAGACCATCAATGGTGATTACCTTCTCGGTGTGTTTGATGTCTTTACGTTTATCGTCGAGGTTCTCACCCGGAGCCAGATACGCTGCCTGAGTGCGACCCAGAACAGGGAACTGAGCGGATTTACCGCTGGAGATGGAACGGACCATGTGGCGAGAAGTGGTCACGGAGGTACGAGCGAACGCAGTCAGGACTTCACCGCCAAATACCTTCAAGAACAACGCCAGTTTATCGGAACCAGTACTTACGCCTTTACCTTGGTTAGTACCAATTTGCTGTCCACCAGTCATGTTAGCCATATGTATGTCTCCTTCTTAAGAAAGTTAAACAAAGAATGATTTCTAGAGGGAAACCGTTGTGGTCTCCCTATAGTGAGTCGTATTAATTTCAGAGTCTATCAGAAATTCGAGTCGATTACTTTCTGTTCGACTTGACGACGATAGTTGGCATCTGTGCGATACCGAGGGTCGCTCATAGCTTTAATCATCTCGCTACGGTCCGTAAAGCCTTCACGCTTGGTAGCCTGAGGTTTAGCAGGAATAGCACGATTGGTCACGCTACGAGTTGGCTTACGGCCGAACGCCTTAGCGCGGGACTCACCAGCCAAGTTGATGATAGCCTTAACGGTCGCTAAGTCACGATTGGTCAACGCATTGTCCAGCGACTGTGCAGCCTCAGGGTTGTGCGTCTCAAGGTGATTATACAGTGCGTCAAAACGCTCACGACCACCAGCGTACTCAATGACACTGTTTACGTACTGCTCCACCAGAGCTTCTTGACCACGAATGTATGAGTCAATGAAAGCCTTCGTGTACCCAATTTCAGCCAGCTTAGCGTAGGACTCAGCGGACAACTCTTCGTTCTCCTCGTACTCACGCTGGATAGCCTCGATTGTCTCAACACTCATGCCACGCTCTGCAGCAATATCAATCATCTCTTGGAAGCCTTCTTCATGCTCGCCAAGTTGCTCAGAGGCGGCTACCAGTTCTTCTGGAGTCTCACCCAGCGGGGTAAACTCTTCGGAACCTTCGGCACCCTCAAAGCCTTCTTCGCCAGTGTCCACATCGGTCGGCTCAGAGCCATCACCAATACGAACCTGAATGCGCCCCTCATCGCCCTCTTGACCGAATGGGTCAGAGTTGTCGTACAGGTCGCGCTCAGTTTCCACTTCGTCGGACGCTAACTCGATTGCATCATCGCCATCACGGGCAGCAACATCAAGAGCCAGCATGTTCTGTTCATGTTCCTCAACGGAACCACCAGACATCACAGCGGAGTTCACGCCAAAAGATGCATATACGTCTGCATTAGATTCAGCCATTATTATTGTCTCCTTAAAGTTGAACTATGGGAAGACCGAGGACTCCAACCTCTTGTCATCGCTCATTTCAAAGATGAGGTCTCCCTATAGTGAGTCGTATTAAATGCCCGGCTGTAAACCTACGGAATCAGCGGCAGCAGCCATAGCCTCAGGTGAAGCTGTAGCCTGTGCAGCCATACCTTGAGCCAGCGCAGCAGCACCATTATCCATACCCATTTGCATAGACTGTTGAGCCATCTTCTGTTGCTTCTGTTCTTCGGTGAGAAGAATACCAGAAGTGTCAATACCGATAGCGTTGGCAATACGCAACTTAATCATAGCAAGGTTAATATCAGGGTCATCCCGCATAGGAGCTAGAGCAGCCCATGCAGTGACACAACGCTCAAGTTTATCAAGGTCCTGTCCTCGACCAATTGCTTCCAGACCTGTACTAATGGTTGGCTCTACGGCTTCCTTAGGTAACTCAGGAATCTGTTGCGTGGCTTGTAGTTGCTTCAAGAGCACTCGTACCAGAGGCAATTGTAATTCTTGAGAAAGGATAGAGTAGACACCACCTAAGGTATCTTCAAGTTCAGAAGCGACATACCGAATCTCTTCGGCGGTCACACGTTCACCTGTACGCTGAACCGCAGAGTTCAACATAAAGGCAAACGAAAGGCGAGCCTCGATAGCGTCACTGACAGCCTTGGCTACAGTAAAGTCTGCTTGCTTCTCCAGTTGGAGGAACGAGATGTCTTCTGGACGACCAGTAACGAAGTCACCAGTCTGAGCTTTGGTTAGTCGGCGTGGCTGGGTGATACCAGCAGGATTCACTAAGCCGATAACCTTAGAGCTAATCATTGACATCTTAACGATGGCCTCTTGGAGATTCTCAAGTGACCGTAAGTCACCTAAGTATTCCTCAATGTACGAACGACCATAGGATTCACCGTCCAGTCGAACCATACGAATCGGGATGTATGGGCAAGCCTCTTTAGGGTAAGTCCCATCGGAGCCTTGTACCTCCATGCCCTCTACCTCTTCGTATCGGAGGTATTCACCTGAGTCCTCATCCAGATAGATGTGAGTGTACACATCGACGGTCTCATCAGCTTTCTTCTCGCCGCCTTGACCTTCTACAGCCTTACGGATGTCCTCAGGGAGAGCACCAAAAGCTATTTGGTCACGAGTCACCATTTGCAGAACGTTGCCGAATGCGTCTCGTTGGACCACATAAGAAGACAATCGGTACAGCTTCATGGGATTGTAGTTTGACCCTTCTGGTTCCGGTAGGTACAGCAGAACGTTACCGGCTACGACTAACTGCTTGAGAGCCTCAAAGAGAGTCACGCGGTAGCTGTTCGACTCAATGTAGTTCATGATGATACGCTCTACCATTGATAGACCCTCATCGACCTTGGCGAGCCCATCGGGGTCATTCAGTAACTGTTTTGCCTCATACTCAGAGATGGTCAGCTTCATCCACGTTTGCATCGGGAAGAGAGCCAACATGAGCTTAGAGGCCAAGTTATTGAGACCGCGAGCACCCACAGCTTGCCACGGAGTTGTGTAGTCTGTGGATGAGTTATCGGAATCCTTAGGGAAGAGGGACGGAATGGTGTACTGAGCGCAGTTTTGAGCACGAGTCTCATAAGGAGCACGGTCGTTCTTTAATCGCTCATAGACCGACTTTGCGCCTTCCTCGGCTAGACCTGTACGCTTCTCAGCCATGTGTCACCTCCTGATTAAATGTTGATGCCGCCACCGGAGCTACGAGCCACACTCAAGGACTTCTTACCGCCAGCGCGAGCTTTCCTGCGTCCGCTTTCGGTCTGTGCTTCGTCCTCGGTTGAAACCTCTTTCTCAGGCACGTCAACAATCTGTGCAGCAGGAGTGGCAGCGGCAGGTGGTGCTTCACCAGCACCACCTGCCAGCGCACCAGCAACCTGTTTAACAGGACGAGCTACTTCCTTGGTAACTTTCTTCACGGCTTTCGTAATTGGCTTGGTGACTTTCTTCACGGCCTTCTTAATTTTCTTACCCATAACTTATACCTCCTTAAAGTATACACGCATTGTCTCGCCTTCATGTTTACAGCGGGACACCCAATCGCAATCATGGAGTTCTGCAAGGTACTTAAAGCGTTTCGCTAGGAATCGCTGTAAACCCTTAGAGTCTGCCTCAGGATTAATGACAACGGACGTTACATCCAGAATGTCTCCTTTGTGGTGAATGTCACAGCTTACGCACCACGCGAAGTACGCTACATGTTTTCCGGTAGAGTCCAGAATGTACTCTTCACGGCAACCAGACATGTCCATAACTTCGTCAACGTAGAGGCTGTAACCTATGAAGTGTCCTTCGAATCCTTTAGGCAACCCAAGGTGTTCCACAGTCCACCGGATTGCACGGAAGCGACTATTGGCTTCCACACATATGAACTCGGACATCACTTCTTACCTCCAAATGCGGACTTACGGATTGAAGATTTCATACGAGCGGAGCCATTGCCGCTGGCTTTAGACTTCGCTACGGAATCATCGCGTTCGACCTTGAGGCCTTTGCGTCCAGACACTTCGGTGCCTTCGGTATCCGTCTCATCAGAAGCCCCACCGAACTCCACGCTTGACACTTCTTGGGTCAGAGGCGCTGGCTCAACGGCTCGAATCTGATTGGTATCCACCTTCGGAACTTTAACTTTCGGTGAGAAACACATAAGGTCAATCCTCCCCATCATCTCTTAGTTGTTCCTTGCGCAACTCAATCTCGTCAATGACGTTAGAGGCATACTGTAGGCCCTGAATGAAACCCAAGATGTGGGCTTCACTACAACCATTAGCACGCATAAGTCCTATATGACCAGACGCTTCGAGGTACGCATAGTTGAATCGAACCTGTAGATACTCAGCGGTTGCACGAGGTACATCTGGAATATCGTTAGGGTTCTTAAGTAATTGGTTAATAGGTGTTAACATGATAAAGATTCCTCTTAGAGTTAAATCTTAAAGTAATAATCATAAAGGCCCCTATCTCCCTATAGTGAGTCGTATTAATTTAGGGACCTTGAGTTTATCACTTATTGTCGTGTAACGACTTGATTATTCTGGCTAAGTCCCAAAGTCCCCACGCAATGAGGCACACTCCGAGACCACAAAGACCAATGCCAATATACGCTACGGTCTCCACAGGTAAATCTCCTTGTCAATAAAGTTATACTCGTTGAACCGGAGGATGCGAGCCATCTGGCCCTGCTTGATAACATCCTCTTCGGTCATACCAGCCTTAGCACCAATGGACTTAATGCAGTCCCAAAGCGTCTCATGAGGTTCAGGGTCACGTTTAACCCACTTAGTAACCTCTTGGCCTTTGTTCTTACCAGACTTAAGCACAGACGTTCTAGGCTCGGTTATGAATGGGTTATTCAGGAAGTCCTCGGCAGTATCGCCCCATCCGGCAATCCCTGAGTAACCATCGGTAATGTCACCCTTGATGGTCTGGAAGAGGTGCCACCAGTCAGCGGACTCTTCTGTCTGAGTAAGGATGTTACCAGTGGTACACCACAGGAAGTCACAGTTAGGGATGGTCTTAAAGTCTTTATCGCACGAGATGATTACCGCCTTACGAGCACCGAATGCAGACGGATTGGAAGCAATAACTCCCATAACGTCATCACCCTCAAGCATAGGCTCACGGATGCAATAGAACTCTTCGCGCTCAAAGAGAGCCTCAAGGAACTCAAAGTAACCCACAGGTTTCTTGGTGGCCTTACGGTTAGCCTTGTAGTTCGGGTCAACCAATTCTTTGCGCCAGTTAACACTATCAGTGAACGCAAGGACAATCGGAGCACCTACCCAAGCCTTCTTGCGGGTCTCGTAGGACTTAATGGAATCCTCAAGAATCTGACGGGCCTTAGCGTGGTCGCAGCAGCGGTGCCAAATCTCTTCCTCCCAAGAGGCATCGAACTCAGCAGCACTCATCGCTTGGAAGACCAGCCAGTCACCATCCATCACAAGGATGCCTTTGTCGTTACAGCCTTCCCGTAACTCGTAGAATTGTTTAAGGTCAAGAAGTGCCATTAAGTTTCTCCTCTAGTTCAGCCACGTATTCGTCAGCTTCCATCAGTTGATTCTTAAGGCTATCGTTCTCACGTTCCAGAGAGTCGATGTAGCCCTGCATATCGTTCCACACATCGCGCGGAATAGTCACAAGGTCACGAGACATTAGACACAACCTCCCATTCGTTTCAGGAAGCGAGTACCGGAAGCGGTAATTTCCCAAGCGCCACCGTTACGTCCACTAGTAGTCAGGCAAGAGATGTGCCCACGGGAAGCGGCCTCCGCTACGAGGCTCGCATTGTTCCGTACATAGTTGGACTGGAAAGTCTTAGGGCAACCTTTGATTGCTTGCAGCACTTTCAGGTAGTCAGACATCAGAACACCTCCCGCACTGTTGCAGGAGATAGTTTGAAGGAGTCCTTATCGGCATACTCTTCATGCATGTCCTTAATTGCCTCACGAAATGATGTACGAACTACGAATGTCATCAAGCCTTCCATACCGTTGGTCAGGAACTGGACAATCATTTCCTTCTGTTTACCATTGGGGACAATTGCACCTGAGCCTACCTGCTTACATAGATTCAGCATGTCTTTCTCTAAGATTGCCTGAACGTCAGACGACATCTTGGCGGTAACGTCGAAGGACACTTTAAATTTCTTTGTCATAGCCATAATAATTTCTCCTATAGAATTAGTGACATACGGCCCAATTAGGACCCATCTTACCTTCGGTATCCAGCAGACACCGGAAGTTCCAGTGGTCTCCAACCCAGCGCATCGCTTCTTGTGCGGTCTCAATAACCACCTGAGCAATCTCTTCGGTACGGCAACCTACTTGGATTTCATCGTGTACCCACGCCATGTACGCAAAGTCCCCATCCCAGCCATGCTTCAAGCCTTTCTCTACGAGCATCTCTTCGGTCTTGATAATCCATAGTTTGCAGATGAGAGCACCAGCAGATTGCAGTAGGGTATTCAAAGCAGCGTGGGGACTGCGAACGTGTACCTTACGACCATCCAGCCCTTTAATCCAGCGTCGTTTCCACTTGACTTGTTGTTCACCAGCTACCCACTGAGAGGATTCTACAAGTGTCTGTTGTATAGACTCACGGAGTGCTGCAATCGCAGGGGTGTTCTCAAGGAATTTCTTCTTGAGTTCCTTACCACGCTCTTTACCAGCACCAACAATCTGCCCAGTCTTCTCATCTCCAGCACCATAAAGGAACCCATAGATGAACGTCTTAGCGTTATCCCTCATTAGGTCATGTTCTTTATTGTCCTTATCACGAGCAACGTTAGGAGCTAAGTCAGCAGCAATTGCGTTCTTCCAGTGAATATCACCATTAAGAATCTCGTGAGCATACTCACCGTTATCAAAGCGAGCCATGAAGTGGGCCAAGCAGCGTAGCTCCAGACCGGATGCGTCGATACCAGCCTGAACCCAAGGCTTACCAGTAATACCGTCTAGGTGATGTTCAGCGCCAAAAGCAGCGCGGCACTTATCACCATAAGGAGAACGGACACCGGGTATCTGTGCGAGGTTAGGGAAAGCGTGAGTAGCGCGCCCAGTAACAGCGCCGTTGGGATTAACAGAACCATGAATTTTACCGTCCTCAGCAACGTAACGAAGCCACGCCTTGTCTCCCTCAGCAGACTGTCCGATTCGCTTCTGAATCATAAGGTACTCTTTAATGAGGTCGATAGCGGCTTGCTTCTCAGGGTCATCTACACGTACTCCTTCGAGTACCTCATCGTCCACCACAGGAGCACCCTTATCGGTGTACTTCGTGGGGACCCATCCAGCCTCTTGGAGTTTCTTCTGGATGTGGTCACGAGATGAAGGGTTGAACACTACGTGCTCAACTGGGGTGTAAGGAGCACCAGCAACGTACTCGCGTGTATCCAGTTCGCAAGGCTCACGGCCTTCTCGCTGTGCCTTGTTCTTAGGCTTCTTAAAGATACCACCAACTTTAGGTATCTTAATGCGAGGGTATTTAGGTAGCGGCTTACCAGTCCTCGGATGGCAGAACATTTCGGTGCCACCTTTAGGTTGATACCACGAGCCGAACGTTTCGGTCAGCTTACGGAGCAACTCAGAGCGTCGAGCAGCTAACTCTACATACAACTCTTCGATTGCTTTCGTGTCAAAAGGGAATCCATTGCGCTCTTGCTTAGCGAGTAGCCATGCAGCGCGATGTTCAACGTCAACGGCCTCAAGGGATTCTGACCAGAACGTAGTGTAACCTACATCCGTAAAGTCAATCTCAGGAGGGAAGTAATGTTTGTCAGAGAGTAGCTTCTCAAGGAGAGCCTTAGTGACCACAACGTCCTGAACGTTATAGTCCATCATCTCTTCGTTGAAGTTCCACCACTCCATTCCGTCAACGTATTCCTCACCTTGCTCTTCAAGCATACGCTTAAAGTCATCCTTGTATTCACCCTTCATCTCGCCTAAGCGATAACCCCACGCCTCCAGAGCGTGAGACCCAAAGCGTTTCCCAGGCAACTTGCCGGAACGAAGAAGACCCATATCTGTGTCCTTTAGGTTAGAATGAATCAGTCTGGATAGAACTAAGGTGTCAATACAGTTCTCACGAGGAAGGTGGAACTCTCGGTTCAATTGTAGCTTTGCCAGTTTGGTCAATGCAGGAACGTCATACTTGTGACCGTTGTGGAACACAATAAGACCGCCTCGTGCAACCTCGGCTTCCAGCGCATCCAGATACGCACCGAAGTCACTCGGGCGGTAGCTTACGTACTCAGCGGTGGAGTAGTCGTAGATAACCCCGCAGTGGAACTTAGTGACGCTCTCTAAGAGGGCGTTAGCTTCGATGTCAGAAACGATCATATTGATTTCTCCTATTGATTATCGTGACTTAACAATCTCTTCATACGAGACAACAGTCAAGAAGCCTGTGTGAATCATGTTGGTCTTATCAGCAACGATTGCTCCGCGTGGAGTAACGCCTGTGATGTATGACACTTGAGCATATTTACCACTCACAGAGCGGACGTAGCCATAGCCACCAACAACTACCATGTCAACCTTAACCCAATCACCAGCCTTGATGTGGGTCATAGTGTCCTTATCGAACACCTTGTGGCTCAGCTTGGTAACTTCTGGTTTCTTCCAGCCAGTCTGTCTTGTCCAAGTCCAGCCTAAGTTCTTCAAGATGTGTACAGCGGAGCGAGTCTTAGCTTCATGGTACTTAACGTCCTCCAGTTCAGCTTCCAACTTAGCGATTTCTGCTTGGATAACTTTAGGGTCACGCATGGTAATATCTCCTATAGTGAGTCGAATAGTATTCATGAAGGCCACCACTCGGGCGACCTTGAGGATACCACTCTTAGCTATCAATCTTGTCGAGGATAGCCATAGCTTCATTGATGCGACCAGCCTCATGAATTGCTGTCACGGCAGCTTTGGTAAGCGCATTGACCAGACGCAGTGCTTGCTCATCTGTCAACGTCATACGCTGAGTGTGATTCTTAGAGGACTTAGAGTCCTTCCAGCGGTAAACCATAGTCGCCTTACCGTTGCGAACGTTGATGTGGACTCGACGGTTCCACTGGTCAGCGGTATCGGATAGACGGATAGTTTCAGCTACGTTTGACATAATGGTTTCTCCTGTTTGATTACTCAAAGAATTTGGAAAGCTGTTGAGCTTGGTTTGCTACACGAGCGGCTTCTGTAACTTTAGTGGATGCACTATCAGCCAGTTCGTTGGAGCGAATAGCCAGAGCGCGTGACTGTGTGGCCTCTTTACGAGCCTCATCATTCAGACGCTTAGCTTCCACGTTGTACATACTAACCAGCAGTTGGCCTAATTTCTTAATCAGTTTGAACATTGGTGTCTCCTTTAGTGAGTCGTATTGAAATCGTCAAGAATCCTGTCAGAAGTCAGTGTCGTTGGACCAGTCTGTTGACTCTGAGTGGGACTCTTCTTCCCCTGAGTAACTTGATGGTTCAAGCCATCCGGTTTCCTTGTTGTATTCCATGTAGCCAGCGATACCAGTATCACCAGTAAAGCGGCACTTGAGAATACGAACGAGGACAAGGTTAGGCATATCGCCTTGCTGGTTACGCTCAAGGGCAATAATAGTATCAGATAGTTGGCGTAGTGCGCCAGAACCACGTAGGTCAGTAATAGAAACAGGGCGACCTTCCTCATGTGCTTTACCTTTGTCTGGGTTCTTAAGGTGACAAATTACGACCAGCACCACCCCAGTTGACTTAGCGAACCCTTTGAGCTTGGTCATCAGGTTGTCAATCATCTTACGCTCATCGGATTCACCAGAAGCGGATACGACGATTGAGATGTGGTCTAGAATGATTACGTCACAGCCCAAGCCTGAGCGCATGTATGCCAGCTTAGCGAGCAGTCTATCAGTCTCAGCCTCAGCGAATGAGTCATATAGATGGAACGTATCGTTGCCGAACAGTTCATCGAACCATTGGTCGAACTTTCCGTTAGCAACAATCTCTCTCTTTAGTGAGTCGGATTGTCTCAGTCGGACACGATTGTGTAGACCTATAAGGTCCTCAGCGGTCTCCTCAACTGACTCCTCAAGCATCGCTAAGCCTACCTTCTTGCCCATCGCTGTGCCCCATTGGAGAGCTTGTTGACGGACGAACGTTGACTTACCCATACCGGAACCGGAAGTGACCATAATGACTTCACCACCACGGGCACCTAAGGTCTTATCGTTGATACCAGTGCAGCCACTAAAAAGTAAACCTACTGATTCCTCTGACGATAGGTGTTCACGGATTCGTTCACGTAACGAAAGAGCCGAGACAACACCATCTGGAATCCACGGTCCAGCGTTCCACACTTGCTCCATTATTTCACGGTCGTGACCATTGAGGTGACACTCGTTTGCATCCTTACACGGAAGAACTGCCACTCGTACCTTACCAGCAGGTAGAACCTGTGCAGCCTCTTCGACTGCCTTGCGTCCTGCTTCGTCCATATCGAACATCAAGATAATCTGTTCGAACTGGTCAAAGTATTCGTAGTTGGCAGCGCATGTCTTCTTAGCGGCAGAGGCACCATGACCCAACGACACTACAGGATACTTACAGTCTTGAAGTTCCATCACGGTAAGCATGTCGATTTCGCCTTCTGTGACTACAATCTTCTTACCGCCATTCCACAGGTGCTTACCGAACAGAGCATCGCTCTTATGGCTTCCAGTGGTCTTAAAGTTCTTATCTTTATCGCGAACCTTCTGGCTAACGATATTCCCATTCTGGTCCCGATAGTCAGCCACTTGGTACATCACACCGTCTACTTTGGCAATCCAGTAGCCAGCCTTCTGACAGGTTTCCTTAGAGATTCCTCGCGCAGTTAGCGCAGAGTAACGTCCATTGGATTCCCCGAAGTTCCATACGTTGTAAGTCATTGGTTTACCTCCACCGACTATACGTCTTCTTGATGATAGCTCCTGTTTACGTTCTTCTGAGGCTGGAACCCTGTGCTCACATACAAAGCAAAATTGATGGCCGTCAGAATACACAGAGTTACCATCAGAAGACCCACAGTTCTCGCAAGGAGCGTGATATAGGAAAATACTATCTTGTTCTAATTCCATATGGTTATTCCTTAATCAACAATGCGAACAAAGGGAAACCGTTGTGGTCTCCCTTTAGTGAGTTCAATTAATTATTCATGGTCAGACGTAACCAATTCATTCTTAACCCACCAGCGTTTCAGGTTGAAACTAGGACATGCCTTCGGCGCGACCTCATGATGCGCGCGAAGCACAGCGCCTTCGTACTTAGCTAGCAGCGTGACCAGCAGTGAGCGAAGGGATTGCATTTGAGCTGGCGTAAAGTTAGCGTCAAACTTACCTTTATCGTCGATACCACCTACAAGGCAGACACCAATAGAGTTGTGGTTGTAACCTTTAGCGTGAGAGCCTACAGCCATCTCATCACGACCTGCATCTACAGTGCCGTCACGCTTGATGATAAAGTGGTATCCCACATCAAGGAATCCACGCTCTTTGTGCCACTGGCGAATCTCACGGACACCAACATTCTGACTTGGCTTGGTAGCCGAGCAGTGAACAAAGATTGCGTCAGTAGATTCACGTTGTTTAAACTGTACACGAGCCATTATTTCTTCTCCTTCTTAATAATCATTTTGTCCCAAGGAATCTCCTTATTAGGTTCTTTAAGCCATTCAGCAGGTATCAACTTATCTGCGAACTTAATACCGTGTTTTTCTGCCCACTCACCGTAGCTGGTGGGAGACCCTTTGTATAATTTTGTTCGACTTGAAGAGAACACGATGCGTATATCGAGGTCTTGGAACTGTTCGCGGATAAGTAAATGTTTCTTACGGTCTTCCGCTTCGAACAATCCCTTGAACTCTACTATGATACCGTTTGGTAGCAACGCGTCCGGTGTATATTTATGGTTACTAGCTGGTATTACATAAGGGATTGAGAAGGATTCATATTTAGCCTTAACTCCCATGCTCTCCAAGCGTGCCATATTTTTCTCTTCAAGACCACTCCGGTAGTTTCCTACACGTTTAATTCCTCTTGCTGCGTAACCTGCCATTGATTCTTCCTCCATCTTATTGCAGCTTGGGAGACGCCGAACATCTCGGCTAACTCTCGGTTGCTTTTATCGGAGTTCACAATGTACGCAACTTGTTCTTCTGTTAGTTTCGTCTTGTGGTTTGCTGTACCTCTAGCTACCGGAGGCATGGACATTCGCCCACGCTCCTTGCAGTCCTGCATGTTGTCTACCTGAGTTCCAATCTCTAGATGCTCAGGGTTAACACATGAAGGGTTGTCACATTTGTGCCTAACTAGGAGTCCTTCTGAGATAGGACCGTTAAACACAAAATACGATACCCTATGTGCATATGCTTGACGCTGACGGCCTATGGATATACAACCATAACCTCGAGGGGTCTTTCCTCTTTGCCATTCCCAGCAGCCAGAGGGAGTAACCCGCGAATAAGCCTTGAGTTTCTCCCTAAGCGTCATGATTAGAAATCTCCGTCTGAGTCTTCTTCGTAGGACTCTTCGTCGTCTTCGTCCCAGCTTTCTTCGTCGCGTGGTTTGCTCGCTTTGGCAGAACCAGAGGCAACATAGCCGTTCTCTTCAACTTCGTCAGCCCAATCGTCTTCACCGCCACCAAATGTAGCCAGTTCGACCAGCATTACTGATTCCAGTTGCAGCTTAACACTTGCACCCACAGCGGTGTTCCATTTGTACGGAACCAGAGAGTATTTGACTTTCAGCTTAGAGCCACCACCGATAATCGGAACGTCTTCAATCTTCTTACCTTTGGAGTCAACCACAACCAGATTGATGTGCTTGGTCTCTTTGGTCTTCTTGTCTTGGAAAGACGCGTAGCATTTGAACTTAAAGGTAGTCGTACCGTCTCCGTTATCGAAGAACGGCATGTCACCTTCATACGGTTTCAGAGGTTTCTTACCACGAGCTACCGCAGGTGGATTCGCTTCGTATTCCTCAACGGCAGCAGCATAAGCCTCTTCGTGACACTTCACGATTTCATCGACCATACGCTGGCAGCGCGGGTCTTTGTTGGGAATAGTCAGGTCAACTTTGTATACACCGCGAGGGTTCCCAAAGCCACGCTCTTCGTTACCGTAGTCCGGTTTAGAGATGTAAGCGTAAGGTTCAGCGGTACCCAGCGCAGAGGTGAAAATCTTCTTAGCCATAATGTTAATCTCCTTTAGGTTTCATTTGGTTTCTCAAAGGGAGTCTTCCCTAATAGTGAGTCGTATTACTTCGGTGCTACGCATGGGCGCACACGAGTAACCTCAAAGCCAGCCGGAACGTATTGCCATTCGGCTAACTCCACAGCTTCGTCTAGGGTCTCCGCGTAGATTGGAACCTCAAAGGAATGCTCAGAGGACTCTACGGTAGCCCAAAACTTCTTATTGTCCACACTAAGTGAACCAGTATTTACGTTTGACATATCAGTAACCTCTCGATAGCCATTGGTTGTAAAGTTCCATGTAGTGACCAGCAGATTCCTCGTCACCACGCTCTATACATTCAGTCCACATCTTGTGGCACCATTCACTTGGCTTAAGCATAGCGGTTCACCATAACACAGTCGTCAGAATATTCATACTCCTCTACCTTGATAATCAGACTAGGTGTCTTCTTATAAGCAAACGGTAGGAGGTCGCTATCATAATACTCCCTGTGTCCTAATTTGAACATAGACATACCCTTACGCAGCGCCTTGTATGCCCGATAAAATCTTTGCGCTCTACGCTTCGCCGATGCAGCTTGAAGTTCTTCACGCGTCATAACACTTATCCTTATGTTTCTCGTACAGTTCACCGTAGAAGCCAGCTTTCGCCATGTCTTTCTCTAAGTAAGCCAGTTCGGATTTCTTACCAGCGCGTAGTCTGTATTTTAAGATGTTCCCGAAGCAATATCCCTTGAACTGCTCACGAGTCATTGAACGGGAAATCACTTCGATAGCCTCAATATCATCGAACAGCATGTAATGGGAAGGCTTAGTGACACCTTCGATTGACTCAGTTGCTGGCTGGTTTTCTTTTTCCCAAGCTGTACCATCTAACAGTCCCATCAGAACACCTCCTTGATTCGTTTGAGTAACAGACGGACGAACGGGAAGCGGGTCACTGCCACACTAAGAACCGGACGTTTCTTGTCTATTGCTTTCTCAAAGTCACCACGGGTGATAATGATGTGGACGCTCGGTGCCAGAGGAACTGTGTTACCAATAAGAGGTAACTTAGCTCGGCGCTCGCTCGCACATACGATTGAACGGTCAGCACGGCGAACCGTGAAGTTCTTAATGCTTTTGTTGTAATGAAGTCGAAACATATAGTGTCTCCTTTAGTGAGTCGTATTAAGCGTGACCATCTGGCATATCATCATCGCTACAGTGGAGCGCAAGGCATCCTATGATGACGATGAGTAATGGCATTAAGTACATCATGATGTGTACCTCCTTTAGTGAGTCGTATTAAACGCAGAAAGGCCCACCCGAAGGTGAGCCAGTGTGATTACATTTTCTCTTGAGGATTATCCTCTGTGCCACGGAACCTTACGAAAGATGGGTGACGCAGAGAGCCATCAGGTGTTTCCTCCATGTAGCTAATCTGGCAGGCCCAGCCTTGGTACGGGTTTATACCGGCAATGTGGTATGTGTCCGTATCACATGCCGCTGTAAACTCATCCATTAAGGCGCGAGAGATGTTTGTGGCGTTAACTACACGACCACTCTCAAGAAGCACCTCAAAGCCAATCACTTTGCCCTCATTAGCAAGACCTTCGGTCCCCCATATCAGACCCTGAATGATACCATCAGCCTCATTCTCTGGCTTCATTTTCCACCAGCCTGACTTCTTGCCTCGCTTGTAGATGCACATCGGGTCTTTCACAATGAGACCCTCATGGCCTTCTTCACGCTTCTTCTCATACAGTTGCTGTAGTTCTACCATATCGTAGACCTCGTAAGATTCAGCCGCTTGCCATTCGATTTCAGGGAAGTATTCCTGTAGCAGAGGCAGCATGTTCTTAACGTGTTCCTGCATGAGCAACGTCATGACATCATAGTCTTCCCCAGACTCCACGATGTGCAGAGGGAGGATAGCGTACAGTTTGACACTCAGACGTTTGGTGTCCAACGCGAACTCAACCTTGGACCCCTTGAGCGGAGGTACACAGCCAACGTCGAACTCAAAGTTCTTATTGTTGAGCCATTTGGTACGCAGTAGGCCAGACCCGGTGTTAAAGTCTACGCCTTTGACCATGAGTTCCCCATCGAGCATAAAGCCATCTTTGTAGAAGCAACGGTCATCGTTCAGCAGACGCTTCCAGCGAACATCAAACCCGTTTAGGTGCTCCAGTGCCGGAATCGTTTTAGAAACACGAGAGAGCCAGCAACTGTTAGCAGTATTGTCTACGCAGATGTTCCCACGAACACCATCGTATTTACAATCGACAATTAGGTATCCAGCATTGTCTAACGCCTTCTTCACTGCGGATTCAACAAAGGACACAGCTTTAAACGGGATAGTCTTAATGTTCATACAAATCTCCTATTCTTTCCAGATTTAATCTTTTGGATAGTTGATGGGTTCACTCCCCACTCCCTAGCTATTACGTAGGAAGATCGGGTATCATTCCTGATTACCTCTATGTGATCGTTTGGTATTACAGTCTTACTGTGTCTACCTTTTCTGGTCATGTCGATGAGGTTATCAGCTTGTGTCCCTAAAGTTAGGTGCCTTGGGTTTACGCACCATCTGTTATCGCAGGAGTGCATAACCACGTATCCTTCTGGTATTTCTCCATTGAACAGCGTGTAAGCTGCCCTGTGTGCATACTGCGTTTTACCGTTTAATCGGAACTGACCGTACCCGTTAGGCTGGATTCGACCAGTCCAACGAATACATTCTCCGCATGGTTCAGTCTTTGCGTTGAATCGGTCGGCATCTTTCATGGTTTCCTCCTATACTGAGTCGTATTACTTCCAGTGCTTCAAATCACTATGCACCTTGCGTAACCATTCGGTCTGTGCATTACAGCGCACATCTTCATCGTCGTGCTCGAACCTCTTGGATGTTACCTCTACGCCATTCCGCAATACCACTCGAATAGTCTCTCCAGCTACCCAACGCATCCGCGCATAGCTCATATATCGGAAAGTCTCAATGACTACGTTGACATCGTAGTCCTCCTTGATGCGCTCAATAGCGTCTTTGTATGCTGCTAGATTACCACTATACAGACGTCCCATCTTACTGACCCTCCCAGCAGCGTTTATGCGCACGGGTTCGTAATGGCTTATTAAACTTACGACCTTTAGTTGCCTCGAAGCTGTCATGAGCGTTACGGTTAGAACGTTTGGTCATCTTTTCGAAGTTACGCATACTTAAAGTCCTCTCTTAGTAATTCTTTAATTTAAATCTTTAATTAACACTTAAGGGTCTTAAAGTTAAACCTTAAGGTTCCCCCCTATAGTGAGTCGTATTAACCGGAAGAAGGTCAATCATAAAGGCCACTCTTACGAATGACCTTGAGTTTGCCCCACCCCTCTATAGTGAGTCGTATTAATTTGACGTTACGCGAACGCGAAGTCTGACTTAAGGATGTCTTGGAGGTTCAAGTTACCTTTAGACGGAAGTGCTGGCATTTTGTCCAATTGAGACTCGTGCAACTGGTCAGCGAACTGGTCATAGAAGTCGGCCAGTACATCACAAGACTCATAGGTGTCCACCATAGTTTCGCGAACAGCTTTGAACAGGTTAGCAGCGTCAGCCGGAATGGTCCCGAAGGAGTCGTGAATCAACGCAAATGATTCGATTCCGTACTTCTCATGCGCCCACACTACAGTCTTACGCAGGTGGCTACCGTCTTGGCTGTGTACAAAGTTAGGAGCAATGCCGGACTCCTGTTTGTGTGCATCAATCTCGCTATCCTTGTTAGTGTTAATGGTTGGCTGTAAGCGGAACTGACCGAGGAAAATCAGGTTCAAGCGAGTCTGAATTGGCTTCTTGTATTCCTGCCACACAGGGAACCCATCAGGAGTTACCCAATGTACAGCGCAACGCTTGCGAAGAATCTCTCCAGTCTTCTTATCTTTGACCTCAGCAGCCAGCAGCTTAGCAGCGGACTTGAGCCAGTTCATTGCTTCAACCGCAGCCACCACAGTGACGCTCACAGCTTCCCAAATCAGTTTAGCCATGTATCCAGCAGCCTGATTCGGTTGCGTGAACATCAGACCCTTACCGGAATCAATTGCTGGCTGAATGGTGTCCTCCAGCACTTGTTGACGGAAGCCGAACTCTTTGGACCCGTAAGCCAGAGTCATTACTGAACGTTTAGTCACGCTACGTGTTACACCGTAAGCCAGCCATTGACCAGCTAGCGCCTTAGCGCCCAGCTTGACTTTCTCAGAGATTTCTCCAGTGTTCTCATCGGTCACGGTAACTACTTCGTTGTCTGTTCCGTTGATTACGTCTTCTTGCAGAATCAAATTGACTTTCTTAGCGACAATCCCGTAGATGTCCTGAACGGTTTCGCTAGGCAGAAGGTTAACAGCACGACCACCAACCTCATCTCGGAGCATCGCGGAGAAGTGCTGAATGCCAGAGCAAGACCCATCGAACGCCAGCGGAAGAGAGCAGTTGTAGCTTAAGCCGTGGTGCTGTACCCCAGCGTACTCAAAGCAGAACGCGAGGAAGCAGAACGGAGAATCTTGCTCAGCCCACCAAGTGTTCTCCAGCGGAGACTTAGCGCAAGCCATGATGTTCTCATGGTTGTCCTCAATGAACTTGATGCGCTCAGGGAACGGAACCTTATCGACACCAGCACAGTTTGCACCGTGGATTTTCAGCCAGTAATAACCTTCCTTGCCGATTGGTTTCCCTTTAGCCAGCGTCAGCAGACCCTTGGTCATATCGTTACCTTGCGGGTTGAACATTGACACAGCGTAAACACGACCGCGCCAGTCCATGTTGTAAGGGAACCAGATGGCCTTATGGTTAGCGAACTTATTGGCTTGCTCAAGCATGAACTCTAAGCTGATACGGCGAGACTTGCGAGCCTTGTCCTTGCGGTACACAGCAGCAGCAGCACGTTTCCATGCGGCGAGAGCCTCAGGATTCGTGTCGATGTCTTCCGGTTTCATCGGAAGTTCTTCGCGCTCAATCGCTGGGATGTCCTCTACAGGGCAATGCTTCCACTTGGTGATTACGTTAGCAACCGCTAGGACTTTCTTGTTGATTTTCCATGCGGTGTTTTGCGCAATGTTAATCGCTTTGTACACCTCAGGCATGTAAACATCTTCGTAGCGCATCAGTGCTTTCTTGCTGTGAGTACGTACCAGTGCCAGAGGACGGCGACCGTTAGCCCAATATCCACCACCAGTAATACCAGTCCACGGCTTAGGAGGAACTACGCAAGGCTGGAACATCGGAGAGATACCAGCCAGCGCACCTGCACGGGTTGCGATAGCCTCAGCGTATTCCGGTGCAAGTTCGATAGTCTCAGAGTCTTGCCCTACTACGCCAGCATTTTGACGATGTAAGCTAACCATTCCGGTGGACTCAATGAGCATCTCAATGCAGCGCACCCCAACGTGAATAGAGTCTTCCTTATGCCACGAAGACCACGCCTCGCCACCTAGTAGACCCTTAGAGAGCATATCCGCTTCTACAACCTGCATGAATGCTTTCTTGTAGACGTGACCTACACGCTTGTTAAGTTGTTCCTCAACGTTTTTCTTGAAGTGCTTAGCTTCAAGGTCACGGATTCGACCAAAGCGCGCCTCGTCCTCAATAGCTCGACCGATTGCACTTGCTACAGCCTGAACGGTTGTATTGTCTGCACTGGTTAAGCAAGCCAGAGTGGTCTTAATGGTGATGTACGCTACAGCTTCCGGCTTGATTTCTTGCAGGAACTGGAAGGCTGTTGGGCGTTTGCCGCGCTTAGCTTTCACTTCCTCAAACCAATCATTGATGCGTGCAATCATCTTGGGGAGCAGAGTAGTAATGAGAGGCTTAGCGGCAGCGTTATCCGCAACCTCACCCGCTTTAAGTTGACGCTCAAACATCTTGCGGAAGCGTGCTTCACCCATTTCATAAGACTCATGCTCAAGGGCCAACTGTTCGCGAGCCAAACGCTCACCGTAATGGTCAGCCAGCGTGTTGAACGGGATAGCAGCCAGTTCGATGTCAGAGAAGTCGTTCTTAGCGATGTTAATCGTGTTCATTTAGTGCCTCTTCCGGTTAGTAAATCGTATCTATTTCAGGCCACTCGCTAGGAGCGACCTTGAGTTTATCACTCAGCAGATTCTAAAGCTATTGCCTTGTTGTTTTCGTACAGTTCTTTAAGGTGTGCCATTGCGAGCGACCAATCAAACCCGCAGCGCACCATGTCACTATAGAACAGTACAGTTTGAGCGGTCAGACCGTATTGCGTGGTGCTGTTAGCCATTACTCTTCTTCCTCTTCTTCCTCTTCTTCTACTTCCGCAAGGTACTCGACTTTAATTTCCCTCTTTAAGGCTCTTTAAGTAGTCTCTCTGTCTGTCTCTCTATAGTGAGTCGTATTAATAAAGACAATGATTAAAGGGTATCTCTTTATAGATAACAACAAGGCATCTATAGGATAGGCTTTAGGGATAGGCTTTAGGCTGGTCTTTAGGATGGTCTTTAGAAGATACTTTAAGATAGGCGTTAACTTGATGGGTCTTTAGGTTTAGGCTTTAGGTGTTGGCTTTAGGAATGACGTTAGGAGGTGACTTTAGGAGGTGACTTTAGGAGGTGACTTTAGGAGGTGACTTTA
>ERZ1036441.375-NODE-375-length-25513-cov-9.492812_pt1 | contig 25513 bp, 20 predicted proteins | sample MGYA00514225_ERZ1036441 | MGnify/ENA primary metagenome ERZ1036441 (study PRJEB33795, sample SAMN09464925) | human gut metagenome | host: Homo sapiens | place: USA: Stanford, California | collected 2016-08 | study: EMG produced TPA metagenomics assembly of the... | reverse complement strand
AAGCTCTTTACTGCAATTGAGATTGCCATTGAGATTGCTTGCGGATTTTAGGTCATACAGATTAAGTTCGTTTGATATTCTTCCGTCTGCATCGTGCCGGGGTCAGACTGCTACCACACCTGCGATGTGCGGATGCGGGTCATAATTCACCAGTTCGAAATCCTCGAATTTGAAATCGAAGATACTTTTCACATCCGGGTTGATTTTCATCTGCGGCAACGGACGCGGTTCGCGGGACAGTTGCAGTTTTACCTGTTCCAGATGATTCAGATAGATATGTGCGTCACCGAATGTATGAACGAAGTCTCCGGCCTTCAATCCCGTCACCTGCGCTACCATTTGCAGCAACAGTGCGTATGAAGCAATGTTGAAAGGCACGCCGAGGAAAATGTCGGCGCTGCGTTGGTAAAGTTGGAGGCTCAGTCGTCCGTCCGCTACGTAGAACTGGAAAAAAGCATGACAGGGAGGGAGGTTCATATTATTCAAATCCGCTACGTTCCATGCGCTGACAATAATCCGGCGTGAGTCCGGATTTTGTTTGATCGTCTCTATCGCTTCGCTGATCTGGTCGATGAATCCGCCGTTGTAGTCGGGCCACGAACGCCATTGGTAGCCGTAGATATGTCCCAGATCACCGTTTTCGTCCGCCCATTCGTTCCAGATGCGGACGCCGTGTTCTTGCAGGTATTTCACGTTCGTGTCTCCTTGGAGGAACCACAGCAATTCATATATGATTGATTTCAGATGTAATTTCTTGGTGGTGAGACAGGGAAAGCCGTCGTCGAGGTTGAAGCGCATTTGGTGACCGAACACGCTGATCGTTCCGGTACCGGTGCGGTCGCTTTTCTCCGTGCCTTCAGTCAACACACGGTTCAGTAAATCGAGATATTGTTTCATAATGAGTAAATTATCAAAGCGTTAATGCATTTGCAAGGCTGTGCTTAAAAGTCGGTATCCTCTCCAATCCCCTCTTTCGGGAAGGAGGAGAGTTTGGGATACTATTGGCTTTTTAGTCATCCTCTTTGTGCAAAATTACAAAAATGGCGTGAATAAATTAGCAAACCAGCCGACGAACTTCTTCCATGGCGAGCGCTTTTTCCAAAATTCCGGTGTCAACTGTGTGCAGTGCTCGATGTCGTTGCGGAACATGGTGTTCAGTTCCGCCGTTGTCTTCTTGTCGAAGATGAAAGCGTTCGTCTCGTAGTCGTAACGGAGGCTGCGGCTGTTCAGGTTGGCGGTGCCGACGGTGCAGAACAAGTCGTCGATCATCATTATTTTAGAATGGTGGAATCCTCCGTTGTACATATAAACTGTTGCCCCCCGTTTCATCAACTTATGCAACTTGTAAAGTGCGGCATCCGGCGTGAAAGGGATGTCGGAGGCGGACGAAACCATAATTGTTACGTTCACTCCCCGGTCGATTGTCCGGTTGAGCGCTTTTTTGATAGAAGAAGTCGGCACGAAATAAGGATTGACGATATGTACGTTTTTTTGTGCCGAGTAGATCGACATGGCGTATGCATGGCTCAGCATACGGCTGTTTTTCTTCGGAGTGCGGTCTACGATAGCGACAACGATATTTGTACTGTCTTCATGTTGAGGGAAATAAATTTTCCCACCGATGTTCTGCTTGGTTTCCTTGTTCCAGATTGTAAGGAAAATCTCCTGCAAATCGTTCACCGCATCGCCTTCAATGCGCATGTGCATATCGCGCCATGTACCGATTTTGGGTAGTCCATTGATGTAATAGTCGGCGATGTTCATGCCGCCGGTATAAGCAATTTCTCCGTCGATTACGACAATCTTCCGGTGGTCGCGGTGGGCGGCGTGGTTGATATAAGGGAAAGTGAACGGGTCGAACTTGACGATTTCAATCCCTTGTTCACGGATTTTCTTGAGATGTCTTTTTTTGAGCGGCTGGTTGTTCGACCAGTTGCCGAAAGCGTCGAACATTGCCCGCACTTCGACACCTTCTTTTACTTTTTCGGCGAGAAGGGCGAATAAGGCGTTGGCGATAGAGTCGTTTCGGAAGTTGAAATATTCCAGATGCACGTGGTGCTTGGCCTGACGGATTGCTTCAAACAAGTCGATAAACTTTTCCCGCCCGCTTTTCAGCAGTTTCACTTTATTATTATCGGAGATAGGTATACCCGATTCCTCTAAAAAATGCAGTACAAGGGAATCACTCGTGAGTCCGATAGAATCCCGGGGTTGGGTCATCAAACTGTCGATGACGCTTGCCTGGGCACGCAATAAAGGCAGGAACAGGAATAAAATGAATATACGTAATTTCAAAACTTTTCTCTCTATTTTAGTTTACAGAGCAACAAAGATACAACATCTATGTTTGGGCTAATCGGGGACAAAGGGTAGATTTATTATTGTTTAACACTCGGATAGCTTTATTAGTAAGGGAAAAATTAAGAGGAAAATAATGGGGACTGATTAAACAGTCGATAGTATCATCTTAACATTTCCGTACCGCCTATGCCAATGAAGCTACTTTTCTCGCAGCCATAAACAGTAACACTACACTTGCGATAATGATTGATTTCGGGTCGAGACTTGTTGTTCCATGATTAATCATGCCGATGAATACCTCCCGAATCGTTCCCCATGCAGCTTCCGGTCCGCCTAAGGAGACGAAAAGTACGGCTCCCACAGCCATGACGAAGGCGTTCCAAATGCGTGCCAGCCGATTGCTGCGGTCGGGTAGGTGGTGCATGACACGGCGGCTGAATCCCCTGTCCGCTATCTCCTGCCTGTTTTCGGTAAAGAAGTCGCGCAAGAGTTTATCATTGTCTATTTCTGTCATAACCATTTTGTTTTAAGTACGTTGCTAATTTATCTTTTCCACGCGACAGGTGGCTTTTCACCGTTCCTGTCGGTATTCCGGTAATACCTGCGATCTTGTCAATGCTTAAATCTTCCATATAAAACAAGGTGATGCAGGTTCGTTCCACGTCTTTTAGCGTTTTGAGCGACTGGTAGACATCCATTTTCTGCCCGACGTTTTCTTGTTCGGTACTGTTAATGGCATCTATTTCCGTTGTGTCCAAGCCGGCCATTTCTTTCCGGCTGCGAATATAATCATAAAAAACATTATAGGCAATGCGGTAGAGCCACGTTGAGAAACTCGACAGGTTGTGGAAAGAAGAGAGATTGGTATATGCCTTGATGAATGTATCCTGCGCCAAATCGTCACTCAATTCGCTGTCGCCGCAAGTCAGGTTGAGAAAGAACCGCCGCACGGGCGACTGGTATTTCTTCACTAACTGGTCGAAGGCCCTAGTGTTTTTGAACACTACGACCTGTGCGACTAGCGATATATCGTTGAGTTGGCTCATTTATTTTCGTCGATCTTTTCTCCGTTTCTTTCTTCCTGCTGCGTTGCCGAAGGGGCGGCTGTGTCGATGTCTCTTTTCCGGGAAACGTTCATCCGGAAAGGATCAACATCATCTGTTTTCTGTTGTTTGCTGCCTATTATCCATTGGCCGATGCCCATAAACATGATAAGCAGTCCGATTGCTCCGATTCCGAACTCTCCGGTGATCGCCCAGAGGAAGATGAAAAGTCCAATCCCTGTAAAGGTGTTTTTGATGCCTTGTGAGCGTTGGTCGGCCGGCCGGTTTTCGCGGATAAAGTTTTCCGGCAGCGGTTGTCCGGCTGCAATGGCCTGTTCGGCAAGGCGGTAACGGGCTTTCCGGTTCTTGTAGCGGAAGAAAAAGATTACAAACAAGATAAATACGGGCAGTCCGAAGACGGCGACGATTGCGATAATAGAGATCAGGATCCCTCCGCTGATCGTGTCGCTGAGGTTGCCGAAGGGAAGGTCGTTGTCATCCGATTCGAAGGTAAAACCAACTTTTCCGTGGCTGCTTCCGGAGGAGCTGACACTGTTTGCGTCCTTGCCCGCCGTTGTATCTACACCGATCACCGTCACTGTTGTGTTGGATTCATCCGCCTTGGTGTCTGTCTTTTTCGAAAGGGTCACTTTCACATTTTCGGTAGAATCCTTCTCAATGCTACTCTGTTTTTGTGCATTAATTACTGTCGAAGTGGTGAATGCGAGCAATAATGCTATTAGAATTTGTTTCATATTTGTTATTTTTTAATTTGTTTCTTTGTCTGTTAGACGCAGTTAGTATCCGAGAAAGTTGCAAAGAGACGAAATATTTTTGATATTTGCGCAAATTAATAAATGAAAATGAATTTACCCGCTTCTTTTACAGAATATACCCGCGCTTTGTTGGGCGTCGAAGAATACGAAAAACTGGTTTCCGCCTTGCAGCAGGAACCTCCTGTGAGCATTAGACTGAATCGGTTGAAAGTTCATCGGCTGAAAGTGGAAAATGCTCTATCGGTTCAACCTCCCTGGTCTTCGGAGGGAATCTACCTCGACGAACGGCTCACTTTTACATTCGACCCGTTGTTTCATGCAGGGTGTTATTATGTGCAGGAGGCTTCTTCGATGTTCGTGGAACAGGTGCTCCGGCAGCATGTCACGAAGCCGGTGGTGATGCTCGACCTTTGTGCCGCTCCGGGAGGGAAATCGACCCATGCTCGTAGTGTGTTGCCCGAAGGTAGTTTGCTGGTTGCCAACGAGGTAATCCGGAACCGGTCGCAGATTTTGGCGGAGAACCTGACGAAATGGGGACATCCGGATGTGGTGGTTACGAATAACGACCCGGCTGATTTTTCGGCTTTGCCTTCTTTCTTTGACGTTATTCTGACAGATGTGCCTTGCTCCGGCGAAGGGATGTTCCGTAAAGATTCGGTGGCCGTTGAAGAATGGAGTCCGGAGAATGTGGAAATTTGCTGGCAACGGCAACGGAGGATTATTGCGGACGTTTGGCCGAGTCTGAAACCCGGAGGCATTCTTATATACAGTACCTGTACATATAACACGAAAGAGGACGAAGAAAATGTCCGTTGGATTCAGCAGGAATTTGGGGCGGAATCGTTGGCGGTAGATATTCGGGAAGAGTGGAATATCACAGGAAATCTGCTGTGCGGCGAATCGGCTTCCGTATATCACTTTTTCCCGCATAAGACGAAGGGTGAAGGCTTTTTCTTGTCCGTACTCCGCAAACCGGAAACGGCAGGGGAGGACAGTTATGCCGATTATTATTCGTTTCCGAAAGGAAAATCCGCCGGAAAAAAAGGTAAGAAAGGTGGGGGAGCCTCTTCTTCGCCTGTCTCCAAGGAAAACATGGCAACGGCCGGAAAATGGCTGAATGATGAGTGTGCCGGAAAGTACGTCTTGTCGGCAGAAGGTGCTGAAATACACGCGTTTCCTCAGCAATGCGTAGCCGAACTGGCTGCCATGAAACAACATTTGCGGGTGGTGCAGGCAGGCGTTTCGGTTGGCGAGGTGAAAGGAAAAGATCTGATTCCCGCCCATGCCTTGGCCATGAGTGCCCTTCTTCTGCGGCAGGATGTTTTTGCAACCGAGGCGGTGAGTTATGAACAAGCAATCGCTTATTTGCGGAAAGAGGCTGTCACTTTGCCGGCGACAGCCCCTCGCGGGTATGTTTTGCTCACTTATCGCAATATTCCTCTGGGTTTTGTGAAGAATATCGGCAACCGGGCTAATAATCTTTATCCGCAGGAATGGCGTATCCGTAGCGGGTATTTGCCGGAAAAGATCCGCGTGTTGTAAAGGCCGGATAAGGTCTACAACTTACTTTTGTAAATCCGTGCCATTGCTTTCTGATATTGGTTTTCGAGTTGCAGATAGTTCTGGTGGCTCTGGTAGATGACAGATACTTCTACGAAATACTCTATCATGCTGATTTGTCCTCCGGTGAGTGCCTGTTTCAGCAATGCCAAGTCCTGTTGCGACCGGAACGTCTTTTTATATTCTTCCATGGAGTTATGCAGTGCTTTGGCTTCACGATAGAGCTGTGACAATTCGGATTCAACTTGCAACGTGGCATTTTCTTTTTGCAGGTCGATGTTCAAAGCTTGTGCTTTCGCAATCTTCACCTTGTTCCGGTTTTCGAAAAGAGGGAAAGAGAAGCCGACTACTACCCCGTTGAAAGGTGTGCCCGTTTCTGTGTTCCGGCGATATCCCAGTTCCAGTTTCGGCAACCACTGCGATTTGTTGACCGCTATTTGTTTCCGGGCAACGAGGCTTTCGTTGCCGAGCGCCATGAGGGTACGGTCGGCAGAGAGCACTTCCGATTTCAAGATCTGGTAATCGGAGGGAAAAGGAGTGAGGGGATACCGGCTTTCTTCAAAGACCACCGGGATATTGCCGTTCAGCGTATTCAGTTCCTGCATTTTGTTGCGGAGCGCCGTTTCGTTGAGTGAGGCTTCTGTGCGGACGTTCAGTAATTCCAGATTGATTTTGTTCGTCTCGAGGGCGTTGGCGTCTCCGGTTTGGAGACGTTTGGCATACATTTCAGCGAGTACTTCCGCGTTGCGGAGCCTTTCTTCGAGAATTTGTTTCTGCTGGCGGAGCATGATAATGTCCAGACAGACTTCTTTCGCCTGCAACAGTTTGTCCTGACGGAATACGTCCGCCTGGCTGTCGTAAGCCCCTGCCTTCAACCGGTTCAGTTTATTGCGCGTGGCATACAGGCTGGGGAAGTCGAAACTCTGCGAAACGACGAGTTCGCCGATTGTTTCGTTTTTGTCCTTTGCTCCCCAGAGGTGAGCGTAGGACAAGGTAGGATCGGGCAGGTTGTTGTCCGTTTTGGATTCCAGTTTCTGCGAGGTAATCAGTTGGGCGTTCGCCTGCAACTCCTTGTTGTTCGTTTCTATATTTTTTAATACCTGTTCTATGCTGTTCTGTGCCTGCACACCCCCCGTCAGGGTGAAGAGTGCAGTGGCAGCAAAAGAACTTATAATGATAATCCGTTTCATACTTTTTCTTTTATTTGTTTCTTCTATTACGTCTGGCTGATGATTAGCAGGGTGTCGCGAGGGATTCTTGCTCCGGTGCAGCGTCGGTAGGCCGGCGGTGCATCATCAGGTAAACAATCGGAACGATGAAACCGTTCAGGAACGTAGAGGTTAAAAGTCCGCCCAAGATAACTTTGGCCATTGGACTTTGAATTTCGTTTCCGGGCAAGTCGCCGCCGAGCGCCAGCGGGATCAGTGCCAGTGCCGACGAAAGCGCTGTCATAAGAATCGGGTTCAGACGGTCGAGCGAGCCTTGCATGACACTGTCGTATACGTTCAGTCCTTCCTCTTTTTGGAGGTGGTTATAGTGGCTGATAAGCAACATACCGTTTCTGGTCGCAATGCCGAACAGGGAGATAAACCCGATAATTGCCGGAATGCTGACCTCACCCGTCGTGATGACCAGTGCGAAAACACCGCCGATCAGTGCAAGCGGCAGGTTCAACAAGATAACGCCGGATTCCTTCACGCTGCGGAACTCGTTGTAAAGCAGCAGGAAGATGACAACAATGCTGATGAATGACGTCAGCGCCAATGTCCGGCTGGCGGCTTGTTCGCTTTCAAACTGTCCGCCGTATTCGATGTGATAGCCTTCGGGGAGCTGTATAGACGTATCGATACGCTTTTGGATGTCGTTTACCACACTTCGGAGGTCACGGTCCGCCACGTTGGCGGAAATCACGATTTTGCGCTTCACGTTTTCGCGGTTGATCGTGTTCGGTCCCATGGCCGAAACCACTTCCGCCACATAGTTCAGAGGCACTTTGCGGCCGTCGTTGGTGTCTACCATTAAGTTGCGGATTTTCTCCATTTCGTCCCGTGCGTCATCCTTCACTTTTACGATGAGGTCGAAGCTCTTTCCCTGTTCATAAACCTGCGAGATCACTTTTCCTGCAAGGGCAACGTTGACATATTCCGAGAATTCCGGCAAGGTAATCCCGAACTTGGCAAGCATCTCCCGTTTCGGTTGAATCTTCAACTGCGGACGCTCGATCTGCTGCTCCACGTTGAGGTCGGCAATGCCCGGTATATCTCCGATAGCGTCCTTTATCCGGTTGCCGAGTGAGAACATCTTGTTCAAGTCATCGCCGAAAAGTTTGATGGCGATGTTTGCCTTTGTACCGGACAACATGGCATCGATTCGGTGGCTGATAGGCTGACCGATTTCTATATTTGCACCGGTGATCGTTCCTAGTTTCTCGCGCACTTCGGCAACGAGCTCGTTGCGCGGACGGTCTTTCAGCTCGAACGGAGCTTCGATTTCCGAGACGTTCACGCCAAGCGCGTGCTCGTCCAGTTCGGCACGTCCCGTCTTGCGGGCTACCGTCTGTATCTCTGGAATTGTCAGCAGCAGTTCCTCGGCACGATGTCCCATTTTGTTGCTTTCTTCCAACGAAATGCCCGGCAGCGAACTGATGTTGATTGTGAACGAGCCCTCATTGAAAGAAGGCAGGAAGCTGCGTCCGAGAGTGAAGAACACACCGAGAGCGACCACAAACAGTCCGATTGTACTTCCCAAAGTCACCCGTTTGTGGGCCAGTACCCAAGTCAGTGCCTTCCCGTAAATCCCTTTCATCCAACGGGCTACGAATGACTCTTTCAGTTCCTTGTTCGTCTTGTTACTGCCCAGCAGATACGAGCAAAGTACCGGGGTCAGCGTCAGCGCAACAACCGTCGAAGCGAACAACGCCACGATAAACGCAATGCCCAGCGGGACCAACATTCTTCCTTCCATTCCACTCAGGAAGAACAGGGGGACAAAACTGACTACAATAATCAACGTCGAATTAAGGATAGGCATACGAACTTCCTTCGAGGCGTTGAATACCACCTCCAGTGTACTGAGCCGTTCGGCCTCCGGTTTCTGCCGGTTCTCCCGCAGACGCTTGTACACGTTTTCGACGTCCACGATCGCGTCGTCCACCAGTGAACCGATAGCAATGGCCATACCACCGAGACTCATTGTGTTGATAGTCAATCCCATATAGTGCAGCGTAAGAATGGAGACGAGCAATGAGATAGGCAGTGTCACCAGCGAGATCACCGTTGTACGTACATTTGCCAGGAACAGGAACAGGACGATCACCACGAAAATACCGCCTTCAAAAAGCGACTTCTTCACGTTGCCGATCGAACTTTCGATGAAACGGCTTTGGCGGAAAATGTCAGTAGACACTTTCACGTCGGCAGGCAGGTTCTTTTGGAGGTCTTTCAGAGAGGCTTCCAGTTTGTCGGTCAGTTCGAGGGTACTAGTGGCAGGCTGTTTGGTGACTGTCATTAGTACGGCAGGTTTGCCGCGTTCGGAAGCGGTTCCCAGTTTCGGAGCTTTGGGGCCGATTTTCACGTCGGCGATGTCCTCCAGTGTGACGGGGAAAGTGTTTACAGTTTTTACGACTGCTTTGCCTAGCTCCTCGACCTTCGGGGTAGAAAGTACCCCACGCACGATATATTCATTTCCGAACTCGTAAAGTACGCCACCGTTGGCGTTTAAGTTCATGTCTTGGGTGACAGCCATTATTTCACCCATTGAAACGCTGTAGTGGCGCATCCGTTCCGGGTCCAGTTGAATCTGGTATTCTTTGATGTCTCCGCCCAACACGGCTACCTGTGCCACCCCTCCGGTGGACAGCAGGCGCGGGCGAATCGTCCAGTCCGCAATCGTGCGGAGGTCGAGCATGGAGGTCGAGTCGGCGGTCAGACCGACAATCAGCATTTCGCCCAGGATAGAAGATTGCGGGCCCAGCGTCGGCTTGCCCACGTTGACGGGGAGGGATTCACTGACTACCGCCAGTTTCTCGCTGACAATCTGGCGGGCGAGGTAGATGTCTGTTCCCCAGTCAAATTCCACCCAGACAACGGAGAAGCCGTTGGTGGACGAAGAACGGACACGGCGTACACCGGTAGCACCGTTTACGGCTGTTTCGACAGGAAAGGTAACGAGTTGTTCCACTTCCTCGGCTGCCATACCGTTGGCTTCGGTCATGATAACCACCGTCGGGGCGTTGAGGTCGGGGAAGACGTCAACTTCGGTATTCATGGCAGTGTAGGTGCCCGCGATGAGCAGGAGGAAAGCCGCGCAGAGTACGACCAACCTGTTATGCAGGGAGTAATGTATAATTTTGTTAAGCATGATAATTCATCAATTGAGTGATAAAAAATGAGATAGATGCACCGCAAAGCAATCCGGCTGCGGCGCCTTGCCGCTTAGTGTTCGTGGCTGTGTGCGGGAATTGCGTTGCTGGCGCTTGCCAGACGAACCTGATAAGCTCCTTCCGTCACTACGCGGTCGCCCGGTTTTATTCCGGTGAGGATTTGCACATTTTTGCCGTTGTCGGCGCCTAAAGTCACTTCTTGCTTTTTGTATCCCTCTTCGTCAAGTTGCAGATATACAAAGTAGATTCCCTGTTCCTCGGTCAGTGCCGTGCGGGGAAGGGAAAGGACATTCTCCAGTTGGGAGGAAAGCAGGTAGACCTCTACGAACGAACCGGCTATGATGTCGCCTTTGTTGTCAAATTCAAAAGTTACGGGGACATAGAAAGAGTTGTCTCCCGCTGTTTTGCCGAACGAGAGAAGCCGGCCGTTCAATGTTCCCAATTCATATACCTTATTATTATATGGTGTCCGGAAATTGGCGGAATTAATTGTACGGAGATACGGGTAATACTTTTCCGACACTTCGGCACGGAGGAACAGACGGCGGTTCTGTGTCACGCTGACCAATGGCTGGCCAATTGTGACATAATCCCCTTCTTTCACCAGAATACTTTTCACGTAGCCGGCGATAGGAGCGGTAATGTTCTGTCCGATTGCCGAATGGTTCTTTGCGAGCGCCTCATAGCTGATGCGGGCATTCTCGTAATTCTGCTCTGCCTGTGCAAAATCCTTGTCGGATACGATTTTGTTTTTGACAAGCGCTTTCATCCGTTCGTATTCTTTCTTCGACACTTCGTAAGCGATGCGGGCACGTTGCACCGGGTCGCCGTCTGCGATGTTGTGCGAGGAAATGGTCACTAGCGGAGTGCCGCTGCCTACACTCATGCCTTCCGTCACCTTTCCGCGGAATGAGACAACACCTGCCACAGTGGCTACCGCGACGGATTCGTCGCCTTGTGCAGCCAATACCTGTCCGCTGGTCTTGATTACTTGTTGGAAAGGGGCGGGTTCTACAATGCTTACTTTCACTCCGGCAGCATCGGCTTTCGCTTTCGGGAGGATGATTTCGTCGCTGTGGGCGGCTTCGGCAGTTTCATCGTGTCCGGCAGCAGTGCCTTGGTGATTGTCGGCCGCATCATGTTTATGATCGCCGTTGCATTCTCCTTCTGTTCCATGGGTGTGTCCTTCCGCTTCATGGTCGTGACCTTCCGCTTCATGGTCGTGTTCATCGTTGTTGTGTGTGACGGTATTATGGCCATGTCCTTCATGACCTTGTGTATTCTTGTTATTGCAGGCTCCTAAAGCGAATAAGCCCAGGATTCCCATAAAAATAAGTTTTTTCATAAATGATATTTTCCTACTAAAATTTACTGTTTTTACGTTACAAAGATAGGGTGACGCGGATGCAACAAGTTTGCATTCACGTTGGTCTTACGCGAAAACAGAATAGGGAGGGGCGCGGAGAGAGGTAGTACGGGGGATGTTCGTCCCGTGCAGCGAGTCTCGGTAGACGTAATAGTTCTTGACCCGTCTCTCTTGTGGTTTTAGCAGATGTTCGATGATTCCGTCCGTGAATAGGGTGGCGATGAACACATAGTCCGGTCCGCTATCTGTGTGGAAGGAAGGAATGGGAGAGTGGAAGCGCGTCATACATTCGCTGCTGCAACATGAGTCGCTTGCCGGATGATGATGATGTTTGGGACATTGCTGTTCTACGGGCAAGTCCTGTTTCATGCAAATCGCTCCGTTGGGGTGGTGATGATGAGGAATAACGGCTGCCGTCAACATGATAATGTTGATAAAAAGCAGCAATGTTACTATATATCGTTTCTTCCTTTTCATCCTTTCTTTTGGATATGTATCGGCTTCAGCTTGATTATTTGAACGTTACAAAGATACAAAAACTTTTTCTCCGTTAAAAGCCGATAACATCTTTTATTATTTGTTCTTCTTCAAATTTGGTGGCAATTTAACCAGTCGGTGGTATCTCCATTCTCCTCCTTCGGGAAGGAGGAGTCCCCGTAGGGGGAGGTGGTAGGTGAATGCATAAGTCTGTTATTATCAGCATTGTGTATCCACCTACCACCCCGGCTTTCAGCCACCCCTCCTTCCCGAAGGAGGGGAATGGAGATACCACCGACTGGTTAAATTGCCACCAAATTTGAAGAAGAACCCTCCTCCTTCGGGAAGAAAGAGAAAGGGATACTACCGGCAATAAAGGGATACTATCGGCAATAAAGGTATACTATCGGCAATAAAGGGATACTACCGGCTATTTTATTTCTTTTCCAGTTCTTGCAGCGAATCCATTTTCTTTTTTTCAAGGAACTCGTAGATGCCGCAAAGATGTTCCGTCACTTTCTGATTGCCAAACTCATACACCTTTGAAACCAGTCCGTCGAGGAAGTCACGGTCGTGGGAGACAACGATCAGAGTGCCGTCGAAGTCGAGTAGCGCCTGTTTCAGAATATCTTTGGTTTTCATGTCAAGGTGATTCGTGGGCTCATCGAGAATGAGGAGATTGACCGGTTCCAGCAACAATTTAATCATTGCCAGACGTGTCCGTTCCCCGCCCGAAAGCACTTTCACCTTCTTCATTGATTCTTCCGGTCCGCCAAACATAAACGCACCCAGCAAATCACGGATTTTGTTCCGGATCTCACCTTTCGCCACATCGTCGATCGTCTGGAAAACCGTCAGGTTTTCGTCCATGAGCGAAGCCTGGTTTTGTGCAAAATATCCTATTTGTACGTTATGCCCCAGCGTCAGTGTCCCCTCGTGTTCGATTTCCTTCATGATACACTTCACGAGCGTAGATTTACCCTCGCCGTTCTTCCCGACAAAGGCAACCTTGTCCCCGCGTTCCACCGTCAGGTTTGCGTTGCGGAACACCACGTGATTGCCATACGTTTTGCCGACACCTTCCATAATCACCGGATAACTTCCCGAACGGGGCGAAGGCGGAAATTTCAACCGCAAAGCGGAAGTATCTTCCTCATCTACCTCCAGCAGTTCCAGCTTTTCCAGCATCTTGACACGGCTCTGCACTTGCAACGTCTTCGAATACGTTCCTTTGAAGCGTTCGATGAACTCTTTCGTCTCAGCGATAAATTTCTGCTGCTCGTCATAAGCCTTCTGTTGCTGTTCGCGGCGTTCTTTGCGCAAGGTCAGATATTGGGAGTAATTCACTTTATAATCGTAGATACGTCCCATTGTCACTTCAATAGTGCGGGTGGTGATGTTGTCCACAAACTTGCGGTCGTGGCTGATGACAATCACCGCTTTGCCGTTGTTGATCAGAAAATCTTCGAGCCATTGGATAGATTCGATGTCGAGGTGGTTCGTCGGCTCGTCGAGCAGGAGCACGTCCGGTTTTTGCAACAGCAGCTTTGCCAGCTCGATGCGCATCCGCCAGCCGCCGCTGAAATCGCTCGTCTGCCGTTGGAAATCCTCGCGGGTGAACCCGAGGCCGAGCAGCGACTTTTCCACATCTTCCTCGTAGTTGGTGGCATCGATCGAATAGAACTTCTCGCTTAAGGCGGAAACCTCCTCAATGAGAGCCATATAACTGTCGCTTTCGTAGTCCGTCCGCGTTTCCAGCTCTTTATTCAGACGGTCGATCTGCGCCTCCATTTCGTGCAGGTGAGCAAAGGCCTGCGCTGTTTCGTCAAACACTGTCCGTCCGTCTTCCGTCATCAAATGTTGGGGCAGGTAGGCCACAACGCAGTCTTTGGGTGCGGAAACCTTGCCGCGCGTCGGTTGCCGTACACCTGCCAGAATTTTGAGCAGCGTACTCTTACCCGCACCGTTTTTTCCCATAAGGGCGATACGGTCTTTTTCATTAATAACGAAAGAAATATCACTAAATAAGGTCGTGCCGCCAAATTCCACGGCCAGTCCGTCAACAGAAATCATATTATTCTTTTATTTTGAGGCGCAAAGATAGCGAAATATATGAATATTTTTTATACCTTGCGGGCTGAAAAGAGATATTAACCAAAAATGACAAATAAAAAAAGCAATATAATAACAATATGGAAAGTGAACAAACGAGTGTACTGAGACCCCTCATTTTAGTGGCTGAGGATGACGACAGCAACTTTAAATTGATTAAAGCTATCATAGGTAAAAAATGTGATATCGAATGGGCGAAGAACGGCGAAGAAATGGTGCAGTTGTTTCAAGAACACCAACATAGAGCGAGTGCCATACTAATGGATATCAAAATGCCGTTGATGAACGGGCTGGAGGCTACGAAGATTATTCGTGAGTCGAATACGGAAATCCCCATTATCATGCAGACAGCTTATGCTTTCAGCTCCGACAAGGAAAACGCGATGAAGGCGGGAGCTACCGAAGTGTTGGTGAAACCGATCACTTTGAGTATTCTCCGTACCACCCTAAGTAAATACTTACCCGACTTGCAATGGTAGAATAGATACTTAAAAAGAATAAATAGGGTAGAACTGCGGGACCGGTACCGTTTAGTAGAAATAGGGTATCACAAGGCGCACTTGAAAAATGAAATAGGCGGACTTTACGGTCGGTCTATTTTTTTGTTCTTCCCGTTTATTTTTTTTCGTTCCCGTTTATTGTTAGAGTTTTGTTTCATTATAGGGGTGGATTATTAGAGTTCTTTTTTCATACAGGGGGCAACTATGGGATTTTTTGATTCTTCTTCAAATTTGGTGGTAAAATTAATTGAGAAAATAATAATTTGATAGTCGATAGTATTCTCCATTCTCCTCCTTCGGGAAGGAGGAGTCCCCGTAGGGGGAGGTGGTAGGTGAATGCGTAAGTCGGTTATTATCAGCATTGTGTATCCACCTACCACCCCGGCTTTCAGCCACCCCTCCTTCCCCGAAGGAGGAGAATGGAGATACCACCGACTGGCTAAATAACCACCAAATTTGAAGAAGAACCGATTTTTTCATAGCACAGGGGCTTCGGAACGTTGAGGTGATTGCGGTTGTACCCGCGTCACCTTCCTCTCACCAGTTTCTTCAATGTCCCGTTGTAGGTGTTCTCAAATTCCGTCGGATGATTAAGGGCCCAGAGGATGTAATCTCCCGGTTCGTTTTTTTTGAGCAGGGTGGGGCGGTATTCGTTGCTGAGAATCTTCCATAAAGTGCCTCCCGGTCCGCCCAGTTCTTTGCGTCGGGCGAGGGCGGTGATTGCGTTCACGGTCTGTTCTTTCCGGATGCCGATTGTTTGAAGGTTCATGTGCAGGAGAGTTTCGGAGCTGCCTCCGGCGGTTACTCCTTGGGGGGGAATGCTGTTTCTTCCGTTATCTCTTTGGGGATTCCCTTTTTCTCCGGAAGGATTCTCTATTACTTCAGGATAAGTTCCCTTTTCTTCAGAATAACATTCTTTTATTTCAGAAGAATTTCCGAAATTTCCAAAAGACAAACCACTTACAACGACAGGCGGAGCCTGAAAAACGCCGTTTGACGGCACGGGCGGCATTTCATTCTCTGTCTCTTTGTCTTTTTCTATCTCTTTCTCTCTATCTCTATCTCTTTCCGCTTTGGTTTCAGTTCCCCTATCTCTTTCCTTCTCCGTTTCCTGTTTACCTTTGGTGTCTGTTTCCTCTTTTGTTTGTGGGATTGTTGTAGCAATTTCGGGAGATTTTGCTGCATTAATTCCTGTTTTTGTAGCATAGACATCATTTACTGCTGCATCACTGACAGTTCCGTTTCCGGTTCCCGCTCGGTTTCCGTTTCTATTTTCGTTTCTATTTTCGTTTTCACTTTTTGCTATGCTGTTTTCCTTTCCGTATTCGTCCTTTTGTTGTTCCGTTTCTCCGTCCGTGATTAGCCAGAAATGTTCCAACGGTAATTTGTATTTTCTCCGGCTGTCGGTGATAATTTTGTGATATTGTTCCTGAATAACTTGTGAAGTGAGTACGCTATACACCTTATATATATGGGGGTCGAATAATCCCACCGCCAGACAGTCGTCGATAATGGCCTGCATTTCCGCCTCCTCGCAACAGGCTTCCTGTGCAACGTCGAACAATGTGTCCTGATTCCACGGGACATAATACCCTTTTTCTTTGTAGATGAGGCAGAACAGTGAAGTGAGCGCGGCAATCCCTGCTGCGTGGTGACGGCTGGAGATACGTCGCACCTTTCTGTCTTGCAGGAAATTGACGTCGAGTGGAAAATAATCTAAACCGGATTTGGAAATACGGGCCATTTGGATTGAATTAAAAATTAATGATTAGTTCGGGTTTCGTGGGTGCGGCACCCTGAATTTCATCGCAGAGGACACCGATGTGTACGACTCAGTTCAGAATCCCTCTTTCTGAACATCGAAGCACGGACAGGCTTTCATGTACTCGTTGGGCGAGATAACGCCGTCGCCGTTGAGGTCGGGGCTGGTGTCACGGTGTCCGAGCACCTGCTTCACACCGGGGAAGACAAGCCGTAGCGCCTTCACCAGTCGGATGAGTGCGGTGCGTTGCGCGTCGGTGCGTGTATCGGCGGGGCGACCGTCCTTGTCCAGTCCGCCGACATAGCAGATGCCGATTGCCCGTTTGTTCCACCCCATGCAATGTGCGCCGTCGAGGGTGACGTCTCTTCCGGGTTCGATTGTTCCGTCGAGGCGGATGACATAGTGGTAACCGATCGTCCAGAATCCGCGGGCACAGTGCCAGCTTTCGATGTCGGCGGCGGTGATGTCCTGTTCCGCACGGGTGGCGGAACAGTGAATGATAATAGCGTCTTTCATCTTGAAAATCTCCTTTCTTTTGTTTATTTTAAATTGCTGATAATTAAGTGAATGCCTTTCTCCCTTCGGACGCTTCGGTAGCTGAACCCCAGTGTGGCGGCCTCTTCGGCGGACAGGAGCCGGTAATATTGCCGGGTGACGGAGTGGCGGACGGGGGTGCAGTCGGGAGGAATGGGCAGATAAGGCAGGTGCCACCGCCGCATCGTATGCAGCCGTACCCGTTCGGGATGCGTGAGTTTCAGTTGCAACCAGCTGTATTGTGCGCTGTTCAGTTTTTCCTCTTTCACCATTGACCTCATGGAAGGGTACGGGTGGAGGATCGTCCCGCTTTCGTCCGTCACGGCGCAGGGAATGGAGCGCGGCACGTTAACGGGACGAAGCCCGGTGCGGATAGCGTGCATCAAGTTGTCGTAGGCGTCGCACCATTCGAGGTTGGACACATGATTGTTGAGCGTATTTCCGTCGAGGTGGTTCACTTGCGGGAGTTTTTTCGGGTTGGGGATAAACGTTTCCGCTACCAGTCGGTGCACATAGCGCGCGGCATGAATCCCTTTCTGATAGATGTATATAGCCTCATAACCATTGTGGAGGAGACTGCTGCTCAATATCTTTTTTTGAGGTTTCTTCAGGCTCATGATCCGCCCGTGGTCCGACACCATATAATCATTGTTTTCTTTGATAAATCTCCAGTTTTCCATACTTGATGTTGTTTATAATGTTAATAAAATTATGCTTTGTTAAAAATAGTCCTCCTCCGCCGGATGCGGAAAGAGAAACGGCGTTTCCTGTCTTCATAAAACGGCGTTTCGTGCACACAGAAACGGCGTGGACTGTATGTGTTAAACGGCGTGGTCTGCAATCGTTGCGCGGCGGGGGCGGAGTGCCGGCGTGTCATCGTCCGGCAGCGGTTCGAGGCGTTCGGCGCAGTGGACGAGGAATTCCAGTTCCTCCCGGCAGCCTTCGATCGCCTCGTAGAGCGAATCTACGTTGTATTGTCGGCAGAGCCTTTCCCACTCTTTGCGTTCTTCGGGCGTCCTCATTCGGCACGGAGGAAATTTTCGGCGTGGAATGTCCGCCAGCCTTTGGCTTCGAGGTCGTAGTAGACGACGAACGTGTTTTCCGGCCGTGGCGTATACGGACGGTGGAAACAATGTTCGTATCCGGTGAGCGTTCCTACGGCGTGACGGATGCTTCCGTCCTGCTTGGTATAATAAAAACTGACGCTAGCTAAGTACATTTTGCGAATTAAAACGTCTATCTGATGCGCAACGACAAGTGCCTCGCGTTTGTCCATGCCATTGTTTTGACGAATAACGGCGGCCCGCTTCATGAGTCGTATCCGCCGGAGGGAATGATTTTTTTTAATTTCGGTCATTATATTCAATTATTTTTCATTGATTTCGTCGGTAAAGGTAGAGGAAGGGTAACACATAAAGGGTTCATGTTTGAGTTATTTTAGGAGATAAAGTAAGAAAGTGTCACGCGTGACGCATAATGTTAAAAATAATATCCGATATTTGTCGGCATTATTTACGAAATATTAATTATGATGACAAAACAATTATCTAGTGAAACAGTTGATACTGTGGACAATGGAGCTAAAACAAGTGTTGAAAATGTAGTTGAAAACGCAGCTAAAAGTAAAGTGGAAACGGGTACAAACAAGCATGAGAGGAATCGGAGAAGATCTAGTGATTTCGACGAAGAAGACTGGCAGGAAAAAGGAAAAGTAATCGACGAGGTGAAAATTTGTTCTTATGAGAACAATTACAAAGAGGTTTATTTTGCCAAACAAACAGACACCTCCATATCAACGGTCAGACGTATATTCTCGTTCAGAACGCAGAAAACGGCGGCTAGCTGGTCGTCGATTTTCAAACTGGTCAAGTGTCTTTCCAATGAGTGTGTCAACGCCAACCATTTGGTCGTCCTTTTGGGAACGATGCTGCTTTATCTGGTCGGAAACGCCGCAAAGGTACATTTCTATCTCGAAGGGAATAGAAAGTTTTTTATCGAAATTAAGTTCAAAAAGGATGTGACGGTATTTAAAAAGGGAGAGAAGGAACCCGTGGGCGACAATGAACGCAGAAATATTGATGATGAGTTCAAATAAGATAAGTACTGTGAGAACTTGGTATAATCTTCTGCCGGGAAAACGCTTGTTTCTACCGGTTTACTCGTTCGCAAATCCGTACATTGTGAAATGAAGATATTCCCGACCCGGAGATGAACAGCCGTTCTATCCGGGTTGGGAATATTGTTTTTGGTTAAAAATGGTACGTGATATGGCTGCGCAGGACGCTTGCCGAGGGCAGCACTTTCTGGTTCACGTTGCCTTATGTGTCCCGAATATGAGTATATCAATCTCGATGTGGGTTCGTCCGGTACCGGAGAGCTTTCTAAGGCTCTCCCAAAAATCGAAAGAACAGCCCGACTTGTGCAGGAGTCAACAGGATTGCTTTTCCGGTATATCCCGAACGGGTGAGTGCCGCTTGCAGTTCCGTGTTTTTGGCAATCCAGCTGCGGAGCGTCCGGCGGGCGGAGGCAGGCTGGATGTGGGGCAGGTAGAGGGCGGCTAGTTGACTTTTACTGTATGCTTGTATGCGGGTGGAGGTTGTTTTCTCTTCCGGAATTGAAGTTTCTGTGGTAGTTGTTTTCATTGTTACTGCTTTTTTATTGGATTATTCGTTTCGGTTATAAAGGTACGTGATTTTTTGTTGTCTGGTACTTCTTTGTACAGAAGTACTTACAGGCAGCATTTGTGCGAAACGGTTTGAACTTGCTCTCTCCCGTCACGACTTGTCACATCGTGTCTCCCGCCTTTCTTTGGCCCGTTTACTTTTGTCGGCGTAATCGGTTACAGAGACAATTGATCCATTAATCATTAAAAAGAAAGGAAAACAGTAGTATGCCATTAATTTACAAACCTTACCAGGCAACGCTTGCCAACAAAGAAGGACAGAAACTCTTTTATCCCCGCCTGGTGAAAATCGGGAGAACGGTCAACACGCAGAAAATGGCGGAATTGATTGCCGAAAAGGCTTCGTTGACGGCGGGCGACGTGCACAACGTGATTCGGAATCTGATGTCCGTGATGCGCGAACAGTTGCTCAATAGCCGCACAGTGCGTCTCGAAGGATTGGGAACATTCACTATGGTTGCCAAAGCCTGCGGAAAAGGCGTGGAACAGGAAAGCAAAGTCAGCAGCTCGCAAATCGTTTCGCTGCGCTGTCAGTTCACGCCGGAGTACACCCGGTCTGCCGGAAACACGACCCGCGCACTGACTGCCGGAGTGGAATTTGTACACGTCAAAGACGTAGCAGCCGGTCTGATTGCCGACGGTGATACGGAAAATCCGGGCGGCGATGACAAACCCGGCGGCGGAAACACACCCGGTGGCGGTGGCGTAACGCCGGACCCGTCTGTCTAAACGAATTATTAACCTTAAAAAAAGAAAAAGATGAAACTATTTCTTGAAAAACTGCTTGATATTCTCGAAGCGCTTCTGCGCTTCCGTCGCCGGAGAAACGGAAAGACGGAGAAGGACTAGCAGCCGGCAGAAAAAAGAGAGACCGGCAGGAAAAAAGAAAGAAAAGTATGACGTAAAACGAAAACGTGCCACCCGCACGTAGTTCCACCAAGCGAAAGCGGGCAGGTGGAACGGACAAGAAAAGAGGGTGACTAAAAGTCAAGAGTATCTGAAAACTTCCGACTGTTTAGTCACCCTCTGCCTGTTTTTGGGTTTATCTCTCATTGTACATCTATGGTTCCCCAACCTAAAAATGACTTAGTAATTCTGCACTTTGAATAAACCCTCTTTTGTGTGTTTTTATATATTTCATCGTAACATCTCTGTCTGAGACTTCTGTAACATTTCCGTCTGACTTTTACGGCATTTCCGTTTCCACTTGGAATTTCCGGCTTACTTTCATCAGGTTGATTGTATAAGTCACCACGTTCTGTGCCTCCTGAACCATTGTCAGATAAACCATGCTGACCCGGATACTGCCCGCCTGACTTTGGATGCGCTGCAACTCCTTGCGTTTCAGCAACGAAAGCTGTCCGTTGAGGTCGTTGGCACGGCGGACTTCTTCTTCCATATCGTTGTACTCATTATTCTCCATTTTCTTGCGGCATTGCTGAATCAGGTAAGTAATGTCCTCGGACACATCGCTGAATTCTCCTTTTTGGATAGCGTCCAGCGGGTTGAAGTTATTGTCGATATGCTCCAGACACGGTTCGCAAAGGCGGGAAATGCTATACACCAGTTCGCTGGCAAAGTCGTTGCCCTGATAGTAGTACAGCCCTTTTTCGAGCACGGTGTTATTGTCGAGGCGGCACATGGCTACCGTTCCCGTGCGCTTCATCTGCTTGACAAGTTGTTTCTCGAACTTTGTGGAACCCATGGCACGGCGCAGTCCCCGCAAGTTTTCGTGGATAAACGAGGTGACGGTCAACTCGAAGTTCGTCTCTGCGTATTCGAGAACTTTACAAAGCTCTTCGCGGGTATGTTTGCGCATCAGTTGCAGCGCTTCTTCGCTGTCCGATGTTTGCATCAGTTGTTTGAGAGTTTCGTTGCCTTGTTCTTTTGCTTTGCGTTTCTTATACATCACCTGGCTGCGTATCAGGATGAATGCTGCCAGAGCGATGAGGGCAATGATTGAAATATTTCCACCGAAATACAGCACGAGGGCGACGAAGAAACAGATCGTGAAGGCAGCTCCGGCAGTGATAAACCAACCGCCGATGACGCTCAGTACACCTGTGATACGGTAAACGGCTGAGTCACGTCCCCAGGCACGGTCGGCGAGCGAAGTACCCATGGCTACCATGAAAGTGACGTAAGTGGTGGACAGCGGGAGTTTCAGCGAAGTTCCCAGTGCGATGAGCAGGCCGGCAAGGACAAGGTTCACGGAGGCGCGGACGAGGTCGAAAGCACCTCCGTCGGCGATGATCGCTTCGTCTTTTCGGAAGCGGGTGTCCAGCCATTTCTTGGTGCTGTCCGGGGTGATGCGTGAGATGCCGTTGGCAAGTGTCATGCTGAAACGGACGATTGTACGGGCTATCGGGGTGCTTCCGAAGGTTTCTTCGCCTTCGTCCTGACGGGAGAGGTCGACGGAAGTTTTGATTACCGCGTGTGCCTTCTTGGAGGTGCAAAGGGCGTAGACCATGATAGCGCCGGCGCCGATGAGGAAGTACCACGGAGTTTTGGCGGGGCCGAGCAGTGAGGTCATCAGAAATCCGTCCGGATTACCGTTGCCGTTGGCCGTGAAATCCATGAAGGACGAGAAACCTGCGAGGGGAACGCCGATGAAGTTCACAAGGTCATTGCCGGCAAAGGCGAGGGCGAGGGCGAAAGTACCCATGAGTACTACTACTTTGAAGACATTGATTTTCAGCCAGTGAAGGATCTGCATTAGTATGGTGAAGAATACGAAGAACACACTGATAAGCATCCAAGTGTTGTCCTGTATCCATTGCTTGTTTTCGGGGGTCATGAAGGAACTGTCTTTCAGTCCTTTGATGAGCATGAAATAGATTATGGAGGTGGCGGCCACGCCTCCGAACAGTGCAATGCTGTATTTCATCTTTTTCGTGTAGTTGAACGTGAAGATGACACGGGCCAGCCATTGGACGAGCATACCGAAAAAGAAGGCGATTGCCACGGATACGAATATCGCCATGATGACGGAAAGGGCTTTGTCGGTGTTTATCAGGTCGCCCAACCCGAGGGTGTCGCTGTTACGGACTTTGATGAGGGAGAGGGCGAAGGTTCCTCCCAGCAGCTCGAAGACGAGGGATACGGTGGTGGAGGTAGGCATTCCCATTGAATTGAATACGTCCAGCAGGACAACGTCGGTGAGCATGACGGCAAGCAGGATACACATGATTTCTGCAAAGTAGAAGTGCTCGGGTTGGTAGATGCCGTGCCGGGCAATGTCCATCATGCCGTTAGAGAGCGATGCTCCGATGAATATGCCGATGCCTGCAATAAACAGGATGGTCTTGAAGGAGGCCGCCTTGGCACCTACCGCCGAATTGAGGAAGTTAACCGCATCGTTACTCACACCGACGATCAGGTCGAATACGGCTAGTACGAAGAGGAAAATGATAATGCATAAATAAATTGTCTCCATAAATGTGTGTATGTTATTTCCGCCTGCAAAGGACGGAGTTTGAGGTTGCAGGGGGATGTCATACTTGTTACATTTGTGTTACAACTTTCTTTCTTTTGTCTTGAAACAAAAGAAAGAGACAGAGAAACAAACAAAAAATTTGGTTATAAGGTGAATTAGTAAAATAATGACTTGACAGTTTATAGTCGGTGGTATCTCCATTCTCCTCCTTCGGGAAGGAGGAGTCCCCGTAGGGGGAGGTGGTAGGTGAATGCATAAGTCTGTTATTATCAGCATTGTGTATCCACCTACCACCCCGGCTTTCAGCCACCCCTCCTTCCCGAAGGAGGGGAATGGAGATACCACCGACTGGCTAAATTGCCACCAAACTTGAAGAAAAATCCGCTCCGTTACGGAAGCTCGCTTGACGGATAAAAAAGTAGTCCGGGGAAACCATGCGGGTGGGTGCGGCATGGGGCGTTATATGTGTTATAGTTATATAGGGTTATATAGAGTTATATAGGGTTATATAGGGTTATGTGGGATTATGTGGGAGCAGGCTGTTTTTTAGTTGCTCGTAAAAATTATATTGTGCGCGGACGCTTGGGGTACCGGGCGTTCTTTTCTTGAATACGTTTTGCAGTTGGGCGTCTACCCAGCAGGCTTTTTGGTTGTCGGCCAGTTGGATGTTCAGCATTTCTATCAGGCTGGCACGCAGGTCGGGGTCGAGTATCGGGGTGACTGCTTCGATACGCCGGTAGAGGTTGCGGCGCATCCAGTCGGGGGAACCCATGAATACTTTCGGGTGGTGGTTGTTGCCGAAGTACCAGATGCGGGCGTGTTCCAGAAAACTGTCGACAATACGGGTGACACGGATGTTACGACTGTATGACTGCCCGGGGATGAGACAGCAGATGCCACGGACGATGAGGTCGATCTGAACGCCGTGTTCGGAGGCGTTATAGAGGCGGTTAATCATTGCAGGGTCTTGGAGGGCGTTCATCTTGAGGATGATACGTCCACCCTTGCCTTGGTCGGCAAGTTCTATTTCACGGTCGATGAGGCGGTTCAGTTCGGGGATGAGGTTGAAGCGGGCGACAAGGAGAGTCGTGAATTTGGGGTCTTCTTTACCTTGCAGGGTGCGGAAGAGGTTGTATAGGTCGTTCACGATTTCCTTGCGGCAGGTGAACAGGCCGCAGTCGGCGTAGAGGGTGGCAGTCTTCTCGTTGAAATTGCCGGTGCTGATATAAGCGTAGCTGGGGAGCTTCTCGCCGTTCTGTCCGCGACGGCGGACGAGGGCTACCTTGGCATGCACTTTCAGTCCCGGGATACTATATATTATCTTTATGCCGGCGGCTTGCATCATTTCGGCGGTGGCAAGGTTGTTCTCTTCATCGAAGCGGGCTTTCAGCTCAACGAATACGGTTACTTTCTTGCCGTTTTGGGCGGCGGCTATCAGGGTGTTGATAACGGCGGAGTTTTCTGCCACACGGTATTGTGTGACCATGATTTCCCGCGTTTCCGGGTTATGAACGGCTTCATAAAGGAAATGGATGAAGTGTTCGAAGGAATGATACGGATAATATAAGAGCAGGTCCTTCCGGGCGACGTAGTTGAAAATGGATTCTTTCTCGTCGAGGACGGTTAGCTTCATCGGCTTTGGCTTCTCAAGGCTGTGGAGCGACTTGTTCGGGTTGGGGAGGTGACGCAGGTCTTCCAGATTCAGATGCTTGTCGCCGGGGACAAGCTCGTCACGCTGGATGCGGAAGGCGTCCACCAGAAAATCGAGGAAGTCTTGCGGCATGGCACGGTCGTAGACGAAGCGGCAGACGTCGCCGATCTTGCGTTTCTTTACTTTTTTCTTCAGTTGGGCTACAAGGTCGGCGCTGCTGGCGGTGTCGTCAATCAGGATGTCAGCGTCGCGGGAGATCTTGATGCAGTAGCTGGAGTCGACGTCGTAGCCGGGGAAGATCAGGTTTAAGTTCGCCTTGATGATGTCTTCGGTGAACATCAGATAATGGTCTTTCTCATGTGCGGGAAGTTCGATGAAACGGGGCACTTTGGCATAAGGCTGTTTCATGACGAAGTAATACGGCTGCTGCCGTTGCTCTGTCTCATTCTCTTTTTTCGGATAAACTCGTATGGCCAGATAGAGGCGGTTGTCCCGGAGGAAAGAGACGATTTTGTCCTTCGATACCGGTACGGGTTGCAGGTAAGGGAAGATTTCTTCCCGGAAAAAATCTTTGATAAATTGTTGGTGGAACGGCTCCACGTGTCTGTCCTGATAGAAAATGATATGGTTTCTACGTAGGGCGGGGAGTATTTTCTGTTCGTAGATGTGCACACGGTCGTCCAGCTGCCGGGTGACTTCCCGGTTGATTTCCTCTACCAGTTCACGGGCAGATTGTACGGTTTCTTCATCGCTTTCCGTCGCTCCGGAAGCCACTGCTTTATGGTCGGCCACCCGGATTTTGTAAAACTCCTCCAGATTGGAAGAGTAGATTGAGATGAAGTTAATCCGCTCGTAGAGCGGCAAATGTTCATCCGTTGCCTCCAACAATACGCGGTAATTGAATGAGAGCCAACTAATATCTCGCTTGAAA
>ERZ1036441.349-NODE-349-length-27696-cov-54.058066_pt1 | contig 27696 bp, 18 predicted proteins | sample MGYA00514225_ERZ1036441 | MGnify/ENA primary metagenome ERZ1036441 (study PRJEB33795, sample SAMN09464925) | human gut metagenome | host: Homo sapiens | place: USA: Stanford, California | collected 2016-08 | study: EMG produced TPA metagenomics assembly of the... | reverse complement strand
AGCATTCCAGGGATTTTTTACACACAAAAGTTATTATTGAAATTGAAAACTGTCTCTTTATTAGATTAGAAGCGCATACCTACAGTAAACAACACTTGACTGCGTGTATTCGTAACTTTCGTTGCTTCTGGTGAACCAATGATTGTACTACCATCTTCATCTGTAAATCCATTCACAAACGGATAGAAGTTTTCTTTATATGTAGAGTATTTATAAGCTAAATCAGCATAAAACATTGATCCGCGATAACCAATACCCAATGTATAATTACTCATTGATTTAGAATTGGCAAAGTCTGTATCTGTCTGAATAGAGTTAATAGCCAAATCTTTGAAAGCATCTTGATGGAAAGCCGCAGTACTATAATTATATCCTGCCCTAAAAGCAAACTGTGGAATCACTTTATACTCCAAACCAAGACGAACAGTACTAACCCCTTTCAACATAGATGTCGTACTATTTTCAAATTCATAAGCAGAAGAATTACCTTCGGTATCTTTAAATTTCATGGAAGAATAATCTTGATACTCATACTCTGCTCCCAAAGCCAAACTCTTACCCACCGTATATCCTAAACTTACATTATAAGTCCAAGGAGTTTGAAAATCGAAAGGAAGAATCATATCCCCTTTTCCCGGAAGATTATCCCATGATCTCACGTCATATCCTTTTATTTCTCCAGTTACAACATCCATCACATCCGATATAACTTGTGCACTCGTTTTATAATCCAAACTATAGAATATTGGCGTATGTATAGCTAATCCAACTCGAAAAGGCGAATATTCAAAAGGACGAATAATAGCCCCCAACTTCACGTCAAAGCCAGACCCCTTTATTCTATTCCAACTCTGCAAACTATATCCTTCATCGTTTCCATAATCCTCATCATAAAAAGTATACTTATTATAATCTACAGAATAAGCACCCAGCGTCAACCCTAAATATACCCGATCATTAAAATTAAACGATACATTAAAATCATATTGGTCAATTCCTCCGCGTTCTTCCGAACGAAAATTTGCATATCCATTATCTAACATTCCTTCAAAATGTCCAGGAGAGATATAAAGAGGATTACCATTTATATCCTTATACTGTACCTCCTTCCCTTGTTCATCCTTATAGGTATAAGGAATATTGTTTACCCCTCCTGTTTTGTCATGTATTGTAATATCTCTAATCAGCCCAGCATCAGCTCCAAGAATAGAAAGCCACCCAATACCATTATCCGTATAAGGCGAATCTCCCCATTTTTCAATGCCAGCTGCTTGAGATGCCATTAGATAGGTTTGGGAGTAAAGCCCCAAATTACCTTCCATGCGCATGTTGTTATTAAATGATTTCGCTTTATGATAGTTAAAACCGAAATTCACAAAACGCAGCGGAGTTTCATTACCAATCTTCGAAGAAAACACAAACCCGATGTTATTAAAATCTCCTTTAGTTAAATCGGAATTAAACTTTTTCCCCAAATACTGACTTTCATTCCCATAAAGAGAAAACCCAAATGAAGTCATTACATCACTACTACGATAAAGGCCAATACCTGCCGGATTAGTCCCCATTGTAGATATGTCTCCTCCAAGAGCTCCCATAGCTCCACCCATACCCACAAATCGAGCAGTTCCATTTAAATCTTTTCCTGTTAATTTGGCACCATCATATATCGTTTGTGCCATTCCCCAAGGCGCTATCATCAACATCCCTAGAGCAATTAAAACACTTATCTTTTTCATTCTTGTAAAACCGTTTAATTAATACTTATCTTCTGGCACTGCCACTACGAGAGGAGCCTCCACCTGATGATGACCTAGAAGAACCACCACTCGAATAACTGCCCCGAGAACTACTACCACCTGACGAAGCTGGAGAATAACTACGTGAAGAAGAACGAGAAGTACCATAGGAAGAAGAACGGGTATTACTATTACTCGCTGGAGAATAACTACGCGGTGCTTCTGAACTACCACGACTATAAGTTGATCTTGCACTACTGCTCCTAGTAGTGGTTCCGGATGAACGCGAATAACCAGAAGAACCAGTCGAACGGGAAGATGAAGAACTTCCGCTACTTCTAGTACTACTTGGACGAGAATAAGTAGCACTGCTACGACTACTTGAGCCACTGCGTTCACCTGAAGTCCGTGTACCCACTACACGCCTGGAAGTAGTTCCCCTGCTATAAGTAGAACCAGAAGAACGAACAGAACTACCTTCTGAACGAACTGCAGAGCCTCCCCGAACAGAAGAACCACTGGAACGAACGGCACTCGAACCATAACGACGAACAGTGGAAGGATTCCTGTAACTGCTTTGTCCAGAAGAACGACGGTTTGTATAGGTAGGACCTGTCCAATGACCGCTTCCACCTCCGCCCCAGCCCCAGCTAGGACCACCGTGCCAGTGGTGGTGATGTCCCCAATAACCGCCGCCATACCAGCCACCCCAGTAGCCGCCATACCAGCCGCCCCAATAACCCGGAGAATATCCCCAAGCGTAGTAAGGACGATTCCATCCCCAGCCATAGTTCCATCCCCAGCCGTAAGAGCCATAACGCCAATCCCACCAAAGCGGGTTACTGAACGTCGGGAATGCATAAGCATACATACCATCGGTATATACGTTCCAGTCCCATGAATTCGGACCGTAAACTACATCCCAGTACAACGGACTGCTGATACTGATAGCAAAACGCGGATTGCGGAAACGGATGATACGTTCAGCGTATTCATAGTCGTCTGTTGTACCATTGAATTCGCCCGTCACCCATTCTCCGTCCAAATCCGGATTAGATTTTTCTTTTATATATAAGGTATCATTATCCATTACGAATTCATTTTCACGTGCATCGTAACGGCGGTTATATTCATCCACATCCCGTGTTCTTCCCTTACGGTCCTGAACAACCACTGTAGTACCCGGTGAAGTATAGATGTTAGTCGTCACCTGTTTCTTCGGTTCCTTCTTAACCGGAGTTTCTTTCTTCTCCTGTTTGTCTTTGGAAGGTACGAAGTAAAGGTCGTCATCAACGCTTTGTGCAAAGATACCTATCGGAAGGCACAAGGCAAATAGCAAGAAATAAACAATCTTTTTCATATCATCTCGGTTTATGTAATTACTTAAACTTATTCATGTTACAAAGATAAGGAAGAGATTTTTCGTCCGAGGGAGATTTTCCCCAAAGGATAATAGGGAAATCCCTATTTCTAACTATCTTTGTCCATTATTCACCAGAATTAAAAACAACTATGAAGTATTTTGAGTTCACATTCCGCACCCACCCTTGCACAGAAATCGTCACTGACGTACTGGCTGCCGTACTGGGTGAAGTCGGGTTTGAAAGTTTTGTTGAGTGTGAAGGCGGACTGACCGCATATATCCAACAGACAATCTGTGATGAAAACGCCATCAAGATTGCCATCACCGAGTTCCCCCTACCCGATACGGATATTACTTATACATACACCGAAGCGGAAGATAAGGACTGGAATGAAGAATGGGAAAAGAATTTCTTTCAACCCATCATTATCGGAAACCGATGTGTGATTCACAGCACTTTCCACCAAGATATTCCCAAAGCGGAATATGACATTGTCATCAATCCTCAAATGGCCTTCGGAACAGGACACCACGAGACTACCAGCCTCATCATTGAAGAATTGTTGGACAGCGAATTGAAAGATAAATCTCTGCTCGATATGGGCTGCGGAACTTCAATTCTTGCCATCCTCGCACGTATGCGGGGCGCACGCCCCTGTACAGCCATCGACATTGATGAATGGTGTGTACGAAACTCCATCGAAAATATCGAATTGAACCACGTAGACGATATTGCCGTTTCACAAGGAGATGCCTCGTCGCTTACAGGAAAAGGACCTTTCGACGTTATCATCGCCAACATCAACCGGAATATATTACTGAATGATATGAAGCAATATGTTGCCTCCATGCATACGGATTCCGAACTCTATATGAGTGGATTTTACGTAGACGATATTACCGCCATCCGCGAAGAAGCGGAAAAGAACGGATTGACTTTCGTTCATTATAAAGAGAAGAATCGCTGGGCAGAGGTGAAGTTTGTTTATAAAGGATAAGAGTCCTGATGGATGTAGAAAAAATAGTGACGGTATATGCTTGGGATAGTGACGCTATCCCAAGCATATACCGTCACTATTTGCATCGGATAGCGTCACTATCTTATAAAGAGAAATAAAGTCGTTACGCGAACTCTTTTTTGACTTGTTGGCACCATGCTTTGATTTTCTTTTCCGCCTGTTCGGACTGATTATCCAAATCGACAACCAACCCGCACCACTGCTCGCCACGTAAAGCCTTGGAACGTTCGAAAGTGTAACCCTCGGAAGAAGTAAAACCGACCAAGGTAGCCTCATCCTCTTCAAAGACTTCTGCCAGCAGACCGATTCCATCTGCAAAATTTTCCGGATAGCGTATCTGATCTCCCAAACCGAAGATAGCAACCTTCTTACCTTTCAATTTCATTGTTCGGAGTTCCGGCAACAGTTCGTCCCAATAAGTAGGAAGTTCCCCGTCAAACCAAGTGGAAGCACCCACAATGAAGCAGTCATAAGCTGCAAAATCATTCTGCCAGGCCTGCTCGATAGGCACTACTTCTATCTTGTCTTCACCAAACTCTTTCTGTATTTTCTCTGCCACCCAACTCGTTCTTTCGGCTTTGGTAGCATAAAATAAACCTATCTTTTTCATAATCCACACTATTTAATATTCCAATAATCTCCGGGCAGCCTCGTATATCTTGGCCTCATCCGGCAAAATTTCCTTTTCCAAAATCGGATTAAAACCGACAGGAGTAAAAGTAGAACCGACACGCTGCACCGGTCCATCGAGATAGCGGAACATCTCTCCACTAATCATAGCAGCAAGCTCCGCACCAAAACCGGAGAATACTTTATCTTCATGAACCACCAATGCCTTGCTCGTTTTCTTGACCGATTCGAATATCGCCTCTTTATCCAACGGAATCAAGGAGCGAATATCAATGACTTCCACTTTCCAGCCACCTTCTTTTTCCAATCGTTCTGCTGCGTGCAGACAGAAATGGGTGGTATTGCCATAGGTAATAATGCTTAAATCTGATCCCTCACGACGAATACGTGCTTTTCCGAAAGGTACTTCAAAATCTTCCGGCACTACTGCCGCTGCTTCTACCGAATTATACAATGCTTTCGGTTCAAGGAACAGCGTGAAGCCTTTGGATCGCATACTGGTACGAAGTAATCCGGCAGCATCATCCGCAAAAGACGGGCAGACAATACGTGCCCCCGGTAAAGTGGTCAAAGCTCCCTCCAGGTTTTGAGAATGATACAAGCCTCCACCGATATAGCCACCGGAAGCCAGACGCAGAGTTATATTCGGAGCGAATTTCCCATTGCTACGCCAGTACTCATGTGTACACTCCACATATTGTTCTACGGCAGGCCAGAAATAATCGGCAAACTCCGCTCCCTCAATCACCACATGAATTTTAGGATCAAAGCGACTCATTCCATTGGCGGTGCCTACAATATAATCTTCCGCAATCGGTGCACTGAATACACGGGCTTCGCCGAATTCCTGCTGCATACCTTTGGTTACATTAAACACGCCTCCTTTTTCCCTGTTTGCCACATCCTGTCCCCAAATAAAGGTATCGGGATTATAGCGGAATTCAGCTTTCAATGTTTCATTAATGGCATTGACCAGAAAAGTCTTCTCCCCTTCCGCCTCATGTGTACCATCTTTATATTTCTGTGGCTGATAAGGTTCGGGCATTACAAAATCATAAATGCTTTTAGGATCGGGATCGGGAGCAGCCAAAGCCTTCCGGTTGGCAGCAGACAATTCTTTCTTTGCATCAGCTTCTATTTGTTGCAGTTCTTCCTCGGTCAGACGTTTATAACGCAGCAGCATCCGGCGGAACTTCATCAAGGGATCAGCATCTTTCACATATTCCAATTCATTCTCATCCCGATACAAGGTGTGTTTATCTGAATTGGAGTGCGAACCGATCCGGACACAATTCGCCTGCACAATAACCGGATTACGGGTACTGATAGCATATTCCCGCGCTTCGGTCATAGCATTCATCGAATCGAATACATCCTTTCCGTTACAATAGATAATCTTCAGGTTCTTGAAGCCCGAGAAGTTTTCGGCTACTTTACGGTTGGCAGTCTGTTCCGATTTGGGTACGGAAATACCATACCCATTATCTTGTATTACAAAAATCACCGGAAGACGTTCGAGGCTGGCACCATTGATAGCTTCGTAAACGAATCCTTCGGAAGTAGCCGACTCTCCGTGAGAAGTGATAGCTACGCCTTTATGTCCATAATATACCATTGCTCTGGCCACACCTGCTGCGTGAAGGTCGTGTGTACCAGTAGCAGAGGAGATGTTTTCAATGTGCCATTCCGGTTTGGCGAAATGGTTCGACATGTGACGTCCTCCGCTACCCGGGTCCGTTGCTTTGGAAATACCGTTCAGGATAACTTCTTCAGCGGTCATTCCGGCGGAAAGCACGGTTAACATATCCCGGTAGTATGGGAACAGGAAATCTTCACCGAGGGTGAATACCTGACCGACAGCAAGTTGAATACCATCATGCCCTGCATAGGGAGCATGATAAGACCAACCCAAAGATTGCAACAGGTAAGACGGTGCCTTTTCGTCCAAGGCACGCCCCAATGTCATCAGATGATACCACTTTTTCAGGGTTTCTACATCTGTAGTTTTTATATCATATTTCTTTTTCATGAGTAATGAAGTTCTTAATGAATGAAACAATCAGTTATCAGCCTTTCCAATTTTCGAGATAGTCGGCTATAAAATGCAGGAAGTTACCTCCCAACATTCCATCTACTACCCGATGATCGTAGGACAAAGACAAGTACATTTTATGCCGGATTGCAATCGTATCACCCTCCGGAGTTTCTACAACAGCAGGTTTCTTCTCAATATATCCTACTCCCAGGATAGCTACTTGCGGCTGATTAATGATTGGCGTACCGAACAGGCTCTTGAATGTACCAAAATTGGTTATCGTAAATGTACCCCCATCAATATCTTCCGGCATTAATTTGTTATCCCTTGCTTTCAAGGCCAGAGAATCGATGGCAACAGCCAACCCGTTCAGATTCAGATGATCGGCATCATGCACCACAGGAACAATCAGATTTCCATCATTCAAAGAGACGGCAATACCGACATTAATATGCTTTTTGAAAAGAATATTGTATCCATCTACCGATACATTCACCTGTGGATAGGCAGCCAATGCTTTTGCCACGGCTTCCGTTATCACAGGCATATAAGTCAGTCTCACTCCTTCGCGACGGAAGAAAGCGTCTTTATTCTTTTCACGCCAACGTACCAATTTGGTAACGTCTACTTCTACTACATTGGTCACGTGAGGAGATACTTTCTTAGACATAACCATGTGGTCGGCAATAATCCGGCGGACACGATCCATCTCTTTTACTTCGACTCCAGGCATTGCTACAGGAGCAACCTTCGGACTTGCCTGTTCAGAAGAAACAGCAACTGATGTTTTGCTTGCGGCCGGGGCAGCAACAACAGATGCCGGCTTCGGTTCAACACTACCTCCTCTTTTCTTCTTTTCAATATAATCTTTTATATCTTTCTTACTCAATCGCCCTTCATAACCAGTTCCTTGTATAGCATCCAGCTCTTCTTTCGGAATTTTAGCTTCCCGCGCCAACTGAATCACAACAGGAGAGTACCAACGTTCTTCCTCTGCAACAACAGGTTTCGATGCAGTATTCGCTGATTCGTTTTTAGCAGTTTCCGCTGATGATGGTGATGATGGTGATGTTTCAGAAACATTTGCAGCAACCTGACCAGCATCGGCTTCCTCTCTTACAACTCCTTCGCTTACCGGCTCCGTTCCTGAAGATTCTTCTCCATCCAAATCAATTATAGCGACTACTGTTCCTACAGCAACCGTATCGCCCTCCTTATATAAAATCTCCACCACTTTTCCCGCTACGGGAGAAGGGATCTCCGCACTTACTTTGGCAGTATTCACTTCAAAAAGCACATCGTCTTCCTGAATCATATCACCTACCTTTACAGACCAAGAGACGATTGTCCCTTCGGTTATACTCTCGCCCAACTTAGGCATTTTTATTTCGAATTTTGACATAGACAGTAATTTTATTATTCAACCTTAGATATATTACAACAATGGGCTGAAATAGAAAGTTTTAAGTTAAGTAAATTTTAACCGGAGGCCAATCGGTACAACCAAGCATCAACGGCTATATATCCACTCTTTCTGAATATATTTCTCTTCCCGGAGCTGATTGACAGCTTCTATCTCCTCCTTAGTGAAAGCACTGACAGATTGCGACTTACTGAAATACTGAAAAGCCTTTTCTTTGAAATCAGTGACAGTCCCCACCGACAAATGCCAGCGAATATTGGTTACCTCACTCCGAACGGAAGGAACAGCGTATACAGACGATAACGTTTCATCATCGGCCATCGGTTCCGGATTCAATGCTTGATGCAACGCTGTAAGGTCTGTATCATACAATAGCGTGCAATGATACAATACCCGATCCTTGTACAGGCATTGCGCACTTCCTGATATTTTCAATCCATTCAGATAAATCCCCAATCGTTCGCCTCCTGTTGCCATCAGTCCCATAGAGTTCAGGAAATCCAACGTCCGCTGCAAATACGTGACAAACTCCGGCAAGCGGGGAGTCGTTTCTATAAAAGTCAGATTGACATTGCCCAAATCATGGTACACTGTTCCTCCACCGGAAAAACGACGGGCAATATGTACCTGCTCCCGTTCCGCCCATTCCTGATCGACTTCCGACCGTAACCGCTGATGCTTCCCTATTACCACAGAAGGAGTGTCCTGCCAAAGCATGAAAATGTCTTCATTTCCCTGCTTCAACAGATATTCTTCTGCAGCCAAGTGAAAGTAAATATCAGAAAACGGACTATAGATACATCGAATCATAGGTCAGACAGAATAAGAGTTAAAACATAATCTCGTGATAAATCTCTCCGACCGTAGGATGCGGAAATACAGTCTTCTGAAATTCTTCCACCGTATAGCCTCTCTGAATAGCAATACCTGCGATCACAATGAGTTCCGACGCCGGATTTCCCAATATGTGACAACCAATGATCTTCCCTTCTTCATCCTGAATCAACTTACAAAGGCCGTTTCCCTGTTCATTCTCGGCTACAAACCGACCGGAATAAGCCATCGGTAATTTGGACACACGGTAAGAAAGTCCTGATTTTATCAATTCTTCTTCTGTCTTTCCCACTCCTGCCACTTCGGGATTGGTATAAACAACTCCCGGAACACAATCGTAATTCATCCGGTCTTCCACTCCCAAGATATGATTGATAGCGACTTCCGCTTCACGAATAGCGGTATGTGCCAATAAAGAATAACCTGTAATATCCCCACAAGCATATACGCGGGGATGCGAAGTCAACAGATGTTCATCTACTTTGACCCCATTCCGATGCAATTCTATATTCAGCTTGTCCAGCCCCACTCTGGATAAATTTGCCTTACGGCCTACACTAAGCAAGATTTTCTCCGCTTCAATAGTGGAAACTTTGCCTTCTTTTTCTATCACGACTCCATGAGCGTTCACTTCCACTACTTTCGTATTCAAATAGAAAGTGACTCCCCGTTTGGCATATTCGGCACGAAGCATGCCGCTCGTTTCCTTATCCATCGCTCCCAAAATCTCCGGCATCATTTCTACCACATGCACCTTTACTCCCATACTGTTGAAGAAAGAAGCAAATTCCATCCCGATCACTCCACCGCCAATAATAACCAGCGTCTTGGGAAGTTCTTTTATCTCCAACGCCTCCTTGGAGGTCCAATAACTGACTCCCGACAATCCCGGTATGGGAGGAATCACTGTATCGGAGCCGGTACATACCAGCAAGTATTTCACGGAATAGTTTTCTCCATCACAGGTGATGCGAATCATCCCCTCTTTCTCTCCCTCTATAAAAGCTTCTTTCTCCACGATCGTCACTCCGTAAGAATTCACAGTCATCTTCACGCCACCCGTCAACATTTTCACTGTTTTGTCTTTGCGGCTCATAATCTTGGACAAATCGAACGAAGGAGATTCGGCAGAAACGCCATATTTGGAAGCACTTTTGATGCTATCCAGTATTTTAGCAGAATATAACAAAGTTTTAGTAGGAATACACCCCTCATTGAGACACACTCCACCCATTGCCTTTTTCTCAAAAAGAACGGCTTTTAATCCGTTGGCCCCTGCACGTTCGGCAGCTGTGTACCCGGCAGGACCACCACCAATAATAGCTATATCAAAGTTCATAATCGTATCTTTTTTTATAATAATACGATTATAACAAATGAGAGAAGAGATAAGTTGTTGGGAAAAGAAATACCTGTTACTTAATTGTCAGCTTTTTAAGTTCTTCTAACGAGCCATTGAACACGTTCAGGTCTACGTCTTCTTTGATGCCGGGAACACTTCCTACATCAGTATGTTGCCAAAAGTCCCATTTCCCCTGATACTTTACAGAGTCAACATAATAATGGGCAATCCAGTAAGGGTATGTATTGAAGATGGAATCGTCCAGATAACGGGTTTTAAATTTATAAGAAGTATAAAGAATAGGTTTCACTCCATAATGAGATTCCACTCGGTCCAGCCAGCGCTTAATGCCTTGCTGCAATTCCTTTTTTTCCTTCCGCCCGGTCACTTCCACATCAAGTACGGGAGGTAAATCACCCGTATCCAGTTTCACCGTACGAATAAAGAAGTCCGCCTGTTTCAAAGCATCCGTACCAGGAATATAAAAATGATAAGCACCACGGATAAATCCATGATTACGGGCATTGGCGAAGTTCGCCTCAAAGGTAGTATCGTTATGGTCGCCTCCTTCTGTAGCTTTCATAAAAACGAAATGCAAAGGAGTAGCCGTTTCTTTATTCTGCAACAGTCTTTTCCAATCAATCTTTCCCTGGTAATGAGAAATGTCAATACCATGAATATCATATCCGTCAGGGATACAAACTCCGTATTCCTTTAAACCATGACAAGGTTTCCATCGATAAGCATAAGGACGGATAAAGAAATAGTAGAATACAACGGAAAAACAACCGACAATCACCACTGCCAAAATGTTACGAATCCAGACAGGCATCACAGTTCGATGCTTCATCTGTTCCTTTTTTGAGGTACGGGAAGTTTTGGAAGAAGAGGTCGTTCCCTTTTTCTTGGTAGTGGAAACGGTTCTTTTCTTCTGTACGGCAGACATCGGGTTGTTGCGTTGCGGCATTTACTTTAAACGATCAATGTTTTTAGAGATAGGCACGGATTACGCGAATTAACACGGTTTTTTAGTTATTTCTTATAAACCGTGTATTCCGTGTAGTCCGTGCCTGAAAGAATCTTTCATTGCAGCTGTTATTGCAACTGTTACATCAACAACTGCTCTGAAGTGTATTTATTTAGCTTGTTCCAGCTGCAAAGTCTTAGTTGCCTGGTCGCAAACTTCTGTAGGACCGAAGTACTGGATCGGACCCGGATATACATAATCCGTTTCGATAGCCCAACGATCACGTTGCGCAGCAAATGCCTTGAAAGGAGCACCATCCAGTTTCACCAATGCTTTCTGAATAACCGGTTTCATTTCACCGTGGCGACGTTCCATGTTCATCATCATAGTGATAGGCACACCACCAGCAATCCATTCAGCAGCAGGAGCAGTTGTGTTGCGTACAGAAGACATATAACCAGTCTTACCGTTAGCAATCAACATAGAGGCTGTGTAACCCAGAGAGTAGCAATAGTCAGCGTCAAAGTTTGACGGAGCAGCACAACGTCCTTCATAACCGAAGAAGTGGTGTTGAGCAGCAAATTTACCAACATACTTGCCTGCTTCTTTCCATGAAGCCAATTTGGTAGCCACCATTTCAGACAACAGTTTTTCTGTTTCGATCAGTGATACCTGAACGTTTCCGTGCGGGTCACGATCCAAAGTCAACTGGCGGGCAACACCTTCCGGCAGACTTGCGTAGATAGCAGAATTTTCCGGAGAAAGTTTGCGGATGATATAATCACGTTGGTGAGATTTCTTAATCTGACCGAATTCTTCAGCATTAGCAGCCAGGAAGTCGTTCAATTCAGCAATCAGGCGTTTCATGGCAGGAATGAATTCTACCAATCCTTCCGGAATCAATACAGTACCAAAGTTGTTTCCCTGTGCAGCACGGTCAGCTACCACTTTAGCGATGTAAGTCACTACATCGTCCAAAGACATATCTTTAGCTTCTACTTCTTCAGAAACGATACACACGTTAGGCTGTACCTGCAAAGCACATTCCAGTGCGATGTGAGAAGCCGAACGACCCATCAACTTGATGAAGTGCCAGTATTTACGTGCAGAGTTACAGTCACGTTGGATGTTACCGATTACTTCTGCATAAGTCTTACATGCTGTATCGAAACCGAAAGAAGTTTCAATCATATCGTTCTTCAAGTCACCGTCGATTGTTTTCGGACAACCGATTACCTGTACACCGTAGTTCTTAGCTGCATAGTATTCAGCCAAGACACAAGCGTTTGTGTTAGAGTCGTCACCACCAATGATAACCAATGCTTTGATGCCAAGTTCTTTGATGATTTCATATCCCTTTTCGAATTGGCTTTCTGCTTCCAGCTTCGTACGTCCGGAACCGATGATATCGAAACCACCCGTGTTACGGTATTCGTCGATAATATCAGCAGTCAGTTCCATATAGTTGTGATCTACCAGACCACCAGGCCCCAGGATAAAACCATATAATTTGTTTTCCGGGTTCAATTTCTTGATACCGTCGAACAAACCGGAGATTACATTGTGTCCGCCCGGAGCCTGACCACCGGAAAGAATTACACCTACGTTCATAGCGGGAAGAGCAACAGCTTCACCAGCTTCGAATGTAATCAACGGCATTCCATACGTGTTCGGAAATAATGCTTTGATAGCTTCCTGATCGGCTACAGATTGAGTAGCAGCACCTGCTACGGCCTTAACAGCTCCTGATGCCAATGCTTTCGGAAGTTTGGGCTGGTAAGCAGCCCTTGCGATTTGCAATGCACTTTTTGTCATTTTCTTTAATTTTTTATTTAAAGGTGTTAGTAAGTTTCTTGTCAAACTTGAAAAGCGTTGCAAATTTCGCACTTTTTTCCGAATTATGAAAATTCTTCTGTTGTTGTTTTTAAGACAAAAAGAAGAAGAAAGAAAAATTAAGGCTACCTCCCGGCGTGGGAGATAGCCTTTACGTTTTCTTCAATGAGTGAATCGATATGATAATTCTAGGGATTTTGTTCCCAGCCTCCACCAAGAGCCTTATAGAGTTGAACTACCGCAATCAACTCGTCACGGATAGCATTACTCAACCCAATCTGTGCATCAAAATATCCACGTTGGGCATCCAATACGTCCAGATAATTAATAACCCCATTGATGTATTGCAGTTGTGCCAGGTCCATGTAGCTCTTGGCCGAACGTTCCAAATTGGCACGAAGTTCATACACTTCTTTGATCTTGTTGAAATTGACAATTGCATTACGTGTTTCCTTGAAAGCTTCCAGTACGGCTTTTTCATAACTATGTACTTCAGCCTCATAAGCTGCCTTTTTTGCTTTCAATGCCGCACGGTTCTTTCCCCAGCCAAAAATCGGAGTCAGCAAAGCTCCTTCCATCACTGCATAGGGAGATTTCAGAAGTTCCGACAAAGAAGTACTTTCACTACCGAAACCACCTGTCAGGGCAAGACGCGGAAACATATTTGTATAAGCCACTCCCACTTTCGCATTGGCAGCAATCAATTTCTGCTCTGCCTGACGGATGTCGGGACGGCGTTCCAATAATGTAGACGGCAATCCAACAGGAAGTGTTTCCGGAGAGTTGAATTCCTGAAGCAAACGGGAACGGGCTATCTTATTAGGATATTCACCGGCAAGATAAGCAATATCGTTTTCTTTCAGGGAGATTTTACGTTCGAGGTCAGGAACCAAAGTTGCCGTACGCGCCAATTCCACCTGTGCCTGTCGATAGGAAGTCTCGGAAGTCAACCCGCCGGCAAACCGGATACGTGCCAGACGTACTCCTTCTTCACGGGCTTTTAATGTTTGCTTTACGATGTCCAGTTCTGTATCTAAAGCAACCAATTCATAGTAAGCCTGTGCCACTTCAGCAACAATCGTCATCCGCAATGCGCGTTGCGCCTCGATAGATTGCAGATATTCGGCAATACTGGCCGAACGTGCCCAGCGCAGATTTCCCCAAAGATCGAGTTCCCATGAAACGAGGAATTGTGCTTCAAAAGTATCTGATCTCTTGAAAGCGTCTCCTCCATGATTTTCGAGTTCACGTTCTGCCGTTACTTTTCCTTTGATATCCGGAAGTAACGCAGCGGTGGAAATACGTTTCTGTGCTGCCATTTCTTTCACACGGGCAGCGGCAATCAACATATCCTTGTTATGATCCAGTGCACGTTCTATCAGACTTCTCAAGGTAGCATCCGTATAAATATCCCTCCAGTCCTGATCGCCGAAACTGATCGAGTCTTGCGCTCTTTCCAAGCTGTCGGGCAAATGAAGATCAGGACGGACATAGCTTTTCCCTACCTTGCAGGAAGTCAAGACTCCGGCAAGTAACAGGATAGCAATATATAGTTTCTTTCGTTTCATTATTTCTTATGTTTTAAAATTTTCGACTTTGTTTTATACACCATCACAAAGAAGAACGGCACAAGAATGATACCGAATACAATGGCAAATATCATTCCGAAAAATACACCTGTACCGATTGCCTGCCGGCTTGCCGAACCCGGACCACTTGCCAGTACCATCGGAAGCATACCGAGCACAAAGGCAAGAGAGGTCATCAGAATCGGACGGAAACGCAATTTGGCTGCGTATATGGCCGATTGCACCAAGTCTTCACCTTTATCTACCTGCACCTTTGCGAACTCTACAATCAAAATTGCATTCTTAGCGGCAAGTCCGACCAACATAACCAAGCCAATCTGGAAATAGACATCGTTTTCCAATCCGCAAACCCATACTCCCAAATAGGCTCCCAAAGCAGCCACAGGTAAAGAAAGCAACACAGCAATAGGCACTGTCCAACTTTCGTATTGTGCAGCAAGGAAGAGGAAAACGAACAAGAATACCAGTGCCATCACCATACCCGTCTGACCTCCCGCCTGCTTCTCCTGATAGGAAAGGCTGCTCCATTCCAGTCCGATATTATCGGGAAGATGATCGCGGGCAATCTGTTCCATGATCTCCATCGCCTGTCCGGAACTATATCCTTGCGCAGCTGCTCCACGAATAACGGCCGTAGTAAACATATTGAAACGTTTGATACTTCCCGGTCCTGTGGTATATGATGCATTTCCCAGAGAAGTCAATGGTACCATCGCTCCATTGGAGGCTTTCACAAAAAACAAATTAATATTGTCTTTGTGTTCGCGATAAGGAGCTTCTGCCTGAATATAAACCTTATATATACGGTTGAACATATTAAAGTCGTTCACATAAACCGAACCGGTATAAGCCTTCATGGTAGAAAACACATCAGCCAAAGGTACACCCAGCATCTTCACTTTGTCTCGATCCACATCAAAATAGAGTTGTGGGATTTCCGACTGCAAAGAAGATGACAAGCCCGCCAACTCTTTGCGTTTGGATGCGTAGTACATTAATGTATCTGTCGCGTCTACCAAATTATCAAAAGTGGCTTCTCCACGAGCTTCCAGCTGCATCTCAAAACCTCCCGAACTACCGAGCCCCGGAATAACCGGAGGAGTGGACAGATAGACTTTACATTCCGGATATTCCTCAAGATGTTTCTCTACCGTATGCATGATCTTCTCAATAGTGGTACTCTTCCGTTCCTCCCAAGGTTTCAGGATCACCGTCAGTTCTGCACGTCCCTGGTTACTTCCGACACGAGGACTACTTCCCGTTACATTCTGTATATACTCAATGTACGGGTTCTTTTCCAGATAAGCAATGGCACGCTCTGTCACGATACGGGTACGTTCCAGAGTAGCCCCTTCCGGCAGTTCCAATTCAATCTTGAAATATCCCTGATCTTCCACAGGTAAGAAACTGGTCGGAATAATGCGATGAATCAACATGATAGCAATCAACACCATACCAAAAGCACTCAAAACTCGACGAGGATGCTTAATTGTACGAGTTACGGCAGCTACATACTTATTACTACCGATACCCAGCCATTCATTAATCTTCCGGAAAACGATATTCTTTTTCTTCCCGCTATCCGGTTTCAGAATCAGCGAACACATCACCGGACTCAATGTCAGAGCCACGACCGTAGAAATAAGCACGGATACTACAATTGTCACCGTAAACTGGCGATACAACTGTCCTGTAATCCCACTTAAAAAGCTAACCGGGACGAACACAGCCGCCAATACCAGCGAAGTGGCAATCAAAGCACTGGCAAGTCCGTTCATCGCTTTTTTCGTAGCTTCATAAGGACTTAGGTGCTCCGTTTCCATGATATGTTCCACACCTTCCACCACCACAATCGCATCATCCACCACAATACCGATCGCAAGGATCAATCCGAGCAATGTCAGGATATTCAATGAGAAACCGAAAATCAACATGAATCCGAAAGTACCGATCAATGAAATAGGCACCGCTACTACCGGAATCAACGTTGCACGCCAGCTCTGCAAGGATAGATAAACCACCAATACAACTAATACCAACGCTTCAAACAACGTCTTATATACTTCATGAATAGATTCGGAAATATAAGTCGTCATATCGAACGGAATCTCATAGCTCAATCCTTCCGGAAAATTCTTGCTAATCTCATCCATAGCCTCTTTTACTCTCTCGGCTACTTCCATCGCATTTGCTCCCGGCAACATATAAATGCCAAGAACAGCGGCATTCTCGCCGTTGATACCACTTTCCGTGTTATAGGAAGAGGCCTCCAACGATACACGCGCCACATCTTTCAACCTGATAATAGATCCGTTGGCATTGGCACGCACTACAATATCTTCAAACTGCCCTACGGTAGACAAACGTCCTTGAGTCGTAATAGGAATGGTAATATCCAGTCCCTGTACCGGTTGTTGCCCCAATACCCCAGCTGCCGATTCACGGTTCTGATCCTTCAATGCATTCTGTAAATCCTGCACGGTCAGTCCAAAGTTTGCCAACTTATCGGGTTGCGCCCATATCTGCATCGCATAATAGCGGCTACCGATATTAGATACACGTCCAACCCCAGGAATACGGCGAATTACATCGAGCACATTGATAGTAGCAAAGTTACTCAAATAAATTTCGTCGAACTTCGGATCAGTAGAAGTCAAACAAAGCGTCATCAACTGACTGGGAGCCTGTTTTTCTACCGAAATACCATTCTGAATGACTTCCGCCGGCAGACGGGATTCCGCCAGTTTCACACGGTTCTGAATCTCAACGGCTGCCAAATCCGGATCGGCAGATACGTCAAAAGTGACCGTTGCCGAAAAACCTCCGGAGTTAGAACTGTTTGATTCCATATAAAGCATACCCGGCGTACCATTGATTTCCTGCTCAATCGGAGTGGCTACCGCCTGCGACACGGTAAGTGCGCTGGCACCCGGATAGGATGCGCTGATCTTCACCACCGGAGGGGTAATCTGCGGATATTGATCCACCGGAAGCATCGTCAGGCCAATAATGCCGACAATCACAATCACGATGGAGATTACAGCCGAGAAGACCGGCCTATCTATAAAAAAAGTAACTTTCATCGTTTATTCTCCTTTCGCGTTATCCTTCGTTCCGGTAGTGTTTTCTTTTACTCCGGTCACTTCATTTTTTGTCGTAGTTATACTGTCCCCAGTTTCGGCTTCCGGATCACTGACCCGTACTTTCATGCCCGGAGTCAACTTATGGAACCCTTCTACAACCACCATTTCTCCTTCTGCCAGTCCTCTTTCTACCACCACATTATTCCCGACTTCCGGTCCTAATTCGATAAAACGTTTCTCTACCGCATTATCTTTGCGCATGGTATAAATATATGCTCCACCCTTTTCGATGGTAACGGCTTTCATCGGAACAACAAGTGCACCTTCACGAACATCCAGCAACAACTTTACCTTTGTAAATTGTCCCGGCAACAATACTTGTTTCGGATTCGGCATTTCTGCACGTACAGAGAAAGTTCCGGTTTGAGGATCGACTTGCGGTTCGGCAAAATCCACATATCCTTTAAATGGATAGACGGTATTATCCGCCAATGTAATGGTAATATTCGGCTGCCAGGAACGGGTGGAATCCTGCTGTCCCAAATTAATGTTTCTTTCTTTACTCTTCAAATAATCGAGTGCTGTCATACTGAAATCCACCAACACTGTATCACTCTTCACAATGGTAGCAAGCAATGATTTTCCTCCGGGACCGACTAACGTACCTAAGTCCACATTTCTTTCACTAATGTGTCCCGATAAAGGCGAACGAACAATGGTATAACCCAATTCCAGTTCAGCCTGTGCCAAATCCGCCTCGCTCATGGCTACCGTTGCCTCGGCACTTTCATAAGCGGCTTCCGCATTATCCAAGTCCAACTGGCTTGCAGCGTTCTGTTCAAACAACGGACGGATACGTTTTAAATCACGTTCCGCTTTCAAAGCCTGCGCTTCGTCTTTTTTCAATTGCGCTCTGGCTTTATCTGCTTTGGCACGATACTGGTCTTGGTTAATTACAAACAAAACCTGATTCTTATTGACATATGTACCTTCGGCAAAAAGCATATTTTCCAGATAACCTTCCACACGGGCACGTACTTCGACGAACTGTTGGGCACGAATACGCCCCACATATTCTCCGTATATCTCTACGTCGTCTTTTACTACCGGTTCAACAATGACTGTCGGCATTTCCGGCGCAGCCTTCTGAGGTCGGGTCAGTATCCAGTACACACCCAACACAACTACCACACATATAATAGCAGCAATGGTTCTCTTTCTCCTCAGTTTCAACTCATGTTTCGAAAAGAATAATCTCATATCGAATCTTATTATTTAATTTAACTTATGTTTGTTCTATACTCTTTCTTGCAATTAGTATGCCAAAATTCATTACACCTATTATTTACTGGTATTCAGTCTATTATATTTTGCCTTAAGAAATGTAGAAATGTAGAATCCACCAGATAAAATGTAGAAATTATCCACATTTCCGACTTTTGGAACATTTTTTTTAATTCCCATTTCAACAACTAAACAAATTATGCTCTACATTTGTATTATATTAAACATCAACACTAGACCACATCCTAATGAAAAAACAAATCTTTTCAACATTAGTTTTATCAATTGGCATCTTATTGCCTTTTTCTTTGCATTCTCAAGAGCAAAGGAAAAAGGTAGGTGTCGTTCTAAGCGGCGGCGGTGCCAAAGGAATGGCACACATCAAAGCACTGAAAGTAATTGAGGAAGCCGGAATCCCTATCGACTACATAGCCGGTACCAGTATGGGAGCTATCGTAGGTGGCCTTTATGCCATCGGTTATACTACGGAACAATTGGACAGCATGGTACGGAAACAAGATTGGACATTCCTGTTGAGCGACCGTATCAAACGAAGTGCCATGTCATTGACTGATCGTGAACGGTCTGAAAAATATACAGTCTCTATCCCTTTCACCAAAACTCCCAAAGATGCTGCTACCGGAGGACTCATGAAAGGGCAAAATCTGGCCAACCTATTTTCAGACCTCACTGTGGGGTATCATGACTCTATCGACTTCAATAAACTTCCCATTCCTTTTGCTTGTGTGGCAGCCAATGTTGTCAATGGAGAGCAAATTGTATTCCATGACGGAATACTCTCAACCGCTATGCGTGCCAGCATGGCTATTCCGGGTGTATTCACTCCGGTACGGCAAGACAGCATGGTATTAGTGGACGGCGGCATTGTAAACAACTATCCGGCAGATGTTGTAAAAGCCATGGGAGCCGATATTATTATCGGAGTAGACGTGCAGAATGCTTTGAAGAAGGCTGACAAGCTCAACAGCGTCCCCGATATTCTGGGGCAGATTGTAGACATCACCTGCCAGTCTAACCATGAAAAAAATGTAGACCTCACAGACACTTATATCCGTGTCAATGTGGAGGGATATTCATCTGCCAGTTTTACTCCGGCTGCCATCGACACTCTGATGCGAAGAGGCGAAGAAGCGGCTAAAGAACAATGGAATTCGTTGCTTGCCTTGAAAAAGAAGATAGGAATAACCGAAGATTATACTCCGAAGCAACATGGCCCTTATTCTTCTCTTTCCAATGCACGCACAGTTTATGTGACGGACATCTCATTTTCCGGTGTAGAGGTGGATGATAAAAAATGGCTGATGAAGAAATGTAATCTGAAAGAAAACAGTGACATTACCACTCTACAAATAGAACAGGCCTTGTATCAATTACGTGGCAGCCAATCCTATTCCAGTGCCAGCTATACGTTGAAAGAGACTCCTGAAGGTTATCACCTCAACTTCCTGTTGCAGGAAAAATATGAAAGAAGAATCAATCTGGGCATCCGTTTCGATTCGGAAGAAATCGCGTCTTTGTTGGTGAATGCAACGGCAGACCTCAAAACTCATATTCCTTCCCGTCTGGCTCTTACCGGTCGATTGGGTAAACGATATGCTGCCCGCATAGACTATACGCTGGAACCCATGCAGCAACGTAATTTCAACTTCTCGTATATGTTCCAATACAACGATATCAACATTTACGAGGAAGGTGACCGCGCCTATAATACAACGTATAAATATCATCTGGCAGAATTCGGTTTCTCCGATGTATGGTACAAGAATTTCCGCTTCGGACTCGGTCTGCGTTTTGAATATTACAAGTACAAAGATTTCCTGTTCAAGAAACCTGAAATCTCCGATCTGAAAGTAGAATCCGAACACTTTCTAAGTTATTTTGCCCAAGTGCAATATAATACCTATGATAAAGGACGTTTCCCTTCTAAAGGAAGTGACTTCAGAGCCGCCTATTCACTCTATACGGATAATATGGCACAATACAACGAACACGCTCCATTTTCAGCACTGAATGCTTCGTGGGCAAGCGTCATTCCTGTAACCCGCCGTTTCTCTATCATTCCTTCCATTTATGGACGTATCCTGATCGGAAGAGACTTTCCCTACCCGCTGCAAAATGCCATTGGCGGTGACGTACCTGGTTTCTATATTCCACAGCAATTACCATTTGCCGGGGTTACCAATCTGGAATTGATGGATAACACCATTATGATTGCATCTATTAAGTTCAGACAACGCATGGGAGCCATTCATTATCTTACACTGACGGGTAACTACGGACTAACAGATAGTAATTTCTTCGATATATTGAAAGGCAAGCAATTATTCGGTATCAGTGCAGGCTATGGAATGGACAGTATCTTCGGGCCATTGGAAATATCATTGGGATATTCCAATCAGACGGACAAAGGAAGTTGCTTTGTGAATTTAGGGTATTACTTCTAATGTAATACAGTATTTTCGAAAAGCAAAAGAGGAGACCGCTTCACAGTGACCTCCTCCTTCTATACTCTATATGAACATGCCCCAAAGGGTTTATTGGAAAAGGAGCATATTCAAAAGGGTTTTATCTTAAAATGAATAATTAAAAACTTATTATACTGCCATCAACTTGACAAACGGTATCAAAGTCATATCAACGATCTTCACAGACAGTTGATATTTGGGGAAATGTGCATCAAAATAAAATCTGATGCATGGGGCCAATTAGGTAAAGAAGTACCTCTGTACTTTTTTCTAATCGACTAAGGCAGGGATTCAATGCTACAAATGAATCTAAGCCCCTTACTATAAAACATCTTAGATACTACCACCCTTACCACCGCTATGTGTCGGATTATAAGTAACCGTTTTATATTGATGGTCCGTACCGGTATAACGAGTTGCTGTAATCGAAACAGACTTTGCAGTACCCTTAAACTTTACATTAGCCGTCAACGTGGTAGTACGGACTTTTGCATAGCAAGTATAACTCATGGTAGTATATCCGTTTACATTTACAGTGTTATAAACACGTTCAGTTTCCGTAATGCCAGATACCGATCCCATTAATGAGAACATACGAGTTTTCATAAAAGCAACCATTGCATTCACCGTTTTTGTATCTTCAGCACTAGCACCAGCTCCTAATTGCGATTTAACTTCAGCAACAAGACCAGCATCATTCTTATCATAGTCCCAACCAGACTTTTCCTTATATTTCAGTTCAATGCCAGCCACCGCTTTAGCATTCTCGCTATTATCACGACTAGCTTGTCCTAGAATATTAGTTGTCACAGTTTCATTACTAATCTTGCTATATACTTTATTCTCTATAGCATAAGCAGAGAAGTGATCGACTTCGGCTGTATATGCAGTGACAGCTCCACTTTCTGTAGTAGAAGATATATTTTTAATTACATTTCCATTATTATCTTTTGCATCCCCCCATTCTCCTGTATTTGGATTCTGATAAGTAAGTATCATATCAGCATCAGCGAATGTTATTCCAGGGATAGGATTAGGAATAGAAATCGTAACAGACTTCTTAAATTTCAAACCAGACGGTTCAAATTTAGCAGCAGCTAAAGGTATGCTTTTAGGTACATCTCTATTCACGTCCTCTGCCTTTACTTCAGTAGTTACTTCTTCAGGAGCAGGAACAAAGGTTGTCACACTAATGTTGACTTTACCATCTTCAACAATTCCTGCTTGTTGTTGAGATGCCTCAATTGCATCTTCCGGTATTGTCAGTTCGACTTTCACGAGCGGTTTATCCTCTACCACTTCTTCCGGAGCAACTTCTCCCGGCTTTTCAATTGCCTGATTCGATTCACTATTATCCTCTACTTTAGTTTCTCCTGTAGCCTCTATTGACACAGCAGTTTTCGGACTCTCCTTTGTCAAAGCCAGAGCTACCGTTACCACACTACGATTCTCTGCATTATTTGCAATGACAACTGACGTTTTCTGTGAAAGATATCCATTAGAAGACGCTTCAATACTATAAGTACCTGTAGCACTTTCTGTAACAGAGAACTTACCATTCGAGTCGGTTGTGTAATTTTTACTACCCACTTTTACCTTTGCCCCATCCATTGCTGCTCCTCCGGAAGTCACCGTCCCCATAATGTAATACTCTACAACCGGTTTCGGAGTTTCAACAACTTCCCCTTCTGCCGGTTTCGGATCGTCATCATCATCGTGACAGGCTACTGTCGCAAAAGTTAACATACCCAAGGCTATCGCCATGGCACCCACATAAAACCATTTTACACTTTTCATAATGTTCAAATTTGTTAAAAATACTAGTTTAAATATCAATCATGTTTCACTTCTCACTCGTTCTAATCAAATAATATCGAATATAATCCGGCTGCCAGAAGTGTGAATTCTCTGCCGACTTAGGTTCAACACTATAACTTTCGCCCAATGAACGATGAGCGTATTCATTCCCGCTACGCATATCATACTGAAAAGCAAAATATTCGGGAAGCATCACCCGTAGCAGATGTCGCCTGCGTTTCTTTCCCGGTAATGGAATAGAGAAATTAAACCCTGCATTCGTTGCTCCATCTGTGTACATACCATATATACCTACAATATATTCGCCGAAATAGCGTGAAAGAGTTCCGCGTACTCCATAATCTCCATAAATAAAGCGGGCCCCTTCTACTTTCACCAAGGTATTCACTTCCGGCACATAATATCCTACGCTAATCTGTCCATTGACTCTTTTCCACTTACTCATTTTCCAGTCACTGCCATAGAAATGGGAAGAACCGGTAATTCCTCCTCCACCTTCTACCGTCCACCTGCCGTTTGCTGAAAAATAGCCGATTCCTGCAGCAAGTCCCTGACGGTCATTAGAGAAACTACCGCCAGTGAGGTATCCTTTCCAATGGTTAGCCAAGCGAAAATCCTGACGCAAAGCCATGAATCCCAAGCGAACGCAGTTCCACTTACCATCTTCATTACTTACAATAGGCAAAGAAACCTGCATCCGTAGCGAAGCTCCTTTCCATAATTGCATTTCCAGGGCAGGTTGCAACTCGAGTGCCGCCTTATACAACTTATAAGTTACATTATTGACTAACATCACGTTGGGATATATCACAAAATCTACCTTACCGAAAGAACTTTCTTTTCGTTTTACACCTTTCAGCTGACGCACAGCAGTTCCGGTAGAAGTAGTCATCCCCATCTTACGATACACTTCATCCAACGTACATTCACCGGACTGACATTTTTGAATCAAATCTGCAGGGATAGTTATACATAATTGTGGTAGGGCATTATCTAATATAAGTAGCTGCAAAGTCGGTATTTCCGGTATAGCAACCAAATGGCGTATAGCAATACCGATTCCATTATAAATACCTCTATAGGCAGAGGTCTCAAAAGCCGCAGTTATCGTGTCCCTTTTCTCCACAACTGAAATATTCTCCATTTCCAATTCTTTCAGTGTCTCACTCACACGAACTGGCTGTGCCTGTAACAAAGAAATACCACAGAGAAAAACAGCAGTCACACTAACAATCCTTTTCATCTTCTTTTAATGTATTAATGTACATTCATACCGCAGACCAGCGGAAACACACGTAAATTCACGAGTAAACACATTGACGGACAAATGCTTCCAAAAGCGCATGGCAGCCCCCATATTCCATCCATGCGTATCATATTCCACCATCAATTTCAATTCTTTGCAAAAAGAAGGCGTGTAACGGACACCTCCGAAAGGTCCTTTATTAAATACCCGGCAATCGCCTTGATGAATATACCATCCGGCTGTGACAGCCAATTGATCTCCTGAACGAAATCCGATAGTCTTTGTCAACACACCATAATAAGCTCCCCAATATGGAGTCTTCTTCTCAGTCAAAAGATCATCTCCACCAATCACAACAGCCGGAAAATAGCGGCTTTCTTTTATTGGACGAATGCGAATCGTATTAGAACGGTCCTGATTATGATAACCCGTTCTGCCTGTGCCGGTTGTCATTTTGAGTAATGTCATCCGATAAGTGAATTCGATAAAAGAGAAAAGAGTCATATCTACAAAATAGTTCATGGTAGGGAAACTGAAAACCGATGGAGTAACCTGTTCTGGTAAGAAATTGACTCCTCCCGTAAATGTACCGGTCTCTTGCATTTCAGCGGTAGGTATCATCAACTGCCCCGTTGTTCCCATGGAATATTGCGCATGAATCAGACCGCTCATCGGAATGAGTATCAGAAATAGAATACTACCTTTTAACGAAATAAATGGCTTATTCCTAAAAGCCGCTTTAGTTTGTTTCATCTTTATTTGTATGTTATACTTTTAAATAGAGATATTCTCAAAACTTTTTTGATTAATCCACTATTTTTACCTTATATAATTCTGTTACTTCTTAGGTAACAGTAAACACACAATCGAGACCAACCGGAATGAGAACAGAGAAAAACATCGACAATTACAGTGAGAGAAGAGCTTTTGCCTTTAGCGAAGGGGAAAATTCTTTTTAAAACAGGACATATAAATCATTGGGCATGAAGATATAATTATTTCATGTTCGGATTTTTTTTTGCCGTATGCATCAGATAAAACGAAAAAAAATGGGAGAATATTTGTTTGCTATTTATATTTTTGTCTATCTTTGCGTCATATTTGATTCCGTTACCTAAGAAGTAACAGATACATTTAAATGCTGATTATTAAAGTTTTGTCTATATATCACCTGCCTGCATTGCAATCTCTAACGTAAGATAAATTCTTTCTATTTACTTCTGTACGTTCTCTTAATCCAAAGCCTTTCAGATATATTTGTGTGGTTTTAATAGATTTGTGCCCCAACGATTCACTTATCATTTCAATAGAAACTCCGCGGTATTTGGCAGTAGTGGCCCAAGAATGTCGGAAAGTATATGAAGTGACAGGCGAATTTAAGCGCAACGCTCTCGCCAAATCCTTCAAACAATTATTAAATCTACGAAGAGCAGACTGATATTCCTTATATGCTTTTTCATCTTTTCGCTTCTTATCACTATGTAAAATATCGAATAAATAGTCGGGACAATCAGGAAGAGCAGGTTTATTGCTTCGAAGCTGATTCATCATCTCCTTTGCACTTTCGAGAATTTCCAGGCTCATTGGTGTTTTAGTCTTGATACGATTATATTGAAGCACATTCCGGTCTAAAGCCGACTTCTCTAAATGCGCCAAATCTGCGAATGACATTCCACAAAACTGAAACATTAAAGCGGCAATCGTCTGCGTACGACGCAAACGTTCGGATTTCGGATCCTCATATAGAAGTTTGTGTAACTCGGTCACAGACAATGCTTTCTTTTGCCGGATATCCACGCCTGTATAAACATCATGAAACAACCGGGGAACATAAGGGGCACTTCCCGCTTCTACTCCCCGATTGTAGATACTACGAAGCATACGCATATAAGTAGAAATCGTATTGAGCTTTAATCCGGACTCGTAAAGATGCTGTCCATAGCAACGTAAACATTCTCGCGTGACTTGCCTGAACGATATGTTCAATGTTCCACAAAACTTACTAAAAGAAAAAAGAGCATTCTTATAAACATGAGCGGTAGAATATCGCCCTTCTTTCCGCAAACGCTCAATGTACGCTCCGGCACATTGGCTAAATCCATTTTTATTAATTTTTTGCATCATTAGTTATTTTAGATTATACAATAAATTAAGAGAAAGAACAAAAATAACCTACTTTATGATTGCAGCTATTATAAAAAAGAAAAATAAGAGAAACACCGTCATTCACGTGAAAGTTATTCTTGTACTTCGGTGAGAAAACAAGTGAAACCGATACAAAAACGAGGGTATCCAAAGAGGGCTGTACAAAGCGCTGAAACGCCTGCCAGTAAAGGGGGAAAAGCCAACGAAAACCAGTAGAGTAAAGTAGAGAAGAGAAAAGTATTATTTCTGTTATAAATAATAGCAATAATATAGGGCAGAGAAAATGGCTTTGGTTGCTACCGCTGTCGGTCCGGATCACTTTGTCGGTGCCGTTTCTATTCCCGTGTCCCTCATGAGTTGTTCGTCCGGCAGATGACCGACTCTCGTCCGGCAGGTTGTTGATGCTCGTCCGGTGGGTAACGGATATTCACACGGTAGATAACGTACGTTTGTCCGTTAGGTAAATTCTATATTATTTCTCGGGCTACCGCTTCACTAAAAATAACATTTGGCTCATACATAACCAACATTGGTTAAGTAAGTGACTTACCCTATCAACTGTTGAACTAAATAAATTACTCATTAGTGATCCGAAATGAACTAAATAGGAATTTATTGAAACGCAGATTAACAAGTAAATCATATAAATACTATTCAGGATCACAATCAAACCGTTATTCCATCAATAATAGCCTGTGAAATTATTTAAATGAAGAGATAGAGTTAAGAAGATGAAGGCCTGAATAATGTTTTTCCCTATATTATTCGCTAGAATCAAAGAAAGTGCCTATCTTTACCGCAAGTATTTTTATTATTCACCATTAAATGTAAAGATTATGGCAAGTAGAAGAGAACTCAAA
>ERZ1036441.328-NODE-328-length-29350-cov-73.975081_pt1 | contig 29350 bp, 39 predicted proteins | sample MGYA00514225_ERZ1036441 | MGnify/ENA primary metagenome ERZ1036441 (study PRJEB33795, sample SAMN09464925) | human gut metagenome | host: Homo sapiens | place: USA: Stanford, California | collected 2016-08 | study: EMG produced TPA metagenomics assembly of the... | reverse complement strand
CATTCAGCGTCTGCGTTGCCGGAGCGCACAGACGCATCTGCCCGTCAGCATCCTCCATATTCTCACTCTTCACTTCAACATGATCTGTCACAAGTTCTGGGAGGTCATAGCCCTGCGTGCTGTATCCGATGTCCGCAGGGCTGGTGATGCAGCACGCCCAGCTCGCCAGCCATTCAAAAAAGGCTTTCTGCGCATGCCCTTTCAGTCGCCAGCTGCTCGTGTCTCCGCCGTCGTGCACAAAAAACGTTGATAACATTTCCGTGCGGCTCATCACACCCAAAAACTCTGCATGGTTCCCAAGTTCTGTATAATCGTTTGGGCTCGGTGTGGCTGTGCAACACAGCCTAAACGGCACGCATGCGCATGCTTCGCACAAATACTGCTTTGTCCGGCTTGTAAAATCCTTCAAAATACTGCTCTCGTCCAGCACTACACCGCCGAAATTCTTCATTTCTACGTGCTCCATACGTTCGTAGTTGATAATCTGCACAGGCCCGCTTCCGTATTTTTCACACAAAAGCCCGAATTTTTCTGCTTCTCGTATCGTTTGTTCGCACACAGCAAACGGTGCAAATATGACGACCGGTTTCCCAGTGTGCTCTGATACGCTTTTTGCCCACATCAACTGTTGCAGCGTCTTTCCCATGCCGCAATCCTCAAACAATGCAGCTCGGCCTTTGCGCAGCGCCAGATATCATTCTGCCACTCAAACGCCATGCTACAGTTTGTGGATTCTGCCGGATCAAATCCACAGCTCTGCGCTGTGATATGTTTTTTATCTAAAAATTCACTGTACGTCATCTTTTCTACCTTCCATCGGCTCTACGCCCATCTTTTCATAGGCAACCGATATCGCATGTTTCATTTCCTCTGAAAATGTATCTCTTCCGCCCTGTGCAAGGATCTCCAGCAGCTCCTTCCGCATCCGCGTATAAAATGCTCCGACCTCTCGCTCATCAAGCTCAAGCTCTATCGCGGCGTTGTAGTGCGCCAGCGCCATGGCTTCGCACACAGCGTCGATTCCTTCACGGATGCCGGAGTTCTTTACACGGGCAAGCGTAAGCGCAAGGTTTTTGCTCATTCGGCCCACATCCTTGTTACAGTGATTTCTGTTCTCGGGTCAACTTTGTCCACATGGCCATACACAACAAGTGCGATATGAGAAAAATCATCGTCCTTTATTACACCAGCTTTTGTAAGACCGTCCAGAAGTAGTTTTCCGCAATAGTTGTCCGCATCGTGCCTGCGCTTGTCAGGGAAAAAATAGTCTATGCGGACAACGGCTCTTTCTGGCGCTTCCTTCACACCCGCGGCCTTGCACGCCCACTGCACTGTCTCTGTCCACTGTTTTTTGGACCTTCGATATTCCCAGCTGTTTAGCCGTCCCGCAAACCGATTTAAACTCGGTGGCACGCCTTTTAAAACAATTTTCATTCGCTCCTCCTCGTTTCGATCACGGAAAAATGCTGCTTTTCCCGGTCATACCACAACGGAATAGCCCCGCACTTTCCGGTTTTGTTTTTCGCAACAATCGCCGTGTATTCCTCTTTTTCTTCATCGCTGTGCAAAAGGACTATTACGTCCGCATCCTGTTCAATCTGCCCACTTTCCCGTAAATGCTCCATTTTAGGTACTTCTGTACCTCCACGGTTCAACTGGCATAACGCAATTACAAGCAAATTGTTTTTTTGTGCGATACGATGCAAGGCCATCGACATCTTTGTAACACGCTCATACAGGCTATTTGTTCTTTCTCCCGGGTCCATCAGCCCTAGATAATCAATAACGATCGCATCGTATCCATGAGCCACTGCAAGCGCTTCCATTACCGCAGGCGAATATACCGTATCAACTACATCCACCTTGTATCTGGATAAAATATCTATCGCTTTCGCCTCTCGCTGTGTATCCCATGAGATCTCATTGTCCATTACATCCACAAGCCTGTATCCTCCGGCGCAAGCTACAATACGTTCTGAAATCCCTTCGTAGTTCGTTTCAAGGCTAAAGTACAATACTTTCTTTCCAGCGCGTGCAATGTTTAAAGCCATTTGCAGCGAATATGCTGTTTTACCAACGCTTGGCCGTGCGCCTATCACGAAAAAGTTTCCCGGCTTCACACGCACAAAATCTTCAAGCCCAAGCCCTGTTTTTATGTATTCAGGCTTTTCGCCTTTTCGATGCGTTTTCAGAAAGTCTACAAGCATCTCCGGCATCGTGCGTATCTTCACGCGTCCCCCGCCTATGGTAAGGCGCGCAATATCTCCGGCACGCTCTGCAATTTCCTGTGTGGACAGTTTCCCGGTTGCAATTTCAAGCGCGATTGTAGCCGCTTTCATCTGCACCGCTTTTTCCTTTACGTGTGCTATATAGATTTCACAGCCGGATAAACTCGGCACTGTGTCGGCGCAGGATACCAGCAGCTCCGCGTGTGGCAGTCTTGACACTGTGACCGCATCCGCACGACCGTACTTTTTCCATACCTCACGAAGCTCACGAAAAGCATCCCCTAAATCCAAATCCGTGAAATCGTCTTCAGAAAGCCGCGTTAAAACCAGGGCAGCGCATTTATCATCACGTACCGCACACCCAAGCACGGCTCGTTCATCATTTGTACTTGTCGTAATACTTGATGCCGTCATTCTTCTGTTTCACCTCCATCTCGTCCTCCCATCTGCGCTGATTCAGCCATGTAGATGGATGCGGGATATATTGGCCATTGTCCCGCTGCCATTGCTCCGACTTCTTTTGCACCTCGATGGCTTTGACCATGGTATCAATAAGCGCTTCGTCCGGCTCCAGCTTTTTGAACGCTTTAACTGCATTTGCCTTTGCCGTATGTCTCGGGTACGCATTCCAAAACCGTTCGAAATCCCCTTTAGGGGATATAGGGGTATTACTCTTCTCTCCTTTACTTTGTTTTGAAATGTCAGCATTTTTCTCGAAAATGTTTACATTTTTTCGCTTTATGTCAACATCCTTGCAAATTTGGGTAACGTTAACTAAGAGTATGCTTTCATCGACTTCAAGAACTTTACGGCGGCTGACGGCCTCGAAATACCTTTTCTGTATCCCTCGCGAGGTCAATACATGGTATTTGTCATATTTCTCTTTGTCGAACATACCCCGTCTGACAGAAGCCTCAATAATTTCGGAAACGACGCCCCCACCCAGCCCGACCTTTCGGGCGAACAAAAGCGCAACCTCCTCTGTCCATTCAATGTAGTAACCCGCCTTGCCGTATATCTCTTGCAGCAAGTGAACGACTACACCAAATCCTGTCAAGCCAAACTCTGCTTCTATCAGTTCCATTTTGGCATCCATGCTGACATCAAGCGGAAAGTAATCTATCCCGCTTTTTATCATCTTCTGCCCTCACTTTAAAACGGCAAATCTTCCGAATCGTCAATCACCGCAAAATCTTCCTGCTGCACATCTGCGGCAGCGGCATTTGTTTTAAACGGCTCCGGTGTACGCTGTGCGCCCGTCTGAGGCGTTCCGCGCTGTGCACCATCATCTTTACCACCTGCAAAATGAACGCCTTCTGCGACCACCTCAAAGGCCGTGCGCTTGTTCCCGTTTTTGTCCTCATAATTACGGGTCTGGATGGAACCGTTCACGGCGATCATGCTGCCTTTGTGGAAATACTTGCAAACAAACTCCGCTGTCTGCCGCCATGTTACAATGTCGATAAAATCGGCCTTTCGTTCTCCATCCTTGGAATAGCTGCGGTCTACCGCGATGCGGAACGTGCATGTTGCAACGCCGCTCGGTGTGTGGCGCAGTTCGGGTTCAGCCACAAGGCGGCCCATCAACGCGACTACGTTTAATCCCATACCAACCGTCCTTTCAAAACTTAACTTAAAACTGTACTTTACAAATCACAGATAGTTTTTGTAAAATTCGCGGATAAAATCTTCTTTGCTCCATCCGTATTCCTGCATCGCCGCTTTTTGCGCAGCCTGCTGGCAATAAATCCTTGCCTCTCTGTTTCTGTGTACTGCATCCGGCCCGTATTCGTGGCACCGGACATGGCACAGAGGAACCCAAAGCCCAAGACGCTTGCTCTTTTCGCGCATCGCTCCGCCAAAGCATTCATGCCTGTCAAGCTTTTCGTCCTGTCCGCCGCACAAAAAGCAGCAGTCTGTATCAAACGTCACAATGCTGGGTGCGTATCCGTTTTTGTCGAGACACGCGCCAAATTCATTCTTCACCGCGGATCCTCCTTGATGCGTGTCAGCTCTTCCGGTGTCATCGTCTCAATTCCAAGGTCTTTGCACTCGCTTACAATGCCGTCTATCAGGACACTCATTTCCTTTGTGGTATATGTAGAGCTGCCAAGGTATACGCGGTAATATTGCGCCCGTTCTTCCGGAGCAAGAGTTTCATGTTGTTCGCAGTATTTGTACTGACGCTTGAACATCTCAACGCTTTTATTTGGCACCTTTACCACAAATTGCTGGCCGTATCTTTTCAGCATCTCAAGATATACGCTGTCCTTGTCTGTGTGCAGCAAATCGGCCATCTGGCCCATAAGCTCCCACGCATACGCATTTGCGTCTTTGCTGCGGGCCTTTGTTTTACGCTTGATCTCCGCCACCATCTCCATGGCCTTGTCTTTCAGCTCATACGCAATCTGTGCGGCCTGCGCGCGGTTTTTCACGCGCAGGCACAGCCAGCACTCAAGTCCCATGTCAACGCGGCATGCATCAAATCCAATGCGCCTAACCATTGTTCGCAGCCTTTCTACATGTACCGGAGCAATACACAACCCCGTTGTTGGCCTCCTTGCTCTTTTGAGCTACAAACGGCGATACCATTTTCCCACACACTGCACATACATCTCCGCCGCCCACATTTCCGAAGGTATAAACCGTGCGTTTTGTTTTAGCGTTCTCGATGTTCAGCGCAGTGATTTTTCCGTCTGAAACAGCCATATATGTGACACGGAAACGGTCGTAGCATGTAAATCCGCCCTTTGTATTCGGCTTTATCTCAACTTCATTGGTGTTTACCCAAATGAATGGAGCCGTGTATAATTCCCGACCGATTCCCCAGTTAAAACACGCCCGTTTAAAGCTGTCCGATGCCTCGCCCTTTTCCTTTTCGGTGTAGCTCTCTGTTCCGCAATCGCTTTTCCATACCCAGTCATTCCAGTCTGGCATCTTAATTCCAACCCGGCAAAACAAATTGCCTTTGCATTCGTAGTGCTCGCGTTGCCAATTCTCTGAGCCTACAATTTCGTCCAGGATTCGCATGTCGCAGCGTGCGTCTTTGTAGAGCAGCAGAGATACACCCTTTTCGCTTACGGTCGATATCCGCGCGTCAACTTCATCGGCGCGCAAATCTCTGAATTTCATATTCACTCCTTATCCGGCCTGTGCAAAGCCTGTATCAATGCAATGCTCACAGCCTATTACATGATCGGTTCCATGTCCGTAATAGATGCGCTCTCCGTCATATACCGGTGCGCCGCATTCCGGGCAATAAGACACCGGTTCTGCCTCCGCGTAAGGGTCAAACGCCGCCGATATTCCGATGTAATGCAGTTCAGGCATTTGACAAATCCTCCCCGATGGTGTATTTTTTAAGTGTAGATTTTTTGTCTGCGCCTCTGTTGGTGTTCGCTGCACCAGCAGGGGCTTTTTTACTGTATATGACACCTTCCACACCCGTGTAAGGGTCACGGCGTTTTCCGACCTGGAATATGTATCCCGCACGGTCAAGCTCGTTCAAACGCGGCCTTACTCGGTTCGGGTCCGTAAAACCCATTCGCCGCATGATTTCCAGCGCCGTGCCATCGCCACGTTCAAGCTCTGCCAAGATAGCCGCCTTTCGCCCGCTCGGGTCAAGCTGTTCATAGCTCTCACGCCGCGTCTCATGCGTTATTTTCATGCTTTTCCTCCTCTCTATAATCACGAAAATTTATGGTATTTTGACGAATTGTTTCTTCCTTTCTCAAAATCATAGACATAAATGATATGCTGAATATTGGAAAGGAGGTGATTTTTTTGAAACCGAACTCATCTAAGCTTCTGTCTGACGTAAAAGAACTTGCCCAAAACGCACGAGCTGGCTTTGCATTGCGCGTTAGTATGCCATACGGTACGCCAGACGGAACTGAAATCACAGAAAATGACATTGTGCTGATTGTAAGAGAAACAGATTTAGCTATAAGCCGGTTAGCGGAAGCAATCGAGACAATGGCAGAGTTTATTGCAGACAATTAATTCTCAATTAGGGGCGTGCACCGGCACGCTCTTTTTTTGCCTGTTCCAGCGCGTAATTTTCAACAATGGTATATACATATTCTGTTTTGCCGTTTCCGCAAAGAACACGGTCATGACTTTCCAGTATCTTCACACGATGCGCAAGCGATGCCACTTGCTCTTCTAAGAGTTTGATTTTTTCTACGACCATATCATCTTTATTCATTGGGTTTGTCATCCTCTCTTACAGCTATGTATCCCGCGATCCCGGCAAGCACCAGTACCAGACCAAACGCCAGCGTTGCAAGCCCCGGCAGCATGTCCGAGTTGCCACGGCCTATCGCCTGCAAGCCGTCCAGTACAGGCAGTATAGCTGCAATCAGTACCACCTTATAGATAAGGCTTGTCCATCCGCGCAGGCCGCGTGGGAGGCGCAGGCAGAACGGGTTAGGTTTGTCCATTTTCGTTACCTCTCACGCCACGTGCCCACGCAAGGAACGCTTCCCTTGGAACCATAAGGCGATTCCCGTTCCAAGTGAAATTGAATGGCCATCGTTGCTCTGGGTCGTCTGAATGCGCCTTTCTCAGAACATCACCCGGAGACATGCCGTATAATGCGGCAATCTCCTTTGTTCCAATCCGTTCGCGCGTCATTTCTTCAATATCTTTCAGTGTCATAATTTTCCTTTCTGTCCCATTTTACGGACATTAGATGTGGTATCTTGTAATAAAGGATGTGATGAAATGGATATGCCAAGTCTAAAGAAAACCCTTTGTAAAGCCTATGCATTATTAGGAAGTGAGGAAAACGTCGGGACCGTCGCTTTTATTACCGCCGCTGGCATAATAACCGGGACAGTACTCAGGATGCCATCCGACGATTCAAATGAGTTAATCCCTCTTGTCACCAAGCAAAGCTCAATAGACTATTTCGAAAAGTACAGGGTTTCTCCACAATGTGTCCCCGGAAACGATGGCATGATTTTGCTTGGGAACGCCACTTTACAACATGGAAGTGAATCCACTCATTTTGAATATCTCACGGTATTCTATGACCAGATCATTGGGGTAACGCTTCTGAGTTAAAACAAATCGTTTTCCAATAGCTCAATTGAGTAGCTGCTTCAACTCCTTTGTGATAAAATAAAGTAAAAAAGGATGATAATTGTGGACGCACCTACTATTACGGCTTTAGCTGCTATGTTTACCGCGATTGCTGCATCTGTTAGCCCATCTGTAACCGCATATATCACATCAAAATCAGAATCCAAACGAAGAATCAATGAAATGAATTGCGTAGACAAAAACAAATCAATATCCTCATTCGTCTCTTCTTATGGAAAGCTGCGGTTCAACTCGGATATAGGCCCCTACATTGAGTTTGTTTCTGCTTCTTATCAACTTCTTTCGTTCGTTGTAGAAAAACCGCTTCAAGAACAGATAAGTTTACTTATCACAGAAATCCATGCGCCTGATTATTCCACAACGCCCAATAGTGATAAACTTTTTTGCGATATCCTAGATGCAATTGCGGCTCAACGTTCATAGTCCAGTAATAAAAAAGGAAAAAACAATCATTATTCCAATTACCTGTCCGGAATATTGAATTACCTTTTTCTTTTTCACGGTTCCGATGATAGACAGCGCCAAGGCGGCTAGAGCTGTAATTAACCGTATTGTTTCAAAAGCCATGCAATTTGTGTTTCACCTCGCTACTAACAATAGTTTACCACGCATGTTTTGACTTGTCAACACAAAATATTTAGATTTCTAAATTATTTTCTGAATAATGTTGATTTTTCTAAGCTGTTACTATATAATGAAAACAGATAAACAGGAACGGAGGCATTCCTTGTGAGTATAGATAATCAGTTTTCTTCACGACTAAGACAAGCAATGACGATTCGCGGATTTAAACAGGTAGAGTTATGTGCGAAAGCAGGAATCCCTAAAAGTGCTCTTAGCCAGTATTTAAGCGGTGCATTTGAGCCTAAACAGGATCGTCTATGGGCGATTGCTAAGGCATTGGATGTCTCAGAGGCGTGGCTTATGGGCTATGATGTAGCGATGGAACGGAAATCCTCCCAACCAGAAATCTCAGAAATTAGCCAAGAAATTAATAATGATCCTCTCGCTGGCCAACTTTTCGCAGCATATGGCAAGGTAAAAGAAGAGTTTAGCCAAGCTGAGATTGACGATATAACAATGATTATGGAAATGATAGCGGAGAAAAAACGCAGAAAACGCGAAAAAGGAGAAGAATGAGAAAATGAATGCCACGGTTCCTCTTGACGAATTGTACGACAATTTAGATCAACAAGGAATAGAAGTCTTTCATTGTTCCACAAAAGAAGTTGTCGCAGTTGCAGAGCCATCCGGCTATCTTTGCATTGACCCCCAAAAAGTAGAAAGCACTGAACACGAGCGTGAAATCCTCATTCACGAAGAGGGCCACTTTGCCACGAACACCTTTTATCAGTTGGACAGCCCGTACACGGTGCGAGAACATCAGGAAAACATCGCGGTTCGCTACGGCTTTAAAAAATATTATTCTGTTGAAAAGCTACTGTCCTTGATGGAAGAAGGCTACACAGAGGTTTGGCAGCTTGCGGAACAGCTCAGTGTGCGTGAGGAATATGTACAGGAAATGCTTGACTATTACACACAGGCATGCAACGTAAATTTTGCACAAGAATTAGCCGAACGTAAACGTGCCCGTGAAATAGAAAATGACCCAATCACACCAGAAACCTTACAAAAATTGCAAGGCATCGCTTTTTCGTGTGATGGGCCATTAACAGAGACCAGTGCGCAAGATATACTCAAACTCGTGGAAATTGTAAAAGAACGCAGCAAGGAACGCTAAATCCTTAAGAGTTCATGCTATCTAGGAGGAATGGTCGAATGTCAAAAACGGTTAAAATTCTAAATTGGACGTTTTCTGTATTCTGTATTCTTGGATTTTTTGTCTATTTTCCAAGTATTGCAGCTTTTTTGTTTTTGCTGGCCGGAATCGCATCCTTACCCATAAAGATAATACAAAATCTATATCCCCCATTTTTTCGCAAATCTATCAAAACCGCTCTGATTGCCGTTTTATTCTTTTGGGCTGCGCTAATTGCACCCACTCAAGATTCAACCGCGCAAACTATACCTACACAACTGCCATCTTCTTCATCCTCAAGTATTTCTTCAATGGTGAGTTCGTCCAAAACAGTTGTCGGATCCGTATCTCTTTTTTAGTGATTTGTGAGAAAGGGAGCCTTGTTATGGAAAAACCCATAAGTACCATCATTGTTAGAAATATTTTGGGTTGTATTTGCGGGTTGGTGGTAGGCTGGCTTGCCTATATGTTCATAGGTGTGATTTTCGGATTTTTGTTTTCCATCGAATGGGTTGCGAAGCTGCTAAGTTGGCCATCCACGCCTATTCTATATATGTCAACCGGTATGGGGGCATTCGGAGCATTGCAGGCTCATACTGTTTCGGATAAAATCTGCTTAGAAAATTCAAAGGGATACAAATGGGGCACAATTGTTGTCGGAGTTGTAATTCTCGTTTATTTTGTGTATTGCACTATAGTCAATTGGATTCGAGATGGATTCAGTGATTTTGTGATTGGATACTTTTTTACTGCAGTATGCGGTGTTCTTCTTATCAACGAGGGACGTGGAAAAGATTAGTAAAATCTTTTGCCTTTCAATCCCATTAAAATCTGCCTATATGAAACGCTGTTTATCTATCTTTTCCCACAGATGGATGTGAGCGGCGTTCCATATTTTACCGCCCTGTCCGCTATCCACGGATGGGGCGGTACTTTTAGGAAAACAACAAGGCCCCCGGCCAGGAGGAATCCTGAACCGGGGGCTTTGTTCATCCGTTTAACAGGTCATACAACTGCATCGCCTGATACTGGCTGTATCCGGCATCTACGAGGGCGGCAATTTTATTTTTCTTCGCGCTGCCGCTTATAGTCCTGTCCGTACCGGGGACTTTATCCCCGGTCACATCCTCGATAATTGCATGCGCAAACAGGATTTCTGCCCAGTTTGCATACTGGGTTCCATCCAGCGCGCTTGCCTCTTCCATACGTTTTTCTGTGGTCCTGCTTAAATCCGCGCCGAACAACTCATTTTCAGCAACATCCTTTGCCATAGAATACGCATTATCCAGTACCGATACTTTTTGCTCATCCGTCAAGTTATCAAACTTGGGCACCAGATATTCCGCAATATTATAGGACATCTGCCCCATTTCCCGTTGATAGTCGCTGTATTCCCTGTTGGTAAGGCTTTTGCTTTCGCCGTCTACCGTAACGCTCCATCCGGCTTTGCGGGGAAATACCTTGTTATTCCCGGTATCCTGAAACAGCTCCAGAATCACATTGTCGATAGGAGATTCGTTTGCATTCCCCAACGTTCCGGGGCTTACGAATTGTGCAAACGCCGCTTCACCTGTGCTGTTCTGCCGCGTGATCGGTCTGCCCCAAGTGTCATATGCCGCAGGTAGAGATTTTGATGCGCCGGGAATTTTTGCCTGCATTCCTCCAAACAGAGTGCCGAGCCAGTCTCCTTTGCTGTATGTTTGGCGCTGTACGGGGTCCACAGTGCGCGCCGTTGCCCCAACTATAGATGGAATAAAACTTCCTGGAATTTCCTGCACCAATTCCGCAACACCGCCGGGCAGGCCCTCATAGCTTGAAAACAAATCTTCGATGGATTTAACAGGCGATGCCTCTATCCATGTATTCAACGCAGTTTTTCCAGCTGCAACCGAAGCGTCGGCAAAGCTGGCGTCAGGGTTCTTCTCCAGTTCGGCCATGATCGCTGCCCCCATCATCAAGCCGCTGGCTGCGGGCTGTGCCCAATCCACCGTGTAGTATTTATCTCCAACATGTACAGCATTCGGCTTAAACCCTTGCGTCCGCATAAATGCAGCCTCGTCCTTATCGTCGCTTTCAGGCCCTGTAAGAATCCCAGCCTTAAAAAGCTGCGCGCCTAACACCATCAACCCTGTTCCGGTAAGGCCCTTTGAAATGTCGTCAATGAACTGCGCGGCATCCGTCTGGCCTTTCACGTGTTTTGCGGCGGCGGAAATCAATCCCGCAGGGCTGTAATCCGCAATGCGCATTGCAATGTTGGCCGGGGTTTTTGTAAACGTAAGCAGAAAGTTCCCCATCCCGCCCACGCGGTTTGTTGAACGTTTTATAGACGAAAGCATTTCCGTCAACGCATTGTCATCTTTAAACGTTGCCTTCATTGCTTCGTCCAGCGCTGTTGTAATGGCCTCCGGGGGGACGTCGTTCACGCTTTTTATCCCACGTGCTTCAATGTAGCTTGCAAGGCGGTCTCTGAAAAACTTGTCCACAAAACCCGCGTCGCCAAGCTCAAGCAAACCATAAGTAAGCTGCCGTGTATTTTCCAGTATTCCCTTTTCGCTCGTCATGCCGGAAAACAAGTCCTGTTGCGCCGTTTTTTGAGATACTTTGTTCAGCTCATATGCTGTTTTGTCTACGAGCTGCGAAAGCCAATCGCTTTTAATTTCCCCCTTGAATATTGTTTTGTCCCGAGCGTATTGGTTCAGGTCGTTCAATGCGTTTTGCCCTTTTGCGCCCGCACCCTGTCCCTGAAATTCATAATATTTTGTATCACCCGAAAGCACACTCCGCATATTGTCGGCAACCTGAGATGCCAGCGTTTTGCTTTCCTTGGATACATGCAGCGCCTGCGTGGGTGTAAAATCAGGGTTTATCCGATGAGTGATGTCCTGAATCAGCGCGGATACTTTCCCGGAGGCTCCCTGTACAGGCATCATCGCGGCGTTCGCCAATGTATTTCGCACCATTGTGCGCGGATTCAACAGCATCCCAATACGGCGCAGTTCCAGCAACTTTTCATATACCGTAGCGGGATATTCCTTACTGATACGCTTGCCGACATTCTCCATTGCGGTTTCCACCGCCTGCGTGTCGCCGGGGTCAATGTTCTTGAATGCGTCTATCTCCGCATCCGCCAGTTCAAAGTCGTTCCACTTCCTGCCAAACTTCTTTGCACCAGCGGCGTTCATCGTGTCTACCTGCCGTTGGATATACTGCAACGCGGTCATGGGGTCCGCCTTTGTCAGCGCGATCACCGCCGCCTGCGAAAACTGGCCGCTGCGGGTAAGCGCAGCAGACATATCCCGCAGAACATTCACCGCTCCGGCCCGGTCTCCCTTGGCGATAAGATCATCAGCAATCATCTTGCCAAGCGGAACCGCCGCCGGATCTGCGGTTTTCAGCATATCGCTGAAAGCGTTCCTTGCTTCTGTTTCACCGCGCGCGAATATTTCTTCTGCGCGCGCCACAGTCGTTTCATTGGAGAGCGACTTGTACAATTCCGGGTTGTCTATGAACTCCTGCTTCACTTCGGTGGGCAGGTCGCTTTTGGTCCGCAGGCTCTCGGCAAAACCGCGCTCTTTCATACCTGACGGGATTTCAGGTGCGTTCTGTGTTTGTGCCCTAGCATTGGGTTGAACCCTTGCGCTTACAGAGGATGCCGCACCGTCTACGCGTTCAGCCACAGGTTTTGCACTTTGTTCCAACAGGCTGTCACGGTAGGCCAGCGCCGCATCATAGTCCATCTCAGGCAGGGCGGCAAGTTCTTCATCAGTGAACATTATGCTGCCAGGGCTACTTCCCGCTCTGCCGGATTCAACTCCTCCAATACCTGTTCCAAAGTCAGTTCCATTCTGCGCACCTCCATTAATCCCATTATATTCTGTTTTCAAAGTACCGTCAATGCTTTCTTCTGCGCCAAGTTTCAGCAACGCCCGTGTCTTGCTTGCCGTCTCGGGCAAGGGCAATCCGGTCGCTGCTTCAAAGGCCGCTCTGTTTTTGCCGCCGGGCTTTAAAGTCTCGATCTGTGCGTTGGTAAGTGTATTATTGTAGAACGCATTCACCAGCGCGTCCGTTTCGCTCTGTACGGGCGTTTTGTTGCTCAAAGGAAACATGTCTGCCATGGACGGAACGGACGTTTCTGCGCCTGTTGCAATTGGCTGTGCGGCGTTCTTCATGGGCATCTCATCCGCATATTTTGCCATATTAACGTTCAGCCAATCTTCCGAACCAATTTCACCAACTTTTGCCGCCAGCCTGTTGTATTCGGAAATTTGTTCCGCTGTCAGCTTCGCCCCATCATCTAACGCATCGGCAATCCGGTTCATTTGGCCGCGTGTAATAAGGTTTGACGTTCCCTTGATTGTGGCCGGAACAACTTCGCCCGCAACATTGAACAAAGCGTTTTGCGCCATATTGCCCGCTGCATCTTTTGCAATTTGGGCGGCGCTTTCACCTTCTTCAAGCCCTGTTACAACTTCATTCGGAATTGTATCAAGAGCCAAGTCCAGTGCACTGTCACCTAAAAAGCCAGCAACCCGGTCGGCTGTAAGTACGCGTCCAAGGGTGGAACCAACCGCCGGAACCTTGGAGGCCGCATTGCTGATTGCTCCACCTGCCGCTTTTAAGCCCTTCCCTATCCCCGGCAACCCCAGCATGATATCTTTTCCGCCCTTATACAAACCAATGTTTGTACCCATATACCCGCCAAGATATGCAACCGGGTTCTGCGTTTGTGCATTGGAAGCTGCGCTTCTTGTCCCTTCCATTGTATTGTGGAGCGTATCATAGGCATTTTGGTCTGCACCTACTGCATCATAAAGTTTTTCCACCGCATTTTCATATGTTTTTCCAAACGGGTCGATAGGCAATGCGTTCTTGGCGCCATACACAAGACTGGCGACAGGGTTCAATTTATTTTCAAGTATTACGATCTTTTGCATATCAGGGTCATTGTACATTGCCTTGCGAGTGTTTGGGCTATAATCGCCATTATACCACTTTCCGTCCTTGGGATATTTTTCGTAGAATGCGTCGATTATCTCTTGCGCGCGTGTTTTATCAAAATCATTCAAACGATAAGACGGGTCAATGTAGTCATCCAGCGTCATGTTCTTGGCGTTTTCTTCCATCAGACGCTGATATTCCTGATTTTGCAATTCGGCTTGTTTGCGACGCTGCAATTCTGCTGCCACATCTTCGTCCGACGCATTTGCCCAACGATATCGCATCGCAATATCCGGCGAATTGGAAAGTTCTGTGCGAAACGCGATCAATTCATCATTCGTTGGCACACTTGCTCCAGAAACCGAACCCGCCGCGAATCCTGTTCGATTGGGCGGATTATCATATTGCATTTTTATCAAATCCACAAGATTTGCCGGGGCATTCTGGGCAGTTGAGAATATTGGCGTTTGCGTTTTTTTATTTTGGAGCCATTGGGGCTGCGCTTCCGGAGCCTTATCTATTGCTTGTTGTACGCGCGATACATATTCTTTAAAAGAGTTATCACTTTCTCCGTATTTCTCACGCATGTATCTTGATTGATAGGCCATTATGTGCCTCCTGTCGTTTAAAGTCCAAGAGCTGCTAAAATCTGGTCAATTGTCGTTTGGCTTGCACCGCCAGCAATCAAATCATCATATACCGCTTGTGGGGTCACTCCTGCGGTCTGATAAAGCGAAAGCGCTCTTTTATATGCGGGCGTTTTCGTAATGTCTGTACCACCTTGCGACGTGCTTACACTGCTATTCCCGCCACCGGACGAATAGCTGCGGCTTGCCGCCTTTGCTGCGGCCTCGGCCTGTGCCTGCTGTAAAGCAAGCATCTGCTGCGTGTAGGTATTGTCCAAATTTTGCAATGTGTCATATTTATTTTGCAGAATTTCCGCACTTTGGTTTGCAAGCGCCTGCTCCAACTGCAATTGATACGCCATCTTCTGCTGGTCATCCGCAGAAAGCTGATTGTTATAGTTTTGCAGCGCGGCGGATTTATTGCTGTTCAGTGTGTCCAACAGCGTTGCCAAACTGTCGTTCCGGCCACGGTCAATCGTGTTCCGGTTGTTGCCGTAGGAATTGTACATGCCCGCCAGCGCGCTTTCCGACATGCCGCCCGTCAGTCCCTGCGCCACCAACGCCTGGGGAAGGTCACGCTTGCTCATCATATAGTTGATATACGCCTGCTGCTGGGCGCTGTCGGCGTTCCGGTTCACCCCGCGCGCGCCGCTGTCATAGCTGGCCTGCAGCTGTGCCAGCGCATCGTTGTAGTTCTGCTGCAGCAAATTGTTGCGGTTCGCATATGCCTCGTTCAGGTATCCCATGTTTTTGTCATAGGCAGCTTGTGCGGCCTCCTGTTTTTGCCGCGCCAGTTCTTCCGCACGCCGTGCCGCCGCATCCTGTGCTGCCTGCACTTGAGCAAGCATGGCGGCGTAATAATTTGCCGCAGAAGATGAGGAACCACTTCCGCTATCAGAACCGTTTCCATCTCTGGAATTTGTGGTTGTTCCTGAAGATTGGTTGTAGTTGTATATTCCGGAATTTTCTGGTGTCCATGCAGAAAAATCACCACCATACTGATTTTGCAGTTGATTCCGGTTAAAATTTAAAATGTCGTTTTTATTTACAGCATTTTGCTGCCATGCTGGTGTTACTGGATTGTATTTATTTTTGTTGTTGCGCTTGGAATCGCTTCCCCAATCGCCCATAAGCATATTTTTTTACTCCTTTCCAAAACGGCCCGCCCGCATCACGCCGGGCGGGCCTGTGTTGTATTTATTCCGTTTTTCCGCCCGTCAGGCTTTCCCCCACGTCCTCCGTGCTGTTCTTCACCACAGCGAGGATCTTTTTCAAAAAGCCCGGCAGAGGCGCGCCCAGCGCCGCCGCATTTTCGCAGATGCTCCCCAGCTCCGTTACGATGTACCAGCACAACACCAGCGGGCACACAAGCACCGAATATTCAAACGGCAGCTTGATTGCTGTGATATTGTTGATGATGATTCCCAGTAGGCCATCCAGCGCTGCGGCCACCACAACCACGACAAGCATGCCGCCTTTATGCCATAGCCCGGCGCGGGCAGTGGCGCTGGACCAGCCGTCCTTTTTGCTGCCTGCCGCGCTCCCGGTAATCCAGTCCAGCAGCATGCAGGCTGCAAAGCCGATCACAAGCCAGCCCATCCATCCAAATACAGCCGTAATCGCTCCGGCGATACCCACCACAGCCAGCTTGATTTTGTTCAGCGTCTCCATCATACTGCACCTCCCAGCGCGGCCCGTGCCGATTCAATTCGCCGCAAATATTCGCCCGCCTGCTCGTTCGCCTTCGCTTCCCCGGCCTGCGCCCGGTCGGCGCGCTGCGTTTCTTCGGCAGCACGCTTGTCCGCTTCCTCCGCGCGGTGGGCCTCGGCATCCGCGCGGGCGTTCGCCGCTTCAAGCTGCGCTTTAAGCTCCTCTGCGCCGTTGCCCGCACCTCCTTGCGCCACGCAGGCCGCGAACGCGTCGCCCGGGGAGAGCGTCACGAGCTGGCAGCGGTCAGCCAGCACCACGGCGTAACGCTTCACCCCCGCCACGAAAATACGCACCCAGCTGTACCCGCCGGAGCTGCCCACCTCGGCCTGCACCGGGTAGCACACGCCCTCGGTCAGCTTTCCGCCGTTATAGTGCTTGTCCACCGCATTCACATCGGGCGCGGTGAACACCTCGCATTTGCCGCTCGTCACCTTCAAGAATTTCATGTCGTTGTCCTCCTTGTCCGTTGTATCCGTATAAGTACCAACCGCATTCCGCACGCCTGCATAACTTGCCGGGTCTACTGGGGTGCCATAGGCGTTGCGCACTTCAAAATGCGTGTGCGCGCCGAAGCTGTACCCGGTGTTTCCCATCGTGCCAAGCGCCGTTCCCGCCTGCACGCGCTGGCCCACGCGCACCAGCAAGCTGCCGGCCGCCAAATGGCAGTAGTAATATTTGCGGTTGTCGTTGCCGTCGATGCGCACATAATAGCCCCACTGCCATGTCAGGCCGCCCGCGCTCTTGGGTACGATGCCCGCAAATCCAACTGTACCGCCCGCGACGGCGTGTACCGTCTTGTCGTCGTCCCCCACAAGGTCAATGCCGTTGTGGCTCGGGCGGGCTGCCAGTCGAAAGCCGGAGGTCACCCGGTTTCTGCCTTTGAAAATCATCATACACTTTCCGCCTCCCCGGTGATTTCTTTGTACTGCGCTTCAGAAATAACGCCTTTAAGGACGGCCTGCCGCACCTGCGCGGCCGACCACAAGCCCATGGCGTACCACTTTTTAATGTTGTCGTACATGCTTAACCCTCCAGCATCGTGTCCGTAATCATGGCCGTGTACGCAATCTGCGCCTCCACACGGTCAAGCTGTGTCGGCTCCGGCGAGGGCCGCGCGGCGATCTCTGCCGCCTTCTCCGCCTCTGTGCGTAGGGCGGGCGTACCGTTTGCCAGCTTGTAGTTCGCGCAGCCATCCGGCCCGAACAATGGTAGCGGGAAATAGTTCCCTTGCGCGTGGTGGTATTTGTCGCCATACCCTTCATCAATAGCCGTCCAGCCCGCCGTGTCAGCCATAAACGCGATGCTGTTTACCTCTACAATTCGTCCCGTTTCATCTGCTCGCACATATACTGTATACTTTTCATCCATTGTTTTCCCTCCTCTATAGGTCCGCAGACAAATCAAAATAACCTAACATCGACGCTGCGGCCGCATTTTGCCCTTGCTCAGTTATTTTTGTTTCTACTGTAAAGGCCATTGGCTGGGCATCTAAGGCGTTAATTGTGCAACCAAAAGTATATGGCGTACCATGAGCCGAAATTGTTGGCTTAATTCGCATAACTTGTAGTGTAGACTGAGAAAAACGATAGAGCATATCTTTCAATGTAGGATAGATTCTCCAGTCCGCATGAACACGTTGAAAATACCGCAAACACTCCGCCAGCTCCGCCCCGTATCCCTTCGGCACATACGGTGTAGCAACACCGCCTTTTTCAAGTTTTACCCAATTGATTTTTACCGATTTGTTTTCTTTCAAAAAAACGATTACGTGGCATACATTCTCTTTGATGCAACCGATTTTCACTCCGCCCCAATCCTGCTCTATCACATATGGCAAATCGGAAACGGACGTGTCTATTTTCAATTCCAATTTAGCCGTACCATTCAAAATACCGCTTTCGGTAGAAATAGACGCAGTAACGGTATCGCCAATTTTTATTTTTTCAAGCGGGATAATTTGTCGTAGTTGTGAGCCATATGTGTGAGAACTCCCTGCAGAGGTCACAGTTTGTGAAGCAAGTGTGTACTTTGCTTCAACCAGTTGCCACCGATCAGGCCCGTATCCAATGCCGGTTAGATAGTCGTAAACAGCTTCGCCCCTCTGGTTCACCAGATTCGTGAAATCGCTGTTGTCCAGCAGGTTCGGATACACCGCACCGTTCACCAGCTTATTCACTACGGAAAACCGTTTCTTGATCTTCCCGAACAGCACGGTCAGCTCTTCCCCCGTCTGGATATCCGCATCCTGCTCCGCCTCGGTAAAAGACGCCGTTACGTTGGAGCCGTCCCCGTTGCGCGGCAAAAGCGGCTGCTGCTCGTTTCCGGGGTCATAGATGCTTTTCGCCATGTCGCCCGCGCCCAGCTCCACCACCTTCGCGCTGATGGCCGCGTCCGTCTCAGCCTTGGAATAGGCCCCCGCCTGCGCCGCCGTCACCCCGTGGGGGTTGTCCGCGCGGTCCGTGTGCGCTTTTACAAGGTCCCGCAGTCCGTTCAGCACCGCCTGCAGCTTTCCCGCCGGCGCGGCCGTCACCCCCTCGGGCGCCGCGGCGCCGATGTCGGCGGCCGCCGTTTCGGCCTCCAGCTGGCCGGCAAGCTCGTTGAACGCGGGCGCAAGCACCTCCCGCGGCAGCTCGTCCATAATGCGCTGCATCTCGGCGGTGGAAACGCCGGGCGTGTCCGGCCGCCCCACGTTCCCCTTGCCCAGCATATCCCCTTCTGTAATTTTTCGAAACGCCATAAGCTCCTCCTTTTCTCAGGCCCGGTAATACCCGGTCTCCACAAATTCAATGCCGATGCTGTCCAGCCCGAACGGCTCGTTCAGCACGCCGTTTTCCACCTTGAACCCCGCCTTGTCCACTTTTTTCAACCGGATTTTGTCCCCCAGCGTGCGGGGCGTGTCGTCGTTGGAGTAAGTGAACTTGGAATAGATCAGATGCGCATAGGAAAAATACCGCGCCGTCACAAAATCGCTGAACAGCTCTTCCCATATGCCCGCAACGCGCCCCCACGCCCGCACGCCCGTCGCCAGCGCGCTGGCCAGCGCCACATAAAACCGGCTGAACGTTTTGTTGCGGTAAAAGGTCCGGCCGCTCAGGTCCGGCGTACGCCAGCACGCGTAGATCGCCTCGCCGTTGTCGTTGTAGTTCAGCGGGTCGGACGGTTCGTTTGCAAATGCGCAGAGCCTGCCGTCCGCCGTGCCGAACCACAGCGCGCCGTCCTGCTCCCACAGCACGCGGGCCGGGATATTGGTGCAGTAAAAGCCCGCATACTGGCGCGTGGAATAGGGGGCCGAGCGGTCCGTCTGCGTAGCCTGCAGCCCGTCCAGAATGTACGCGCGCCCGTTCAGGCACAGCCAGTACATGTCTTTGTAAACCAGCGCGAACGCTTCCTCCAGCCCGTTTTCCTCCAGCAGCTTCCCGTTCAGGAAGAAGCTGCGGCTCTGGCTGTATTTTTCCCCGGTAATGTCCTGCGCCGTGATGGCGTAAACGCCCAGCTTTGTCAAAAACAGCGGTTCCGTGCCCAAATACCCAAACGAATATGGAGCAACTGCCCCTTCTCCTTGTAAAATGTTCACAATGCGGAACGCGGGCTTGTTGTCCACAAGATTTCCCTCCCGCACAATCACGTTCCGGTCGGAATCGGTGGAATCCTTGTGCGCCGCCAGCCGGGCGTTTACAATAGAATATCCCACAATGGCGCTGTCGCTCTGGCCCAGTACCGAATAGGCCTGGTCTCCCCAGTAGGTGGGGTCGTTCAATCCGCTGTACCAGTCGTAGTTGATGAGCTGCGGGCTGCCGGACAAAAACAAACGGTCCGTCGCGCCGTTCACGCCGAACTGGATGCCGATGCGGCATTTGTTGATGCGGTCCGCATAGCCCTCAACCGTGTGTGATGCGGTGATTTTCACATTGTCCTTCCCCGCCACCGGGGATACGCCCGGCGCGGTGGTGAACGTGACCGTGCCTGCCGTGCGGTTTACAGTAAAGCCGCTGTTTTCCGCCATCGGCTTCCAGCTTCCGTCCGCCTGTAACAGCTCTACCTCCACGGGCGTACTGTCCAGCGGCACAAGGGACATTTGATACACCTTATCATTTTCTGTCCCGAGGAACTGCTCCCGGTATTTCGGAGATATCAAATTGGCGTTTTCATATTCTTCCCCGCCGCCGTTCGGCGCGCGCGCGATGGTCAGCGTGGGGATGTATGCGTCCGCGTCCACCCGCGTCACGGCCGTGCCGTCGTAGCACAGCAGCGCCTTTCCGTCCGCGATGTACAGCTTTTCGCCAAATTCCCACGAGCGGCTGCGTGCGTCGTTTGCGTCGGAATACACCACGGAATCGCCCTTGTACAGCTTTGTGCCCGCGTGTACCAGCGGGTCGTGTCCCATCAGCGCGTGATACCCGTTGATTCGCCCGTCCAGCGTCCGCTTCACCCGCCAGCCCATGCGCTTGCGCACCTTCCCGGGCACGTCGCGGATCATGTTCTCGCAGTCGGGCGAGCGGTTTTCGTCCGCGTTGGCCGGGCTGTTCGTCAGGTCCGCGCCTAAAAAGGTATCAATTTTCACCTGGGACAGCGTGGGAGCCGACGCGCGCGGCATATTTGTCTGTTTAAACATTGCAGCCACCCATTACAACCGCAGTTGGTCCATCTGTCATGCCGGAAAGGTTTGAAAGCTTGCCCTGATACTGCGCGTAAAAGCTCTGGAAAAACCGCTGGTCGTATTCCATGCTCTGCGTCTGCGCCGCGACAAATAAAATCACGGCCAACACTGCTTCATCCGGCAAATCAAACTCCGTTTCATCCGGCGCATTGTCCGGAATGTCCGCCGGGTATGCCTCATAGCGCAGCGTAAACGCATCCGGCAGCTGCGAATATTTTGTGTACGGATGTGCAATGCCGTCTACGATCACGTAGCGCGGCTTATAGCAGTCCTGCGGCAGCGTTTTTTCATCTTCCGCTGTGTACATTTTTTCACGCCAGATGGGGTAATACAACGCTACCTCTTTCTGTCCCATGTCAAAAAAACGGTCCAGTTTCCCCGTCAAATCAACCCTTGGCTTTGTTTCGTCCAGCAGCTTTAAAACTTCACTCTTTGCATCGCCCAACATCATGTTTATTGTCGCCTCCAATTCACGAGCGCAGGAATCGAACCCGCATGTTCCATTCTCGTGTCAAAAGGGGGCTTTCGCCCCCTCACGGGCCATTTAAGGAAGCAGCAATGCCGCCGCCTTCATGGTCGCCGCGCCTGTAACAATGACCTTGCCCGCCTTTTTAAACGCGCCGGATTCCAGCACCACGGCCTTGGTCTTGCCGTTCGCCACGTTCACCACAAGGTCCGCGACGCCCTGAATGCCATTTCCGGCTTTGAATGTTACGTCCCCGGCGCTGGAGCCGCTGTTTTCAATCAGGATCACGATTTTTGTATCCTGTTCATCAAACTGAATCTCCGCCCCGGCCGTGCCGTCCAGCGCAGCCGCAGCGGGCAGCTCCACCCCGCCGTTCAAGGGGATTTTTGTCAAAGCAATTGCAGTTGCAGCCATGTTTCAAAACTCCTTTCCATTAAGCCCCGGCCTTGCAGTTCAGCACCACAAGCTCCTTGGGCCGCACGATTTTCGCCTGATACAGCACAAAACCCTTCACCGCGTCGGAGAAGCCCTTCTCCGGGCGGTACGCCTCCACGTGCGTCATCGGGTTCACAAACGCCACTGCCTTGTCCGTGTGCACCGTAATAAGGCTGTTTGCGCTGGAATCCACGGCGACGTTGTTGCTCATCTTTACAATAACGTTGCCGTACTTGCCCACGCGGCCGTTCTCCAGCATTTTGCTGTTGTCGGTGTCCAGCGCCGTATATGCCTGCTTCAGGCGCATGTAGAACCAGGGCGGCACCTCCATCATGATTTTGCCGTTGGGCTTCACGTTGTTGCCGTACAGCTTTTCCAGCGCCTTGTCGATCTCCTCCAGCACGTTGCTTTTGGTGATAGATGTTGCGCTGGACGCGTACTTCACCGCCTCGCGCGTTGCCGCCATGCCGGCAATGTGCTTGTCCATCTCGTCCGCAAGGCCGTAAGTCGCCTCCTTGTTCAGCGCCTCCATCACGCCGCCCACAGCCTGCCGCTTGTCGATATCGTCTACCTTGTAGTTGAAATAGCTGATCTGCTTGATGGCGAGTGTCACGCTGGTGTCATCCACGTTTTCAGGGTCGCTCAGTGTGATCGCTTTGTCAGTGGTTGTGGTGATGGTGGGCTTTCCCACTCCAAGGATGCGTACCGTGTCTCCCATCGCTTTTACTTCGCCCTCATACTGGCGGTTGCAGCCCTCTGCATATACGAGCGCTTTTTCCAGCTCGCGGTTGATGGCTTCCGCCCATACGGTGGGAATAAAATTCTGATATGCCATAGTTTAAAACTCCTCCTTTACTTCCATGTTCCCATGGATTTTCTGATTTTTTCGTAATTTTTGCTTACCGTCGCCTGGTCCATCGCTGCCACTTCTTCGCGCGTGAAGAACTCTTTTTCTCCGGAAGATGTCGGCTTTACATCTCCCATACTGGGCGGGTTCGGCGTGCTGCGCGCTTTTTCGGCCCGGATGGCCTCATAGGCCACAAGCGGTTTGATGCCGCTCGCGCACAGCTTCAAAAATTCAACGCCCAGCTCGTCCACGCTTTTGGCTTTCTCGTCCGGGTATGCTTTTCGGATGGCTTTCAGATCATTTGAAAACTGCTCCTGTGCTTCCCGTTGCCGATGTCGCTGCAATTCTTCTGCCTGCGCCCGAATCTCCGGGTCTGTGGCTTTAATCTGCTCACGAAGCTGCGCTTCAAGCTGCTTGAAAGCCTCCGGCTCCATCTGCGCAGCCTGTGCGCGCTGGCGTGTTGCCATTTCATCACGCCATGCCACAAATTCCGCCTTGGATGCAAACGGCTTTCCGGTATTCGGGTTGACCGCGTCTCCTACGAGTTCGTGGAAAATCTGTTCTTCCCGCTGCTGTGCCTCCTGCCGGCGGCGCATGGCGGCAAACCTTGCGTTTTCTTCCGGAGATTGCGGCTGTTTGGCGGGTTCAGCCTCGTTTGCGCCTGTTTCATTCTCCACCGAAGTTTCAGGCTTGGATGCCGCTGCGTTTTCTTCTGCGGCAACGGCTTCTGCGTCAGGCACGGCGCTTTCCTGTACCTGCGCTTCTGTAGTGTTCATGTTCTCGTCCATTTTTCTCCTTTTTACGCTTGGAAAGCGATTGGATTTTTCCGCGTTGCCTGCGAATTATTTGAAGCGCGGGCTATTCGCCCGGCTCGCCTCCGATTAGATACGCCCGCCGCTGCTCCACGATTTTACCGTGGTTCGCACATTGCGTGTTCGTGCAGGTAAGGTCCTGCTCTATGTATACTTTGGTAGCGGTGTCCGGGCTGTTGTCGCCCTCGGCTTTTGTTCGGCTGCCGGAAATGCGCATCTCCGTTTTACACAATGGGCATAGCATTTTGCATCATCCCCTCTCCTGCCGTCATTACAGGAGATGCGGTTGCAACTCCCTGTGCGCCCATTCCCGTGCCGGGCATACCATTCAGCACGCCCATAGCAAGCATCGCCTGAGAGGCCTCCTGCTGCGCCTGTGCGCGCCTGTCCAAAATGGCCTGGAACTTGTCCTTCGGCACGCCGGAATTGTCGTCCAGCGCCTCCACGTATTCCTCAAATGTGATATGCTGCTGCGCCAGCGCGTTTTCCAGCGAAAGCTCGCGGGAAAGCACGCTGTACGGGTCGATGGGCGAAATGTCGATTTTTATGTCGATGTCCAGCGCCTCCAGCTCCGCATGCGGCAGCAGCGTGCCGTCCGCCAGCCGCAGCCCCCGCACCGAATACGCCACCCACAGCTTGTACCAGATCATCGCCAGGTCTTCCACGAACTGCTTGTAGGCCGAGCTCTGTTCGTTCAGGTTCATGGCGCTCTGGTCGCGGGCCGCCTTGATGGCCTCGCCGCTGGTTTTTGTCGGGTCTATCTGTCCAGTGGCTGATTCACTCGCTCCTTCAAGCTCCCGGCTCGTGCCCACAAGCTCGGCCTGTAAATTCGCAGCATCGCCGCTGATGGGCGCGGGGTTCAGATACTGCACAAAGCTGCCCACCGGGTTCGCGTTCAGGTTTTTCACACCGATGCTTGCCCCCACTGTGCCCAGGCTCTCCGGCTGCAGCAGCTTGTCCTGGTCGTACACCACCGTGGGAAAGCTGTACCGCTTCACGCAGATGGCCCGCCGCGCCAGCGTGCGGTTCACCTCGATCTGGTTCGGAATCAGCGTTTCCACAACGCCCACGCCCCGGGCGCTGCCCATTTTTTCTTCCCAGCGCATGCCGCACACCGGGTAAACGTCCAAACCGTTGATTTTCTCCATGGGCCGGTAAATAACGGTCTCCGTTGAACGGCAGAACTCCATGCCATCTGTTGTCTTGCGCATGAACAACAGGCTTGTGCATTTCCCGTTGTCCGTCTGCACCTCGTCGGCACTCGTAACGCCTAACTGCGTTTCGTCCGCTTCATCGGATACGATCATACGGATATCCGCTTCGTTTATCCCATTTTCCTTCGCCTGTTTACGCACGCTGTCCACAGGCACGCGCTCGGCAATGATAATCCATTCCTGTTCTTCCAGGTTCGGCTCCTGCTCGTTGGCTAAATACAACGAAGTCTTATCAATCAGCCTCATTTTCAGCCGTGGCGTCATGTCTGTTACTACGCTGTTGCTCGGCTTTCGGTCATCAAAGCAGTACAGATAATGATCTCCCGTGATGCAAGCATTTTTCACAACGGCCCATTTCTTGCTGTCCAGTTTGCCCTTTTCCCACTGCGCCGCCGCGAACTCCGTCAATGCGTCGCAAATCTCGGCTTTCTGCGGGTCGTCATCCATTGGAGAAAATATGATCGCCGTATCGTTCATCGCTACCATGGCAATTTTGTACCGACAGATGGGCTTGATAAAGTTCAGAACCGGTAATTCCTCATCTCCGGATTGCAGCCCGTGCCACTGGTCGCCCTCGTAAAAACGGTGGCATTTTTCTGTCAGCGTGTACATGTTCGCTTTGTTGTGATGGTCCTTGCCCGCCTGGTACTTGCGCCAGATGTCCGTACACTCTTTTTCCTGCATCATTTAACCACCCTCTGGCCTTTCCCGGTCCCGTCATATGCATCGATGTTCGCCAGAATCGTGTCATATTTGTCCGTGCGCTTTACCGTAGCTTTTATAGGCATCTTCGCAGGCTCCGGAGCTATTCCTTCCTGCACATGCATACCGTCCCGCAGCCCGAGGCGGTAGCAGTATACGCACAGCGCCGCCATACCGCATACCGCCAGCGCCAGAACAAACGTTAAAATGTCAGATAACATGATATTTCCCTCCTTGCCCCAGCGGTCCCGCCGTTGGCTTCTTTATGCTGAAATCATCCCGCAGGATATCGTGTGTCTGTTTTTGGGGAGCCTGCGCCGCTGTGCTCCAATAGGTGCAGAACCCACGCAGCGCATCCGGTGCATGCGTCAGCTCATGCGGCTCATTTGCCACATCCTCCGGCTTTTTCTCGTCATGCTGTACAGCCGGAAGCGTGCGAATGAGATTTATACAGGTGTCGAAGATGCGCAGCCCCGGAGACGTTCCGCCCTGCTCGTCCGGCCGCAAAGCCAGAAATTCCCGCACCGCCAGCCATCCAGCCACACGGTCGTTCCCGGTCTTTGTCAGTGCGACGCCATTCTCAAAAAATATTTCCGCCGCGCTTTTCCCCGTGTCCTGCCTTCGGTTCCACAGGTCCGGCGGTGCCAGCCATGTGTATATATCGTCATCACCGTTTACCTCCAGCATCCGCCGCGCCGCCTCGCTGATGATGTGGCCCTGTTTATTGGCTCCCTTGCCATTGTCCCGGCCCTCGTATAGCTCCTTATACACCACGGCGCGCCCCTGCTCGTCCACAGCCACCCAAAGCGCCGCCAGCATGTCCATGCCGTAATCCAGCGTCACATAACGCCGCCAGTGCGCCGGTATGCCGTGCGGCCTGCACACATGGATATCGCGGTCAAACTCCGCGAAATACTGGCCCTCGAAGATGTCCCACTGTCCCAGCAGCCACGCCTTGCGCTGTTCCTCCGGCAGATTTTCCAGCATCCGCACATAGTCCGGGTCATGTTCCATCAGCGCGTGGTTGTCATATACGTTTGCGGCTATGAACAAGTAATCCTCCGGGCGTTCCGACGCTTTGTACTGCTTGTCAATAAACAGCCGTTTCACCCAAGTGTGCCCCACGCCGCCGGGGTTGCAGGTCAGATAAAAGCGCTTTGGGAAGTCGTTGGCTCCGCGCAGGCATGCCGTCAGCGTGGTGAACTGGAACTCCGTGAACTGCGTGGCCTCGTCCATAAAAATAACGTCGTACTCCTGCCCCTGGTATTGCAGCACGTCCGCCTCGCTGTCGCAGTATCCAAATACGATGCGGCTGCCATTGGGAAACGTGAAGGATTTGTCCATGTCCCGATACCGCGCAATCCCCATTAAGTCGGCAATCATTGGCAAAATGTGGTTTTCCCGCAGCTCCGGGAACGTGCGGCGCAAAATCAAAATGCTGATCCCGTTATAAGACAGTGCAAGCCCGGCAGACTTTTTGCGCACCGCCCAGCTTTTGCCGCCACCGCGCGCCCCTCCATATGCCACAAACCTTGTGCGCGCTTTAAAAAAAGCAATCTGTTTTGTGTTTGGCTTTCCAATATTCCATTGCATCAGCCCATCAGCTCCCGCGCTTCATCGGACATCACGATTTGCAGCGTCGCGTCAAGGTTCCCGTCAATTGGCTGTGTAGCCTTACCGTACACCCTGTCAATCACCGTCTTTGCCGCGTCCATCCGCATCGCCAGCGGAGCGTCCTCATTGTCAATGGTCTTAATCAGCAGCCCGGCAGCGGCAGGCGTGGCGGCTTTGAACATGTCCCGCACATCCGGCGGAATTTTAGGCCTCCCCCTCGGGTTTCCGCTTTTTCCCTTTTCAAACGGCTTCCCCGGTACGCTCTTCTTTGCTGTTTTCGTGCTGTTAGCAGCAGCCATCCGCCCACCCCCTTTCAGGCATAAAAAATAGGCCCAGGGTTTCCCCTAAGCCTATCGTATCAAAAAAGTAGTTGGATTTTGGGCACACTTTTCGTCTATATCAAATTCAATTCTTTTGCCAATGCCCAACAAAATTTCCGTTTTTCTTTGTAAAAAGTCCTGCGGCTTACCGCAAACCCGTAATGCGCCTCCAAAAAATCATACGGCCAGTCCTTTTGATTGATGATGGATAACTTCACCGCAGCTATAAGCGCCCTGCGCGCCGCGGCAGCATCATTATCAAAGCTTTGCCCAACGCTTTCCTCCGCACGCGCCACAGCTTGCTTATATCGGTCTGGCAGCACATCCAGCGCCTCAACAACTCCCGCGCACGCGCGCACGATTCCATGCGGCAGATCGTACACCCCAACACCTCCCGAATCATACTTTCTTCCCCGGCCTGTATGGCGTACCGGGGCGTTTATAGCATTCGTGTGGATGTATACCGCGCGGGACATCCGTGTCAATCAGGTAGTGGCACGCGTTCATAGCTCCGCGCCCGCCTTGCCGCAGCGGTCTGTAATAATAGCAGCCTGTGCATTTGACGACATGCCATCCGCCCGGTTGCTCCTGCGGCTTAGATGCTTCTTGCTTTAGGCGCTCATTTCTCCGCTTCAACGCCGCCCTCGTACTCGCAACGCTCCGCTTATGCGCGCACGCATTGCAGTATCTGCGATTTGGAGCGTATACGAACTCTGCACCGCAAATCTCACATTTTCCCGTTTTCGTCGTCATATCGGCCACCAATCACCAGACACGCCCACACAACAACAGGGCAGGACAGCAGTAATACAATTCCCACAGCCTTTGCGAAAGCTATGATTATTTCGAGCATGCCGGGGCCTCCTTAAGCCTGTTTGCCAGCCTGCGCACTTTGTATTGCCTGCGATTTTCCACAGCATCAAAGCACTCGTACATCATACAGAGTTGTTCCAACATGATGGATACGTCCGCGATCTCGTCAACGATGGCATCCGTTGCCGCTGGCTTTTCGTTCACGCCTGCCCTCCGCATTTTACAAATCGCCTTGATAAGCTCGCTCATTTCTTCGATGGCAACATCCTCCTGCGCGGTCTGGCCGTATGTAAGGATGGCCTTTTCAAATACTTCTTTCACCGATTTTCCTCCTCACACATTTTTTGCACCTCGGTTTTCACAAAATCAGAAGTTCTTTTTATTGACTGCAAAACCGAAAGTGCATATCCGGCTACAAAAATCCAAACTAGTGCTGTAATGTTATCTAAGCTCATGCTGTACATCCTCCTTTGGCAGCTCTGGCAGCGGCATCCAGTGCGTGACAATTCCATCTCCGTTGCCTTTAAAATCAAAATAATGTTTGTCTATCATTGTCATACAAAACACCGCAGTGGTTATAAAACGTTCTTTTTTAACGAACCCGCCTCTAATCTTATGCGCGCACACGATTACCTTGCAATCCCGGTTTGGTAACCTATCTTCAACCGAAATCCATTCATTCATGCTGTACGCCCTCCTTTTCACGGCAAACCACAAATTCGCACTGTCCGTCGAGCGGGCAGCCTGCACACCTGTCATCGTCCAACGGATATCCCTGTATATCGCAGTCGTCGTCCATCATGTCTAACCTATCGGCATAGTCCATTATCGCTCCTCCTCTGCTGGCTGCTGGAGCCATTCCATAATAATCCCTTTACACACATCTCCGCTTGTCCGATTTAATGTAGCAAAAGCATTACATTCTCCTTGACATACAATATCGCAAATGGTTGCTATAGCGTGGTTTCCCATCTCTATTGCAAGTTCATCGTCACTCATGGCCCGGATGCGGTCGGCATTTGTAATTGTCTTCGGCACATACGCCACGCACGGCCATGTCAAGCCCGAGCCTATCCGGCAATCATCGTACTTGGTACAGTTTT
>ERZ1036441.229-NODE-229-length-43835-cov-80.376953_pt1 | contig 43835 bp, 40 predicted proteins | sample MGYA00514225_ERZ1036441 | MGnify/ENA primary metagenome ERZ1036441 (study PRJEB33795, sample SAMN09464925) | human gut metagenome | host: Homo sapiens | place: USA: Stanford, California | collected 2016-08 | study: EMG produced TPA metagenomics assembly of the... | reverse complement strand
TCTATTTCTTCAATAGTGAATTCAGGGCTGCCATCACAAGTCCATTTTACGGCTTGTGCACCGTCTCTGTATGATTTAGTGATAATTTCCACTTTCTTTGCAACCATAAAAGCAGAGTAGAAGCCAAGTCCGAAATGTCCGATAATGGCATTTGCGTCATTCTTGTATTTCTCCAGGAAGTCGTTAGCTCCTGAAAAAGCTATTTGATTGATGTACTTTTCAATTTCCTCTGCAGTCAAACCGATACCACGGTCAGAAATAGTAATGGTATCTTTGCCCAATTCAACGTGAACGGTTAAATCACCCAGTTCACCCTTAAATTCGCCAATAGAAGCAAGCGTATTCAGCTTTTGAGTGGCGTCTACTGCATTGGATACTAACTCGCGCAGAAAAATCTCATGGTCACTGTACAAAAACTTTTTAATGATAGGGAAAATGTTCTCTGTTGTAACCCCAATATTACCTTTTTGCATAATACGTATATTTTTTAGTTTATCTATTGATTAATTTTAATTGATGTTTGTTCAGATAGAGACAAAAAAAATGCCAGACCCGAAGGTCTGACATTATGGCATATTATTTTATTTTCTTATTCAGGAAATAATATTATTCCGGAGTGACAACTTTCATCTCCAATTCACCTTTTTCTTCATTGAGAGATACCTGAATAGTATCTCCCTCCTTCAAAGAGGAGGAAATGATGAGCTCGGATAAGCCATCCTCCAGATAAGTTTGAATTGCTCGCTTCAAAGGACGGGCGCCATATTGTACGTCATATCCTTTGCCGGCGATAAATTCTTTCGCCTTATCTTCAATAACAAGCTTGTAACCAATAGATTCTATTCTATCATACAATCCTTTCAGCTCTATGTCTATAATCTTTGTTATTGCTTCCAGAGAAAGCTGGTCAAACGTGATTATCTCATCTACACGATTGATGAATTCGGGCGCGAATGATTTGTTTAGAGCTTTTTGTATTACGCTTCGCGAGAATTCCTTATCATCCAGGCGGCTTTGTGTCGCAAAACCAACGCCACGTCCAAATTCTTTCAGCTGACGGGTTCCTATATTGGAAGTCATGATAATAACAGTATTTTTGAAATCTACCATTCTGCCATAACTGTCAGTCAGACGACCTTCATCCATAACCTGAAGCAAGATGTTGAACACATCCGGATGTGCTTTTTCTATCTCATCAAGCAATACAATCGAGTATGGTTTACGGCGCACTTTTTCTGTCAGCTGACCACCTTCTTCATATCCTACGTATCCCGGAGGTGCTCCAACCAGGCGTGAAACAGTGAACTTTTCCATATATTCACTCATATCTATACGAATCAGTGCATCAGCAGAACCAAACATATATTTGGCTAACTCTTTTGCTAAGTGAGTTTTACCAACTCCTGTCGGGCCTAAGAACATAAATGTGCCAATTGGCTTATTAGGATCTTTTAGCCCTACACGGCTTCGCAAAATAGCTTTAACCAGTTTTTCTATTGCTGTATCTTGTGCGATGACTTTAGCCTGCAAATCTTCTTTCATACCTGCGAGCTTGATACCTTCAGCCTGTGCCATCCGTTGTACCGGAATGCCTGACATCATTGAGATGACATTGGCAATTTCTTCTGCATCAACAGTTTGCCTGTTTTCTTTCAGATTGGCTTCCCATTCTTTTTTCATCTCATCCAATTGGACAGAAAGCTCTTTTTCTTTATCACGGAAGCTGGCTGCAAGTTCGAAATTCTGCGATTTCACAGCTTCGTTTTTCTTGCTTTTGGCTTCTTCGATCAGTTTTTCTTGTTCTTCTATCTCTTTGGGCACATTGACATTGGTAAGATGTACACGTGAACCGGCTTCGTCTAAAGCGTCAATAGCTTTATCAGGGAAATTACGATCTGTGATATAGCGGTCTGTCAGCTTGACACATGCTTCCAATGCTTCATCCGTATAATACACATTGTGGTGATCTTCATATTTATCCTTGATATTACGCAAAATCTGCAAAGTTTCGGCAGCGGTAGTCGGTTCTACTATTACTTTTTGGAAACGACGTTCCAAAGCGCCATCTTTCTCAATGTTCTTACGATATTCATCAAGAGTGGTAGCACCGATACATTGTATTTCTCCTCTTGCCAATGCCGGTTTTAGCATATTGGCAGCATCCATAGAACCTGCCGCAGAGCCTGCGCCTACAATCGTGTGGATTTCATCAATGAATAATATTACATTCGGATTTTTCTGTAATTCATTGAGAATGGAACGAATACGTTCTTCAAATTGTCCACGATATTTGGTTCCTGCTACAACAGCAGTCATATCAAGAGCAACCACTCGTTTATCAAACAGAATCCGCGAAACCTTTTTCTGAATGATTCTTAATGCAAGACCTTCAACAATCGCTGATTTTCCTACACCAGGCTCACCAATCAAAATCGGATTGTTCTTTTTGCGGCGGCTTAAGATCTGCGCTAAACGTTCGATTTCTCTCTCTCTGCCGACAACGGGATCCAGGCGTCCTTCTTCTGCCGCTTTTGTCATGTCAGTACCGAAATTGTCAAGTACCGGTGTGTCATTAGACGGCTTCTTTGAAGCGGTTTGTGCTTGTTGGCGTTCGTCCGAACCACCTCTGCCGGAACGGGGAGAGGACATTTCTTCGTCATCATCATCGTCTTCCGTAAAGCCCATACCAGAGTTTATATCTGGCTGCAATGTAGCTTGCTCCAGTACTTTCACATAATTTATATCGTTTGCTTCAAGTACGGAAGCTGCCATATTGTTTTTTTCTCTTAAAATAGCCAATAATACATGTTCTGTATCAGCGATGTTACTTTTCATTCCACGAGCTTCTAAAATACACATTTTTAATATCTTTGCCGCATCATTAGATAACGGTACCTCTGCATCAGGCAATAACATATCATCAGCTTCTGCCTTCAGTTGAGCTTCAATCTGTTGCTTTATTGCAGCTAGATTGGTGTTGAGTTTAGACAATATCTCGATAGCTTTTCCTTCACCGTCACGAAGGATTCCCAGAAGCAGGTGCTCAGGGCCTATATACCTACTTCTCAACCGATTCGCTTCTTCCTTACTATAGACGATAATGTCGGAAACTCTTTGTGAGAATTGATTATTCATACTTTTCCTTTTCTTCTAAGGGTTATTCACTGGCAAATATACGCATTAATCAAGTTTGTATTGCAATATTTGCTTTATTTCTTATATCTACAAATGGCGTGCCATAAAAACGGTGTATTTGTATTATATATATAAGGTATAACAAATAATAGGCTCTTTTTTACCGATGTTATCTATCTTTCCATATTATATTTATCGTTTTTATCTTTTTATTTTTGTATTTTAAAGTTTAGCGGGTTATCGTCCCGGTCATGATAAAACTTTCTTTCTAAAAACTTTCGTATATCGGGGAAAAGTAGTACTTTAGCGTGGTTTTTCACAAACCGTAGAATGTATAATTAATAATCATTTTAAATGCTTGAACAAGACAGAATTATAAAGATTAACATCGAGGAGGAAATGAAGTCATCGTACATTGACTACTCCATGTCGGTCATCGTTTCACGTGCCCTTCCGGATGTTAGAGATGGATTTAAGCCTGTTCACCGTAGAATTTTATACGGAATGATGGAATTGGGCAATACTTCAGACAAACCTTATAAGAAATCAGCCAGAATCGTGGGTGAGGTACTCGGTAAGTACCATCCTCATGGAGATTTTTCTGTTTATTTTGCAATGGTTCGTATGGCTCAGGAATGGGCAATGCGTTATCCTTTGGTAGATGGACAGGGGAACTTTGGTTCTGTAGACGGTGATAGCCCTGCTGCTATGCGTTATACAGAAGCTCGTCTTAATAAGTTGGGTGAAGCAATGATGGATGACCTGTATAAGGAAACCGTCGATTTTGAGCCTAACTTTGATAATACGCTGGTAGAACCTAAAGTTATGCCGACACGCATCCCAAATCTTCTGGTGAACGGAGCATCCGGTATCGCTGTAGGTATGGCTACCAATATGCCTCCTCATAATCTTTCGGAAGTAATTGAAGCATGTGAAGCATATATTGATAATCCGGAAATTACAGTAGAGGAACTGATGGAATTTGTCAAAGCACCAGATTTTCCTACTGGTGGGTTTATATATGGTGTGAGTGGTGTACGCGAGGCATATTTGACTGGACGAGGACGTGTAATTATGCGTGCGAAAGCCGAAATCGAAAGCGGACAGACACATGATAAGATCGTAATAACCGAGATCCCTTATAATGTAAATAAGGCCGAGTTGATTAAGTATATAGCTGATCTTGTAAATGATAAGAAAATAGAAGGTATCTCAAATGCCAACGATGAGTCTGACCGTGACGGTATGCGCATTGTTATTGACATCAAACGTGATGCAAATGCAAGTGTAGTGTTGAACAAACTCTATAAAATGACAGCTTTGCAGACATCTTTTGGCGTAAATAATGTTGCTTTGGTTCATGGACGTCCAAAGACGTTGAATCTGAGAGATTTAATTAAATATTTCATCGAACATAGACACGAAGTTGTTATTCGTCGTACTCAGTTCGATCTTCGTAAAGCGAAAGAACGCGCGCACATTCTTGAAGGTTTGATTATCGCTTCGGATAATATTGATGAAGTAATTCGTATCATTCGTGCAGCAAAAACTCCTAATGACGCTATAGCAGGCTTGATTGAGCGATTCAACCTGACAGAAATTCAGTCTCGCGCAATTGTAGAAATGCGTTTGCGTCAATTGACAGGTCTGATGCAGGATCAGCTTCATGCGGAATACGAAGAAATAATGAAGCAGATAGCTTATTTGGAAAGTATTTTGGCTGATGATGAAGTATGCCGTCAGGTAATGAAAGATGAATTGTTGGAAGTTAAAACGAAATATGGAGATGAACGTCGTTCTGAAATCGTTTATTCTTCAGAAGAGTTCAATCCGGAAGACTTCTATGCAGATGATCAGATGATTATTACAATTTCTCATATGGGTTATATCAAACGTACTCCGTTGACTGAATTCCGTGCACAAAATCGTGGTGGTGTAGGTTCGAAAGGTACGGAGACCCGTGATGAAGACTTTGTAGAACATATTTATCCTGCTACCATGCACAATACGATGATGTTCTTTACACAAAAAGGTAAGTGCTATTGGCTGAAAGTATATGAAATACCTGAGGGAACGAAGAATTCTAAGGGACGTGCTATTCAGAATTTGTTGAATATTGACTCGGACGATAATGTAACTGCATACTTGCGTGTGAAGAGTCTGGAGGATTCTGAGTTTATTAATAGCCATTATGTATTGTTCTGTACTAAGAAAGGGGTAATAAAGAAGACATTACTAGAACAGTATTCTCGTCCTCGTCAGAATGGTGTAAATGCCATAACTATCCGTGAAGATGACAGTGTTATTGAAGTTCGTATGACGAATGGAAACAATGAAATCATCATTGCCAATCGTAATGGACGTGCAATTCGTTTCCATGAAGCAGCAGTTCGTGTAATGGGACGTACAGCAACAGGTGTACGCGGTATTACATTGGATAATGATGGTCAGGATGAAGTAGTAGGAATGATTTGTATCAAAGATTTGAAGACAGAATCTGTGATGGTAGTTTCCGAACAAGGATATGGCAAACGTTCTGAAATAGAAGACTATCGTAAGACGAACCGTGGCGGTAAGGGTGTGAAGACCATGAATATTACCGAAAAAACAGGTAAGTTGGTAACAATCAAGTCAGTAACTGATGAAAATGACTTGATGATTATCAATAAGTCTGGTATCACTATTCGTTTGAAAGTGGCTGATGTTCGTATTATGGGCCGTGCTACTCAAGGTGTCCGTCTGATAAATCTAGAAAAACGTAACGACCAGATTGGTTCGGTATGTAAGGTTATGACAGAAAGTCTTGAAGATGAAATTCCGGCAGAAGAAGCAGAAGGAACAATTGTGAGTGATCCGAATGCTGATGCTCCTGATATTGATGATGCAGCAGACGTAAATGAAAACGAAAGCAACAACGAAATCGAGGAATAGACATAATATTAATAATTAATCAAACAACAATCATGAAAAGAGTATTATTTTCGATGGTTTTATTGATGGCTGTTAGCTTCTCATTCGCACAAACGAAGAATGTAAAAGAAGCAAAGAGTATTGCTAATGATGTAAAACCTAATTTTAAGCAGGCTGAACAGCTTATTGGGGAAGCTATGAAGAATCCTGAAACGAAGGATCTTGCTGACACATGGGACGTTGCTGGATTTATTCAGAGACGTATCAACGAAGAGCAAATGAAAAATGCTTTTTTGAAAAAGCCGTATGATACATTGAAAGTGTATAATAGCATTCTGAAAATGTATGAGTACTATACTAAGTGTGATGAATTAGCAGAAATACCTAATGAAAAGGGGAAAGTTAAAAACAAATACCGGAAAGCAAACGCTTCAAGTATGTTGGCTGAACGTCCTAATTTGATTAATGGTGGTATTCAGTATTTTAACTTGGATAAGAATAAAGAAGCCTTGAAATTCTTTGCAACATATGTTGAATCAGCTTCTTACCCAATGTTAGCTGATAAAGAATTGGCTAAAAACGATACTCTTCTCCCGCAAATTGCCTATTACGCAACATTAGCTGCTGATAGAGTAGGTGATAAAGATGCAATTATTAAGTATGCTCCTGCTGCTTTGTCTGATAAAGATGGTGGTAAATTTGCAATGCAGTTGATGGCTGATGCATATAAGGCTAAAGGTGATACTGCTGCATGGATTAAGGCTTTGGAAGAGGGTATCCTTAAGTTCCCAGGAAATGATTATTTCTTCGCTAACTTGGTTGATTATTATAATAGCTCTAATCAAGCTTCAAAAGCTATGGAGTTTGCTGACAGAATGTTATCTAATGATCCGAACAATAAGTTGTATTTGTATGTAAAAGCATATCTTTATCATAATATGAAAGAGTATGATAATGCAATCGAATACTACAAGAAAGCTATTGCTGCTGATCCGGAATATGCAGAAGCATACTCTAATGTAGGCTTGGTATATTTGATGAAAGCACAGGATTATGCTGATAAAGCAACAACAGATATCAATGATCCTAAATATGCTGAAGCACAGGCTGTAGTTAAGAAATTCTACGAAGAAGCTAAACCATTCTATGAAAAAGCTAGAGCTTTGAAACCTGATCAACAAGATTTATGGTTACAAGGTCTTTATAGAGTTTACTATAACTTGAACATGGGACCTGAATTTGAAGAAATCGATAAACTGATGAAGTAATATCGTTTTCAGGAAAATTATAAGTCTGAAAAATATGGGAAGGTTGCTAGAAATAGTAACCTTCTTTTTTTTCGTATAATTCTATTGGGGAGAGATAATCAAAATATACATTTGAGGGAATATGCATTTTTTTCTCCTGCAAATAGTAACTTTCTTCAATTGATAAAAATTAAAAAGGAGTAATATAATAACATTGCTCCTTTTTATATTAAACATAATATTGATTATTCCCAACTTATCTTTGCGATATAAAAATAAAACAAAGTATTACTCTTAAAAAATTGAATTATGAATGCTTTAAAATTGACTTACATTGTAGTGTTACAAAATCCTGAAAATGAGAAGGTTATTTTTGTTTATACTGGTACATTTAATCAAGTGGTTAAAAAAGCTAAGTTTGCTTGTCCTGTTGGTTGGTTTATTCGTGAAATTAAAGTTGCATAATTTCCGTTTAATATGAAAAAATGTGAAAAATACAATATGAAACAAGCTTTTGAAGAAAAGCGTGATTTCGATTTCACTGTAAGTTATGTGCATACTTCTGTTGTTGCTGGTCGTCGTGTTACTGTTCTTAAACCTGTTAATGCGTTTGCTCTCTTTGGTATTACTGTTGTTGAAGCTCAAAAAATAGCTAAGTCTATTAACGTTCTTCCTCAATACATTTGTACAACTACTTTAATTACTGATTAATTATGAAACTTACCAATGACCAATGGAGCCGTATTATTCAGGCTCTTGTAACTTTTATTGTTACTGTTTGTAACGTGGTTCTTGTCTCTTCGTGTGCTGTTACTATGTCTATGAGTATTCAGAAAAACAATTCTAGTTCTAATCAACAGATTGATCAAAAATCTGAGTCTCGTAATGATTCAACTACTTTGGATTTATCCCCTAATTTCTAACTATGGTACAAAATCCCTTTTGTAAGTGTCTCCATCCGAAACGTATAATTAACCCTTATACTAATGAGTCTATGGTAGTTCCTTGTGGACATTGCCAAGCCTGTACGCTTGCTAAAAACTCCCGTTATGCTTTCCAATGTGACTTGGAATCTTATACTTCTAAACATACTTTATTTATAACTCTTACTTATGCCAATCGCTTTATACCTCGTGCTATGTTCGTTGATTCTATTGAGCGTCCTTTTGGTTGTGACCTTGTAGATAAAGAAACTGGTGAAATTCTCGGACCTGCTGACCTTACAGAGGATGCCAGGACTAATTTACTTAATAAGTTCTATTTATTTGGTGATGTCCCCTACCTTCGTAAAACTGATTTACAATTATTTTTAAAACGTTTAAGATACTATGTTACTAAGTTCTCCCCCTCGGAAAAAGTGCGTTACTTTGCTGTCGGCGAATATGGACCTGTACACTTCCGCCCGCATTATCATCTCTTATTATTCCTCAACTCCGACAAAGCGTTACAGATATGTTCAGAGAATATATCTAAAGCATGGACCTTTGGTCGTGTCGATTGTCAAATCTCCAAAGGACAATGTTCTAACTACGTTGCGTCGTACGTTAATAGTTCTTGCACTATACCCAAAGTTTTTAAAATTGGTTCCGTCTGTCCGTTCAACGTTCATTCTCAAAAACTGGGTCAAGGCTTTCTTGACTGTCAACGTGAAAAAGTATACTCGCTTACCCCTGAAAACTTTATTAAAAGAAGCGTCGTACTCAATGGAAAATATAAAGAGTTTGATGTATGGAGGTCGTGTTACTCTTACTTCTACCCACGATGTAAAGGATTTGCTTCTAAATCTTCACGTGAACGTGCTTACTCTTACTCAATCTATGATACAGCGCGGTTATTATTCCCCGATGCCAAAACGTCGTTCTCGCTTGCGAAAGAAATAGCTATCTATATTTATTATTTCCATAATACTAAGGAAACCTATTTGCTTGACCTTTATGGTTATTGTTCCGACCAATCTAAATTGTATGAATTATCTCAATATTTCTATGACCCTGATGTATTGTTGCATTCATTTAATTCTGATGAGTTCTCCCGCTATGTGCACCGTATCTATACTGAGTTGCTGATTTCTAAACACTTCTTGTATTTTGTTTGTACTCATAATACTTTAGCTGAGCGTAAATCTAAACAGCGTTTAATTGAAGAATTCTACTCTCGTTTGGATTATATGCATTTGACTAATTTTTTTGAATCCCAACAACTTTTCTATGAAAGTGACTTAATCGGTGATGATGATCTTTGTACTGATAACTGGGATAATTCCTATTATCCTTACTTTTATAATAACGTTTATATTGATACTAATTTGCTTGAAAAAACTCCTGTCTATCGTCTCTATAGTTCGGATGTTAAAAAGCTCTTTAATGACCGTATAAAACATAAAAAACTCAATGATGCAAATAAGATGTTCTTTGAGTGATTTCTAATTTTAACACTTTTAACAATGGCTAACATTATGTCTTTGAAGTCTTTGAGAAATAAGACTTCTCGAAATGGTTTCGACCTTTCCTCTAAGCGTAATTTTACCGCTAAATGTGGTGAATTATTGCCTGTGAAAACTTGGGAAGTACTTCCCGGTGATTCTTGGTCTATTGACCTTCGTGCGTTTACTCGTACTCAACCTCTTAATACTGCTGCTTTTGCCCGTATGAGAGAGTACTACGATTTCTATTTTGTTCCTTATGACTTGCTTTGGAATAAGGCTAATACTGTGTTGACACAAATGTATGATAACCCCCAGCATGCTACCGGATTGATTCCTACGTATGATTCATTGGTTGGTGAGATGCCTTATGTTACTTGTGAACAAATTGCTAATTATTTGAGTGAGCTTGGTCCTAATGGTCCCGAGTCTTATCGCCGTAATTATTTTGGTTATAATCGTGGTTTTTTGTCTGCTAAGCTTTTGGAATATCTTGGTTACGGTAACTATTCTGCTTATGTTGATGATACTATTTGGTCTACTCGTCCTTTGTCGTACAATTTGCAATTGAATATCTTTGGTTTGCTTGCTTATCAAAAGATTTATTCTGATTTTTATCGTGAATCTCAATGGGAAAAGTGTTCTCCTTCTACTTTCAATGTTGATTATATGACTGGTATTAATTCTATGAATGTTACTGGTCTTGATTCGGAAGACTTTTATTCTGATTACAATATGTTTGACCTTCGCTACTGTAATTGGCAAAAAGATTTGTTTCATGGTGTTCTTCCTCGTCAACAGTATGGTGACGTTGCTACTATTTCCGGTGTAGGTCCTGTTAATGCCGGCTCTGCTTCTCTTGCTCTTAATGGTGCTATTGGTATTTCTACGGCTGCGAATGTTCGTTCCTCTGGTAATGCTACTGCTACCGCTGGTACTCTTCTTCAGTCTAATGCTGAGTTTTCTATTCTTGCTCTTCGTCAAGCTGAATTCTTGCAGAAATGGAAAGAAATTACTTTGTCAGGTAACAAGGATTATAAAGAACAAATTGAAAAGCATTGGAATGTGTCCCCCGGTGACGGTTTCTCTGAAATGTGTACTTATCTTGGTGGTATTGATTCTTCATTGGATATCAATGAGGTTGTAAATAATAATATTACAGGCGAAAATGCTGCTGATATTGCAGGTAAAGGTACTGGTGTTTCTAACGGTCGTATTTCCTTTAACTCTCAAGGTCGTTACGGTCTTATCATGTGTATTTATCACTGCTTACCTTTGATTGATTATACTTGTGATATTACGTCTCCTATCTATACAAAGGTTAATGCTACTGATTATGCTATCCCCGAATTTGACCGTGTTGGAATGGAAAGCGTTCCTATTGTTGGTCTTCTCAATGACCCTAAAACGTCTACTACTTCTATTGAAGGTATTGCCGGATATGCTCCTCGTTATATCAGTTACAAAACTGATATTGATACGTCTGTAGGTGCCTTTAAGACTTCTTTGAAAAACTGGGTTATTTCGTTTGATAATCAATCAGTTAAAAATCAGTTCATTGAAGGTGGTAACCCTACTGAGGAAAGACCTCGCGATGTTTTGTTTAATTACACTTCATTCAAGGTGAATCCGAATTCGGTTAATCCTTTGTTTGCTGTTGCTGTTGATTCTAGTGTAGATACGGATAATTTTCTCTGTACGTCTTTCTTCGATGTGAAAGTAGTCCGTAATCTTGATACTGACGGCTTGCCTTACTAGTCCTTTATTGTTTAACTTTTAAATTTTATAATTATGTGGTCTAAACGTCGTTTGGAGCCTTATGTAACTCCTGAATGTCCTTATACTGTCACTTCTAAGGAAATGAAATGTAGTGAATTCCGTGAGTCTTCTCCGGTTGACCGATTTATGTTTCAGGAAATTGAAGTTGACGGAAAACCGAGTGTCCGTCTTACTTCTGATATTTACATGTTGTTCAATCAACAGAGACTTGATAGAATGTCGCGTGAATCGCTTCTCTCCTACTTTGATTCTATTCAGGTTCGTGATCCTCAATTTACAGAGATTCGTTCTAAGCTTGGTGATGAGCAATTAATGTCTTTTGTCAAGTCTCGCTTTATTCAGTCTCCTAGTGAGCTGATGGCTTGGAGCCAGTATCTTATGAGCTCTTCTGATGATGCTGTAGCTGCTTTGGCTGCTGCACAGGCTCAACAGACTAATGAGCCTTCCGCTCCTGTTGAGCCTGCTCCATCAGAGTTGTAATAAAATATTTGAGACTGATAGTATAAAATTGTACAAAATTAGTCTCAAATTATCCAAATTAACTCTAATTAACGCGTGTGCGTGTGACCTTAACACGTGCGCGCGTGAATCTTCCCGGTTATTGTCCGAAAGGTTAGACAATGAAAAAAGAGCCTGCGAGCAGTCTCCCCCTTAATTTTTTTAACCTAAACCTTAACTGGGGGGTCCCCTTTTAGGGGGGGCTCCAGGGCTATGCCCCCGGAGTTTTTATCGAAGATAAAAAAATAATTTAAAACTTTATTATTATGGCTACTGGTGCACTTATTGGCGGCGCTCTTGCCGCTGTTGGTTCTATTGGTGCTTCTGTTATGAGTAATAAGAGTAACGCTTCTATTGCTCAGGATAGTAATGCGTTTAACTCGAAAATGCTTGATAAGCAAATGGCTTATAATACTAAAATGTATCATGAGCAATTAGGCGACCAATGGAACTTTTATAATGATGCCAAGCAAAATGCTTGGGATGTTGCAGAATATAATTCTGCTCCTGAGCAGCGTAAACGCTTTGAAGCTGCAGGTCTCAATCCGTATATGATGATGACTGGCGCGAATGCTGGTACTGCTGAATCTGTCGGCTCTGCTACTTCTCCGTCTGCTCAAGGTGTTACGCCTCCTACTTCAGCGTCTTATACTGCTGATTATTCCGGTATTGCTCAGGCTCTTGGTGATGTTGTTGATCGTATTCAGTCTGAACCTGACCGTAATAAAACTCGTGCTGAAACTGATAATTTGCGTATTGAAGGTAAATACAAAGCTGCCGAAGCTATTGCTAAGATAGCTAATATCAAGGCTGATACTCATACTAAAAAAGGTCGTTTGGCTCTTGATAAACTTATCGCTTCTATAGATAATGATTTGAAAACGTCTACTATGGAAGTTAATAAGGAATCTATTTCTAAAATGCGTGCTGAGCGTAAACTTACCAATGTACAAACATTGATGGCTGATAAACAACTCTCGTTTATGGATGCTAATCAAAAAATGGACCTTGCTCAAAAAGCTGCTGATATTCAACTTCGTCTTGCTCAAGGTAAATTAACTCGTAATCAGGCTGAGCATGAAATTAAGAAAATAGCTGAGACTGAAGCTCGTACTACTCTTACGAATGAACAAACTTCTTTGACTATTGAGCAAAATACAGGTCAACAGTTAATTAATCAAGGTCAACGTCAGGAAAACCGCTTTAATGCTGATACGTATAAAACTCGTGTTAAGACTTTAGAGGAATCTCTTTGGAATCTTATGCATGAATCAGATTCATTTGGCGTTTCTAAAACTATTGGTCGTGTAATTCGTCCTCTTTATGAATAATTTCTTATATTTGTGAAAACTAAATATATTAAGTTATGAAATCTTTATTGTTAGGCTTGTTGCCTTCTGGTAGTGAGTGGCTTATTATCTTAGTCATTCTTATTTTATTTGTCTATTTGTTAGGCAAATTTATTCGTTCTCTATTTAAGTGAAACCCAGTCATTTTCCCGAAGGGTAGCCGATTAATCCACTCGGCTATCCTTTTTTCTTGTCCTATTATACGAAAAATGACAGGATAAAATATTTACATTATGAAATACTTTATATCTGGCTGTCCTATCCCCTTTCATGACCTTATTGAAATATTCGACTTTCTTCGTAATTTGTCTCCTGTGTATTTGTATCAATATCAATTCCTCGACATTCTTGTAAATGGTGTACCTCGTATGTATATAGTTATTCAATATGTTAAACAATGTTATTATATAACATACGTTTGCTATCATTAATGTTAATTATGTTAATACAACGTAATATTGATTATTCCCTAATCGTAAATGCCCGTTTTTTGCTTGATCTGATCAGCTATTAATAACAAGTAATGGTGTATCAGAATGAAAAATCATTTTTCTAGCAATACTTGGATTAAATAATCGAGCAAATATATTCCTTTTGTAAGAAGTCAAAGTGATTATATCTATTTGATTAACTTTGATATACTGATCAAGCCCTTTTAACAAATTATCGTTCATTACTACATCATAATGAATTTCAAGCCCTGGATATTGCTTGTGAAAATATTCTTTTATGCCTGCTAGTTTTATTTCATTCCAGGTATCTTTGGAATCAGTAAGATGTATTAAAGATACAGAAAAATGGAATGATTTCCAAGTATTAAAGAATGCTTCGAAAGCAATTAAATCTCTTTGATCAAAATTGGTAATAAAGGCGATCCGTTTTACTTCACTAAACTGTTTAAATGGTGTGTTTTCGGGAATGGCCAATACAGCTGTGCGGCTTCTATCAATAACTTCAGCAGTTACACTGCCAATCAAATCGATATCTTTCTGATTCTTTCCCCGAGTCCCCATGATAATAACCATAGGACGCTGTTCCTTAGCATATCTTAAGATTTCTTCTTCTGGAATACCTTCACGTAAGATACAGCTATATTTAATATTGGGAAAATCACCCGATGTGACTTTTTCTTTTATCTTTTCTGATAAGGCATTGAGGTCAGAATGAACTTTCTGAATAATCGTTTTTACGGATTCTTCATCTCCAATCTGGTAATTGAAAATATCTCCATATGGTAATGATGAAGCATATATAGGCGTAAAATAGACGTGCAACAAAATGACTTCAGCATTTTCTGTTTTTGCTAGGTTAAATGCAAACTCACACGCTTTCATCGAATAATTAGAGAAGTCGACGGGAATTAAAATCTTATTTGACTTATTTTCTGTTTTGGGCTCCTTCTCTCCCACTATACTTTCAGACAGCCATGTAGAACTTTCTGTTATTTTCAAAGCACGTGGCAGATCGCTTTCCTTTATGCGTAAACGCACCCCCGAAGAAACAACCGGTTGTATTTGATTTACGTTGTGAATGTATGTTTCTATACCTTCATTTTCCAAGACATTCTTTAAGATCTGCGCTTTGGTGTATGTCAGAATGGCTAGGGTTACTAATTTGTCTTCCATAAATGTATATTTTATAAGGTGAAAACAAATAAGAAATCCCAATTGTTTGATTCAATTGGGATTCAGTTTGTTATATTTTAAACTTGCACAGATTCGGTAGCCTGTTCTTTTTGCATACTCATATTCAATTCATCTAGGATTTTTAAAGCCCGATCAAGAACGGTCGTATCATCCAACATTACAAGCCCACCATCCGGACCGGGCTCAAGATGTATTCCGACACTTTTTCCCTCCTTGAAATTGTGTCCTCCGAAGAAGTTTCGCACTGTATCTACGTGCAAACCAAGTTCGTCTGCTATTCTATGCATGCTACCGCTAGGCAATGAATCTTTAATTTTACGAAGTTCATTAAACGTTATTGTTCTCATGTCTCATAAATTTAATGGTTAATACTATGTGATTTTTTTATCACGCTATAAACTTAAGCAAAAAAAAAGATAAAACAAATTATTTGCTTATCTTTTTTTCTTGAATTTATAAAATCTATTAATGACCTTTATATTACTTCAATAGCGGAAGCTGGTACCCATCCTACTTTTCCATCTTCCAACCGAATTTCTTTCCATTCTTTCATAGAGTTGTCCTTGACGTTTACTTTTCTCCCTTCATGCAGAATAAACAAACTGGTACCACTCTCGCTTGGAGTACTTCGAACTGTTACACTTGGGTTCATTACTATAGCTTCATTTCGATTGACTAAATGTTCTTTTTGTTGTGAAGCAAAAAGATTAGAGCAAATGGTGACAATCAGAAAAACGATTCCTAATATGAAGCCTACTTTCTTTAACACAATCTGTTTAGAGAATATAAAAAAGTAAAGAGCTATAATCAATAGAATAAAGGATACAATACCCCATGTGGCCCATGCATCTACACTCATGCTATTTGTCAGAGATTTGATCCATGAAACAAAGAACACTTCAGGAACAGGCTCAACTTTGTCTATTGTCTTTGCGCGTGCCACTTCAAGATTAGCACGTATATCGCCATTTCCTGGTTGCAATAACAAGGCACGCTCATAATTTAAAACAGCTTTCGCTATCTCTCCTATTTTATAATAACTATTTCCCAGATTGTAATAAACGTCAGCAGCTTCTCCATTTTTTAATAATGCTTCATATATTTGAATAGCTGCTGCATAATCTTCTTTTATATATGCGGAATCGCCTTCAGCTTTTGTGGCATCTTCCAGTGTGTTACTGGAAAATGTGGTATGTGAAGCGTGGATAGAATCAACTCCATTGGTTTGTTTAGAATCAATGTTTAACGAATCTTGTGCAAAACAAGTAAGTGACATTGATAATAATATAAAAAATAATATCTTTTTCATGACACAATCTCTTCTGGGTTAATGTTTTATCGAATTCTCCATTTTGCTTATTACTTCTATTGAAGAAGAATAAACTTTATCCATGGCTTGATTTTCATCACCTGGAGCAAACCGGGCAAATTCACAGTCATTCAATGCATTCAGGAATTCTTTGATTAGTTCCTCATTTACTCCATGATTTCTTAGCTTCTCTTCAATATTATCTTTAGATAAACGAGATACCGGAATATTCAGTTTGTCACTTATATATCCCCACAGTGCCTTTAAAACTTCATCATAGAAAGCATCTTTCTTATTTTCGGAGAGTAATTTTCCAGCTAACTTCATACGTTTTGTTGCTACTTTATTGGCTTTCTTCGTACGCATTTTAGCTACGTTCGCATTTTCAGCAGCTTGCTTACGATAAATAATAAAGAAAATAATAAAGGCAAGAGCGGGAATGATATAGAATAGCCAATATGTCATTGAACCATAGAAGAAACTTCCTTTAGGTTGGAGAGTAACTTCGTTTTGTTTGATGTAACGGATGTCCTCACCTAATACTTTCAAATCCTCTTTATTAGTGAAGTTAGCAATTACTTGATCTGCATTACCCGCACCTTTCTCAACGTTTATTACATATTCTTCTGTTTTCAGCGTTTTATAAGATTTGGAGCGAATATCAAAATAACTGAAAGATACTCCTGGAATCTTATATGTTCCAGCATGTCTCGGAATTGCTAAATATTCGATAACCTTATTACCTGTAAGTCCTTCCCGGGTTAATCTGACTTGATTGTCTACTTTGGGATCGTATACTTCAAAATCATCTGGGAATTTAATTTCCGGATTAGAAATTAACTTCAGGTTACCTGTACCGGATATTACTAATTTAATAGTAATAGCATCATTGGTTTTCAGTTCCTTGTTGTTGATAGATGAAGAAATATTGAACTCTCCCACTCCACCGGAGAAATCTGCCGGTTTACCTGCAGGAAGCGGATTTACATTTATTGCTATCTTAGGGGTGGAAATTGATTTTTTTATTTCAATGACATTACTTCCTCCATTGAAGAAAGCATCAAAAGGATCATCAGATTGTACAGGCTTACCGACTGTCATCTGGAATTGAGCAGGATCAATATATAGTTTTCCTGATTGTTGCGGGAAGAGAACGAACTGACGATAAACTGTCGTATAGTAATTACGTCCCTGATAATGTTCCGGAGTCCATCTCGCATTTGTAGTCATTTCGATTTCTTGAGAATGGAAGCCTTTAAAGTCGGGTAACTTTGCATTATTCAGTTGTAAATTGGATTCTCTGGTGTATATTTTATAGGTCAGGACAAATGCTTCCTGTTCGTACACATTCGTTTTACTGGCACTTGCTGTAATAAACAAGTCTTGGTTAGAGACCCCTGTACCAGATGAGGAATGTGTAGAAGAGCTACTGCTACTATTGCTACTACCTTGATCTTGTGGCAATACTTTAATCCTTACTGAATTTGATACCATTTGATCGCCATCAGCAACAATTGAAGCTCCAGGTATTGTATATTCTCCGGCATTATTCGCCATTAATATATATGTGAATGTAATACTACTAGTAGACGTAACATTACCATTTACTATTTGAGTATTACTTTGTTGTGAACGGCTTGGCCCCATCAACACATCAAAACCTTTGATTGATGGTGCCCGGAAATCTTTCACTTTTTGTGTAGTAACAGTATACGACAGCCTGAACTGGTCGCCTACTACCACTGCGTCAGGAGCAGAAGCAGTAAAAGACACTTTATCAGCAAGCATCTGAGTGCTATATGCTATCAATGCCATCAATATAATAATCAGTTTTTTCATTGCTTATGAAATTTATATCATCAACTTTATATTACCAATCTTTTTCTAAGCGACCACCTTGCATAACTTTTTGTTGCTTTTTCACTTTGTCTTGCACATCTTTTTCATCCTGCATTACAGAATTCAGCAATTGTTCAGCATTCTCCTTTGACATCTGGTTATCTTGTTTTTTTTCTGACTTCGGTGGTTGCTGCTGATCTTTCTTTTCATCTTGTTTCTGATCTTTCTGCTTCTCTTTATTCTGATCTTGTTTTTGATCTTGCTTTTGTTGATCTTTATTCTGATCCTGATTTTGGTCTTGATTCTGCTGATTTTGTTGATCTTTCAACATTTTCTGTGCAAGAGCCAAATTGTACCGGGTTTCATGATCGGCAGGATTATTACGCAGTGACATTTTATAGGCGTCCACAGCCTTTGCATAATCTTTACCAGCTTGGAAAAGTACTCCCATATTGTGGTAGATATGGGCGAGCTTCATTTTATCCTTTTCAATTTTGCTGGCCGATACGTATTGTTCCATGGCATCCTGAAACTTTTGCTGTTGCGAAAGAGTATTTCCCAAATTGTACATAGATACTGTAGACTTGGGATTTGCTTCCAGAGCTTTCCGGTAGTTTACCTCTGCGTCAACAAATACACTATCATTAAACAGGCGGTTTCCCTTACGGATATAGTCGCGTTCTGCTTTCTGAGCCGAGACACCGACTGTCGCTAGCAGAAATACAGCGAATAGAATATATTTACTTTTTAACATACGTATAACTATTTCTTATTAGAAAACAGGTGAATGTTCTTAAATAAAGGATTTTTGCGGTCCAAAATTAAGATTTCTGCCAATAACAATAGTAGAATAACCCATGCAATAGCTTGGAATTGTTCGTTAAACTCTGTATATACTTTCGACTCTACATCAGACTTCGCCATTTTGTTCACTTCTTGATTAATAGCTCTTTGGGCTGAATTAGAGTTGTCTACTCGTACATATATACCTTTTCCTTCCTTAGCAATTTCCTGGCACATAGCTTCATTCAAACGGGTAACAATCACATTACCTTCCCGGTCGCGACGATAATCATTCGTACCTTCTACCGGAATGGGGGCACCATCAGGCATACCTACTCCCAATACACTTACTTGAATACCTTTTTCTGCAGCGGCTTTTGCGGCTTCCACTGCACCACCCTCATGATTTTCACCGTCAGTAATAACAATAATAGCACGTCCTACCCCTTCTTGTGGAGTGAAACTACGAGCTGCTAAATTGATTGCTTCCCCGATAGCTGTACCCTGTTTAGAAATCAACGAAGGATTGATGGACTCTAAAAACATCTTAGCGGAAATATAGTCACTTGTAATTGGTAGCTGAGTAAAAGCGTCACCTGCAAATACAATCATACCTACCTTATCATTGTCAAGTTCATCCACTAATCTGGAAATTAGTCTTTTTGCTTTTTCCAGACGGCTAGGTTGTACATCTTGAGCTAACATAGAGTTTGAAATATCCAAAGCTATAATTACCTCTACTCCTTTACGCTTAACCGTTTCCAGCTTAGAACCGAATTGGGGGCGTGCTAATAATACGGAGAACAAGCCAATAGCAACAAAAATAATCCAGAATTTTACATCCGGACGATATTTGGATACATCAGGCATTAATTGAGCCAATAAAGTCGGGTCCCCGAAGCGTCGGATATTCTTTCTTCTCTTGTAGTTGGAATACAAGTAGAAAGCTGCTAAAAAAGGTAATAGCAGCAATAAGTATAAATATGTAGGTTCTCCAAATCGAAACATCTTCTTACTATTTTATGATTGACAAATAACGATTGACAAACATTCTTATGGAATTTTTTTGAGTACCGAATTGCGTAATAGTACTTCCAACAAAACACAGAGGAAAGCAGCTAGGGCAAACCAGTGATACTCTTCGTCTCGTTTACTGTACTCTTTTACGTTCAGTTTCGTCTTTTCCAGTTTATCAATTTCTTCATATACTTCTTTTAGTTTCGAGTTGCTCGTAGCCCGGAAATAGTTACCATCCGTTGTTCCGGCAATCTCTGTCAATGTCTTTTCATCAATTTCCACCGGCATACTTACATATTGTACAGTATTCCCCACCGGATAAGGATAAGGGGCCATTCCATTAGTACCTACCCCGATAGTATATACACGAATACCAAAACTTTTAGCTATTTCTGCTGCTGTCATTGGAGAAATATCTCCCTTATTATTAGTACCATCCGTCAATAAGATAATAACTTTAGATTTCGCTTTGCTATCTTTTAAGCGAGTCACAGCATTAGCAATACCCATACCAACCGCAGTACCGTCAGTGATAAGGCCGCATTTAATATTATGTATCATATCCAACAATACGGCATGATCTACAGTCAACGGACATTGAGTGAAAGTTTCTCCTGCAAATAATGTAATACCGATATTATCATTGGGGCGTCCGTTGATAAATTCAGCAGCTACATCTTTGGCAGCTTCAAGTCTGTTTGGCTTTAAGTCTTCAGCCAGCATACTGGTAGAAACGTCAATAGCCAGCATAATATCAATTCCTTCTATTTCACTGTTCTGCCACTTGTTAGTAGTTTGCGGGCGTGCAAGAACCAAGATAACTAACACCAAAGCAATGCAGCGCAGTAGAAATGGAACATGCAACAAATAGTTCTTATAACTTTTAGGTGTATGTGCATATACCCGAGCATCTGAAATTTGAAGGGTTGCTTCACTTTTCTTTTGTTTCAGGATATACCATACAATATATGGTATAAGCAATAATAGCAAAAACAGATATTCAATATTGGCAAAAACCATTTTATTTATGATTTAACAGTTTACTATTTAGTATTAAGTTATACACTCTTTATACAAAAAGATTGTATAACTGCAGACCTATATATATAAAGGTACCAATCAGTGCTGCTGATAACAGTGCAATTCCGCAAATCAGCATAGCTTTAACACGTAAAGAACGTTTCTCAATGATAGTGATTTCCGTTGGTTGCGGTTTCTGGTTTTCCTCTTCCGGTTGTTTTGTCTCATTGATAAAATCGATGGCATTAATTAAATTAGCATCGTTTTCATTCATCTGAGGATCATGTTTGGCAAACTTAACTAAATCAGCGGTCTGGAACAAAAGCTTCAAGTCTGATATAGCCTCTTTATCATTCAACTCCAATAGCTGGTCAATTATTTCAGAAGAAGTCATTTCTAATGCGTTAAATCCGAAACGGTTCTTAATATAGGTGCGAAGTGTATCCGTTAGTTCGGTATAATACTCCTTCGATTGTCCTTTTTGCCATATCTTCTCTGTTTTGATACGTTCTATCTCTTTCATTGCAGCCTGATGTGGCGGCAATTTAGGTTCAACTTTTATTTTACGGATAATAGGTTTATTATCACGTATACGAATAATGAGATAGATCAGTAAACCAAGCAAAGGTAAAGCCAGGAATGAACAAGCAATCAATCCATACCAGTCTTCCCACGCAAAAGGAGCTTTCATCACAGGTTTCTGTCCAAAGAACTGGTCCGGATGTAATGTATCAACCGGCATCGAATATACTTTCAATGCCAGAGCTTTGGATTTATATACTTTATCATCTACGGTAACCGGCATTGGTGGTAGATAATATAGAGCAGAGTCAAAAGAAGTGATAATGTATTCTTGAGTAATCAACATTCGTTGGCGATCATTCAGGAATTGAGTATCCGGTTTGACAGTTTCTATAATTTCCACACCTCTTACCAATGTATCGGTGTAAGCAGGAAAAATAGCACGCTGTTTAGCATCCATGGCTACTTGCAATTGCACTTTCGCCTGTTCGCCAATCAGTATCTGCAATGAATCAATTTTTGCTTCTACCGTGACAGACTGTGCTGCTGCTTTGCCTACAGACAATAGAGCTAATAATGCTATCAGAATAATATTTCTATTCATCTTTGATTCCATTAATTTCGTTTGGCAAATAAATTCAACAATGCCTTTACGTAATCCTGGTCGGTTCTGACAGATACAGCATCCACGTTACTTTTAGTGAAAGTATCGTTAAGTTCAGTCTGCTTTTGTATCCACCAGTCACGATGTGCCCGGCGTACAGCTTTGGAAGAGGTGTCGATCCATTGTTCATGTCCAGTTTCCGCATCTTTGATTCGCATCAGTCCTACTGGGGGAAGATCACTAACCCTCCTGTCGTACACTTGTAATGCTACTACATCATGTTTTCTGTTAGCAATGGTCAGTGCATTCTTAAAGCTGTCCTGATCAATAAAGTCTGATAAGATAAATGCGGTGCAACGTCTTTTCATCACGTTTGTCAAATATTCTAAGGCAAGACGAATATTTGTACGACGGCTTTCCGGCTGAAAATCAATCAATTCGCGGATAATATATAAGATATGTTTACGTCCTTTCTTGGGAGGAATAAACTTTTCTATCCGGTCTGAAAAGAAAATCACACCAATTTTATCATTGTTCTGAATAGCAGAGAAAGCAAGCGTGGCAGCGATTTCCGTCACCATATCTTTCTTCAACTGCTTGATCGTACCAAATTCCAAACTTCCGGAAACATCGACCATTAACATAACTGTCAGTTCACGTTCTTCTTCAAACACTTTCACATAAGGTTTATTGAAGCGCGCAGTCACATTCCAGTCTATGTCACGTATATCATCGCCGAACTGATACTCACGGACTTCCGAAAATAACATACCCCTACCTTTGAAAGCCGAATGATATTGGCCTGCAAAGATATTGTTAGACAATCCTCGTGTCTTTATTTCAATTTGGCGAACTTTTTTTAGTATTTCACTTGTTTCCATTTATACAGTAGTTAAGTAGTAAGTAGTTAAGTAGTCATGTATAGATATTAATGACTACTTATTGACTGTATTATAACTACAAATTAGGGCACTTCAACCTTATTCAGAATCTTACTGATGATTTCGTCCGAAGTCATATTATTAGCTTCAGCTTCGTATGTCAATCCAATACGATGACGGAGAACATCATGTGCTACAGCACGTACATCTTCCGGAATTACGTAACCGCGACGTTTGATAAATGCATACGTACGAGCAGCCAAAGCCAGATTGATAGATGCACGAGGTGAACCTCCGAATCCGATCATATCTTTCAGTTCCTTGAGATCATACTTTTCAGGGAAACGGGTTGCAAATACAATATCTACAATATAACGTTCAATCTTCTCATCCAGATACACTTGACGAACAACTTTACGTGCTTCAATAATTTCATCCGCTTTGAGAATAGGCTTCACATTGAACTTCTCACCATTGATATTTTGGCGAATAATCAGTTTTTCTTCTTCCAGCTTCGGATAATCAATGACAACTTTCAGCATAAAACGGTCAACTTGTGCTTCAGGAAGCGGGTAAGTACCTTCTTGTTCGATAGGGTTCTGAGTAGCCAGTACAAGGAAAGGTTCCGGTAATATGAATGTTTCTTTACCAATAGTAACCTGACGTTCCTGCATTGCTTCCAGCAAAGCACTCTGTACTTTAGCAGGAGCACGGTTGATTTCATCAGCTAATACAAAGTTTGCGAAAATTGGTCCTCGCTGCACTTTAAAAGATTCATCTTTCTGACTGTAAACCATTGTACCAATAACGTCGGCAGGCAATAAGTCCGGCGTAAACTGGATACGGCTATACTTCGCATCAATCAGAGAAGCGAGTGTTTTAATAGCCAAAGTTTTCGCCAAACCAGGCACACCTTCCAAAAGAACGTGACCATCGGAAAGTAATCCGATAAGCAGTGATTCAACCAAATGTTTCTGACCAACAATGATTTGGTCCATCCCTGTCGTAAGATTGGTAACGAAAGCACTTTGTCTTTCAATCCGCTCATTTAGCTCGCGGATATCAATTGATTCAGCCATAAATACTTAATATTTTATTATTTAAATCCCTTTTATTTTATGTAAGCCTTTCCTGTGTGTTGTAAGGCTTCTTATTTTGCCTCCAAAAGTACGCCATATAATTAACGATTGCAACTAATTTTTATTAAAAAACAATGCGAAATCTTTAGATTAAGGTACTTTCATACGCTTTTGTACATCCATAACATTTCACCCGATCAATACAGGATTTGTATGATCGGGTGAATGGATTATTGCTATTTATTCTTTTGTAAGTTCCGGTATTTCAATTGTTGTGCCATATGGTACGTTATTGGGGTTCTTAATAACCTTCGGATTGTGCTTCACAATGTATGGCCACATTGCTTTTGTACCATAAAAACGCAAGGAAACCCTAGTTAAAGTTTCTCCTTCTTTGATTGTATATTTTGTTTTGGTTCCTGTAATTTTATAAGATGCTGAATCCAAATAAGCAGATGTAGCGGGTTGCTGTGGAGCTGTCTGGGGTTCTGCTTTGGCAGGAACAGTTTCTTCTTTTTGAGCAACAGGTGGTGTGGGCGTAACAACTTTAGGTACATCAGGAGTTATTTCCTTTATGGTATCCTTCTGTTCAATTGTATCGGAAAGTTGTGTTTCCGGTTGAACGGGTTGAGTTGTCACAGGTGGCATATCCAGCGCATTCTTGTCAGATGAAGAAGAAAATAAATCCGGGTAATAAATAAACAGGATAACCCCTCCACATAATAACAAAACGATTACAATAACAGCTATTAAATAAGGTACAGGAGATTTTTCCTTCACTGGAGCTGTTTTTTTAGAAGCCGGTTGGGATACATGTTCTGATTTGACCGGTTTTATCGTTTCTTTTTTAGCAGGAGGTATTATAGGAGCCACAGGTTGCAGATTTGCTTTCATAAGCTCTTGTTCTATAATTTTCTCGGCAGTGATCTCCTCTTTTTCTTCTATTATAGGTGCTGCTGGTTGTTGTTCTACCATTGCGACTTCCTCTTCCGGGACTTCTTCATCTTCCAGCTGTTCGACTTTCTCTTCAATATTAGTTTCTGTGCTGGTCCTTTTAGGTTCTACATGAGAGGATGGCTCAATAGATTCTTCTACTGTAGATACATTTTCAACGATAACAGGTTCTTCAATGGAGTCTTCCACAGATGGTTGAGCAGTTATTTGCTCTTCCTGAATCAACTTTTTTTCTGAAAGCTCATCATCAGTGCTTTCATATTCCTCTGTTACAAGGGGGGGCGTATTCTCACCAATCTCATTCAATACAGTTTGTGCTGATGCTTCCTCACCTGCTTCTTCTTCCTCTGTATCTTCTATCGGAGTATCTCCCAAAATTGTATTTTCATTCAATACAACAGTCTCAAAGTGCGCGAAAGGCTTATTTATTGTATCTCTTAGATTGGCATCCGGAGAAAATGAGACTTTTGTATGTCCCTTTATCTGGAAACGTTCTCCTGTGTTGACATTGACACTTTCCCGGCTATCTACATCAATAAGTTTGAAAGTTCCCAATCCTTTGATTTTTACAGTCTTTTCGTTCTCCAAAGCTTGTTCTATCAAGAGAAAAAACTCTTTAACAAACGCTTCGGCGTCTTTCTTGGTCATGCTATGTTTGGCTGCCAATAAGTCAGTAAGGTCTTGAATTGTTAGTCTTTCATTCATAACGGGAAATTATTTATTTAAACTTATCTTTCAATGTATTGCTAGGTCTATAAGATAGCACTAATTTGGGTGGAACCAACATGCGTTGTTTACTTGCCGGGTTGATTGAAATTCGTTCCGCTTTCTTTTTAACTTCAAAAGAGCCGAATCCTTGAACTGCAATCACATTACCTTCTTCCAATTCTTGTGTCATGCTGGACAACAAAGAACCTATCAATTCGGAAGTATCCTTGATTGTGTATCCCAATCTTTCCGCTAGTTCGGATGTAAATTCCTTATTATTCATAGTCATTTATAATCTTTGCATATAAATCAAAATCGTCTGCATTCGTCACTTCCACCTGATAAAACTGTCCGATCTTAAGTTCTCTCTCTGAACGCTTAACCAGCATTTCCGGATCTACTTCCGGTGAATCAAATTCTGTTCGTCCAATATAATAATCTCCTTCCAAACGGTCGATGATAATTTTCATCTGTTTACCGATTTTTTCCGCACTTAATTCTGCCGAGATACCTTGCTGGATGTCCATCAATTCATCAAGTCTGGCTTGTTTAACCTCTTGTGGAATAGAATCTTTGTATGTTTCTGCAGCATAAGTTCCCTCTTCTTCGGAATATGCGAAAGCTCCCATCCGATCGAAACGTACTTTGCGCACAAACTCTTTAAGCTCTTCGAAGTCTTCCTCGGTTTCTCCGGGATGCCCTACCATTAAAGTTGTTCGCAGGTGAATGCCTGGCACTTCTTTACGAAATTGTTCAATCAGTCGGTAAGTATCCTCTTTGCTCACTTGCCGACGCATTAATTGCAACATATTGTCACTGATATGCTGAAGAGCAATATCCATATATTTACATACATTATCGCGTTCACGCATAACCCGGAATAAATCCGTTGGGAAATGTGCCGGATAGGCATAATGCAACCGAATCCATTCCACGCCAGGGATATCGGAAATACGTTCAATCAGTTCCGGAAGCATTTGCTTCTTATACCGATCGATCCCATAATAAGTCAATTCCTGTGCGATCACCTGAAACTCTTTCACGCCTTGCGATACCAGGTATCGTACTTCGTCCAAAATTTCCTCCATCGGTTTGGAGATATGGCGTCCTGTAATAATGGGAATGGCACAATAAGAACATTTGCGGTCACACCCTTCTGAAATTTTCAGGTAAGCATAGTGTTGGGGAGTTGTCAATGTCCGTTCGATATATAACTCATCATGATAGCCCTTTCCTAAATCTTGTAAAAGCTCCTTCCAATTGAATTTGCCATAAAATTTATCTACTTGCGGTATCTCAACAGCCAATTCCTTCAGATAACGTTCGGAAAGACAACCCATCACGAAAAGTTTCTTTAAATCCCCTTCTTCCTTTCTTTCAGCAAACTCCAGAATCATATTTATGGACTCCTCTTTGGCATCACCAATAAAGCCACACGTATTGATTACTGCAATTTCTCCTTGTGGATTTTCAGTATCATGGGTTACGCTATATCCGACTTCTTCCAGTTGGCGCATTAACTGTTCGGAGTCAACCAAGTTTTTAGAGCATCCTAAAGTGATAATATCTATTCTCTTTCTTTTCATGCGTTCTCTCCAAACAAGGAATCAACGAATTCATTTTTACGGAATACTTGCAGGTCTTCCATACCTTCACCTAACCCGATATATTTAACAGGAATCTTGAATTGATCGGAAATACCAATCACGACACCACCTTTAGCGGTTCCGTCAAGTTTAGTGATAGCCATGGCAGTTACTTCGGTTGCCAGAGTGAATTGTTTGGCTTGTTCGAATGCATTTTGTCCGGTGGAACCGTCCAATACCAATAAAACTTCATCCGGTGCATCGGGCACGACCTTCTTCATCACATTCTTGATTTTGGTTAACTCGTTCATCAAGCCCACCTTATTATGCAGGCGACCGGCTGTATCAATTATAACCACATCTGCGTTGTTGGCAACGGCAGAACTAAGAGTGTCATAAGCCACAGATGCAGGATCCGCTCCCATTTTCTGTTTAACAACAGGAACCCCTACCCGTTCTCCCCAAATCATTAACTGTTCTACGGCTGCAGCGCGGAAAGTATCGGCTGCTCCCAAATAAACCGATTTGCCTGCTTTTTTGAATTGATAAGCCAGCTTGCCGATAGTTGTAGTCTTCCCTACTCCATTCACTCCCACAACCATAATTACATAAGGTTTCCTTGTGATGGGTACGTCAAAATCAGCTACATCATCCGAGTTGTTTTCGGTAAGCAAAGCTGCTATTTCGTCACGTAATATAAGATTCAGTTCTTGAGTATTCACATACTTATCAGCCGCAGCGCGTTTCTCGATGCGTTTGATAATATTTAAAGTTGTTTCTACACCTACGTCAGATGTGATCAGTACTTCTTCCAGATTATCTAATACTTCATCGTCTACTTTTGACTTACCAGCCACAGCACGAGCAATCTTACTGAATACGCTCTCTTTGGTTTTAGATAATCCTTTATCTAAAGTTTCCTTCTTCTCCTTTGAAAAAAAACTAAAAAATCCCATATTGACACTTGTTTGTATAATACATTTGCTACAAAGATATAACAAAGGATTGGAAAAGTAAAAAAAGAAGCAATAAAAAATCCCCTCATTGTTCACCAATGAGAGGATTTTGCAGTTATAGCGTATATGCTATTTCGATTATTTTTTGAAAAAGTCTTGTACTTTTTCGTTCGGAACCATTTGTTCATCAAAAACGTATGCTCCAGTTTTCGGAGATTTTACCATTTTGATAACCTTGGTATAAGCACGACCTTCTTTTGAACCTTCGTGCAAACTTGCTACTGTTTTCTTTGCCATGGGTTATACTACTTTTATTATTTAATTTCCTTGTGTACTGTTACTCTCTTCAGAATTGGGTTGTATTTTTTCAACTCAAGTCTTTCTGTAGTATTCTTTCTGTTCTTAGTTGTGATATAACGAGATGTTCCCGGCATTCCACTGTCTTTGTGTTCTGTACATTCCAGAATCACTTGTACTCTGTTACCTTTTGCTTTCTTTGCCATTGTAAGTTTTCTCCTCTACGTTTAGCCGATTACTTTAATGCTTTTCCAATCACAATAACCTTTAGCCACTGCTTCAGTCAGCGCAGCATCCAGTCCTTTTTTGTTGATAATACGCAACCCGTTAGCGCAAAGGCTAAGGCTGATCCAACAATCCTGTTCTACATAATAGAACTTTTTGTTAAACAAGTTCAAATCAAAGGTTCTTTTAGTTCTTCTCTTTGAGTGTGAAACATTGTTGCCAATCATGGCTTTCTTTCCGGTAATTTGACAAATCTTCGACATTTCTATCTTATTTTTATAGTTTTATATCTATACTTATTTCAAACAGGACGCAAAGTAAGCACTTTTATCCGTATAAAACAAGAATTTCTTAAAATAATTCACTTTCAGGCACCTATTTTTCTTTATTTGAGTAAATCACGGAGCATTAATAGGGCATTATTGCCAGCTCTTTCAATGTTCATGCCTCTTCCGCGGTTTGTTTCTTGCTTGTAAGTATGAATTTCGTTTTTATAACCAGCAGCTATCCATACAGTTCCCACCGGCTTTTCCGGAGTACCACCTCCAGGGCCTGCTATCCCTGAAGTAGCAACAGCGCAATCTGTTTTTAATGTTTTCATCGCACCTTTTACCATTTCAATCACAGTTTCCTCACTGACAGCTCCATATCGTTCCAAAGTTTCGGAGGAAACGTGCAAAAGCCCCATTTTTACTTCATTAGAGTAGGCCACTACACTTCCATTAAAATATTCAGAACTGCCGGCGATGGAAGTCAACCGTGCGGCAATACTGCCCCCAGTACAACTTTCTGCGGTGGAAACGGTCAATTTCTTCTTTTTTAAAAGCTCACCGACTATAACCTCCAATGGTGTATCTTCTTCACTGAAAATATCTTCACCAAGTATTTCCTCTAATTTTAACTTTTCACGTTCAAGAAGTACTTTTACTTCTTCTCTGTTTTGTCCTCGTCCTGTCAGTCTAAGACGAATAATGCCAAGTTTGGGTAGATATGCCAATTTAATGCATTCCGGTAAAGCATTCTCCCACGATTCTAACTTTTCGGCTAATACAGATTCCGGATAGTGCTGTACGAGAAATGTTTGATGCATAATAACATCCGTTTGAAACCTATCGTGCAGCTTAGGTAACACGCTTTCTGTCATCACAGCAATCATCTCTTGTGGAACGCCCGGCATGGAAACAAGTACCTTGCTATCCCTCTCGAACCAACTGACAGAAGCACTTCCCACAGGGTTATTTATTACCATACAATCTTTCGGGACCATTGCCTGGCTTTTATTGAGTGCATTCATTGGTATTTTTCCTGCCAGTACCCGCTTTACGTTTTTGAATACTTCTTCGTTGAAAACCAGTTCCGTATGGAAGTATTTACATAAAGTCTGTTTGGTAATATCGTCTTTGGTAGGTCCGAGGCCTCCGGTTACTAAAACAATATTCACCCTTTCCATCGCATTATCAATCGCTTCCATGATTTCTTCTTCCCGGTCACGGATTGAAACAATACGAAGAACCTCAATACCTATTTTATTTAATTCCTGCCCCATCCAGGCAGAATTAGTATCGACAACCTGTCCTATCAGCAGTTCATCGCCAATGGTTATTATTTCGGCAAACATACTTCTTAGTTTTATCCTATTATATATAAGGTATACTTATTATAATGTCACACGGGAATAAGCCGGAAGATCAATAGAACAAAAATCCTTATCCAGATATTTGAAATATCCGGTAATGGCAATCATGGCTGCATTATCGGTAGTATAACTGAATTTAGGGATGAAAATATTCCAACCATATTTCTCGGCGTGTTCTCGGAAAGCATTGCGTAATCCGTTATTTGCAGAAACTCCTCCGGCTACTGCTATTTCATTAATTTTATATTCTTTGGCAGCTTTCCGTAATTTATCCATCAGAATGTCCACTACAGTAGCTTCCAATGATGCTGCAAGGTCCACTTTATGATGCTCTATAAAATCTGGATCATCTTTTAGCCAGTCGCGTAATGAATATAAAAAGGAAGTTTTCAATCCGCTGAAACTGTAATCTAAACCGGGAATATGCGGTTTGCTAAATGTAAAAGCTTTCGGATTTCCCTGGCGTGCTAATTTGTCAATGATTGGTCCACCCGGATAGCCAAGTCCCATCACTTTAGAACATTTATCAATTGCTTCACCTGCCGCATCGTCAATAGTCTGTCCGAGGATCTCCATATCATTATAGGCTTTTACCAGTATGATTTGTGAATTTCCTCCGGATACCAGCAAGCAAAGAAATGGGAAAGCGGGCTGCCTTTCTTCCTCTCCTTCTGCTTTAATAAAATGTGCTAAAACATGTCCGGTCAAGTGATTAACGTCAATCATTGGAATGTTTAAGGAACGAGCAAATCCTTTTGCAAAGGAGACTCCGACAAGCAAAGACCCCATCAATCCTGGACCACGAGTGAAAGCTACTGCGCTCAACTCTTCTTTGGTGACACCGGCACGTTTTAATGCTTCATGTACTACCGGTACGATGTTTTGTTGGTGTGCCCGTGAAGCCAACTCGGGTACTACTCCACCGTATGCTTCATGTACGGCTTGACTTGATACCACATTTGACAGCAAATAACCATCCTTGATTACGGCTGCCGACGTATCGTCACAGGAGGATTCAATTCCTAAAATTATTGCACTCATAAGTATTTAAACTATTAAACGGTGCAAAAGTAATCATAAAACTACGATTCGTAACGAACTATTTTATATTTTTGTTCGCAAAATAAAAGTTATCGCATATCAGAACGCTGAAAAAGACTGTACGCTGGGTAGTTGGTATTGTACTGGGAGTATATATCGGGACTATTGTTTTGCTGAATATACCAAGCATTCAGCAAACAATGAGTGTATTTGTGGCTAAAGAACTTTCCGAAGTTTTAAACACAAAGGTAGTGATTGGTAGAATTAATATCGGTCTATTGAACCGTATTATTATTGATGATGTATTGCTTGACGATCAAAGTGGTCAGGAAATGCTTAAAGTCACTCGTTTATCCGCCAAGTTTGATATTATGCCTTTCTTTAAAGGAAAGATATCCATTAGCAGTGTTCAGCTCTTCGGATTTAATATCGATCTCCGGAAAGAGACTCCGGAGTCTCCTCCTAATTTTAAATTTGTTTTGGATGCTTTTGCTTCCAAAGATACAGTAAAGAGAGAAAGTTCACTTGATTTACGAATTAACTCCATCCTGATTCGTCGTGGAAGGATGTCCTATCATGTGTTATCGGAACAGGAAACACCGGGAAAATTTAACGCCAAGCATATTCAGCTTCAAAATATCATAGCCAATATATCGCTGAAAGCCTTAAGTAAGGACTCTTTGAATTTAGGAATCAAGCGATTGAGCCTTGATGAAAAGGCATCCGGCTTTTCTTTGAAAAAAATGAGTTTGAAACTGGTTGCCAATGACAAGCAGACAAACATTGATAATTTTACTATAGAGTTGCCCGAAACATCTCTCAAGCTGGATACCATTCATTTAGAGTATGATAGTTTGAAAGCTTTTGACCGTTTTACAGAACAAGTGCATTTCTCTTTCCGTACTTTGCCGTCGCAAGTTACTCTAAAAGATATTTCTCCTTTTGTTCCTATCCTATCGCATTTCAAGGAACCGGTGACATTGGATATGGAGGTGAAGGGAACTGTGGACCAGTTGACTTGTTCGCATTTGGAAATTACGGCCGACGACCGCCAGTTTCGTCTGCGAGGGGATGTGTCGCTTCAGGACTTGTCGCGTCCACAAGATGCGTATGTATATGGAACACTTTCCGAGCTTTCAGCCAATACTCGTGGAGTCGGCTTCTTAGTGCGTAATTTGAGTCACAATTATAATGGAGTTCCTCCACTTCTCGAACGTTTGGGAAATGTAAGTTTTCAGGGAGAGATTTCAGGATACTTTACGGACCTAGTTACTTACGGGCAATTACAAACGAGTCTTGGAAATGTAAAAACCGACTTAAAATTGAGTTCTGACAAGGCTAAAGGACTGTTTGCATATTCCGGTGCTGTCAAAACTGAAGATTTCCAGCTAGGTAAATTATTGGATAATGAGAAGTTGGAAGAAATCACTTTCAATCTGGATGTACATGGGCGGCACATTACCGGGCAATTGCCAGCTGTGGAATTGAAAGGATTGATCGCTTCGGTAGATTATAGCAGATATAGATATGAAAATATCACATTGGATGGAGAATACAAACAAGGTGGATTTAATGGTAAAGTGGCGTTGGATGACCCTAATGGATCGATTTATCTGAATGGAGATGTAAATGTTACGTCTAAAGTGCCTACTTTTAATTTTCTTGCAGTAGTCAACAAAGTACGTCCACATGATTTGAATCTTACGACTAAATACCCAGATGCGGAGTTCTCTTTAAAACTGAAAGCTAATTTCACGGGTGGATCAGTGGATGAGATGATTGGAGAAATCAATGTGGATAGTTTGGAATTTACAGCTCCGGATAAAGCATATTTTATGCAGAATATGAATATCCGGGCTACCAAACAGAACGGCGAGAACCAACTAAGATTGACTTCAGAATTCCTGAAAGCAAGTATAGAAGGTAAATTCCAGTACCACACATTACCTGCCAGTATTCTGAATATTATGCGGAAGTATGTGCCGTCTTTGATATTACCTCCCAAGAAGCCGATTGAAACACATAACAATTTTCTGTTTGACGTACATATATATAATACGGACATTTTATCTACAATCTTTGATATACCGTTGACAGTGTACACTCATTCCACATTGAAGGGATATTTCAATGATGCCTTACAACGCTTGCGTGTAGAAGGATATTTTCCCCGTCTGCAATATAAAAATAACTTTATTGAGTCGGGCATGATTCTGTGCGAGAATCCTGCAGATCATATTCGTGCACAGGTTCGTTTGACTTCTTTGAAAAAGAAAGGGGCAGTCAATCTATCCTTGGATGCACAAGCTAAAGATGATAATGTCAGTACGACATTGAATTGGGGGAATAATGCTGCAGTGACATATAGCGGGCAATTGGCTGCCGTTGCCAAATTTCTACGTACAAGCGGAGAAAAACCATTGTTGAAAGCGATGGTAGATGTAAAACCTACTGATGTTATTTTAAACGATACTCTTTGGAAGATACATGCTTCACAAGTGGCGGTCGATTCAGGCAGGGTGGATGTGAATAACTTCTACTTTAGCCATCAGGATAGATATGTACGTATTAACGGCCGGCTCTCCGAGAATCCTAAAGATACTGTAAAGGTTGATTTAAAAGATATAAATATGGGATATGTATTTGATATTGCAAGCATATCCGACGATGTGAATTTTGAAGGTGATGCAACGGGAACAGCTTATGCAAGCGGAGTGCTAAAGAAACCTATTATGAATACCCGTTTATATATAAAGAACTTTTCACTTAATCAGGGTCGCTTGGGTGATTTGGATATTTATGGTGAGTGGGATAACGAAAATAGAGGTATCCGGTTGGATGCATCCATTCAGGACATATCCCCTTCTCCGTCACGTGTCACAGGTATTATTTATCCATTGAAACCCGAGAGCGGACTTGATTTAAATATTGAAGCAAATGAATTGAACTTAAAATTCCTCGAACATTATATGAAGTCTATTGCCAATGATATTAAAGGACGTGGGACGGGAAAAGTACATTTCTATGGAAAATTCAAAGGATTGAATTTGGATGGTGCGGTTATGACAGACGCTTCCATGAAGTTTGATATTCTGAACACACATTTTGCTGTAAAAGACACGATTCATCTGGCTCCTACCGGATTGACATTTAATAATATACATATATCCGACATGGAAGGACATTCGGGAAGAATGGACGGATATTTGCATTTCCAGCATTTTAAGAACTTAAACTATCGTTTTGAGATACAGGCAAATAATATGCTTGTGATGAATACGAAGGAATCGGCAGATATGCCTTTCTATGGTACGGTATACGGTACCGGAAATGTATTACTTGCCGGAAATGCCACACAAGGGTTGGACGTAAACGTGGCTATGACAACCAACCGAAATACTACCTTTACTTATATTAATGGCAGTGTAGCATCGGCTACCAGTAATCAGTTTATTAAGTTTGTAGATAAAACACCCCGTCGTACTATTCAGGATTCTATTCAGGTAATCTCATATTATGAACAAATACAGCAAAAACGTCAGGCAGAAGAAGAGCAGAAAACGGATATCCGTTTGAATATTCTGGTGGATGCAACTCCCGATGCCACCATGCGAATTATCATGGATCCTATTGCCGGAGACTATATCAGCGGAAAAGGTACGGGAAATATTCGAACGGAATTTTATAATAAGGGTGATGTGAAGATGTTTGGTAATTATCGAATTAATCAGGGAGTATATAAATTCAGCTTGCAGGAAGTAATCCGTAAGGACTTTATAATCAAGGATGGAAGCACAATAACGTTCAATGGAGCACCTCTGGATGCTAACATGGATATACAAGCTTCATATACAGTGAATTCTGCTTCCTTGAATGACTTGATACCGGATGCTTCGGCTATTATCCAACAACCCAATGTACGTGTAAATTGTATCATGAATTTAAGTGGTATGCTGGTACGTCCGACTATCAAGCTGGGCATAGAGCTTCCAAATGAAAGGGATGAAATACAAACATTGGTGCGTAACTATATCAGTACGGAAGAACAGATGAATATGCAGATCCTTTACCTGCTGGGTATTGGTAAGTTTTATACGGAAGATGCACGGAATAATAATCAAAATTCGAATGTGATGTCTTCGGTGCTCTCATCTACCCTCTCCGGCCAGTTGAACAATGCACTTTCACAAGTCTTTGAAACAAATAACTGGAATATAGGTACGAATTTGAGTACGGGTGATAAAGGTTGGACGGATATGGAAGTAGAAGGTATTCTATCGGGACAATTATTGAATAATCGTTTATTGATAAACGGAAACTTCGGTTATCGGGATAATCCGATGGCTAATACTAACTTTGTAGGAGACTTTGAAGCAGAATGGTTGATTACCCGTTCGGGAGATATACGCTTAAAGGCTTATAATGAGACGAATGACCGCTATTATACAAAAACAAATCTGACTACACAGGGAGTAGGTATCATGTACAAGAAGGACTTCAATAAATGGAGTGATCTCTATTTTTGGAATAAATGGCGGTTGCGTAATAAGCGCAAACGGGAAGAAGCAGAAAAGGTGAAAACGCAACAAACGGACAGTATCACTGATAAAACAGCTAAATCGGCAGTAAAGAGAAATCATTCGCAACAACAATAAACATAATATAAACGATGACATATCCGCTTGGAATCATGTCATCGTTTATATTATGTGATCAGGATTTATTATGAGATGACAATGCCATCTTCATTAATGCAACTTCTCGTCACTTCAGTCAATTAAACAGAGAAAGGTTTAGAAGTCAATATCAATCAAATTAAATTTCAAGTCGAATTTCAATTCCGTACGGTTGGACAGTTTTACTTCATAATCTTTTTTATCCCTCTCTATTTTCAGGATTTTAGCATCGGGATAATTGGTCGTTACATATTTTTGAATTGTTGCAGGGATAATAGCTGTAGGTACCGCGCTATATTTGCAATTCACTTCTTCCCAGTTTCCTTTGTTATCAAATTCTACTTTATCGCCATTAGTGAAAATCACTTCATAACTTTTATAGAAGAAATCACTTTCCATTTTGGCTAATGCTACTTTGCTGTCGGCAAAATGCTGTTTGATAAACTGCTGGGCCTGTTGTGGCATTTGAGTTACCTGAATAGGTTTGTCGTCATCTGCACGAGCTACTGTTTGCAATGTAAAAAGACATACTAATAAGAATACTAACTTTTTCATAATCGTTGTTTTTTAAATATTGGTTTTTACTACTATTATTAATTTCACATTGCAAAGATGAAAGGAGAATCTGAAAAGATTTGGGAATTTTGAGAATTATCAAGAAAAAAATCTCATAAAAATATAGTGACGCTATCCTGTTAACATAGCGTCACTATCTATAAAGGATACCGTCACCATCCCATAAGGATAGCGTCACTATAATCTCTTCCTGAAATTAGATTCTTTAGGATTCTTTTAAAACTACTAATATACACATCGTTTATTTTTGCACACACGAATTTGACGATATTCATATTAAATAACCATAAGAACTTTTTTATGACTATGAGAACAAATTATTTTTTATTATTAGCTATTCTATTGGGGGTTATTCCCATGAGTTACACACACGCCAATGATTCAATACCGAAAAGCGTGATTCTGTACACACCTTACACAAAAATCTCCGTATCGCCCGGAGCGTCAATTGATTACAGTATTGATCTTATCAACAACACGGACCAATTGACGAATGCGAATCTTTCTGTCAGCGGATTATCCGCCAGTTGGAAACACGAAATGAAATCCGGTGGCTGGAGTCTTAGCCAGTTGTCGGTACTTCCCAAAGAGAAAAAGACTTTTAATTTAAAAGTCGAAGTTCCATTAAAAGTGAATAAAGGCAATTATCATTTTGTGGTATATGCCGGAAACGCTAAACTTCCCTTGAATGTGGTGGTTGCCCAAAAAGGAACGTACCAAACCGAATTTACTACTGACCAGCCCAACATGCAGGGAAATTCGAAGTCAACCTTCACTTTCAGTGCTACTTTAAAGAATCAGACCGCCGATCAGCAACTATATGCTTTGATGGCTAATGCCCCCAGAGGGTGGAATGTCGTTTTTAAACCGAACTACAAACAAGCCACTTCTGCACAAGTAGAGGCAAACAGTACACAAAATGTAAGTATAGATATTACCCCTCCTGCCAATGTAGAAGCCGGTAGCTATAAAATTCCGGTACGTGCTGCTACAGGTACAACTTCTGCCGAATTGGAACTGGAAGTAGTTGTCACCGGTTCTTATCAAATGGAACTGACTACTCCTCGCGGGTTATTGAGCACAGATGTCACAGCTGGTGATGTGAAGAAATTAGAGTTGGAAGTAAGAAACACTGGTTCTTCATTACTGAAAGACATTCAGTTGTCTGCCAATAAACCTGCAGACTGGGAAGTTACTTTTGAACCTTCAAAGGTTGACGCATTAAAAGCTGGAGAGACATCAACGGTAATGGCTACTTTGAAAGCTTCTAAAAAAGCGCTGCCCGGGGACTATGTGACTACTATCATGGCTAAAACTCCTGAAGTAAATGCCGATGCGCAGTTCAGAATTGCGGTAAAAACTCCGATGATATGGGGATGGGTAGGTGTGCTTATCATCATTGCTACTATCGGTGTGGTTTACTATCTGTTCCGTAAATATGGAAGGAGGTAAATGATGGGCGAACAAGTGATCGTACTTACCGATTTGACCAAACAATATGGTAATTTCACTGCTGTAGATCATATTCGCCTGAATATCCGGAAAGGGGAAATCTTCGGATTGCTGGGACCGAATGGTGCCGGAAAATCAACTACTATCTTAATGATGCTAGGGTTGACGGAGCCTACTTCGGGAACAGTTGAAATCTGTGGAATAAATTCTACCACTCATCCTATTGAAGTAAAAAGGAGGATAGGTTATTTGCCTGAAGATGTAGGATTTTATGATGATATGACAGGACCGGAGAACTTGATCTATACAGCGCGATTAAATGGTATTCCTGATAAGGAGGCGAAAACCAAAGCTATGGAACTGATGAAGCGGGTAGGCCTTGAAGAACAGTTAACCAAAAAGGCCGGAAAATATTCTCGTGGCATGAGACAGCGGTTGGGATTGGCTGATGTGCTTATTAAAAATCCGGAGATTATTATCCTCGATGAACCGACTTCAGGAATTGACCCGGCTGGTGTTCAGGAGTTTATCGAACTGATTCGCTGGTTGAGTAAGGAAGAGGGGTTGACTGTACTTTTCTCTTCCCATCACTTGGATCAGGTACAGAAAGTATGCGACCGGGTTGGTTTGTTTAGTAATGGCCAATTACTTGCGTTGATCGATATGGCAGAACTGAAAGACAAGAAACAGGAATTGTCTGATATTTATAACCATTATTTTGAGGAAGGAGGAGAAAGACATGAATAAAGTCAATCATCCTTTTTGGGTGATCGTCAACAAGGAAATTTCCGACCATGTCAAAAGTTGGCGGTTCATTATATTAATAGGTATTATAGCGCTTACCTGCATGGGATCGCTATATACAGCACTCACAAATATTGGTGAAGCTATCAAGCCTAATGATCCGGACGGCTCGTTTTTATTTCTGAAGTTGTTTACGGTTTCAGATGGGACTCTCCCCTCTTTTGTACTGTTTATTAACTTCTTAGGACCTTTATTAGGAATCGCCTTAGGATTTGACGCAGTCAATTCCGAACAAAATAAAGGAACATTGAGCCGTATGCTGTCCCAGCCTATTCATCGTGATTGCATTATCAACGCGAAGTTTGTGGCTGCTCTAATTGTAATAGGTATCATGCTGTTTGTATTGGGCTTTTTGGTAATGGGCTGTGGATTGATTGCCATTGGCATTCCTCCTACAGCAGAAGAGTTTTGGCGAATTGTTTTCTTCATCATTACCAGTATCTTTTATGTAGCATTTTGGCTGAATTTAGCTATTTTGTTTTCACTTCGTTTTCGTCAGGCAGCGACTTCTGCATTGGCATCGGTGGCTGTTTGGTTGTTCTTTAGCGTATTCTATACCATGATTGTTAATTTGGTGGCAAAAGGTTTGAGTCCGTCACAGATGGCGTCGCCTTATCAGATTATCAGTTATCAAAAGTTTATTTTGGGATTGATGCGTTTGGCACCGAGTGAATTGTTTAATGAAGCTACCACTACATTATTGATGCCTTCTGTTAGAAGTTTGGGACCATTGACTATGGAACAGGTTCAGGGAGCTATTCCCAGTCCGCTTCCGTTGGGACAAAGTCTTTTAGTCGTATGGCCGCAACTGACGGGACTGATTGCAGCAACAGTTATCTGTTTCGCTATCTCTTATATCATGTTTATGAGGAGAGAAGTACGATCCCGATAACTGACTCACCATAAAAGACGCAAAGGACACAGAGAAATAAGTTAAATGAATACAGCTGATAGATCAGATGATGATTACCGATCGGTTATTCACTTTTTACTCCGTGTCCTTTGTGTTTTCTGAATAAAAAATTATTGTCTGGAAATCTCGAAGCAGTGCTCTTTCTGTTCGAAGTAATATCTTATACTCAAGTGTTGCAAACGACAGATAGAATCGGCTATTGCTAGTCCCAGACCTGTAGATCCTTCCTTTTTAGTTCCTTGATAGAAACGTTCGAAGATATGTTCCTTATCCAACGGATTTTTTACTCCTGAATTTCGGAAAGTAATACTGTTTTTGGTGACAGTGATCCGGATATGTCCCCCGTCAATGTTATGTACAAATGCATTTTTTAGGAGATTCGTGAGTAAAGCAACAGCCAGAGATTCGTTTATTGTCACATTGAAAATGTCCTGTTCATCGATAGTTACTTCTATGTTACGATAGTCGTAAACTTCTTCGTAATCTTGCAGATATTGTTTGAGAAGTCCATTTAGTTCCAATTGCTTGGTATCCGTAAACTGGCCATTGTCAATTTTAGTAAGCAATAGTAGAGATTTGTTTAATTTAGTGATGTATTCTAAAGTCTGGTGGGTTTTCATCAGCTCTTCCAGTTGTTTTTCTGATAACGAATCATCTTCCATCAACATTTCCAATCGGTTACGACAGATAGCAAGTGGAGTTTGTATCTCATGTGAAGCATTTCCGATAAATTGTTTTTGTTGTTCGAACATCTGCTCCGTACGTTCTACATAACGAATAGCAGCCTCATTTAATTTTCGGAATTCCGTGATTTGGGTTTCGTTACTCAACGGCTTATTTTTTTTTCCTGTTTGATAACCGTCCAGCCAATGAAGAAGCACATAGAGCGGTCGCATATTCCGATAGAACACCCATACGGAAATGATAATAATGCAGAATAACAGAGCTACATACAAAAATATAATCCATACTTGGATGGCATCTCTCAAGTCATCTTTTTCAATGCTGGGAGTTGATACTGTCAGCTCGTGGTATCGTCCTTCATCGTCTTTAAAGATAGTAGTAAGAATACGTGCCGGTTCGGTTTCCTCTTTTTCTTCAATATATACCATAGAGTCTTTATATTGAATATCCTCCCGGCTTTCCGCATATTCTTTGCTTACTTCCATCATATAATATTGATTGTTGGAGCCGTTGGTTTTAGAAGGTAGCTCCTCTCCTGCCAATGCCCGGATAATGATGGTTTCCGAATAATCTTCCAGAGCGTCATCCACTTCATCGTTGACTTCATCAATCATCGTAACATAAAAAAAGATAGCCCAGACCGTCAGTATGAAGGTCAAAGCAAGCGTAATACGAAGAATGATGTAATATATTAATTTCATGGACAATATTCTCTTTCTTTTTTTATTCTACTACCATTTTATACCCAAACCCATAGACCGCTTTGATTTCAATGTTTGCACCCGAATCTTTGAGCTTTTTGCGAAGATTCTTAATCTGTGCATATATGAAGTCAAAATTATCAACCTGGTCAATATGATCTCCCCATACTGATTCGGCCAAAGTGTTTTTATTGATTAATCTTCCGGGACGATTGATAAAATATAACAGGATGTCATACTCTTTTCTATTTAGCTCCACTTCCTGATCGTTGACAAATACACGATATTTATCCGGTTCTATTCGTACATTACCTTGGCGGATATCAATTTCTCCGTCATGCTGATGACGGCGAATCACGCTTTTAATCCGTGCATTTAGTTCAACCAAATGAAATGGCTTCGGTAAATAATCATCCGCTCCCAGTTCCAGTCCCAAAACTTTGTCTTCCAAGGAGTCCTTTGCGGAAATAATAATTACGTTCTCTCGTTTATGGAGAGCTTTCAGCCGTTCAAGAAGATTAAGTCCGCTTCCGTCCGGTAGCATGATGTCCAATAAGATACAATCATAGTCGTAGTCTTCAACTTTGCGTAGAGCAGAATTAAAGTCACTGGCTGTTTCCACAACGTAACGTTCTTTTTCAAGTGAACATTGAATCAGTTCTCTTAAAGAGGGTTCGTCTTCTACAATCAATATCTTCATAACTTTGTCTCCTTTCTTTTTTACAGCTACAAAGAAAAGGGATATTTCTGAAATAAAACTGAAATGGATTGAAAAAAGAGTTTGAAATAACTATTGAATGTCCTATGAACTATTAGGACAGGTCACAAATAATATAATATGGAAGGAAAAAAGAAAAGGATGAAAGCGATTGAATCGTTTCCATCCTTTTTATAATTATGTGTGATTTCTATTTAATAAGAACGTGCAAATATCACGCGGCAAGCAGATGGTTTGCCTGTTACCATACATTTACCCGGTTCCTTGTCTCCCGGAACAAATGAATCGAACGGAATACAACGAATGGTTGCTTTGGTTTCTTCCTTAATCTTTTCTTCTGTTTCAGTGGTTCCGTCCCAATGAGCCAGAATAAATCCGCCTTCTTCGATTTTTTCTTTAAATTCGTCGTAAGTATCTACTGTTGTAATCTTGGAGTTACGGTAGTCCAATGCTTTCTTGTAGATATTAGCCTGCATTTCTTCAAGCAAGTTCTGAACATACGTTTCAATGCCTTCACAAGTAACTGTTTCTTTTTCCAGTGTATCACGGCGCATCACTTCCATGGTGTTGTTTTCAAGATCACGACCACCCATAACCAAACGAACAGGTACACCTTTCAATTCATAGTCGGCGAATTTAAAGCCCGGACGTTTGTTATCTGCATTGTCATATTTAACAGAGATACCTAATGCTTTCAGTTTCGCTACAATGCCTTCTACTTTTGCATCGATTTGTTTCAGTTGTTCGTCATTCTTATAGATAGGAACGATCACTACCTGAATCGGAGCCAAATGCGGAGGTAATACCAATCCGTTATCATCCGAGTGAGTCATAATCAATGCCCCCATCAAACGGGTAGAAACGCCCCATGAAGTAGCCCAAACATACTCCAACTTGTTTTCTTTATTAACAAATTGAACATCGAATGCTTTTGCAAAGTTTTGTCCCAGGAAGTGGGAGGTACCACTTTGCAACGCTTTTCCATCCTGCATCATGGCTTCAATTGTATATGTATCAAGTGCGCCGGCAAAACGTTCGTTGGCTGATTTTACTCCCTTTACGACAGGAACGGCCATATATTTTTCTGCAAATTCACCATATACATTCAGCATTCTGATTGCTTCTTCTTCTGCTTCCTCACGAGTAGCATGAGCAGTATGGCCTTCTTGCCACAGAAATTCAGCAGTACGCAGGAAAAGGCGTGTGCGCATTTCCCAACGGAAAACGTTAGCCCATTGGTTGCAGAGAATAGGCAGGTCACGATATGACTGAATCCAGTTCTTATAAGTATTCCAGATGATTGTTTCTGATGTCGGGCGGATAATTAATTCCTCTTCCAATTTAGCTGCAGGATCTACTACAACTCCTGAACCGTCTTCTGCATTCTTCAAGCGATAATGCGTTACAACGGCACACTCTTTAGCAAAACCTTCTACGTGTTCAGCTTCGCGGCTTAAGAATGATTTCGGGATTAATAACGGGAAGTATGCGTTTACATGTCCTGTTTCTTTGAACATATCATCCAATTGACGTTGCATTTTTTCCCAGATGGCGTATCCGTAAGGCTTAATCACCATACATCCGCGCACAGCAGACTGTTCTGCCAAGTCAGCTTTTACCACCAAATCGTTGTACCACTGTGAGTAGTTTTCACTGCGTTTGGTAAGGTCTTTCAGTTCTTTTGCCATTATATTTTTCTATTTAAAGTTTTCTTGAGTGTTAAAACAGGGTGCAAAAATACGAAAAATGCATGAACTGCCCTATTCTTCATGCATTAATTTTCTAAAGTCATGTTTTGTTTCTTTTCGGCTCGGTTGTAATTCTTGGGGGATTAAGTTTAGTCAATTCCCTTCATGCATATACCTTTG
>ERZ1036441.224-NODE-224-length-44686-cov-53.207345_pt1 | contig 44686 bp, 58 predicted proteins | sample MGYA00514225_ERZ1036441 | MGnify/ENA primary metagenome ERZ1036441 (study PRJEB33795, sample SAMN09464925) | human gut metagenome | host: Homo sapiens | place: USA: Stanford, California | collected 2016-08 | study: EMG produced TPA metagenomics assembly of the... | reverse complement strand
CTGTCCCGCTTCATTATGCTGGGTTCTGCTGCGCCATCTCATCAAGCGCGATTCGTTCCATTAGCTTGATATCTTTAAACGCGCGCCGCTCGTTTTCGATACCGTGCATCTTAAATAACCACTCCAGCACGCCGTAGTCGATGCCGTATGCGCCACCAAATCCGGTGCGCCATTGCGTGGAGCAATCTGTGAAGACTGCGACTATCTTCGCGTTGTCGGGCCATAGCGCAACAGGCGGACAAACATCTTCGGGGGACGCACCCCACAAACTTGCGGCTAAATCTTCAGAGGGTGGCGGCGGGCCATAAAAGCGTCGCGCCGCCTCAATTAGTTTTTTTCACGCAATCCCATCAGTTCGAGATAGTACGACGTGTGGAACACACCGAACGCGCGTGGATAGTTGACCACCAGGCGGCGGACGTTCTCCGCGTTAAATTCGTCCGGCAGATTCCAGCCTTCTGCGACGTGCATGATGGCCTCGACCATAACGTTAAAGCCGTCCGGATCATTGTCGTCATATTCCGACAGCTTGCGTTCGGTGTCCTGCATGGTCTGCGAAAATTCGTCGATCGGGCGGTGGCGTACGGTAAACGTCATCTTGCCTGGTTCGTTCTCTCCAGGGCGCGGGATCTCAATCGGCAGCTTAAAGGTTGGTTTAGGGTCAAGTGTGAAGAGTGGTGCTTTAGCCATTGTAGTATTCTCCAATAAAAAAGGGGCCGTGCTGGCCCCATATTAACACTCGCTATTTAAGCGACCAAATCAAGACAATGCCTCGACCAGATCCTTACGGTAGATAACCATATCAGACTGCATGGTCAGAGTAGACTGTACCGTTTCCACGTTGTTTACTTCAGCGGAAGGAATCTTCTGGAAAGATACCTTTGCCGGGTAGATACGGATCTCACCTTTGCCGCTTGCTGCCGCTGGGTTAGTGAACTTGATCACAGTGGTTTTCTGTGTGTCGTCCAGGTCTTCCAGGATTGGGCGGATCGGGTCTTCTTCGTCGTGGGTGAAGGTGTAAGTCTGGACCAGCGGGTTTTTCGTGGTGTTCAGGCTGATTGCTGTGTTCACCTGCAACGGCTGGAAGGTAGTCGTCTGCTGGTCGCCACCCGACACGGCAACGTTAGTGATAAACGGAAAGTCGATAAAGTTAGACACCTTCACCACTTCGCCCGGAGTGCCTACCCCAAACGCGCCGGTAGGATATTTGGTCACGTCCGAGGTGTCGAAGCGCGCCAGCGTCACGTCGTTGGTGTCCACTTTACCCACGATGAATGCGCGGTTAAGCGCTCGGACCCACGGGGTTTTAGTGAACATAACAACGTCGCCAACCACCAGACCATGCGAAGCCGCGCAGGTAATTACGCAACCTTGCGTAAGATCAGAGATAGATGCGGCGGCGTTGGTAGCTGCCGTAACAGCGATGCCGCTGCCCAGTACGGACCCAATCTGCACGCTGGACCCGTTAGGAAGTTGATAACCCATAATGACGCTCCTGTTTAGATATACGGTTTAATGATACAGCACGCGCAGAATTGCGCCAAATCAGGCGCAACAGGTGTAGGGGACTGTAACCACGATGCGAGCACGATCGACGTCCTCAATCACGGAACTGGTGTATGGCGCGTCCTGAAGCTGAAATGAAGCGCCGTAAATCTTCACCGCCTGCCACTTATCCGACGTCGCGATGGCGTCCGCCAGTTCGCTCGCGTACTGTGTGCCAGTGCCTGCGGGGAACACAACAGCGACCTGATACACGCCTGCATAGATCCGGCCTTTTTGCTGAAAGCCAACAAACTGGGTCGGTGCCGGAAGCAGATACGGTTCCAGGTAAACACCATTGCCGTTAGCGTGGTCGCCGCTCACGTTCTCCCAGTTAACCTGGATCGGACGCTGATTAGTGCTCAGGCTTACCGATAATTCTTCTACTACGCTGTTAAGCGCCTTGCGGATTAGAGTATTGCTCATTATTTCACCTTCGAATTAATTTCTGCCGCTACGACGCGAACAATCCCCGCAGGCGCTTGTTTACTCCAGCCATATTCCAGTCGCTGCGCATACGGCACATTGTTAGTAAACCAGATCGACCCGTATTCACCGGAATCGTAATGCGCCAGCACTTCACGCCCCGCGGCTAATGTTGCCGTTCCGGCCTTGTCCACGCGGTCAATAGCGCCGACAGCTGGGCGGTCGAACGTAACCTGCCAGTTTCCCCGGAAGCGTCCGCCGGTGTAATTCTTCGCGGCCCAGCCACGCTGGCGGAACGTGACGTTGCCGTTTTTAGTTTTGAATGAGATTAGCACACTGGCGTGCTTCTTCTGCCCGCGCTTCAGTTTGCCGCCATTCTTGCGGCGCTGTGCGGCGTTCACCTTGTTCGCGTGCTGGCGTGCCATCGCATAAGCCTTGTTAATCTTCCACCGGCGAGGGTCGCCCACCGGGGAGATCTCAATAAGGCGTCCGAGTATTTGCATCCCGTACGCCCGCACCGCCTTATCGTTGTTCTCCTTCGTCTTATCCACCCACGTAGCAATAGTGGCGGCGAATGAGTAGACTTCAGCCACGTTAGCCCCTTAGCTGTAGTTGAAACAGCATGGTAGTGCCAGCCGGTTGCAGTGGGTTAGGGTTGACAACCCGGTAGTCAGTGCCGTTCAGGTTAACCAGGTCGCCCACCCGCAATTGCTCAACCGCCCGACATAAAAACTTCACATCACCGGCAACGATACGCGTTCCGTCGATCTCGCTAGGCTTGTACTCCTCGCGAAGACCGATGACGTCAAACGACGTTGGCGGGATTACCACTTCGTCGCCGTTTACACGGTCAACCGATCCCGGACGCGTAACCGTAACGGTCATGCCGAATTTTTTAATCAGCGGATTCACTTTCCGCTTTAATCCTGCGTAATTAAAGCCCGCCATCTTCTTCGCTCTCCTGTGCCGGTGGTTCGGGTTCTGGCTCCGGCTGTTCTGGTTGCCGTTTAGTGTTGGCGGCGATTATCGCCGCGAGTAATGCAGGATTCATATCACCCCCTGAATACGTCGAAATTGCCTGCGGCGTTGCCGCCAGAATCAACCCAGTGCCCTAACAAGCCATTCCACCACGGGAACGATACCCCGCTGCCAATCGACGCCGGGTCATACTCCATCGTGATCGGGCCGACCGTTTCGCGAATAGTCTCTTTACCATCGCCGATCGGAGAAATATCGATCTCGTCCGCCACCAATAGCGCCAGCCGGTAAACAGCTTGCTCAACGGCAACGGGGATCGATGCAAAGTCTACGATTTGCCCGACAGGCACTACCGCCACGACTTCGGTTAGCGTGTCGCGCACCGGCTTCCCGTCCGATGGGTAATTGATGCGGGGCCATGCGTCTATTCCTGCCTGGTCCGCCTGTTCGCCGATCCAGTTGATGCCGTTAAGGAAGTCATTAACGATGGTGAGGTGTCGCGTTGCATCTCCCAACGTGACTTCAACGCCTCGCGCAGCGGCATAATCGACAAAGGTTTGCGGGTCGCCATACATTAAGATTCACTCCTATAAAAAAGGCGGGCATAAGCCCGCCCATTTGGGATGTGCGCCCGTTAAGACGCGGTGGTCGCAGTCAGCGTAACCAGTACGCCAGCGGTTTCCTTGATGTGACGGGTAGGAACTGCCTGTGCGGCCTGGGTCTTACGACGGCCTTTAGTATCGCCATCACCCACGGCGCCAACATCCTGAACGGTTGCCGGTGCGTTGTCTACCTGGCCCTGGTCCAGTTCCCAGTTATCCTTAGTGGTGATATCTGACAGCTTGAACGAGCGGACGCCTTCGATCGGTGTACGAGCGGACGCCTTCAGACGGTAGCCTTTAACCGCCACGTTGAAGTCGAACTCGCCCTGCCACCAGCGTTCGATGTTCTCGTTACCGCCTTTCTCCTGCGCCAGCATATCGAGGCCGTTGGTGGTAACGGCAACCGCGCCAGGGACCAGACCCAGCATGTTACCCGTGCCCATAGCATCGGCAGCGGCATCGGAGATAATGAAACGACGCCCCAGGCCATCACCCATTACCTGAAGATCGCCAATTGCGAATACCTGTTCAGCGGAAGGGAGCGCCTGGTATGCGATGAAGTTTGCCCAGGTAACACCGTCCATAAACCAGGACTTAATCAAAGACGCCTGATCGCCGAACTTAGACGCCGCCAGCGGGAAGTCTGCCAGGGTCGGGAAGGTACGACCGCCAACACCATCAACGCGCGCCGGTTGGGTGTATTTTGCCGCTGCGTTGCTTTCGATCGCCGCTTTACTTGCGCCGATACCCGCTTTCAGGTAGTGCAGCATAATCGCTTGAGTAGCCTGCGCCGCAATCTCAGCCGCAACGCTGTTAACGTTGGTTTCGATTTTAGCCATCATAGCCTTAGTGATCGCTACCGGACCTACTTTCGCGGATAGGTTAACGGAGTTGGTCAGCATACGCGCCAGCACTTTAGCGGTTGCCGGAGTACCGACAGGGGCGTAGGCGTTACGGTCGGTAACAAGGTTGGCGATCAAGCCTACGGACATTTTTTCTACAACATCCTTCAGCACTTCACCCGTGCCGAGAACAACAGCGCCGTTAGCGGCAGCGTTGAACACGTTCAGGTTATCGGGGATCATTTGCGTAACCGCGGTGACGAGTTTACGCTGGAACACTGTTAAAGACATATCGAAATCCTTTGAGTTGTGAGCATTCGCTCAGTGTCGTTAATGTTACCTTAGATTTACGCGCTCGCAAAATCGCCCGCTTTCGCGGGCGATCTGCCTACTCGTCGTCGCCCATTTTAGCGATGATTTCGCCCGCCTGTTTCGTCAGGTCGGTGATGCCGAAGCTATGGCCCATAGTGATTTTCGACTTCACATCTTCGACGACCTGCGTCGGTTTGCTAGGCGCGCCACCGGCTGGCGTGCCAGCCAGGACGGATGCAAAATCGGCGTTATTACGGAACTCTTTTTCAAGCTCTTCCATCGTCAGCGCGGACGGTTTGCCATCCTGCAAGACACGCACTTTCAAGCTGCCGTCTTCTCCGTCTTCCAGCGTCAGGCGGTCCATAACGTGACGTTGCATGATGCCTGCATTCTTACCGAACAGCTTCGAGGCCAGGTCTTTGGCAGCGCTGCCGATGGTTAGATCGTGGATCTGCTTGCGGTAGGCTTCGATTTTTCCCGATGTATCTGCTTCGTGTTTCGCAAACTTATCCTTCCAGGACTTATCGATCGCTTCGAGGTCGCCATTTTTGCGCGCAGCGGCTTCCTCTTTCTCTTTCGCAAGTCGCTCGGCTTCGGCGCGGCGTTCAGCTTCTGCTTTCTTCTCGCTCACCAGCTTCGCGTTGTTGTCTTTCAGACCCTTGATTTCCGCCTGTACTTCTTCTGCGGTCATGAAAGTTGATTTATATCCGTCACCATCGGCAACAAAAAGCGCCTTCATACCTTCCGGCAACGCGTCATATTCTGCTTTAGTAAGTTTCATGCTATCCCCCTGGGATTGTGGCAGAGCAGGCCACCCGCTCGACTTCACGCTTCTAATATTATCAGCGATAAAAATAATCGCAAAATTCGCTTGCAATCCGCGTATTGGTTGCACTATATTGGTTGCACACCAACAACGAGGAAATGACAATGATTAAAGTTAACTATGCCGATCTTAAAGCCGCTATGATGTGCGCCGCAACTAATGACGTGCGATACTATCTGAACGGTGTATTTTTCGACGAGAAAGGATTCATTGTGGCCACCGACGGTCATCGCTTGTTCTGCGGGTCCGCGGTTGTTCCCGAAGGTGAAAGTAAAATAGTAGCAATTAAAGGCCGCTTACCTACTAAATTCGAATACTGCAACATAGAGGGCACCTCCGCTGCGTTCTTTGATAGTAAAGACGTATTAATCGGTACCATACCCGTAGAGATCGTAGACGGCCGATTCCCAGACTGGCGTAGATTTACGTCTTTCGACAGCGCTAAAGTGGAGGCTATAGGGTTTGCCGGGGTATACCTGTCAGACGCCTGCAAAATTGCTAAATTGTTCGACCGTAAGTTTGATAGCTTAAAACTGGAATTTCAGGGGGTAGACAAGGCGACACGTGTGCTGTTCAAAGGCGGTGCCTTCCTTGTTATCATGCCGATGCGTTTGTAGCTAACAAAAAGGGGGCCATCACAGCCCCCGAATTATTTTCTGCAACTCCAGCACCTGCGCCCTTAGCTTCGCCCCGCATTCCATATTCTTAACATCAACCAGCAAGTCTTCGTCTGGGTCTGCCGAGGCATTCTCAAAGGTGCAAGGAGGTCTATAGACCGACTCGGTTAGCGGCATCAATGGCGCTTTGCTTGATCCGCACGCGCTCAGCATCAAAACTGCAATCAGTACGGTTGGGACGCGTAACATATTTCACAACCTCTTTCGTGATAGTCCGGTATTCCACGTCGCGGGCCTGTTCTGCCTGCACAGACCCCTCGACAACCTTAGTTTGCTGCCGTTGGGCTTCGGCTTGCGCTTCTTGCGCCGCCTCAGCCACTACGCCAGCGCGATAGGAGTCACCAAGCCAGAATCCTACCGCCAGGCCAATTACCAACCCAATCGCTGCATACTTAATCACGCCATAGCCCCCTGTTTTTAAGCTGTGCAATAGTCATTAATTCGCCAGTATCGGTGAACATCTTCGGCACTTTCACGCCTCGCATAATCTGATCTGCGCGCTGCACCCCATATAACTCCTCCAGAATATGGCGCGGCTGGCGCTGCACCCATGAGAAGAAATCAGTCTGCGCGTCGACCTGCTCACTCAGCAATCTGCCTGCGTCAGCCTTCAGTGCCGGGCGCTTACCACTGGGCCAATCTTCCATACCTTTGACTTTCCACGTCTCCGTCGAACGGCAGCAATAATGCAGCTTGCCCGGACCAGCGCCATATTGTGACCCAGCCACCACTTTCCCGCCGCGCTTTCCTTTTGTGTCGGGAGTAACATCAACCGGATAAAACAGGCGATCGCGTAGCTGGCACATGGGAGAAGTATGCGTGTCCAATGTAGCCAACCATTGGCGACCTTCGAGAATATCGTCATTAGCTTTTACCATTAATTCGCGGGCGGTCGCCGCATAGTGGTTGACCGCGGACTTAACAACGCTTGAGATCGCTTGCGCACTTCGACCGCCTAGTGCGCGCCTAACGTCCGCAATAATTTCCATAGTAGGCTTGCCCTGGATGAATCCGGCGCGTACCTGATTGCCGATCTGCGTCCTGGTCCACTCGGAAAGTGAATCGGGCCACTGCATCATGGTGTTACCCTGGAACGGGTTTTTCATTGCAGTCGCTGCGATCTGCGCGCCGGTAACAACACCCACCACCTCAACAGCCGGTACGGCGACCGCAGGCTGGATCGCTGCCGTTAATGTGTCGGCAAGATAATCAGCCTCGGTGTCGGCGAACTCCTGAAGGTTCTCCGCCAGCACTTTAAACTCGGCGCGCAGTTCCGTTTTGACGGTCTTGTCGAGTTGAGTTAACAGTGTGGTAAGTGCCTTGTTGCTCATGGACTTTTTACCATCAAGTAACTCGGTCAGCTTACCAAGTAAAGATGGCCGGAACTTCTCCCACATAGCCAGCACCCTTCGCGCCTGGTCATTGCTCAGGCGCTGGGTGAAGATGTGACGGCGAATCATTCGATCCGCCAAATGTTGATTAATTGTCTTCGCCATTGTCCGCTACCTTGTCCGGGTCTTCTTCGGTAGATTTTACCGCATCGGGGGACATTTGGGGCAATGGATTCTGATTTCGCAAATCGTCTTCCACCTGCTCGACGGTTTGCGAGTCGTCGATGACGCCCTGCGCCATCATCCACTTGATGAAGTCAGCCAGGCGGACCGTGCCAGTCTGCACCCCCGACATCATCGCGGTCATAAGCTGCGCATCAACCGTGATTTCTGTGTAGAACTTATTCAGCGTTACGCGCTGGTCGGCGGTGTCGCCCGTGAATAGTTGGACAATTTGCAACGCGCGGTTGAAAGCCTTCTCAACGTTACCGGCAATAAGCGACAGGATACTGTTATCAGTCTGCGCATCATAGGCCGCCTCGGTTGCCGTCTTAGGTGCGGTCCCCTTCTCGACCAGGGCCGCGCCAAGTTTAGCCATTTGCAATTCGCGTCGCTCACACAGTGCGACCGACAAGTTGCGCTCCTCGGCCTGAATCAGTTTAGCGTCCATGTTCTGACCCAGAATAACGCCCTTAGTCGCTCCGAGCGCGATGCCGCCTTTCAGGTTTTTGTCCGCCCATGATTGAGTCAAGCCAGTTGCCACCAGGGTAGGTTGGCCCACGATGTGCGCAATCTCGGCGACGTCCGCTTCGGCGTTGTAGTGCTTAATGTTGATGGATGCGATATCTGCCAGCGGAGCGGCGTCTGGCGTTGCGTTGTTGTCCACCGCGCCACACCAGCAAAACGGAAGTTGTGTCAGCGCCTTACCGGTAGCATCCACCAGCGGCACCAGGTCGGTGCGGGTGAATCCACGCGGCAAGTCCATTTGCACCTCGGACGTGTCGGCGTTGTAGTACCAGCGGCGGGCGTGTGCCTTGCCGTCAATCATACGAAGCTCGGTCCAGATGGTTACTTCGTGGTTTGCGAAGTCGTCCGGGTCTTCGGTGCTGATTTCGTCCGTTTCCTTCAGCACGATTAGCGTGTCGACACCGTGGGTCTGCCGCCAGTTGATGATCTGTTCTGCCGTATACAGGCGGATAAGCGGGCGGTGCGCAGCCATCTCGGCGGCGGTCTGCGGCACTACGTTACCCAGTTCATCAAAGTGGGCCTGGCGATCGTAGTCCACCATAAAGCCCGCGCGGCCCGATTGCAGCACTTCCGACATAGCACCGCGCAGAAGTTGCGGCAGTGGCATACCGCTGCCGTCTACGTCGTCAATCAGGTCCGCCATTGCCCCGGAAAGGTCCAGACTTACCGGTTTAGCAAAGGCAACGCCCAACAGCGCGTTAAGTGTGCGGGCGGTGGCGTTCAGGAATACAGCGCGTTGCTTATACGCCTTATACCGCGCCCGTGATTTCGGGTCAGTATTGTCGCCGCTGGCAGGCTGTGGCAGGTACAAAGGGCCGCACGCCTTCACTGCGCGCTCCCCTGCTACACAATCCCGGATCATTTTCCACTCTGGCGCGATGCGCGCATAGAGCGGGTGCTGGTTGTCAACGTTAACGGTCATGTTCGTTTCCTTAGTAGAAGTCTACAGTTGGAACAACGGCGATTGGTCGAATCACTGGGAACAGGTGCGCAATTGGATAGCCCGCGGCATCGTTCATGTGGTCCACACCGGCGGTTTTATCCGGCTCGCCTTTCTTCAGGTCGTAAACCTGCTGTTCCAGACATTTCGCTAGTGTAGGGCATTTATCCAGGTTGACAAAATACTGGCGCACGCCCTTCGAGTTGCACATCATCGTATTCATCGCGATCAATCGGTCTTTCACAGGCGGGTTAACGCTGTCGTATTCCACCTCGAAGCCCGCGTCTTCCAGTTGCGCGATATCGGACGACGATGCGTTGACAGTCTTGCGAGACTTGCCGCTGCTATCAGGATAAACAACAACACGACCGGCAGCACAATGATCGGGGTAGCGCTCCTCGATCGCCTCAATCATAGCAGGGGTATCAAACAGGTCCACAAACTCATCCACTGCGTGGATCTCGTCGCGGAACTCCTTGTCCTCCGTGGTGCGCTGCCGTCTGACGTACACAACCGCCGCCATTTTCGTGACGTTAAAGTCCATACCGATAATCAGCGTGTCTTCCGGCTGCACTTCTTCGGTGCTGGCGTTCTCCTCACGGTTGAACATCTTGTACACCGCGCCAGACGTAAGGTTGACAAACAGGCCGTTCAGGTACGCATCGATCAGGTTAGCGGGGTACTGACTGCGCAGCGTGTCGATGAAGTCTGCCGGTAGGTGGTGGTTGTCGGTAGTCTTCGCCCGGATCAAACGTTTTTGGCTATCCTTCTCCACTTCGAAAATCTGGTACATCGCCCGGTAGCCTTCCGGGGTGGACACGATGACGAACTGGCGTACAAAGCCAGCACGCAGACGACCGAGCAATTTGTGATATGCCGCCAGCGCGACGTCTTGCTTAGTAGTGTCGAATTCATCGGCAACAATCCACGCGGCGTTGACCCCGATCAGGCGGGTATAATTCTCCATTGATTCACAGATAACGCGGGTCCATTTGCCTTTCACCAGCACGTTATAGATCTTGTCCTGCTTATTGAACTTCCACCGGAATCCAGCCTCATCAAACGCCTTTTCCAATTCCGGGTACATGATTTTGACCAGGAGGGGAATAGTCGGTTCTGTAACGATGCCGTCATGACCGGGGTTTAGTGTTAAAAGCTGGATGACCTTTCTCGCCGCGACCCATGACTTACCGCCACCGAAGCCGGAACACAGGCCGAGGATTTTAGTCTTCGTGTCGCGCAGTAGTTCCACTTGGTGCGGAAGGCAATCAGGTTGATAAAGGCGGACGGCCTGCGCAACGCGTGTCGGGCGTGGTGGTCGGTTGCGCTTTGCGATCGCGCGTTCCAGTGCGCGGTGTTCTGCCGCATAGTTACGCATTAATCACCCTGACCTTTGCCGGTAGGTTCCACAACGACGTCGCCGTTATCATCTTCGTCGTCATCCAGTGGAATATCGTCCCGGACGCCGTGGTTGGCTTTAAGCAGGAAGGTAGCGAAGCCCGCCGCGATGGTCACGCCGCCAGCTTCCATCAGGAAAGTTTTCTGCAACTCCATAGCGTCCGCCATCGCCTCGGCGAACTCCTCATGCGCACGCGCCCAGCGATACAGGCAAGCCACACCCACGCCGATTTCCGCGGCAAATCGACCGAAGGTTGGCATTTTGTTGCGGGGGATTACTTGCGCAGCGCCTTTATCGGAGTAGTTTACCTGCCAGGCGTCGGCGTCGGCAAAATAGCGGCGAAGCTGGTCGCAGTAAACGGATCGGTAGTCGGTAGGGCGTCCACATTTGCCACCCCTACGGCGCTTGCCGTATTCGATCTCCGGCCCGAGATTGGTATGTTCTGTTTGCTCGCCTGGTTTACGGCGCGGGGTGACTGCTACTCGTCCGTCCAGTTTAGCGCGACGGCCTTTAACTTTAATTTCTGCCATGATATAAGCCCTTTTGTGCATATGCGCCGACCATCGGCAACATAGGAGACGGCCCTGCCATCTAAGGGGATTATAACAGGCACAAAAAAGCCCACCAAATCGGCGGGCTAGGAGGGTTAAACGGGGCGACCGTAGTATCGGGTTAACATGCTTTCTACTTCGCTTATAGCGCCTTCTGTGTAGCGTATTTGCGATAGTATCTCGATCCTCTCGCTGATAGACATGCCTATCGCCGCTGCCGTTCGTTCGAATCGGCGCAAGCCTTCCAGTTGTTTGCGTAGTTCTTTCAGGCGGGTGGCCTGCGTGCTCATGAATACTTGTCTGATCATTTCAACATTTCCGGGCTAATGGTTAAGCGCGCCACTTCGCCGTAATTGGCGCTGTATGTGATGACGTTGGCACTACGACCGGACATCCAACCGCCGCGGCTGGCATATGCGTCTTTCGCTGCGAGTGTACGGTGCTGCTCAACAATCATGTTGCGGGATTCTACAATCTTCTGGTGGTGCAAGTGGCCCACGTGCGCGTAGCTATACTCGCTGGACCCGAACGCCTGTCTGAATTTGGAAATCATGACGGTTTCGATAGCATCGAAGCGCGCTTTGTGCCCGTGGTGGAAGAATAGCGTGGTTTTACCGTGCTGCACCATTTTGTAGACATCCGGCGACGTATCCACATCGACGCGCGGCTCGTTCTCATACAGAGTATTGAACATCTCAGCAAGCCAAATCATACCCGATTCGTCATGATTACCCTGGACGATTAGCAGTTTTACTTTGTGGTGTTTTTGCAGCGCCAGGTCTACCACGTTGCGCACCATGCGGATCATATAACGGACCAACTTCTGGTATCGTGTGTCGGCGTCCAGTACGTGACCGCTTGCCGGTGTGACGGCATCAAGGCTATCAAAGTGCGCCATATCGCCGAGGATATTGATCACGGCAGTGCCTGCGTCTGGCGCGCGTGCGAAGGCTTCGACAAACCAGCGGTAGAAGAGGTCTTCGGCGATCGCCATATCCCAGTCTTCGCCAGTCTCCTCGCCCCAGGCCAACATGCCCAGGTGGAAGTCGGACACTGTGTACAAGTTAAGTAGGTCGAGCGCCTGGATCGGTACTGGCGGGGCGCTTACTGGCGCTGCCGGTGTGATTTCGCTGTTCATGCCCTCGACAACGGCGCGCATTGCTTCAAGCTGGCGCTCCTTGTCCTGCTCAGTGATAACCCACGACATGACCTCTTCGCCATTGCCTCGCACCAGGGCGGATACGCGCTTAACGCCAAAGCCATCGGCAACGCGCTTGCGGATTACGGCATCGTTGCCGTGACCAATACCTTTCTTCGACAGGCGGGCTTTGCGCATGTAGACGTTTCGTAGGGAAAGGCCGTACTTCTTCGCAATCTCTTTCGCGGTAGTGCCGGATTGCAACTCGGCGATCAATTGCTCGTCGGTGATTTTAGTTTGCGGGTGCATATTAATCCACTTCCTGATTATGGGGCCGAGGACAATATACCACGGTCCCTATTATGGCGGGTTATAGCAATTCGCAAATAACCATACCGATAAATGCTGCGGCGGACCATATTGCCAATACCCAAATATCATTACGTGCCATAGTGTAATACTCCTCTCGTTGGTTGGTCGCAGTATGGTCAGACAGTTGGTTGCAAGTCAAGCAATAAAAAGCCCGGAATTAACCGGGCTTGCGTGGTTTTATTCTGCCGTTACGGTGAAGCCTGCGTCAGCTTGCACCCCGCTACCGTCGGACGCCACCCAAACAATGCGGACGTTGCCCGCCGCTTTCGCTGTGATTTCGCCGGTAGTCGGATTGATTGCGGCGCGGTTTGGGTTAGCCGACACCCACGACCCGGTCTTGTTAGCCGCGTCCGACGGCAGCACGGCAACGGTCGCGGTGGCTGTCCCGCCAACTGCGGCGGTAACGGGGTCGATGGTGACAGTAGCGCTTGCCACCGGCTTACCTTCAGGCACAGCCTTGTCAAAGACGCCAGAAATATTCATATCACCTGCCAGGATGCGGCGCGCTTCGGGGTTCTGCACTGCTGGCAGTGTCTTGATAATGCGTTCTTTACGACGCAAGATTGAATCTAACATACTGTGTTACCTCGTCTTATGCTGCGTTACGTCCGATTTTCTCGGCAACGTCCCACTGCTTACCATCGAATAGCGCTTGCCTGCCGATTGCTCGACGGACTAGCCCCTTCAGCACTTCCCCGCCTTGCTTGCGGAACTGTGGCAGCGTAGCACGGACCTTCGCCCAGTCGCCCAGTCGCACTGCATCATCGAAGTCATTGGCGATATGGTCCGGCACGATCGGGCCAGGACCGGCATTGATTACCAGATCCACCAGCGCGTCGAATTGCGCCTGATTAATGCTAGGATGTGCGTATTTGTTCACCCAATCTTCCGCATACGCCACATCGCGCTTTAGCAGTTCCAGCGCTTCCGCACGGGTAATGCTTCGAGGCGGGTTAGTGCCGGTGTGCCCATAACCCCAGGTGTACAGGCCGCGGGCCTGCTCTTTCTTAGTCGCGAAATACGGCACTGGGCTGAAAGCCTCCCATGCTGCCGTAAATCGGAGACCGTTGTCACTGAATCGCATGTTTTACCCCATTCAAAACAGCATTACGCAGCGTGCGCAATGCAAACAGCCAGATTAACGCGGTCCAGGTGGTGTCAGATACGTCTCCTGTTTGCAACAATCCGATAACGCAGATCATCGCCGTTAGCAGATATAACACCCGGCCTAAAATGCCATCCCGGACGGACGGCGCATACACGTTAAACAGGGACGAAGCCCCGATGATAACAAACAACAGGACGGAGATAATCATTTTGCACCCCCCGGAAGTCGGAACGACGCAATAGTCTCCCTGATCCGGTCGGCGATTGGCATCCAGAAGATGGCAGTTACGAACCCCAAACCGGCGACAGTGCGCTCGCCCGATAAGCCAGCCCACTCGGCGATAGCTGGCGCACCAAATATGGCGCACAGAAAGCCAACTACGATATACAAAACGAAGTTTAGCGGCCCCTTCGTAGCCTCACCATGAATGCGTGCGCCTACGAAGCCACCCGCCAGACATGCCAGGGCGAATAGCCACTCGTTTAGCTTATCCATAAAAAAGTCCCAGTAAGTTTTAGCTCACTGGGACTATATCACGCTTGCGTATTTAATCGAAAATGGACCACTTGCCGACGCCCAACAGCACCGCGGTAAGTAGGCACAGCCCGCAGATCAAACCAAACCAATAAATCACATCGTGTAGCATCGTATTGCCCCCTCTGGTTTGCCAATATGGCGCGCCCAGGCACGCGCCACGAAGTAATTGCGAAACACCCGACCGCCGATCTCAAAGCGGTTGTGCATCAGCATATCACGGATAGACGCACTCATTTCAGAATCACCGAGCGCGGGTCAATGGCCTTCATGCTGCCGTCTCGCTCAACCCGGATGAATCCAACGCCGTATTCCTGCGCATGGCGCTGTGCGTTCGTCACGGCATCAAAGCGATTGACGATTTGGTGTACTGCGCGGCCCATCTTCGCTTGCACCTGGTGGGAGTCGTAGGTTGCGTAGGCGTGTTGGGTCTTGCGGAACTCAACGCGCACATTCTGCTTGCGGTCACGAAGGCGGTATTTGCGCCCCACTCGTTCGTAGTTGACAAGGCCGAAGTAAGTCATCCCCCGCAAAAAGATGCCGGACTTCAACCGCAGACCATGAAGACCGACATATTCCACGACCCACAGTTGCCCGTCGCGAATATCACGCAGCACGTCGCCGCGCTCAATATCATGTGTGAGAATGTCGCAGTCTTCCTGCAGCTTGTCTTTCTTCGCCCACCACACCCGATCACTTGCCGCGTGGTGCAAGCGGACGTAGGAATCCAGGGTCTGGATCGGCTTTAGTATGCGCCCGTCTGATTTGCGGCGGAATAGTAATTTCATTTGCTCAGTCTCCAGTGTTTGCCGACCTGCTCAACGGCGGGCTTCCGGCGTAATGTAATACGGATCCCCATTGGTTGCAAGGAGGTCCGCACCCTGAAATCGTGTTGTGCTGCGAACTGGTGCAAGTAGCGAGTCTGCGTCAACGGCTTCACGTCGTCGCGATAGCACCAGAACACAGATTCGCCCTCAACCGCCTTCTTAGCCCATATTCGTATGCAATGCAGGGGAATATGCCACGAAAGCTGTTTTGCGCGTCTGCGGTCCATTTTGGCCCCTTATTTCGCAAGCTGGGCGAATAGCTCGCGTTGGGCTGCAATCCGGGCGACGTTTGTCGCTGCCGTCTCACCGACCCCGAAGCGGTACGCCATGCGCTCACGGGCAAATGCATCCGCATACGCTCTGATCGCTGCAAGCAGTTGCCGCGCTGTCTCGCTTGGCCCAAAACAGGTCACCACTGCGACCCATAATGGTTGCTGTGCCTCACGCACCCCGGCCCATGCATGCGCGGCCCGCGACGACAATGGCCCCTCCAGTGCCATAACTTCGACGCTCTTAGCGACTGCCGTTGTGTAATTCCAGATTAGTGCTTTCATTGTTCCGTAACCCTCTCAACCAGTTTATACCCTAAACGATAGCTGTCGCCCCAAAGTAGCAGGCCCATAAATTCATCTATGCTAAACGCTCGCTTGCACACAGTGCGAAGCTCCCCGTTGTGAACTACCGTATCGCCGATCTTGATTTCGTGCTTATCAACCATTTCGATTTTCATTGTTCCGCCCTCCTGTTGGTGTGCAACCAATATAGCAAGATGCTGGGGTGAATGCAACCAATATTAATCACGCGCATGAAAAAGTTGATCGCTATCTGCTGCGACTGCAAACTGCATTTTTCACTCCCCATTCTGCATCTCGCATTGGTTGCCTAGTTCATCCGCGACCGCACTCCGCGTCATGCTGCCGTGTATTTTGCAATCCCGGATTTTATTCAGTCTCAGACGAGGGGGGCCGATGACCCCCGTCTAGTCTGAAAGACTGGGGTGCTGTCCCGCTGTCCCGCTCCTCTGGAAGCCGCGCCATCCGGGGCGGGACGGGGGGTGCTGTCCCGCTTTGTCCCGCCCCTTGTTTGTCCCGCTTTTTGTCCCGCTTAGTTTATGCAGTTTTATTGCATAACTATTCATTATATCTACACTGCACGGCAACCAATACGACTGGATAAAAACACCAAAAATGGCAACCAATGCGCGCAAAATTTAACCTTTTAGCGATATGGGAATTCCCGTATCGGCAACCAATGCGCGCAAAATTTAATCTTTTAAGTCGTCATCCGTCGCCGAAAGCGTGATGGGTATATTCGTTTTGATGACGATATTCGACGACCCATAGATGGCCCCAGTGTGTGGATCCGTGTAAAAACCGAGCACGCCGCGCTCCACCATATCGTCGATTGCCTTCGTCGATGTGCCACCTTTTGCCAATCCCGCCTGGCGGACAATTGCCGATTTACTGAACCCGGTATGGTCCGGGTTATCTTCCATCAGTTTTTCCAGCGCCGCATAGAGCACTTTCTCTTTTTCGTTGCGCGGCCCCGCGGCGTTCTCTTCCTTAACTGCTGCTTTCCCCGCAGACTTCGCCTGTTCGATAGCGAACGGTGCCAGGGCGACCGGTACGAGGTAAAGAGTCTCGTCGCGTGGCGTGGATGCGATCGGCTTGACGTCCCAACCGGCAACCACGTCGCCGAAGTCCGGCCCGGTGCTGGTGGACTGGTGGGCTTCGAACGCCTCGGACTTGCGGAGATCCACCTTAACCTTGCACTTGAGCAGGACGAATCCGCGCGGCGCTTGCTTGATGCCGTTACGCGCCTTTTCGTGATACAGGTTCAATTGGCCTGGCTGGTTGTCGTCCGGTTGCTCCAGGAAGAACGCGGAATCGACAGCACCATGCAGCGCGCCGGACCCACGGGGAGATCTGCTGCCGTTTGCACCTTTCGCCGGGTGGTGGATGACGCCCGCACTGCCGCCTGTGTTTTCCGCGATGGCCTTCAGTGCCTTGACCACTTCGCCCATATCGCTGGCGTTGTTCTCGTCGAACGGCTTAGCATCGGCGGACCGCAGCGCAACAGTCTGGTTGAGTGAGTCGAACGCCACCAGGCCAACCGGTTCGCCGTTAGCGGTGCGGTTGATGAAGCTGATAACTTCACGCAATCCTGACTTGCTGGTGATATCCCAGCCGCGGGATTGCAGGTCGATAATGTGCAACTTGTCCAGGTCGTGCTCGTATTTGATCTGCAATGCTTCCTTACGCTGGTTGGAGGCTTCACCACCTTCCGCGTCGAAATAGAAGCAATGGGACTGGACGACCTTCGCGCCGCCGAACGGAATACCGGCGGCAACCGCACCCATCTGGCCCAGCACATAGAACGACTTACCGATGTTCGACTCACCGGCAAGATACCAGGTCGATTTAAAGTTAATCAACCCCTCGATGATCGGGTCGTGCTTGCTGAACAGTGCAACCGGCTCGTTGTCCAGGTCTGCGTCCGTACATCCGCCGTACTCGTCGCCGTCTCCGACCGCATCAACGATATGCGCATAGCACGATTCCACTTCCTCGTCGTCCAGTCCTGGGAGGATGGCGGCGATTTGCTTACGTGACATGTTGTGCGGTTCGACGTTCAGGTGGTCCGGGATCCCGATAAGACGTAGCGCCAGGTGCTGGTGTCTGTTCAGTTCCGAGCAACACTCGTTGCCGGTGTGCATACACTTGAAACGGATCTCGCCATCCTTAACCATGATAGCGGTGGACCCTTCGCCGCTGTGCAGGTGTTCGTTTGGGCACGGCACTTCATAACCACGACCGGACGACAGCGGTTCGAATCCAGCCTGGAAGCACCAATCCAGAATACCGTCCGCCACGCCGTCATCGCCCTGGGTTAGTTCGCGGCGTACTTCCTCTTTTGCCATTCCCAGCTTATCGGCCAGGCGAAGCAGACGACGGACACGGGCGCGCTTTCCGTAATGGCATTTGATAACAGACTGTTGGTGTGGCAGGTACATAAGGCGGTTTGTGTCTTTTGTACAGTCGTCGAAGTCCACATCTGACAGGCCCAGTTGGTGTAATAGTGCATACTGGACGCGGCCCAGGTCTTCAGCCGGTACAGGCTTGTCAGTGAGCACCAGGAAACGGGCGCAACGCGTGCCGCCCTTCAGCGGGTGGCGGTCGCCGGTGGTGGTGTGAAATACGTGTTCCAGACCCGCGTCGATGAACGCCTTACGGCAGCGGCGCAGGATGCGGGTGTCGGTGCGGTCAATATCAAAGAACAGGATCGAGCGGTCCACCGCACTGGTCTTACGACGCAATCCGTCACTGGTATACGCCACGATGCCATCGGCCTTACGCTTGCGGCGCGCATACTCGGCTTTATCTTCCGTCTTGTTGATATGCACCGAGGATATTTCTTTCGCATCTTTGATAAATTCGAAAAACTCATCGGTCGTCATCTGGAAGTTTTCCGCCCTGGCTTTTTCGCCTTTTTTAGCGGGTTTTGTTACAGCGAATTTAATCAAGCTCATTGCCGTGGCCTTACTTAGAAGTTTTATTATTGCGTACCCAGGAGCGCACTGTGCTCTGATTAATTCCGGTCAACTCGGCAATCATCGCCCAAGATTTGCCCTCGGCGCGCAAACGGATAACCTGTTTTTTGTATTCTTCCATTTCTTCGTTGTGCTTTTGCAGCTTGCTCGCTGCCGTACCGTTGAGTAATTCCAGCCTGGCGCGCAATTCTTTTTCGACACTGCGCAGTCGTTCGATTTCAAATAACACCGCCCCCACGGCATCGGTATATGCCCATGACCGGCTTGTCTCACTGCAAACAGTCTTCGTTAACATTTCGATTGCGTCGTTTACATTCATTGCTCTGCCCTCAGTTGGTTAATGACCAACGAAACTACACCCAAAACTGCACGGTGTCAAATCCTTTGGATATTGAAACGGGCGCGCACGCGTGTAATAATAATTCCCGTCTCATTGTCTCTTATTGGTTAGCGCCGTCGCATTTTGCCTCGGCGCTTTTTTTTGAAATTAGTTGTTGACACCCATCCTGCAACCAATCTATCATTCACCCCGTCGACAGGATGCAGGACGCAAACTGGAGAGGGGCAACGCAGGGGCCGGATCGAAGTGTCAGGATTCCCAACCGTGATTATATAACCAGGTCCACTACCCGAACGGGAGAACGCGTAACCTGGCAATATGTTAAGGCCACCGACGAAGTTAACTGCCGACACCTAAACTTAACCAATCGGAGATATACCATGTTTGAGCAAATCGTAAACCTGATCACTCGCGGCGTAGTAGCACTGGAAACCATTGCAAAGCATTATGAAACCGTTGGCGCTGCCGTTGGTAAACAGGAAGACAAGAAGCCGTCTAAGGCCAAAAAAGAAGTTGTCGAAGATGACGACGATGAAGCTGAAGACGAAAAACCGGCTAAATCTAAAAAAGCACCGGCGAAAGGTAAGGCTAAAAAAGAAGTCGTAGAAGATGACGACGACGATGCCGAAGACGAAAAACCGGCTAAGTCTAAGAAAGCACCGGCGAAAGGTAAAGGTAAGAAAGATGCCGATCCGCTGGCGGAGATGCGCGACGAAATCAAACAGTATGCCGCGATTATCGCCGGTGGTGATGACGACGATGCGAACGACGAATTCGACGACCTGCTGGAATCGTTCGAGATCAAATCAATCGCCAAGCTGGAAGATGACGACGTCGAAGACTTCCACACAGAGTTAAAAGAAATCGTCGAAACCTATTTCGAACTGGAAGATTAATATATTCCGGCCCGCTAATCTGCGGGCCTATTTTTAGAGGACGAGACAATGGCACGCTTCACGCTAATCGAGGCGGTGGACTCCCGCGACCAGCGCCCGTACTATTGGCTATTCGAACGCATCGGCAGCTTTCAGTCACGCGTTGCCGTAATAGATAAACGCCGTAACACCCCCGCGCAAATTAAGCGCACCACCTTTACTAACCCCGACTTTTATATTTGGGCGGATTCCAATCTGGAATATGTTCGCTTCGCAGTTGCATCCGAAGCAAAAACAATTGACCGCTGGGAGACAAAATAAATGGCTATATTCTTTGTTTTATTTCGTTGCCGTATTACCGGCGACGAGCAACCAGAAATTATTATGAATCAAAACTGGAATTGCTGCTGGATGCAAGCTCGAGGACTGGCGGCTACCATGAACAATGCCGCGAAGCGGGCCAATGTTGAACACGATTATTACATTGCTCAATTTTCAAGGGTGGAATAATGGCGATTAAACCGAAGCGCAAAACACAATCCGGTAGTAATACGGAACATTCATTACTCGGGCCATCCGGTGCTAAAAAATGGATGGGTTGCCCAGCCGCCCTGGTGGTAGAACAGGGTATCCCGAACGAATCCGGGCAAGCGGCGATTAACGGTACGAGTATGCACACCGTATCTGAAGTCGTGCTAAACCGTATTATCGCCGGTGAGAAGCTGATAACCGCTAAGACGTACAAAGGGTGTTACGTCGAGAACGAAGGTAAGGGGCCGGTAAAGGCGCACCCGAAAGCGCCGAAAGGCGGCGTACTGGTCAACGACGACATGGTGAAACAGTGCGACGCGTACATCGACCACTGGCGACCGCTCCTCGAAGTGGCGGAGTTTGTTCAGCTTGAGATGCGCGCCGATCTGACCCGCGTCCTTCACTCTGGCTTCGAGATCGACGGCAACCGGGTTAAGACGTTCGGCACCGCCGATATGGTCATGGTCATGAAGAAGACCGACGGCACGTACATGCTGATTGTTGGCGACCTGAAGACCGGGCGGCATAAGGTCGAGGCGAAAGAAAACAAACAGCTTATGTTGTATGCGCTGGGCCTGCTGCGCAAGCTGCAATCCATGTACGACATCACGACCGTGCGCCTGGTTATCTTCCAGCCGTATTGCGGCGGGGCGTCGGAGTGGGATATTTCGGTAGAAGCCCTGGAGATATTCGCGAAGTTTGCGTCCAAGCGTGCTATCGCCGCCCTGGAAGCGTACGCCCGCGGAAAAAAAGGACTCACCCGTGCCGACTTCCGCCCCAGCGTTGATGCGTGTCAGTGGTGCAGATTTGCGGATCAGTGTAGCGCCCGCGCTAAGGCCGCAATCGACACGATGACCCCACCAACGGCAACAGACGAAGACCTGGGCGACGACGTGAGTATTGCGACAGAGGAAGAATGCGCCAATCACGACCGCAATATGGCCCGCGAAGCCCGCAAAGCGGCACGACGTGCGAAGCGCGGTAAGACAGAAGCGGCACCAGGCGCTATGAGCGCGGCGGAACTGCGCAAGGCATATGAAGGTTTAGACGCAATGCGCCAGCACATCAAGGCTATAGAGTCCGCGGTATTCAAGGCCGTAATGGCGGGTGATGGCGAATCGCTGGGCCTCAAGATGGTTGCCGGTAAGGAAGGGATTCGCAAGTGGGCGGACGAGAGCGAAGTGATTGAAATCTTCACGAAGGCCCGGATCAAGCGCGATGTGATGTACAAAGAAACATTGCTCAGTCCTACCGACGCCGAGAAGGTACTGAAGGACGAGAAACCGAAAGTATGGGCGAAGCTGTGTGATAAAATCACGCGCGCACCGGCTAAACCGGTATTAGCACCCATTGACGACCCGCGCCCTGCGTGGTCTGAAGCTACTGACGAGGACTTAAGCAATGAATAAAGTATTCGCGATCTTATTGATGTTTGTTATCGGCGCGCTGGGCTTTATCCTGAATTGTGTGCAAGGCGTGTTAATGGTGGCGTGGATGGTTCGACATCCGACCCGCTGGCTGGATGACGGCTATAGCGAAGCTGCCGTCGATTGGGTGGAGAAGAACATCAACCGCCCGCCGTTAAGCTGGATCGAGAACGCGACCAACTACGTTACCAGAAATCTTTTTAATGAAAATGCTTGACCGCTTAGGCGCAACCAAGTAAATTGGCAACCAAGCCGAACGGGGTGGCTTCCAATAACCCCGATACATGTGAAAATGAGGAATTGGAAAATGGCTAAAGTCAACCTGAAAAATGTGCGCGTATGCTTCCTTAAAATTTGGGAACGTGATACCCCTAAACAGGATGGACAAAAACCGGCATACCGTGCCGTGATTCTTCTTGATAAAGAAGATCCGCAGGTGGACAAAGTGGAAGCGGCGGCGCGCGCAGTGCTCACCGATAAGCTGAAATCCGAGAAGAATGCCGATAAGTGGATGGACCGCCACTACGCCCAGGATTCGAAGGAATGCGCAGTCCGCGACGGCGACGAGCGCGACGAAGTGACCGAAGAATTCGAAGGCATGTTGTATATCAACGCCAAATCGTTCAAACAGCCTATCATTCAAACGTCACTCGGCGAGAAGCAGACTGAACAAGGTCTGACCGTAGAAGGCGACGAGATCGAAGGCCAGGAGATCTACTCCGGTTGTTATTGCAACGTGTCCCTTGATATTTGGGCATGGAACAATACCAACGGCAAGGGTCTCGGGGCTGGCTTGCTGGGTCTGCGATTCCGTGAAGACGGCGAAGCCTTCGGAGGTGGCGGGTCTTCATGTTCCGACGAAGACCTGGACAACGATGACGAAGACGAAAGCCCGCGTAAGTCCAAAAAGTCAAAACGTCGTGATGACGATGACGAAGACGACAAACCGCGCAAGTCCAAAAAGTCCAAGCGCCGCGATGATGAAGATGAGGACGACGACGAAGACGAAGACGAAGCACCACGTAAACGTCGCCGCCGTTAAGGGCAAAGCCCACTATTCAAGCCCGCTTAATGCGGGCTTTTTAATAGGACAATGGAAAATGCGTATTAAAGCCAGCGAAGTGAAAGTCGGAATGCAGGTATGGTCCAAATTGCTGGGCGAGTATTTCACCGTTGCAGAGATTCGCAACAACGGCGAGGAGATCGCCCTGTCAGACGGCATCTTCTCCATGATCGGCAGCGCTGACGCCGTAGTGAGGATAAAGCAATGAAAGACTTCGAACGCCTGTTTCTCGACACCGAGACATTTAGCGGGGTGGACCTGAAGAAAGTTGGGGCGTACGCCTACGCAGAGCACCCAACCACCGAGATTATGATTTGCACATACGCCATCGACGAGGGCCGCGTGCAGACATGGGATTGCACTGAATCCCCCACAATGCCGCGTGAACTGCGCAAGGCGCTCCGCCATGTATCCCGCAAGAAAGCAAAAATCGTGATGGCTAACGGCCTCCTGTTTGACCGCCTGGTTATTCGCGAGAAGTGGGGTATTGACCTGCCGGTAAGCCAGATCGAAGACACCATGATTATGGCCTTTCGCCACGCGCTGCCCGGTAGCCTCGATATGCAGTGCCAGGTGCTGGGCGTTGACGCAGAGCACGCGAAGGATAAGGCGGGCAAGGCGCTGATTAAACGATTCTGTAAGCCTACCCCTAAGACCTACAAAATCCGCCGCTACACCCGCGAGACTCACCCGGAAGAATGGGCCAAATTTTTGCGCTATGCCGCGCTGGATATTATCGCAATGCGTGAAGTCTACTGGCGCATACCGGACTGGGGTAATACTCCGAAGGAAGATGAAATCCTGCTTATCGACCAGTTGATCAACGACCGCGGCTTCTATGTGGACGTTGACCTGGCGAACGCCGCGATCAGAGCGGTGCAGGCGCATAAGGAAGAATTGAAGGAAGAAGCCTGGGAGCGATTTGGCGGTAAGCTGACCGGCAATGACTTCCTGCCAATCCTGCGTGATATTGCGCCAGCATTCACAATACACAACGCGCAGAAATCCACGCTAAACGACCTACTGGAAGACCCAGACTTCCCGGACGAGGGCAAAGCGCTTATCGAAATGCGCCTCGGAGCGTCATCAACGGCATCGACTAAGTACAATCCGCTAGTTAACGGCCTATCCGCCGATGGTCGCCGCCGTGGGTGTCTTCAGTATGGTGGCGCAAAGCGCACGCTACGCTGGGCCGGTAAAGGCTTCCAGCCGCAAAACCTGGCACGTGGCGAGTACAGCGACGACCACGAAGGGAAGATTAAACGCCGCGAGGGTGAAAGCGACGTCTCGTTTTGGGTCCGGTCGCACATGCTCACCAACGGCATCAATTCCCTGTTACGCGGGACCGCACACTGGGCGTACGACATATCGAAGCTAACAGCCTCGACCGTTCGCGGGTGCATTATCCCGGCTAAGGGCAAGAAGTTTGTCGTAGCGGACTACTCCAACGTGGAAGGGCGTGGACTTGCCTGGATCGCTGGCGAGAAAACCGCGCTAATGGTGTTTAAGGCCGGTCGCGATATCTATTGTGAGACTGCCGGTAAGATGTTCGGCCTGGACCCGGACTACATTAAAGCCAACCGCAAGGACTTACGCCAGATCGGTAAGGCGTGCGAATTGGGGCTGGGCTATGGTGGCGGCGTCGCGGCGTTCTTGCAGTTCGCTAAAAACCTGGGCCTCGACCTTTACACTATGGCGGACGTGATGAAAGGCACGTTCCCGGATCACATTTGGGCGGCGGCGAAACGTGGTTATGAGTACGCTCGCATTAACGAAGCGAAACGCCCGCCGAAGCCTGGCAAGAAAGACGAGCGCCCAACCTACATACTGCCTAAAAACGTATGGCTTACTTGCGACGCGATCAAACGTATGTGGCGTGAGGCGCACCCGAAGACGGTAGCCTTTTGGGCCGAGCTTGAGGACGCGGTGTTGTGCGCGATACGCAATCCTGGTAAAGCATACTGGGCGGGCGCGCACGTTCGCCCGGATGGTAGAAAAGCGCTCAAGATTGTCCGTACGAAGGCGAAGCATGACCCAACCTTCGACGAGGAGCGCGACGACCCGAACGCCGCGGGGTGGTGGTTGAAAATTGAGTTGCCGTCCGGGCGAATCATGAGCTACCCGGGCATCGCGCTGTCTGTCACGACCGAGATTGACGAAGACACCGGCAAGAAGCGCACCAGCACCCGCATCAAATACCAGGGCGAGAATCAGACGACGCGCCAGTGGGGATTCCAGTACACCTACGGCGGCAAATTGACGGAGAACATCGTACAGGCGTTGTGCCGTGATATTCTCGCCTGGTCAATGCCTGGCGTTGAAGCTGCGGGCTATGAAATCGTTCTATCGGTGCATGATGAATTGATCACAGAAGTGCCGGACACCGACGACTACACTACCGAGGAGCTTTGCGCGCTGATGTGCGACCTGCCTATTTGGGCGAAAGGCTTCCCACTTGCCGCCGAAGGCGATTGTATGTATCGATACCGCAAGTAGCGGAAATGTTGCTTTTAGCGGAAACGTCAGGCGATATTGTCTGGCGTTTTCTTTTTCGGGGTGGTATATGAAACATTGTGGGCGTTGTAATACGGATAAAGATGAGTCCGCTTTCAACAAGGGTCAGTCGTGGTGTGCCAAATGCATGGCGGCGTATAAGAAAGAGAGACGTGATAAGGAAAGAGGAGCGCCGCCGCGCGAAGTATGGCGAGAGTATACCGGGGAGATCGTAACGTGCCGTCAGTGCGGGGAACGCAAGCCGCTTACGCCGGAAAACTTCCGGCCCGGAAACCGGGCAAGCCAGTCACACATTCGTAAAGAATGCAGGTCGTGCTCTAATAAGTCCCGCCGTGAGTACAACCACCGGACACCAGAGATCCGAGCTTACTATAAGCTCTTTCAGTACCGTAAGGCGGACGAAAGGAAGGGGCTAACCACCGACCTAACCACCGAGGACGTGCTACGCCTTACTTCTCAACCATGCGCATACTGCGGATTCACCGGCGACAATGGCGCGGACCGACTCGACAACTCAGTAGGCCATACGAAAGATAACTGCGTGCCGTGCTGCGTAGAGTGCAACATAGCCCGCGGGGACCGGTTTACCCCGGACGAAATGAAGAAGTTTATCGGACCGGCCATCGCTGCCGTAAGGAAAAGCCGACAATGACACCAGAAGGCAAGATTCAAAGTCACCTGATGAAACGGGTGAAAGAGGTCGGCGGATTCTGCCGAAAACTGGCATGGGAGGGGCGCGCAGGTGCGCCCGACCTGATTATTATCATAAACGGCAGAATAGTGTTCGTCGAAGTGAAGCGCCCCGGAGGAAAACCGAAGCCGCACCAGGTACGTGAGCACGAGCGAATGGCCCGCCGTGGTGCTGACGTTCGCGTTATAGACAACATCGCCGACTGCGATTTATTGGTTGCTGAATTGGTCGCATAGCGGTATAGTGTGCCGGTTAGCCATATCGAGGATTTTAGAGATGATTGAAGAAAAACGTTGCAGTAATTGCGGCTGCGTTAAACCGCTATCCCAGTTCCATAAATACACCGGTAAGACTGCGCGAAGCCCGGACGGGTATCGGGCGGAGTGCAAATCGTGCCGCAATAAAAAAGAGCGCGAACGGCAGCGCCGCTACCGCGCAGAGCAAAAATAATTAATACGGCGGGCTTGTCCCGCCATTTTTGGGAGACATGACGATGAAAGAACATTACCGACTCACCAAGCTGGGCGAATGTAAGCCGGGCGATCGCGTGTGGCTTATCGCGGGCATGAATTACCCGCTGCCGTTGACGGTGTGCTGGCAAAAATTTAAGAGCTTCCGGGCTACCGGTGTCTACGTCGGGCACGCCACCAACTACGACGCCACAAAGAGGAACTGGGATAGTGAAACTGAAGTCTGGAAAAAGGCGGAATAAAGCGATGGCACGATTCCGACGCCGCGAATATCAGAAGTTGATAACCGCGTTCATCCTCAAGCATAAGCGATGTAATATCTGGGCGACAATGGGATCCGGTAAAACCGGCGCGACAATGTGGGCGCTGAATAAAATGTTCCAGACTGGCGTCCTGTCCCATCATGAGGACCGCGTACTGGTGCTGGCCCCGCTGCGTGTTGCGTCGGGTACATGGCCCCCGGAACAGGAGAAATGGCGGTTCTCATCCCTGCTGGTCGTAGACGGCACTGGACCAGAGAAGGACCGCATAGCCGCGCTGGAGAGCGACGCTAACGTGGTTTGTGTTAACTACGATGTGGTTGAGTGGCTGGTCGACTATTACGGCGATGCGTGGCCCTTTACGGTCGTTGTTGCCGATGAGTCGACTAAGCTGAAAGGCTATCGTAGCAAGCAGGGGAGCAAGCGCGCCCGCGCACTGGCCGCGATTGCACATAAACACGTCAAGCGCTGGATTAACCTTACCGGCACACCAGCGCCAAACGGGCTGAAAGACTTATGGGGCCAGACGTGGTTCGTCGACGGAGGCGAACGCCTCGGCAGTAGTTATAAGGCATTTACCGACCGCTGGTTTATTAGCAAGCCGGTTAAGCCTGGCAGCTTCACTATGCAGCACGCCCCGCTTAAGAACTCCGAGAAAGAAATACAACAACGCCTGTCTGATGTATCCTTAACAGTTGACGCGGCTGAATACTTCGGGTGCGACAAGCCTATCTATACGCCGGTTGTTGTGGACCTGCCGAAGAAAGCCCGCAAGATTTATGACCAGTTCGAAGCGGAGCTATTTGCCGAACTGGAAAGCGGAACTGTGGAAGCCGCAAACGCCGCGTCGAAGACCATTAAGTGCCTTCAGCTTGCTTCCGGGGCCGTATATAAGGTCGACGAAGACGGCGAGCGCACCGATGAATGGGTGAAAATTCACGACGCTAAACTGGACGCGCTGGAAAGTATCGTGGAGGAGTTGAACGGCGCACCGTTGCTCGTCGCATACCAATACAAGCATGATCTGGCGCGTCTCAAGAAGAAATTCCCGCACGGCGTAGCGCTGGGTAAGGGCAAGCAAGGCAATAAGGATATGGAAGCGTGGAACAGGGGGGAGATCCCCATCATGTTCGCGCACCCTGCATCGGCGGGTCACGGCCTTAACTTGCAGGATGGCGGACACCACCTTGCTATCTTCTCCGATACCTGGAACTTTGAGCACTTTTCGCAGATCGTTGAACGTATCGGGCCGGTTCGCCAGATGCAGGCCGGACACCCTCGACCGGTATTCGTCTACATTATCCAGGCGCGCGGGACACTGGACGAATTGGTCGCCGAGCGTCGCGACAGTAAGCGAGATATTCAGGACGACTTGATGGAATACATGAAAGCTAAAAAGGCGCGCAAATGATTATCTGGTCATTATTTGACGGCAGCGGCTTGATGATCGAGCGTGCTGCCGAGATGGGGCACAAATGCTACTGTTTCAACTACTCCGAGGCCGATCACGGGTCTTACCTGGACTATCGTATCTATGGTCGCGGAATCCGGTATCGCAATGAGTTTATCGATCTGGACTTCGTGGACCGCGCGATGAATGGCGATTTCGGTACGCCGGATATTATTTACGCATTCCCGCCTTGTACTGATCTGGCGGTGAGCGGTGCGCCAGCTTTCCCGCGCAAGCGGGCTAAAGACCCGGCCTTTCAGCTTAAGGCGGTGCGCACCGCGAAGATCGCCGCGTACCTGGGTGACTTCTTCGAAGTGCCGTATATGATTGAGAATCCGCGCAGCGTGCTATCAACTCAATGGCGTAAGCCGGACCACTCGTTTGACCCGTGGGAGTATGGCGGATATCTACCGGAGGATGACGTACACCCGCTCTTCCCGGAATACATCAACGCCCGCGATTCATATCCGAAGCTGACCTGCTTATGGACCGGCAACGGCTTCCGTATGCCAGAGAAAAAGCCTGTATTCGTTGAAAAAGGGTACTCGAAGCAGTATAGTCGCCTCGGAGGCAAATCAGCCCGCACAAAATTAATCCGGTCGCTCACTCCGCGCGGCTTCGCGATAGCGGTTAACGAGGAAAATTTAAAATGAATACTTCATTCGACGCCATCGACTTTTCGGTCGCAATGACTAACCAGCTATTCACCTACGACAGCAAAACGGGTGTCATCCGTCTGAAGTCCACCGGCTGCAAAATTGGCAACCTTAACACTGCCGATGGCGGCACGCGCATCGAATGCAACGGCAAAACTCTATCGGGCGCACGCGTGGCGTGGATTATCGCGACCGGCAATACAATTCCTCCAGGCTACGCCGTTGTGTGCCGCCAGCGAACACCAGGCCACTACGGCAACCGAATCAGCAATCTGTATCTGGTAGACGTTGCACGCGACCCAAATTTTTATTCGTAAATTGGTTGCATAATTAGATTGGTTGCATTATCTTAAGGGTGTCCGGTTGGACGCCCTTTTTAACACCTGGAGACAACACGATGAAATCATTATTTTTCGACTACGACGGCGACCTTCGATTTTGGGTGATACTCACCCTCATGTTTGCCGTTTGTATTTTCGTACCTACCGCGGCTATTTACTATACGGAACGCTACGAATGCAAGACCGTATATGCCGAGCAAACAGGCCGTAATACCCAATGGCGTTTCGGAACTTGCTGGGTCGAGAAAGACGGCAAATTTATTCCGCGCAAGGAAATCCGCACTACGGAGATTGAATAAATGAAAATTTTACAAGAAGAGAAAAATTACTGGGCCGCGCAATGCCTCGAAGCCCGCGAACAGGCCGAACGTGCGAACGCGTTGGCAGACACCAAACAGGCGCTATATGAAGGTGAGAAGAAAGTGCGCCAGGAGCTAGAGGAGCGCTTCGAACTGCTTTTCGAATTGATGGGGATTATGCAGCGCACCGGATACACAACCAGCGTTGCACTAAACCGCATCACTGCCGAAGGTCTGCGCGAGCATTGCAAACGGGCCGAGGAATACGTGCGCCCGAAGGGCCGCCAGTCTAAGATCGACCGGAAAGATCTGGTGCTGATAGCGTGGCGTGCGAACGGCAGCTACTATTCCGATTGCCGACCGCTGGGTCCGGCGGATATGGCCCGAGTCCGGCGCGTTCTGTCCAGCGACAAGAAAATTGCCCTGTACGCGATAGATCCAGATCATGCAGAAGAGTGAGCAAAAAGATAGCTGGCGCACGCCGCCAGCTATCTTTAAACCGCTTCGTCGGAAGTACCGATTCCGTTACGATATGGCGGCAAGCGATGCAAACCACCTGCTACCGCGTTACTTCACGGCGGAACACAGCGCGCTTGATGTGGACTGGTCCGAGTTGAAAGGGTGGAAGTGGTGCAATCCGCCGTATTCCGATCCGCTGCCGTGGGTAGAGTGCGCAGCGCACGGACGCAGGACTGTCATGTTACTGAATCAGGACACGTCGACGAAGTGGGCGAGGCTGGCCCGGAAGACTGCAAACCTGATAATTCTTCTGGACTGGCGGATACGATTTATACATGCTGTCACCGGCGAAGTCGGTCCGAGCAATAACAAGTGCCAGCAATTGATAATCTTTGACGAAGCGCCGCCCATCGGCAGCGCACAAATTGAAATAATGAGCGAGAGTGAGTTACATGAATATCTTAATCGTTGACCGCGACCCCGCGGTAGTATACCAAATGCAAAGAGACTATAACATCGACCCACGCCGCGATCACGTGAAGCGCGTGTCACGGCCTGAATATATCCTGGGCCTGGATCTTACCGGCTGGCTTGTCATAACCAAGCGTTGCCATTTCGTGTGTAACTCCTTCACCGCGCGCAGCGCCCGACACACCCTTATTGAGAGCTTAAAATGAAACTACTGATTTGTGATCTTGATGGCGTTATTAATGGTTCGAGTGATGCACGCGCCGACCTGGTTCCGGGTATAAAAACCAAATCAACATTTTGGGCGAAGTGGCACAAAGCGCACGTACGCGAAGACCTTAACATGGATATGCTGCCGCTGTTGAGCATGTATAAAGAGCAAGGCTTCGAGATCGCGTATCTGACAAACCGGCAGCGAGAATGCTGGGAGACTACCGTCGAGCAATTGGAAGTATTCCCCGTAGGCCGGTTGTTTATGCGCCACATGCTGGACGACACCCCGCCGCCGGAGTTTAAGGCGTGCGCTGTATTCAAAATGGTCTGCTATGCAGACGTGTCGGAACTGGTCATCATTGAAGATTGCGAGAAGAACATCGCGGCAATTCGTCGGGCGTGTAGCGATTTAGTCCCGAAAATTTACGCAATAAACGTTGCAAAATTTACTTGCAACCAATAGGTTGGTTGCACTATAGTTAACGCGTAGGGAGGCAATACGGCCTCCCCGAAAAAGGAAAACATCATGAAAGCATATGAATACTGCAAAAACGCTGCCACCACTATGGAACAGCGCGGGAAAGAAAACGGCTATGACGGCGAGAAAAATGAGCGCAGTGCTAAGCAGATCGCTGCCGTGTTTAACGCGCTTACCGGTCGCGACCTTACCGAGCAAGAAGCCTGGACCTTCCTGATCTGCCTGAAGCTGGTTCGCCAGCACCGTAAGCACCAGGAAGACAATATCGTCGACCTGGTAGCGTATGCGGCTTTGCTGGGCGAGTCGTACATGACCGTACACGACGAGATCCAGATCGATACAACGGCAGCGCAATACGACAGCCTTAAAGACCTGTCCGTGCGCCTGGATGGCGAGATTAATGCGTATAACTGTGCGATGCGCGTTGCCGAGGGGGCTGTGGCCTCGTTCGGAAAGACTGTCAAAGCCGCTAATTTCGGCATCGCAGATCAAGACGTCCAGCCTATGGTCGTGCTCACCGGCGAAGATGGGTCCAAAATCCTCATGACGCCGGAAGACTTCCGCAACATGGAAAAAACACTGGTGACTGGCGCACTTAAATAATTCTAATAGCGGGCTTCGGCCCGCATCAATGAGGACAACACGATGTACGGCGAATATGAAATATCTGGTAAACAATTCCACCTGGCGGCAATGATAGCAAGCATCGAGTTTGACCAGTGGCGCTTAAAGTCTGACGCGTGCAAGCAAAGCCGTCTTGTCGGTGTGCTGGGCGAGATGTTTGCGGGCATGTATCTTGAAGGGCAGGCAGGAGGGCGCAGTTGTATTCCTCAAGGCTTACTCATGCGTACCGGCCTGTTTAGCGCCAATACCATTGACCGCGGCGATATCATCATGGTCGGCAAGCGCAAGGTAAAGTCCGGTCCCGACTTCCGCGAGCATGTGGTCGATGCCGTATGGACCTACGAAGTTAAGGCCACCAGCGGCATCCGTCGCGGACTGGTAGAGGCGCGTTGCGCTCGCGAGTATCTGTCGCGTCGAGTTGCCGGTGTTATCCTGGTTGGTGTATCGTTAGGGCCGCAAAGCGCGCACGGCGTGATTGAGGATATTGCGGGGCCATACGTGATAGTGAACGATTGGCCCCTGGTGGAAGTGGAAGGTAAGGAATATTACGAAAGCCCGCTTGTGCGGCGCAAGATAGAAAACGGGGCATAAAGCCCCGTTGTTTTTACTACTCAGGAAGTATTCCCTACTCCCCGGACTCAGGCATCTCAACTCGCATATCAATCCATCGCCCCGCCGGTATATCTACGGGGTCCATATCCGCCACGCCTTCCACGATGTTTCTTGCAAATTCCGGAACTCCTGTGTGTTCCCGGTGGAACGTTTTAATAATTATGTCCCCGGTATCCAGAACCTTAAAGTCCACCCACAACAACGGCAACCCGTTGTTGTTACTCGGAATTGTAAAACCACCATCAACCCCTCCCCAGGCCGGATCCGAGTTAAACCCTAACACTCCGGATACCTTATACACGCCCGTATCGATCCGCTCGCTCTTCACACCTTCTGCCTCCTTGTTAAGCTCCGCGGTTCCGTCGCCACGCAACTTAACGATAGGAGACGCGGGCTTAAGGTTGCCGTTAGTGTCAATGGTGGTGTTGGCGACTGAGTAGAATATTCCCGCAGGGCCGACAAGGGTGCCGTTGTTGTACATTACCCATAGCCTTCCATATGTCGCATGGTCGACAGCCCCGAATACGAACCCGGATGTATCGGGGTTTAAATCCGGACTTGCGAGCGCCCCCCATGAAAAATCAATGGTCCAGTTTGTTGTGGAGGCGCTAACCTGGCTATGTTTCGCCACGGAGTCCGGGGCCAATGACACTACCGACTTATACCCGAAATCCGCCACGCCCACGTTAGTTCCGGCGGATAATCGTGTAGTGTATTTATTTTGGGTGCTCCCAACCTCGACTAGGTCGCCGGCCCCGACTCCAACGTTACGCGTTGCCGCTGAGCCAAGCCCCAGATTCGTACGGGCTGCGGCCTTGTTGGCAACGTCTGCCAGGTTCTGCGACGTCTTCATGAATTGCGCAGGGTTGATCGAGTTTTTGAATCCTTCGGCTTCGTCGCGGTATCCCAACGCGGCATCACGGGCGGTTTGCGCGTCTGTCTTCGCCGCGTTGGCTTCGTCGCGAATAACGCCGGTATCCGTCTTAATCTGGTTGGTCTGGTCCTTGATGGCCTGCGTATCAGATTTAAGCTGATCGGTTTGCGTCTTGATTGTATTGGTGGCGTCGTGGATCGCCTGCGTATCAGCCTTAATCTGGTTGGTGGCGTCGCGAATACCAGCCGTCTCGGTCTTGAAGCCTTCTGCCTCATTGCGAAATCCTTGCGCGGCTGCTTCCGATTCGGCGGCTTGCTGTTGCAGGTTGCGCATCTCAACAGGGTCGATCTGCTTCATTAGCTGCGACAGATAGCCCCATGACATGCCCTGCATAACCTGCCCGTTAGGTAACGTCACTGTGACTTCTTCAGCGTCGCCGAAGATTGCACGCCAGTTGTTTTCATCCGCGATCAGCAAGCGTAATGCTTTCTGTGCCTGGACGGTCACGCCCATAGTTGCCAGGGACATGGTGTCGCGCTTAACGCCATCCCACGCGAGGCCGGTTGCCGTTGGGCCGTCGAACGGCAGAACCATAGTAAGCGACGTGTCGCTTTCAATGGACGCGATTGCCACGGTGTAGGGGACTTGTCCTACAACCAGCGATAAGAAGTCGCCCGCGTTAAACGAGGTAAACGTTGTGCCTACCCCTACAACCGCCTTGCTGTTATTCGTTACGGATAGAGTACCCGCTGCCATAGCTAAATCCTCGTAAATTGGTTGCATTCTTGATCGAGCGGTGTAATACTAAAACTCAACCAAATATAGGAGATGATACCATGAAAACTTTAATTATGATTTGTGCGGTTCTTCTGTCCGGTTGTGCGGTAGAACGTAACAACGGCGATTGCATTACGGTAGCGTACGGAAGCTGCATGTTGCGCTACGTCGCTGGGGTAAAAGTACCTGCCGGGGATGTGGACATGCGATTCACTGGGCTGTCTTCAGATAGCGACGGCAACTTCTCAGGCACAGTATCAGTTAAATCACGGGAGTGGTAATTATGGGCGCTGGAATACTTATCGACTACAACGACGGGCGGCCTGTTATGGAGATAACTGCCGGTCTACGCGCTCCGTCATACTGCACTACGTTTGATCAACGCTGCCAGTCAGACAAAACGCTGACCATTAACACCCCGCTAACCCCTGGGTCGGATCTTGTCGTTGCGCTCACGCGCCCGGTCGAAGTGATTGAGGTATTCGACCAAACGCTGGTTCTTCCAGATCCGTTCTACGTGACGTCGGTACAACGCAACGGGGATAGCGGCATAATTCTACGAGGCGCGGACGCGTATAACGCATATAGTGGTCTACCGCAATGGGCGGGGATAATTATGGAAGTGCTGCCGGTTGGGTCGCGCAATGCGGGCTTACTGGTGGCGAACTCGACTGACTTCACCGCGATATCGAACGTATCCCGGCTTATGACCTGCCGATATGCGCAGCGCGTGCATGTGAACGGCAGTATGCCTTTACCGGTGGGTGGCATCCCGTTCGCGCGCTGGGATAACGGCAACGTGTCGGTAGGATTTGATGGCAGTAATATCATCGTCCGCAATTCGTCTTATGGCGGGATCGACGACGTAGGCGCTGCGGTAGACATGGACCTGGTTATATTCAACAATACGCCGCCTTCACCGGGGGCCGGCATCACCATGACAAACAACCAGGGGCAGGTCACGTTCTCGACGGTGAACAAGCCGTTTGTCTACGACCGCACGATTTATATCGGTGGCGGAGACCAGTATATCGGTAACAGCCTGATCCAGCTTTCATACACCGGCGCGCTCATTGAGAACAACGGCGGCTATAACCACGTACGCATGAACGGTATACGAATGGCGGGCAATAATGTGCGCATCGCTAAAAACCGCGTCATTGGCAACTACTCACGGCAACAATTCCAAATGCCGGGTAAAAATATTGCGGTACCCACCCCGTTACTCGTCATTCCTAACATCTATTAAAAGGGGCCATCCGGCCCCTTCGCATTTACCACGTCCCAACTTTCACCCTACCCCCTCCAGGTAATGGCACGTTAATGCCGGTTGCGTCGATCTGTACCGACCCGCCGGAGAATCCGAAGTTACCCGTGGTCGCGAACAAGTTGCCGCGTACCGTTACGTTGTTGAACTCCGCCCCGCCATCCTTCGCGATACGCCAGCCGCTGCTACCTGGATTCCAGTTATTAGATTGCAGCGTGTCTGTGATCTGTGCGAAGTTGATGGACGCGTTCTTGATGCGCGCCGTGTCGATGTACACCTGACCGCCGTCAACGATAAACGCGGACGAAAGTGACCCATTCGACGGGTGCATGATGTAGAACTGGTCCGCCTTGAACGCGATGCGGGATTTAACCGCACCGCCTTCCGCTACAACCGAAAGCTGCATACCGGCATCATAATAAGTCCCGTTATACGTCACGCCAGCCTTAAGGCTATATGTGGCGCTACCGCCAGCATGGTTAAACGATGACGTCATCTTCTGCTCGATCGCGGCTGACTGCTGACCAAACTGTGCCGCTACCAGGGTCTTGTACTCAGCCAGCGCGCCTGCTACGTCTGCCGTTGCCGTTTGTACCTGCTGGATGGCAGCTTCCTGTTCCGCGAACTTAGCGGCAACAGTTTGCTGGTACTGGGCGAACGCTTGTTCCTGCGTACTCTGCGCCGTCTGCAACGTGTGGATCGCCGCTTCCGCATCGTCAAGGCGAGTGCCGATCAACGTCTCAAGTTGCGCGACAGCCTTGTGGGCATCCGCCGCCACGTTATACGCCACCTTGATTTCTGCGTAGATCCCCTGGTACTCGGCGCGGGCGTTAAACAATTGCTGCGCGTCCGTGAGCATGGCTTCATAAATGCCTTGCGGCATGGTGTCGATCGCTTCCTGGAAGCGTTTACCGTCCTCGGACGTCAAGAACTCGTTATCAAGCCCCTTCATGTACTCGTCAACTTTGTCACTCACCTGCCCTTCAAACAGGCCCGACCAGTCCGATAGGTTGCCGATTTTATCCGCGACGCGGGCGCGCAACTGCTGATAGATCCCGAACTCCAGCGACGTTTGCGCATACTCCGCCCCCGGATATGGGACGTTGGTTAAGAACTTCCATTCCGTTTCGCCCGTCTTGCGGACCTCAAGCTCGGTATACGAAATATCCGTCGCGGCGTTGTTGTGGTTCCACTTCCACAAAATTTGGTGAAGGCCCGAAATCGCGTTGGTGATGATAGGCGCGTTAAGCCCGCCGAGACGACCTTCGATCGGCGTGATGGCAGACGACACCCACGGGGATGAAATTTCGCCCATACCGATTGCGCGGACGCGGGCCTGGTAGTTACCAGAAAACACATTTGGGATGTGAGCGCCGTTCGATGCCGTGCGGGGGATGTTTACCCAGTCGTTTCCCCACTGGATCGCCATATTCTGCAAGCTGGTACGTCGCCACTGGATTTCATAAACAACGGCATCCTTCACCGGCGGGAAAACAATATCCACGTTGGTGATTAGCTGGCCTTGCGATGAAATCTGCGACGGGGTTATGGTCACAGATTCCGGCCCCTTCATTACGCCGTCAGGCACTTGCGTGAAGATGCCAGGGTCAAGGCGAGCGCCATTATCAACGGCATCATATTTGCTATCGTTGTACTCGATCCCGCGCACTGAAAAAGTGCTGGTAGAGTCGTCATATTCCAGATCGGTGATGCGGAACTTCTGCAACTGGATATCGTCGCCATCAACGCAAAACGGCTGATCAGGAATCGGGTCGGCGTCCAGTGCGGTTTTTAGCGTAACCTTGTTGCCGTTGACGCTGGCGATCTCGCGAGTCTCCACATTACCGCTATCGGTGCGTACCAGGAATTTATCCCCTGGACGGAACGTGATTTCGCTGTCTGTGTTCAGCACCGTCCGCGTGCCAGGATCTGGCAACAGGCGACCGCCGCGTGTCTCAAAGCCGCCAGAAATGTTTGTATCGGCGATCGCGACTACGCTACCCGGAATAAAGAAAAGTCCCTCCATGCCAACCTTAAAGCTAACTTGCTGGTCAAGCTGGTTGGAGATTAGCGCCCAGTGACCGCGACGTTGTGCTTCTGATTCACGCGTACATCCGATCGCCGTAATATCAAGGCGGTTGATTTTATGGCGGCGCACCAGTTCGACACGCTGGCCTGTTGCGATGGCGTCTTCGTAGTGGTTCTTCGGGTTGCCGTATGCTACCGCGAACGTGGAATAGCGAGTTTTCTGGCTCCCTGACGCGTAGTCAAATCTGCCATCAATAACCGAGGCGTTGGTGATAGTGTGCGATACCGCTGCGACCGGCTGGTCACTTACGATATTCAACATCTGGTTCCCCCACCAGGTCATACCGGCAAAGATGGCAGCTAGATCCTTAAGCACGGTCCAGGCGTCGGTCTGCGACTGGATGTACATATCATTCTTAAAGCGGATTTCTCGCCCGCCGTTGCCGTCACTGACCAACTGATCGCAGCGCTGCGCAATCTGGTAGAGCGCGTACCGGTTTAACATTTGCGGTTTGATACGCCGACCGAGGCCGAAGCGCTCAGTAATACAAATATCGTACCAGTGCCACGCGGGGTTATCCGTCCATGCGCGTTTGAACGTGCCATCCCAGTCCCCGGAATAGGTATGATTAATCGGGTCGTAGTTGTTCGGTATTAGAACTTTGCGGCCTTTGCACTTGATGGACACGCGCGGGATGTTCTGGAACGCTTTGGCGTCGAACTCCACAAACAACAACGCGGTTAGCGGGTAACGCAGGCGGGCGTCGATAATCTCAGTGATGGATTGCACCCGGATATCATTAACCACTTTCGCCGATGTAGAATCTGCCGTTGTGCGGTGAACTTCCACGCGCCAGCCGGTATTCACGTTCGGCGGTAATTCGATGCGGTGGTCGCGCTCATATAGCGACATTGTTTTACCAACGGCAGCGAAGTTGAACTCGCGCGGGTCCGCGTTATCGGTGTACACAACGATTTTATAGTCGATGCGCCCGCCCACCAGGTCGCCATTATCTTCGTTGGTGTACAAAGCCGGAATGCCGATTCGAATGCGCACAGCGTCAAGACTGGTGTCATTAATCTGGCGCACCCACGGCGTGCCGTTTTCCAGTTTTACACCGACGGACTGCTCGCTTTCTACCGCTGAAAATCCGTGGATCACGTCCTGGTGCTGTGTGCCTGGGCGGAACTCCACGCGCGCGCCGGGGAAGTTTTCCGACAGGTCGGCGTTCTGGATCGGCGTGCCGTCCAGATATACTCGCTGCCGCAATTCGCTGGCGCTGGTAATACTTTCGAACTCCCCTTCCCCCAGCGCAAGCAAGATGCGGATTTTAGCCAGCGAATGCAGGCTGTCCGGCGTCTCCTGCGGGGTGTGCTGTTTGCCGCCGCCACCTTTATGCCCAGTGACGTCGTAGATAATCGTCATTCGTTCAAGTCCTCTGTTACGATTCCGGCTGAAATAATAGCGCCGCCGATCTCACGTTCGCCCCATAATACACCAAGTGCCGTGCCTTGCGCGGTCGTGTTTACCGGTCCGCCGAACGCATACGACGCCTTGTTATCCACGTCCTGCCGTGTCTGCAATCCTTTCGGTTGCGGCGATAGCAATTGCATAACGCCCCCCAGCGCCATCGACATCCCGAACGAAAACGTCGCTGCGCCAATAGAGGCCGCGGTCGCCGCTGAAGCTCCGAAAGCGGCAGTCGCAAGCCCGCCGGTATAGAACGACGCCACCACGATTGCTACGCCCGCCAGCAATTGGCCCAGTCCGCTTTTTGCACCAGTCATAACCGGCGCGATGGTTACTACGCGGTTGCCGTGGAACTCGCCCAGCTCATCGTAGCCGGTCATTGTGTGATTGCCCTTGCGCACTTTGAACATCATGTTGTCAAGGTGGGCCGACATTAAAAAGTCCTGTAGGCCTGGTAACTTCACACACAGGCCGGTGATACCCTCGCCCGGCGTGAAGCAGTCCAGCTTATGCACTTTACCGAAACGACGTCCTAAGACGCCGTATAGTTTAAAGGTGGTCATTGCCATTCTGTGATATTCCCCGGTAGGTCTTTATGACGTACCCATTTAACCACATTGTCGCGGAAAAATCCCGCCCGGAAGGGGATCACGCTCGACAGGCTGCCGTAGATATGGTGTAGTAATTGGTCGCCCGGAAGGTAGATTCCGGCATGGTTAGGCACTGGCGCGCTAATCTGCATGATGACCATCGCCCCCGGCGTATTCTCCTCACACTCCCGGAAGCCAGCGCCATACCAATTGTCCATATACAGGTTTTCGCCTGTCTCCCACCAGTTGTACGGTACACGGAAGTCTGGCAGGTTTACGCCCTGCTTTTTGTGCCAGTCCATAACGAGGCCGTAACAATCCGTAATTCCGAGAACAAATCGGCGACCTACCAGCGGCGGGTCTTCCGGGTCGATCTCGATAAAGTCGCCATATTCGTTAGTGATGGTCCAGACGACGCCGCTGCCGTTGCATCCGTTAACGTCGCCCAATGACGGGGCTAGATCGCGCTGACCAGGGTGCGAGTGGACTACGCGCACGACGTCGCCCATATCCTCGGCATCCATCCAGGCCATATCGCTAATTGTAAACGCGTCTTTGCGCGAGCGCACGCCGGTCGGGTCTTCGAAGACGTTCAGGCACGGGACGAATACTTGCTTACGGCCCACCATGACGACCAGCCCGCAGGCTTCTTCCGGCAGACATGCCGCAACGTGTGCGGCAATATCGCGTTTAACCTTCTTCGTTAGCATGACTACCCCTTAATTAATTTGGACCCTGGAAAACCGCCGAAGTCCAGCACCGCCGCTTTTGGGTCCGCAAGACCTTGTCCAAAACGAAGATAGCAGTCCGACAAGCATCCGCCGCATCGGTCCATATTCATCGAGATGACTTCGTTTCCGCGCTCGTCGTAATACTTGATTCCGGGCTGCGCAAGGTTCCATGTGCAACCGTCACCGCTGGCGTACTTCCCATTGAGCGCCCATTCGCACATGTTCATGATCTGGCGGCGGGGTACTACTTGCCCCTCCATATCCGCGGGGGAGGATAGCGCGAAGGTGATCTGCTTGCCCGGATTGCGCCCGACCTGTGAGTCGATGTAATACTCCTGGACACGTTTTTGCGTCGGGTCTGGATCCGACCCGTTATCCAGGAACTTCGCGAACGTATCAATGATCTCAACCTTCGCGCCCAGTAGCTGGTCGTGATTCAGCGACAGCCGGGTGATTATGCCGCCAATATCGACGATGGTCAGCTGCGGTTCTGCTGCCGTTGATGTGGAGAAGTTAAGGCCGGACAGATCGAAGGGCCAAAATTCGAACTCCTGCCCGCCGAAGAAGATGGATTTAGGTTTTAGCTTGTCCTCGTCACCGCCCGCGGCAGCAATATCTTCGGCAGTGTGCGGGATAAAGCAGTAGTGAAAATAGTGATGGCCCGCTCCGATCGCGCCGTCGCCCGGTTCCACGTCCTGCGCGTCAATGTGAATCAGGCGAACGCGTCCCGATGGGTCAAAGCGCGTCGCCTCGCGGTATAGTTTATTCATCTTACGAATCCAATAGCTGTCTTAAGGGTTGCAGATACCGTTGCCGTGTAGTGCCCGTTGTCAGTGTACGACAAGCTCGAACGCTCGACCACGAATAAACCTGTTTCGCCATCCGGCGCGGTGACAACAAACGGTTTGACGAAGTGCCCGCGAAGGAAGTTGTAAACCAGTTTAGGGTTGCACCACTTGTCAGTAGTCAGTCCGATGAATTGCACTGGGAATTGTTTCGTTTCGGCGTTCGGGCCGTCCGCGATGTTCTGACCGTAACCGTTACCAAACTGCAATTCCTCGGACCGGAAAGCCAACTGCACGTCTCCGCCGCCTTGCAATTGCATGTGCCAGTAATAAGGCCATTCGTTTGACCGCGGGTCGTGCGCTTCGATTAGCTCATAAGCCGCACCGGCTTTTGTCGGGCCTGCCCAGTTATCAGCCAGGGTGATGGCAGTGTCAGAGTTGAATGCCGCAATTTTTCCGGTGTAGTCGTTGCCGTCGATGCGGGTAAATACGCGGACCTTCCCGATCTCGCTCAGGAACGCCGTTCCCGCGCCCGTGACGGTCTTACTTCCGTTCGTTAGAGTGATTGTGCCTTGTGACATAAAAAAAAAGCCCCCACGTTGTAGTGAGGGCCATTTTATCATCGTTTGTAAAGTACACCACCCGGTTTCGTCGCCCTCACGATCTCGGCCTTGACCGACTCGGTGATTTGCTTTCCGAACGCCTGTGCGGTGCGCGGGTCCGGCCCGCTAACGCTGGTATCCGTCTTACCGGTCCCCATGTTAACGTTGGTCGTTACAATCATTCCCCCGCCTACACCGGCAGCGGCGACTCCAAGTTTGCCGTCCGGGCCGCGCTTCAGTGGCATGATGGCCTCGGGTCCGGCCTCACCCATCAATCCTGCGCCCTTAGCGAACGCCTGAACGCCATAACTGAAAAAGGTTGGCTGGCTTACCACTTTCCCAGAATAGGCCGCGAGATTGCCTCCTGCGTACGCTCCGCCGTCCGCATTCTTAGTGAGGCCAGAGAAGATAGCGCCGAACAATCCGTTTTTGCCGCCGTCGCCACCGAAAGCGCTAACGATGGACTTGAATGCCTGCGAGGTAGCCAGCTTTATTAATTCGCTCAGGATGGATTTAACCATATCCTTTGCGTTCAGCTTGCCAGTCTCAAAAAACTCGTTCATCGTATCCTGCATAGCGCCGAACGTGAATTTTGTGAGTGACGTCATCTGCGTATACCCGTTACCCATTTCATCCACGCTATCCTTAAGCCCGCGGCTGAATCCATCCCATAGCGAGGCGTTAGCACCGGTCTGTGCTTCCTGCACTTCGCGCAGCTTAGACACCGCCCGGTCAATATCGGTATCGTTAGCGCCCACCCGCTTCAGGCGGTCAATTAGCTGCAATTCTTCGCGCAGGTTAGCCGCTTCGCGAGTGGAAAGCGCATAGCCCGCCGCGGTGGCTTTTAGCTCGGCGTTCTGGTTCTTAACGAAGGCCTCGATCTGCGCGTGCGCCTTGACCTGCTTCTCTTTCGCGTCCAGCAATTTGGCTTCTTCGACGATCTGCTCGCGTACTTCCTTCACGCGTCCAAATTCGACCATCTGCTGCTTTTCAGCTGCCGTTAGTGCTCTTTCTTTGCTCGCAGCGATTAACTGCTCATTATCCGCGATCAGCTTGTTTAGGGCCGCTTGAGCGCGTTGCGTGCGGGTCTGCGTCGATGCGTTGGCTTCGATCTGCTTGCCTGATTCTCGAAGCTGTGCCAGTTCGCTTCGCGCGACTTCCAGCATTTTCATCCCCGCATCGACTCGAACAGCGGCGGCCTTCTTCGGGGCAGGGTCTTTGTAGCGCTCGTTTACCTGCTTCACCGCCTCGGCTAGTTCTTTCTCGTCAATCACTCCGCGCTTATTCAGCAAATTGAGGCGGGCGATCTCGTCGGCTCGCCTCTTCGCATTGGTTGCGTACTCCTTCTCGAACGCGGCGCGGTCGCGGGCTGTGCGGTTGGCCTCCTCGTTCGCCTTTGCTGCTTCGTCCGCGGCACTTGCGTTGTCTCGCTCGGCACGGTTGCGCAGGGTGAGCGACGCCACCACCTTTTCCTGGGCGACCAGTTCGCTGTAAAGCATGTTAATACGCGCTTTCTGCGCTTCGGTCATCACCCCACCGGCAGCGTTTACCGCTTTCATCTCGGCATAGTAAGCCGTGGTCATCCGCTGCAATGACTCACGCGCTTTCATCTCGGACTCATTCGAGGACTGCGCGCGTCCAACATCCAGGATGGCATCCCACATTGATTTAGCTGCCGATGTGACGACGTTCATCGACCGCTCAAGCGTACCCATGTTGGACTTAATATCGTTGGTCATAGTGGTAAACGACGCTGCGGCGGTTTTGTTAGCCAACGCAACCGCGTCGGTCTCGCGGCCCATATCCACAAGCGACTGCACCTGCTGGATCTGCGCTTCGTTTACGACGTGATACTTATCCGCCAATGCTCGCAAGCCGCCTACCGGGTCGGTTGACAGCTTCGCCACCGCCGCTACCACATCCTCGATCGGCTGGCTGGACACCTTCGCAAAATCATTCACCACTTTCGCCAGCGTGCCGAAGTCTGCACCCGCTTTCACACCAGCCGCCGCCAGTGCCTGGATTGTGTCACGCGTCTTACGGAATGACCCGCCCATGCGCTCGGCGTTCTCGGACAGCACCAGGATCTGGTTTGCAGTGAGGCCGGAAATGTTACCTGACAGCGCCAGCGTCTTGTTAAGCGCTGCGACCTGGTTCTCTGCGCGGGACGTAATTGCCACGCCCACGCCTAACGTTGCCGTTAGTGCCGCAATGCCGATCCCTACCGGGCCGAGGAAGCCCGCAACATAACGCAGCGTGTTACCCAATCCACCGAACGCCCCAGTTAACTGCGGTAACTGCTGAAGCATGACGCGGTGCACCGGCATCCCCATCTCAAGCGTAACTGCGATATCCTGTAACTGGAATGCGGCGTTACGCGAGGCAAAGCCCAGGTTTTTTGTCGACATGCCTAACCGGTTGGCGAGTCGCTCCTGTTTCGTCATGCCATCGGCGGCGCGCTGCGATTCGTTCGCCAGCTTTTCCATTCCGCCCGCGGCATCACTCGTCACCTTTTTAGAGTTGCCGAGGGTGTTGTTTAATTTCTTAACCTTGTTTTCTGTGTTCTCGGATTTCTGTGCGAATGAATCAAGCACAGTATTCGCCGTTCTGATTTGTGCAACATCCGCCTTTAGCGTGATGCCTGCCGCTTGATCTGCCATTATGCAGTCCCCTTTTTATGCAGTTGCCGATTGATATTGTATCAGCGAATTTAAAACAAACCTTATTCAGTCTCAGACGAGGGGGGCCACTGACCCCCGTCTAGTCTGAAAGACTGGGGTGCTGTCCCGCTGTCCCGATCGGCTAAACCCCGCGGCAGCACTGGCTGGGACGGGGTGCTGTCCCGCTTTGTCCCGCCCCTTGTTTGTCCCGCTTTCTGTCCCGTTTGGTTTATGCACGAAATCTGAATATGTATGCACATTTATGGGGCGGGACAGATCGGGACGTCCCGCTTGTCCCGTTTTGAGTTTATGCAGTGGAAGTGAGTATATATATGCAGTTTTACAGAGGCGGGACAAAACGGGACGTCCCGATCTGTCCCGCTTCATTATGCTGGGTTCTGCTGCGCCATCTCATCAAGCGCGATTCG
>ERZ1036441.221-NODE-221-length-45561-cov-10.413374_pt1 | contig 45561 bp, 27 predicted proteins | sample MGYA00514225_ERZ1036441 | MGnify/ENA primary metagenome ERZ1036441 (study PRJEB33795, sample SAMN09464925) | human gut metagenome | host: Homo sapiens | place: USA: Stanford, California | collected 2016-08 | study: EMG produced TPA metagenomics assembly of the... | reverse complement strand
CCTTTCACCCTTTATGGACGCCTGGAAATCCGGAGCTCAGGATCAGCTCCAGGGACAGATTGCCAGTGCAAAAATCCCGCTCACCAGAATGATTTCCCCACAGCTTTACTGGGTGATGACAGGCAATGATTTTTCCTTAGACATCAACAACCCGGATGAACCGAAATTGCTATGCGTAGGTAATAACCCCGACCGTCAGAATATTTATTCGGCAGCTTTAGGATTGTATAACTCCCGTATTGTAAAGTTAATCAATAAAAAAGGACAATTAAAAAGTACGGTGATTATTGACGAGTTACCGACTATATATTTCAGGGGACTGGACAATCTGATTGCTACGGCACGGAGCAACAAGGTAGCGGTCTGTCTGGGCTTTCAGGATTTCAGCCAACTTAATCGTGACTATGGTGAAAAAGAATCCAAAGTAGTGCAAAATACTGTGGGCAACATCTTTAGTGGCCAAGTAGTTGGTGAAACAGCCAAGACCCTTTCCGAGCGGTTCGGAAAGGTACTTCAGAAGCGACAATCCATCTCCATCAACCGGCAGGATATTTCCACCTCCATTAATACGCAGCTCGATTCTCTCATTCCCGCTGCCAAAATTGCAAACCTCTCGCAAGGCACATTCGTAGGTGCGGTATCGGACAATTTCGGTGAGAAAATAGACCAGAAAATATTCCATGCCGAAATCATTGTAGAGCATGCAAAAGTCAACGCAGAAGAAAAGGCATACAAGAAAATTCCTATTATCAACGAGTTTAAGGATAAAGATGGAAATTACATTATGATGCAACAAATCCAGCGGAATTATGACCAGATTAAAGCGGATGCGCAAGCAATTATCAATATGGAAATGGACCGCATCAAGAAAGAACCGGAATTATGCAAACGTTTAGGATTGGAAGAAGAGAAAGTAGAGAAGAAAAAGAAATAATATAGGATACTCATTTTACTATTGGTAGATTATTTCTAATTTGAAAATTAAAAATAGAATATAGCATCTGGTACATTTCAAATAACAAAGGCTATTGCGTGAGGCTTATGCTATATCTTATAGCGTGAGCCCATACAAGTTTCTGTTGAGCTTACCAGAGTCTCTGTCCGGAACTGCGTGGATTTCACGCTTTTTTTGTAATAAAATAAAGACAGAGATATGGCTAGGATTCAACTTGTGATGGCAATGACACTTGACGGATTTCTTCCCGAAGAATTAGCAAGGACAGTGGTGGAACTACTGCAGAGACTTTTCTTCTATCACATGGTAGACGAAGCCGTTATATATCTTCTCCCCATTACAGTAAACAAGGGAATACACATCATGAAACATGTATCCCCTTGTCAATGGTTATTATATAAAGCCAAGCAATCCCCCGGATATCTACATGATGATATTTCGGAAATGTAAGAAACTATTTTAAGTTATATTTCCTTAATCTGGCATACAAAGCCTGACGGCTGATTCCAAGCAGTCCGGCTGCCTGTGTGATATTACCACCAGATTTTTCAAGAGCAAGTTTTACCTGCTCCAGTTCTCTCTCCTCATCCCTTATCTTCATTATTGTCGACCGGTCTTTCCTGCATGTCTCAATAATCATTTCTTTATCAAACCCCAAATCTTCTGGGGATAGTAATTCATGTCGTGTCACAATAACGGCACGTTTAATTTTGTTTTTCAGCTCCCGAATATTTCCAGACCATGAATAACTGAGCAACAGTTCTTTGGCTCCAACTGTGAAACCGGTAGTTACCCTCCTATATTTTTCTGAGAACAGTTTACGGAAAAACTCAGCAAAAGGCAGGATATCTTCCGGACATTCAGCAAGGGAAGGCATTCGGAGTTCAAATTCACACAGGCGATGATAAAGGTCTTCCCGGAATCTCCCCTCAGATATTGCTTTCTTTAAATCTTCATTGGTTGCAGAGATGACGCGGACATCGGCAGTCCGTTCTTTGAGAGTACCCACCGGGGAATAGACATGCTCCTGCAATACCCTCAACAACATAACCTGAAGTTCAAGAGGCATATTACCGACCTCATCTAAAAACAGAGTACCGCCATTCGCCAGTTCAATACATCCTTTCCGATCACTGTCCGCACCGGTGAATGCACCCTTAACGTGTCCAAAGAAATGGGATGCGGTAAGATATTGAGGAATTCCCCCACAATTCACAGCAATGAAAGGACCATTACCTCGGTCACTGTTTTGATGGACACTTTGGGCTATCGACTCTTTTCCTGTACCATTGGCTCCAAGTATCATTACAGAAATATCCGAGGGGGCAACAAGTAAGGCCAGACGTTCCACTTCCTTTGCCTGAGTACTGATTCGCCGCACTATTGTTTTCTCTTCACGTATGACCGATAATGGCTTCAACAGGTCACGGACAAGTTCGAGCAATCTATCCTTATATACAGGTTTGGGTAAATAATCACTGGCACCCAGTTTTACCGCATATACCGCATCCGAAAAAGATGCATAATCTGTCATTATTACAAAGGGAATCCGTATTTGAGACTTATTAAGCCATTCCAAAAAGGAGATACCACTACCTTCCGGCAAACGTATATCAGAAAGGATAAGATCAAATTCCTGACATCCCATCAGCTTGCGGGCAATCGGTTCATTCATAGTCGTTACTACATCATACCCTGACCTTTCCAACCATTTTTTCTGCAACTGCGACAGGACTACATTATCTTCAACTATCAGTATTCTCTGTTTCATTTTTCAATCGAGTTATTTCATTCTCTGCTTTCACCATTAATTCAGATGTACAAGCCACAATCTTATCTGTCTCTTCTTCGACTGTTTTCACACTCGCATGTTTATCGTGCAGTATCTTATAGTATTTATGTAGAATATTATCAACACGCAACATCTTCCATAAAGGAAGCATACGGTGTACAATCTCACGAAGCCGTTTCCGGTTCATCGTTTCCAAAGCGTCTCGAAATTCGGAAATACTCCTTGCAGATTCCCCAACAAAAAGTTCCAGTAGCGTTTCTTTGTCATCAGTTTCGGATGTCAGCACCTCAAAAGACACCTCATTCATTTCCTCATTTTCCTGCCGGACAGCTGAAGAAATGAATGACAAAAGTTCATGAGCGGAGAAGGGCTTGTTTATACAATCAAAAAAGCCGGCTTCCGTGAAGACAGAAGGACTTTTATCTCCATGTGCAGTCATTGCCATAATAGGAACTGTCTGTGAATTTCCAATTTTAGAATTACGTATTAGCTTAAACAGATTAAAACCATCTTTGTCGGGCATCTGTACATCTGTCAGAATTAAATCAAAATTTCCTTTTCTGAGTGCCTTCACAACCTCTTTTACATTTTTACACGTTTCACAAGACACTCCGTTACGTTCCAGCATCTCCTTGATTACTTCAAGCTGGACGGAATCATCATCAACCACAAGTACATGGCGAGGCAGCAGCAAGTTCCCTGTGATAAAATTATTCTCTACCTTTTCTTTCTCTTGTGTTTCGACAAGCGGAAGTTCTACACGAAACACGCTCCCCTTTCCTATGGAACTCCTGACAGAAATATTACCTCCTAACAACCCCACAAGCCCTTTTGTTATTGAAAGCCCTAATCCGAACCCCTCTGAATTTACATTTTGAGCAGCACGCTCAAAAGGAAGAAATATACGGGATAACGTTTCTTCACTCATACCGATACCTGTGTCTCGCACTTCTATTACCAACAAGCCGTTCCCATAACTTACCAAAAACCGTATTTCACCAACCTCCGTAAATTTGATGGCATTCGTTAACAAATTATCAAGTATTTGTTCTATGCGGTCAACATCACCGACCGTCATTATCTCTATCCCGGACAGTTCTGTTATAAACAATATCCCCTTATTATTACACTCATGCAGATATTCGGTAATGATTCTTTCCAGAAACTTATCCAATTTGAATGGTATTTCATTTCGGGACTCTTTATTCTCATTCATCCGATAAATATCCAACAGGTTATTAACAAGATGTAATATATGCCGGCAAGAAATCTGTATATTAACAAGATGATTATTCCTCTTTTTCTTTTCACGTGTATCCATCGCTAATTCCGCACTACCATTAATACTCCCCAAAGGACCACGTATATCATGAGATATAGTCAAAATTATTTTTTTACGCATATCCAAAAGGGTCTTATTCTGTCGAATACTTTCTTCTAACGCCAAACGCGATTTTTCTTTTTGCCGAAGGTCGCGTTGAATAACCAGATAAGAAATAAATAACGACAATATAGCAACCAACAACATATAAGAGATTAATCGGAAAGAATCCAGTCGCATATTCTCTATTCTTTGCTCTTTCCGCTCAAAAGCCATTTGTGTCAGAGTATCCATTTTAGAAATCAAACTCACCAACTCGCTGTTAAGTATCCTGTTCTTTGCTCTCAATGTATCTGTATAACTTTCCAACTCATTTCTACGCACCTTCTGTATATCCCTCAATTGTTCATTCAGAAAATAAAGTGTTTTTGCAGGTGAGGCAACCTGAATCAATTCTTTTTTTCCGAACCATCCTGCAATTCCCTTCTTTCTCCTTTTCACTTCACGAGAATGAATGCCTTCTCCAACAAGCGGTAGACCATGCACAAGCAAACTGTCCGCCTCTCCCTGTTTATGAAGAGTTTGCATAATATGGTACAAGTGCCGTTCCTTGCTTGCAAGCAAACTACGTAAAGTATTAATATGTTCAGGATCTATAAAATCCAAACAATTCTGTTGTAACTTTTGCAATAAACTATCAGTGCATAATCTCTTCTCACAATATACTTGATAATCCTCATTTTCCCAACCGACAACAGCTTCACCCAACATCGCAAGCTCGGTTATAAAACGATGAGCCAAATGAATATCATACCGAATATTACGATACCCCACTACATCCGCTCTTATTTCATGCAACTGTCGTTTCTCACACAATATTATCGATATCACCCCAATAATAACTAAAAGCATTATTAAATATCCAAACAGTATTTTGAGATTTAAAATATTTATTTTTGACACCATCATTACATAGTTTATAATATTTCCCTATAAAACTTCCTCAGTCAATGAAGAGTCCAATTATCGTCCAACTAACAGCAAGCAAAGGATTTTCGCCAAAAGAAACGCCTTGTACTAACAAGGTGGAAGATGTTGTGTAACGAGGGATAAAATCACGGAAAGGAACTATGACGACTTGTCGTTCATACATTGGCATAAATTCATACAAGTCTGTTTTAGTAAGCCCATGTTTCAGATTGCGAGGAATATGGAGCAGCAAATGTTCATAAGTTAAATCCTCGGTACAATCCGTCTGCTACATGAATTCCGTAACTGCCATATAACGTTCTATTCCCTGATCCAATTTCCGTTCTCCCATGAAAGCATGATTTGTTCGAAGCAGATATCCCCTCGGAGTAACCTTAGAATCGTTGGCGTCAAACTTAGTGTATGCTTCACTTCCCGTCTCGTAATAAGCACAACCTCCTTTGGCGTCAATTACTCCAAAATTAGAATTCACTCCCATTGGGCGTGCTAATGTATCTAGAAACTGTTTGAAATCTTCAAGAGTTGTACAAATTCCCAACGCACGCCCCATCAACACCCCATCATTAGGAAAGTTCTTTTCATCAGGTCCGTTCAGTTTGAAGGCTGCTGTATTTATGATAGCAAAAACCGCTTCATTATGCCTGCCCCAAGCATTATCGGGTTCTAAATTACCGGCTCTTACAATCGCAAGATATTTGTATTTCTCTCCCTGCACTAATAAAGACAAGTTATCGACATTCGGAGTATCCCGATTTTTAAAAAGCAGAGGTCGTCCGTCTTTTGTTACTTTACCGGATACTATAACGGATGTACATCCTACACATTGTCTGGGAAAGACAAAAAAATAAAATTAACAACAATATGATCATTCCTTCAACTTTCATTTTTTTTCTATACATTTGTATCCTATAAATATTAAAATCCATACTTCTTTACATTAATTAATATGTGCAATAAAAGGGAACATATCCATTCCTGAACCATGTCCCCTTTGTCAAACCCAAAATTCAAACTTCAATTATTTGGTTATCTTCTAACTATTAAATCTACATTTTGTTTCTCGCATAATTAACCAATTCTTCCAGATTAATTCAGGAACAACTTCACCAAATTTCTCTCCATAAGAAGAGGCACTTGGAATAACATCATCTGCGATTTTTTTCAACTTTTTTTACACTTAAAACATTAATCACCCACTTTAAAGTTCATTATCGCACCCGGGAAACTGATATCAGTAATATTGAGACTAGGAATAGAACCATCCAACCAACATAGCATTGGATTTATTCTACCATTAACCGATTTTACTTTTTTGCCAAAAAGAACACGGTTATCATTGCCAGTTGCTACAGGCGGTTTTGTTGAAGTATCGTTCATCAAATCCCTCCCGTCAGCCTGAACTAGACGGAACCAAGGAGACATGGGAGCTTTATCATCTTCCACCACATGCCAAATAGCCAATCCTGTATCCATTGGATGACCCGCTACATTATGTGTAGGATACCATTTACTATGATTAAGTGCCTGGATAACAAAATATTCTTTCGGATTTCTACGATTCACGTAGCGATACAATGTATCCCTTGCATTGGACTTAATGGATATTTCTCCTTTAAAATCTGATGAAATATCAACCACTTCTGCTGTTTTCAAAGTAAGCAATATAGGTGCACAATAATCAATGGGCGCATTCTTACTACCAGCATTCCATCCCATCATACAAAAAGAACCGGCACTTCCTTTGATAGATAGATTATCCCCCTTTTGATATCCTACATCGGGAAGACGAAAAATTGCATGAGAGGATTCATGAGCCATTATCCTTACCATATGGTCCGGTCCTTTTCCTATGTCACACAATCCAATATGGTTCATCGGAATATACTCATTTCCACTTTTAAATGGAATGGCTGAATGAACTCCATACGCAGAATATCCAAACGGCACCAATACTAACCACGAACCAATTCCATTATCAGGTTTTCCTTTGTATCGGGTTAATCCGGGAATACCATCGGGATACTTCTCTTGTACTTTCAGAATCACCGAGTCGGCAAATGCCTGTCCCCAATCCCATGGTTTATTCGTGTCCGGATTTTTACCTGTAGAGTTTCTAAAGTAACTCATATTTTTATTAAAGCGAATGCGAACAATTGTATGGGTGACTTCATATTTCCCATTTGTCTGGTCCTTAAAAAACTCATACAACGATCCGACATTATCCGACTTATTATAGCCACTCTTTTGATTGAGTAAACTATCAATAGCAGCGTCGGATGCCTCATATTGAAAATCATCAAATTCAGCAATAACAGCCAGACCGTGAATTTTTTCCTGAGCGTATATGCCTAAGGAGAAGATTAGGAACAAAACTATAAAAAAAGTATTTTTTCTCATGCGAAAACTCATTTTTGAAATATTCCTATTTTGTTATTTTCACTACAAATCCGCCACCGGGAGCCGTGTGCAATTTCAACTTCTTATCTGATGAAACTTTTATTACTTCCCGTTTATAGTCTTTTCCTACTCTATCAGCATTGATACCGTCCTTGAAAATCTCAGCATTAAATTCACCTTCTCCTAAGAAGGACAAGTCAACTTCCATATCACGGGCTTTCCAATCGGTCAATCCACCTATATACCACGTATCTCCTTTCTGACGGGCCATAACAATATACTCTCCTATTTTACCGCTGATAGGAAGAGTCTGATCCCATGCAGTAGGAATAGAAGCGATAAACTTCGTGCACTCTTCCTCTTTCATATAGTTGGTAGGAGCATCACACAACATATTGATAGGAGAATCGAATATTGTGTAAAGTGCCAACTGACGGCAACGGGTTCCTTGGCTCATTGGTTCTGTATATACCGCATGGAAATTCTTCATAATCACGTTATTCATTGCTCCCTGTGTATAGTCCATCGGACCGGCTACCATACGGATGAAGGGTACAGTCACATCATAGAGCACCTGATCAGTTCCCGGTTCAGCCCATTTCAGTTCTTCCAACCCGTGAACTCCTTCAAAATTGATTGTATTCGGATAGGTGCGTTGAAGCCCTGTCGGCTTGGACGTACCATGGAGATCAATCAGCAGTTTATATTTTGCTCCTGTTTCGGCTGCTTTACGATTGAAGTCAATGACACATTGGTCGTCACGGTCCATAAAGTCAATCTTGAAGCCCTTAATTCCCATAGCTGCATAATGCTTGCATACACGGTCCATATCCTTCTCAAAAGCACGATAACCCGCCCATAATATCAAATCCACATTCTTACTTTTCGCATAGCTGACCAATTCTTCCAAATCAATTTCAGGAATAACCTGAAACAAATCAGCTTTACCGGGAACTGCCCAACCTTCATCCAATATCACATATTCGATGCCGAACCTGGACGCGAAATCAATGTAATATTTATAGGTTTCATTATTGATTCCCGCACGGAAATCCACATTATAGATATTCCAGTCATTCCACCAGTCCCAAGCAACTTTACCCGGTTTAATCCATGAGAAATCGGTGAATTGAGCCGGAGTAGCCAGTTTATATACCATATCATTACTCAACAATTCAGTATCATTCTTTGAAATGACCATTACACGCCAGGGAAAAGCAGTAGCTCCCTCCACTTTGGCAATATAAGGTTCACGGGATTTCACAACGCCTTTAAGTCCGCGTACTTCATCCACCACTTTCTTAGGATAAGCAGCAAATGTACCTTCCAAAGAGAAACCGGAATCACCATGCTTCACATACATGCCCGGATAATCCAGCAAATCGGCTTCGGTAATACAGATCTTCTTCTGATTCTTTCCTTCTACCAGAACCGGCAAGAAAGCAAGCTGTTCTTTATCCCATGCAGATAAAGCGGTCTCCAGATACGTATTTTGAAAGGAACTATAAAACGGATCCTTTTTGCCTTCGTTCATTCTTCCTTTTGGAGAAGCCACGAATATTTTCGGATCATCAGGGAAACAGAATGCGACTTGTTCACTTTCTACCATAAAAGGCTTTTTCAAATCAGACACAAAACGATAGGCTGCACCATCCTCGTAAGCCCTAAATACCAAACTGTATCCACCCTTAAAATCAATTTTCAGTTCATTGAACTTGTCTTCAATCGATTTCTTTTTATAAACCGGAGGGTAAATTGTTTCATTCACTGTCCGCCTGCTGACCTTCCTGACCTTTGGTTCCAGTCCGAAAGCTGTGCCGTCGGTCAGCTTCATGGAAATGGGAGACGGAGCTATCATCACATCCCCTTCGTGGAGAACAGAGTATTCAACATTCTTACCATTTACACTCACATTCACCTGCACCCTACCGGATGCATCCTTCAGTTCATACACTTTTTGCGCACAAACGGTCAAAGGCGCGACAGCCATTAGAACCGACAAAAGTTTTCTCATCATACGTTTCATAAACTAATACTTTTTATATCTTACATTCTTTTTATTTACATCTTAATTGCGTTACGGCTTACGGATAAGGACAAAAGGCGCATATAACAGAAAGAAATTCCTGTTAAGAAAGTATTCAAAAAGCCTTCTTCTGTTTACCCTTGTTACACTGTCCGTTTAGAAATCAATTGTCACCTGATAGGTATCCTTATTCTCAAAGAAAGTTTGTTGCACTTCGTACTCGGGAAGCCAGACATATTTCTTCTCTCCTTTATATTCCGCCTCGAGCAGGAAGGTGAACCAGCGATTGTAAGGCAACTCGTCAGTGTGTAAAGGCGGAGCCGGTTTATCATATAAGCCAGGAACGCCGGTAATCAGATATTCTCCCTTTTTATCCGTCTCATAAGTGCGATAGGGAGTTGCAATCAAGTCATTGAACTTTGCACGCGAACCGTACAAGTTCAATTTCACTCCCTTCTTCTTTTTGCCTTTCACGGTTACAGATACTTGAATATTTTCCGGAAACATCTGCTTGAAAAATCCGGGGAAGTCACGGCCCGGACGTTTGGACTTTGCCGTATAATTAATGATATTAACGGCATAGGGACTCCATTTATACGTCTTATAATGATTGTTCATAACGCAAGAGTCCGGTTCATACTGCAAATTATTCACCGGATTGTTTTTCGCCCGGATTCTGTCGGCATATAAATCCGTCACTCCACGATAGTGTCCGAACTCATGCGCCACTCCTCTATGGAAATAGTCGATTCCGAACAAATCCTCATGTTCCGTTTTACTACGGCCACGGCAAACGACCATACTCAGATTGTCCGCGCCACCGCTACAATACCACCCTTTCGCACTTTCTTCATCATCAAAATCGAGTATGGAATCAATAATCAACAGTACGTCATGGTCAGGAAAGCCTGCGCTCCTCTTATAGACATTCTCCAACTGCCGGGAAGAGCAATCATAGGTCACCTGCCAATCGGGAACATAACGGAAATAATACTTGAGACGTCCTTCTCCGGCCTTATTCCAGAAGTCATTCACTTGCCCGAAGAAAGCATCCAGTTTTTTCTGATAGGCCGCCTTTCCGCCCCAATGCTCTACTCCCGCTTTATCAACGGCAATAAATACCCGATATTCAATCGTATCCAACGGCTGTGGAGCTACCTCTCCCTGCATTGGTTTCGCATCCAGCCCCAAGAAAGAAGGCAGTAATGCAGGAATGAGCAACCATTTTCTCCAGTTGTTTTTCATATTTGTTATTTAGTTAAGTGTGTATTTTATTTCTTGCAGGTCACGGCTATTTCCACCGACCATAAAAGTAAAGTCCCCCTTCTCAACCACAAACTTCATCTGATTATTGTAGAAACCGAGCTGTTCGTCTTTCACATCAAACGTCACCGTCCTGCTTTCGCCCACTTTCAGCTTAATCTTATCAAATCCCTTCAACTCCTTGATAGGACGGGTAATCGAAGCTACTTCATCACGGACATACAACTGGACAACTTCTTCACCTTCATACTTTCCCGTATTCTTCACAGTTACAGCTACACGCGCATAAGTATCTTTTCCATTACCCGGAAGCAGCTTCACATCCGAATAATCGAAAGTGGTATATGACAGACCATAGCCGAACGGATAAGCCGGTTCGGTCGGAATATCAATGTATTTCGCACACCATCCGCCCAATGCGGTAGGACGTCCGGTACTCTTATACTGATAGTACAGAGGAATCTGCCCGTTATGTTGCGGGAAAGTCATCGGGAGTTTTCCTGAAGGATTGTAATCCCCGAACAATACATTACAGATGGCATTACCGGCTTCGCTTCCCAACCACCAGGTACATAAGATAGCGGGAGCATCCCGGCGCACTTCATTGAAAATGACAGGACGACCGCACATCATCAGTACAACCACAGGTTTGCCCGTCTTTACGAGTTCGGAAACCAGTTTCTGCTGTTCCGAAGAAATGGAGATATCCCCTTTTGAACGCATTTCTCCACTCTCCCATGCCTGTTCGCCCATCGCTATCACAACTACATCCGACTGGCGGGCAGCAGCCAATGTCTGTTCCAGATTCACGGTTTGATTCTTTTTCAAGTCGTATCCGTCATTATAATTGACAGTTATCCCCCGCTTTTCCATTGCCTCATACAAAGTGACTACCTTACTCACCTCGGCACAAGACCATGCGCCACACATATCTTTCTGTGATTTAGCCAATGCACCAACCAAAGCCACTTTCTTAACGGAAGAAGAAAGCGGAAGGACAGCGCCTTCATTCTTCAAAAGTACAACGGAACGTTCGGCCACATAACACGCTTCCTTGCGTGATTCTTCCGAACCGATTACCGTACGCTCTCTTTCCTCATCGCAATAGCGGAACGGATCATCAAACAATCCCAGCTTATATTTCTGTTCAAGAATACGTCTGACCGCATCATCCACCAGTTTCACTGATACTTTGCCTTCCTTTATCAGAGTAATCAGATTCTTGGAATAACATTCACTTACCATTTCCATATCCAGACCAGCTTTTATGCCTTTATAAGCAGCCTCTTTTTCGTCTTTCGCATAACGGTGGTTTATCATTTCGCCTACCGACCCCCAGTCGGAGACTACGAATCCTTTGAATCCCCATTGATTTTTCAGAAGTTCTCTCAACAAGAAGCTACTTCCGGTAGCCGGTTCATTATTAAAATCATTGAATGCACTCATAAATGTGGCGGCACCCGCCTCAGCACCCGCCTTATAAGGCGGCATATAGAAATTGGCGAACTGTCCCATCGACATATCCACGCTATTGTAGTCTTTTCCCGCAGTAGAAGCTCCATATCCCGCAAAATGCTTGATACAAGAAAGAATCGTATTTTCTTTCGACAAATCATCTCCCTGCAAACCGCGTACACGTGCCTTAGCCACCAGTGAGCCATAATAGGGGTCTTCTCCTGCCCCTTCCATAACACGTCCCCAACGGGCATCCCAACTGATGTCCACCATTGGAGCAAACGTCCAATGCAATCCGGCTGCCGACGCTTCCTTCGCTGCACACCTCGAACCTCTTTCTATGGCATCCAAGTCAAAACTGGCAGCCTCAGCCAAAGGTAACGGAAAACCTGTACGGAAACCATGAATGACATCTAACCCGAAAATCAAAGGAATCCGCAGGCGCGATTTCATCGCAGCCTCTTGATATTTGCGGGTATTGGCAACACCGGACACGTTCAAGAGAGAGCCTATCAAGCCTTTGCTTATGTCTTCCGTACGGCTAATGCGCGTATTATCGGGACCTGTGGCAAAGCCGCCGGAACATTGGCTCAACTGTCCCACCTTCTCTTCCAGTGTCATCTTCTTCATCAGACCGGACACGAAACGGTTCATCTTACTCTCGTCTGTTTGACTTTGTGCCGCACTAGTCAGCACAAAAATCATCATACACAAATATGCTATCAGTTTCTTCATGGTTTTATAGTAATAATTTGTTCGCCTTCTTTTATTCTATATTTCTTGCCGTTTATCTTCAGGGTATAAGGTTTATTACTTTTCACCTGCACTTGCTGACCATTGGCTACAATATCAGTTATAGTACTTCCAAACCTAAGATTCCGCAATCCCTGCTCACTCTGACCTTTCTTATGCCATTCAATCAAATTCCGGATAGCGTCAATATTATAAAAGCCCAATACATTTTCAATAAAAAGAGAAATCGGCCCCAACGCAGACCAGCCGCAAAAATCATGTCTCACCAACTCCCGTTTATCCTTATACTGCCGTTCGGACGGTCGGGAAGCCGAAGGAGAGTAACATTCCCAAACGGTTGCCGGCTTAAAAGTCCGATAAGTTTCGGACATCTGGGACAACAGCTTATAAGAGTTCTCATAAGCAATATCATAATATCCATAAGTCTCAAGCGCCTTGGTAGACATATAAGCAAGTGGAAGCCATACGGCGCCCCGCCAATAATCCCCAATCTCATGATTATAGTCCTTGTCACTTCTGGCAACAGACGGCCAAGGATATTTTCCACCAAATTCGTCCGGAGCATCAGCATATTTCACCAGACGTTCCGCTTGTCCCTTATCAGGTATTTCGGCAAGCATCGACCAATACACCGCCGGAGTTCTGACTTTCACAAATGACGTATCTTTCTCGGAAAGGTCGTAATAAAATCCGTCCTTTTCATCCCAGTAATATTTATTCAACAAAGCCTTATTCTCTTTATATAGGGCTGCAAACTCCTTAGCAGTCCGCTTGTCTCCGAGTTCCTTTGCCAGACGTTCGATATACAAAGCCGAAAGAGCCTGTTGTGATACCGCATCCATCCACAACAATTCTCCTTTACGACCTCTGCCACGGGGAGTATTGTCCATACCGCTCTGCACCCAGCCCCACCGATAACCGATGTTACTTTTCTCCAAAGCAATCCATGCGTGTCTGAAATGCAACTTAGTCCCACGTTTCAAAGAGTCAAACCAATAATAGTGGCGTTGCAAGAACTGCTCATCTTTCAACACCTTCCTAATGCGTTCCTTATTCCCCGTCATCTTATAATATTCATATTCCACCCATGAATAGAAAGGCGGGTTATCCGGATGCTGTATTCTGAGTGAAGAAGATTTTTTATTCAAGATTGACTCATAAAAGTTATCCAAGCTCTCTATTCCGGGAAAAACATCAGGAGCATACCGACAGAACAAAACCATAAATTCCGTATCCCAAATCCAAATCGTATCATCCCAAAGATTCTCGTCCATATAAGGAGACTGGAATACACCTTCCTGATATTTCACCCTTCCCCAAGCGAGTTCCCATGTTTTCCAATAAAGGTCGACAAAGTGAGGATTCTCCGGGAAAACAGGTTGAGGCAGCAATTCCCTCTTCAGTTCTCCTTTCATGAGTTCCTGCGCGTCCAATTGAGTAGGAATGAATAATAATAAGATATATACTATTAGTTTGTTCATAACTGGTATTGATTTAAAAGTTGATGTTTACACAAAACCGAATCGTCTTTTCAGCTTTGCATCACAAAGATAGCCGCCCGGTAAATTCATCAAGGCGAATTGCGTACAAAAGGACAATAATATCGTAAACCACCCTCTTTTTTCGGTCTTCCAAACCTTGCAGAGAAGTATGCTTGTCTGTTTTTCGCCTGAACTTATACAATTTTAGCCTTCAAACATCTAGTCGTACGAAATATTATCCAGTACTTTAATTCCTTCCTTTTGTACACCTACCACAAACAAATTCTTCAAAGACTCTGTTGAAACAGACGTAGCCGGTTTAAATTCCGGAGAGTTCATATATTCCAGCAAACTGGCGTAGAATTGCAACCCTTCGGGAGTATTGCGTGCAGTCTCCAAATCAGCCATGCAGACTAACAGTTTACCACCACCGACATTCAATTCGAATACCAAGCCCAGTTTATGATTACGCTCAACATTGTCAATCACTTGCACAATAGGACGGTATTCTTTTGGCATATTGTCCAAAATCAGCGGATAACTATTCTTGATTATCGGATACCACTGCCAGTTTGTATGGAAATCCGTTGGGAAGTCCTTGAACAAGGCATGTTCGGGATTAGTCAAGATTCCTAATGTACCCGGCGATGCAGGTTTCTTAATACGGTCACATATACTTTTGAACATACGATAATTCCAATAATCAGTTTGAAAGAGTCCGCCTACTGTTACTTCCTTACAGTCCTCTTTGCCCGGCATCAGCAAAACTTTTCCACCTTGTTTCAGAACACTCAACACCTCATCCGTTAATTGACGGGCAACGACTATACCCTCCATATTCAACTGCTTCTTTGCCGGATATATCCATAAAGGATAAGTATTACGATACGAAGTTCCGGCAATCTTCAAGGATAATTCCGCTTTATATGCTTTTTCAAGATTGGGTAATGTGAGACGAATCGTACCGGCAGTTAGCAATCCCAAACCGGAAGGAACAGGCATTTTACCTTTACCGAGCAACCGCTTTCCTGTTTTCAACTCCCACGACACACTTTTTCCTTTCAATGAGTGTTCTCCATAATTAGCTATTTCAATATTACCTTCAAAGATTTCCTGTCCGGTCCAGCAGAACTTAGCTGTTGTCAGCAAAGGAACAACCTCGCAACAAAACTCTCTCCATTTCTTCGGTTCAATCAATCCTTTACTGTCCATGAACGCATCCAGGATTCCGACATAAGCCGAACCTTGCCCCGGATAATCCTGCAAATCGAGCAATTGGAAACCTGCCATTCGTTCAGAGCGCAAGTTCATCTCAATATCTGCCCGATAAAGTTCCACAGACCATGCACCAGATGCTTTAAAGAAATCATCAGCCTGTTCCAGCATACCCGCTTTCTTCAATCGGTCACGAAAGACTTCAAAGTTCCAGGGTGCCAATACACCTGTATATTTTTTCATTTCTTCATAATCCGGATAAGTCTGGAACTGCCCCGTTTCATGTCCTATCACCGGAACGGGAGACTTCTCTAAAGCTGCGTCAAAATTCATCACCGAGTTAGGATAGGTATTATTCAGATAACCTCCCTCTGCCGCATCAGCAAAAGAAAAAGATGCACGGGCATGTGTTGAATATCCCTCACCACTACCTACACGGCAGGTTACTAAGAAATCTTCTCCCGGGATATGTCCTTTCGACCCTAAAAAGATATTCGAGCCATAAGTATAAAGATGCCTCGGTTCTATCGAACGGAAGCGGTTCACGAAATCTTTCATCACATTAATATCTCCTCCCAACTCATTACCTAAAGCAAAAAGGACGAAGGAAGCATGATTGCTATATTCACGCATGATATTTTCACCGTCTTTCATCAGGAAGTCCATTAGTTCGGCTGATTCTTTTTTGAAACCGCCCCAAATAGGTAGTTCCGGTTGCAAATAAACTCCTTCCAAATCAGCAGCTTCAAAACAAGCGGCAGGCGGACACCATGAATGAAAACGACAGTGGTTCAAGCCATACTCTTTACAGATTCTGAAATAACGACGCCATTGTTCCAAGTCCATTGCCGCATATCCAGTCAATGGAAATACACAGGCGTCATGCTTTCCTCTAAGAAAAGTCTTTGCTCCATTGATGGTGAAATGAGTCTGCTCCGCCTTAAAATCACGCAATCCGAAACGGACAGTCCGTTCGTCAATGCCATTGATTTCTGCCTTTAGCTGATACAAAGCCGGTTGAAGATCGCTCCAAAGCAATGCTTTACTGCCCAGTTGATAAACAAACTCATATTCCTTACAGCCCTCTTTCAGAGCATATTCCGTAGCCTTTACTTTATGCTTTCTGGAAGAATTAAACGCAACAGCCGACAGGCGGATTTGTTTTCCGTTGATACCATACTCTTTCGATAATGTGATTTTCACTTTTACAGAACGGTCTGCCACCGAAGGGAAAGTTTGAATGGATTCTATAAACAACGGATTCATTGCCTGCAACTCTATCCGTCCGATAATACCATTCCAATTGGTCTGGGTAGACTCCGTACAAGCATGTGAACTCGAACGAATCTGTTTAGGAATACTTTTTCCGTTATCAATGCGAATGGTCAGTTTATGTGAACCGGGAGTCAGGAAATGAGTCAAATCATATTCCTGTGGGGTAGACAAATAATTATTCTTACCCACTTCCTGACCGTCTATCCATACTGTTGACGGGCGGGTACGTTCCAAGAACAGCACGATATGCTTACCTTTCCAGTCGGCAGGAATCTCTATACTCCTGCTATACCATGCAGCACCCTCGTATTTATAATATCTGGATAAATAAGTTGTTTCCGATTTATTGGTATTGGCAATCCCTTTCTTATTAGAGTCAGTTGTGCCAGGCAACACTACCTCCTCCGGCAAACTCATATCCCAAAACTTTTCCTGTTCACCTTTCTCCTGAGGATCCAATGCAAAACTCCACACGCCACTCAGATCAATTGTCCGATGCGAATCCGCCGTCTGCGACCATGACGAACATAAAAAAACAAATGATAATAGAAGAGCTCCGATTAATCGACGACGCGTAACTTTATTCATAATAATACGATTTAATGTTATTGATATTTATCTGATGACAAAGATAAAGCGGAGAGCAAATCAACAAGACGAATACCGTACAAAAAAACAATAATATCGTAAAGAAACACACTATTTACTCATTCAAAGCAACATATCCTTTGCTTGACGAATAAAATATCCAAATATCCTTTTCATTGCTTCATCTCCTTCTACAGCCTGCAACTCCGGATGAAACTGAACACCCCAAACATTTTTCACAGCAACAGATTCGATAGCCTCCACTATCCCGTCGTCAGCAAAAGCAGTTGCCTTAAATCCGTCCGCCAGCTTCCTGACAGACTGATGATGAATGGAACTAATCATTACTTCTTTTTCCCCGAGCATTCGATATAATTCACTGTCCACCCGGCAATGAATGTTATGCCGTGAGACAACAGAAGCGTCCAGCGATTTATGAAGAACATCCGACGGGCATTGTTCCGGCAAATCCTGATATAATGTCCCACCAAAGTAAGTATTAATAAGCTGCATTCCCCGGCAAATACCCAAAACAGGAATCTGTTGTTTACAAGCAAACCGCAACAGGGCATAATCAAACTCATCTCTTTCCTCACAAATACCACTACACTTGGAAAGAGGTATTTCGCCATACATGGAAGGCGATACGTCACCGCCACCCGTTAAAAGCAAAGCATCGACAAGAGAAACAACAGACCGCAAAACCTGCATGTCATCCGTAAAAGGGATAAGAAAAGGGATGCCCCCGGCTTGAACGACAGCATCCACATATTTCTTTTTCACTGCTATTCTCTCAGGAATGTCAATCTCTGTAGAAATACCTATAACGGGAGATTCTCCTTTCATCATCCTTCTCGGTACTTTTTAATCCACAGCCTGAAGTTCCAATGCAAGACTGGAATATTCACCTTTCAGCAAAGACTTCAGCACAATACCTTCTTGCATCAGCAGTCTGCCACTAATCACCTTACCATTTATGCCACAAGGTTTACCTTTATCTGCCGGAGTCAAGTCCGTAATCCGGTAATTCTTTGCCGGGTCAAGCCCATTCATTTGTACATTCGGCACAATCATATTGATAAAATGTGAAATCTTATAAGCATAGAAAACCGCCCTGTTCTTTTCGGGAGTAACATACATCAAAGAAGCCACCCCTTTATTCTCATACGGTGACATTAGTCTGTACAAGTCTCCGAGCTGTACCACAGGGCGAATGTCTTTATAAGCCTCAATAGCACGTTTAGCAAACGCCTTGTCAGCATCACTCATATCCTTGGGCTGAATTTCCATTCCCAGACGCCCGGACATCGCCACATCAAACCGGAATTTCAACGGAATGCGACGACCTGTCTGATGATTCTTATCCGCACTTACATGTGAAGCCATGGCTACAGCCGGGAAAAAACTGGAAACGCCCCACTGCATATATATTCTCTGCAAGGCATCCGTATCATCACTGGTCCAAAACTCATCAAAGTAGGGAAGCAGTCCATAATTCACACGTCCGCCGCCACCGGCACACAATTGAATTACCAGACTCGGATATTTGTTACGGATCCGTTCAAGCACTTTCACCAAACAGCGGTTATATTCGATATATAAATGCGATTGTTTATTTTTAGGTAAATATGAAGAACCATAATCCAACAAACTACAATTGTCATCCCACTTCATATAAGCAATCTCTGGATGTTTAGTCATCAGGTTATCCACAACGCCGAAAACAAAATCCTGCACCTTCGGGTTGGTCAAATCCAGCACCACCTGAGTTCCGCCACGTCCGGTAGACAAAGGACGGTTGTCAATTTTCAATATCCAGTCAGGATGCTTCTCAAACAACTCACTTTTAGTATTCGCCATTTCCGGCTCAATCCAGATACCAAACTTGATACCATGTTTTCTAGCAGAAGCCAATAATCCCTCAATTCCTTCCGGTAGTTTCTCACGACAGACCTCCCAGTCGCCCAAACTGCTATTTCCACCATTACGAGGGTATTTATTTCCAAACCATCCATCATCCATGACAAACAATTCACCTCCCATGGCAGAAAAAGCCGCCATCATCTCGTCCATTCCCTTCTGGTTGACTTTGAAATAAACACCTTCCCAACTGTTCAGCAAAATATCGTGCGGCCTGTTTCCTTGATTCATCTTATACTGGCGCGCCCAACGATGAAAAGTCCGGCTTACCCCTCCTTTGCCATTTATACTATAAGTCATGGCAAATTCGGGCGTTTTGAACACCTCTTTCGGTTCCAGTATATAGTGAGAATTTTCTTCATTCATACCGGCTATAATGTTTAGTGCCGTGTTGCAAACATTCAGTTTCAGTTTATAGTTACCACCCCAAGCCAATATTCCTCCGAGAACCCTTCCGGTTTCCTCCTGTGGCTTACCGTCCAAGGACAACATGAAAGAAGGATTATCAGTTTCCGTATTCACCAAACCGTCTTTATTGGTGATCACTTTTTGTCCATTAGTCAGTTTCTCTTCTTCCATTGTACACTCAGCTCCCCAAGCACCGTGGAAATGAGTCAACCAGTTATCCCCCCGATACATGGGAAGGTAAGCAGAAGCAAACTGATATAGCGTAACAGGCTTCTTCCCTTCATTGATTACTTCCGTCCAAGTTCCGATGACATCCGTTCCCGAATAAGCCTTGTAGCATTGCTTTATTTTAATAGGATACACCTTATCTTTCAATATCACTTCAGTAATTTCTCCATCCGCAACCTTATGCTGAGTCACAGTCTCCACTCCCAAGTCAAGTGACATATTGCCATCCGGCTGGGTCATAGCAATAGCTTTTTCACCCAACGACCGCAAACCAAATGCCGGATAACTTTCCGAATTCAACGCTAACCCGGCATCATAAATATGTTGTATTTGCTCGGAAGTTATAGCCACTCCATAATACTGTATTTTTGATTTCTCACCAGCCTCCGCCGAAATCAGCAAAGACGTCCGGGAAGTTGAAATCAAATAATCTTTAGCAAATAAAGAAGAAGACAACAACATAGCCATTGCTGTCATTAAACAATTTTTTGTATTCATATCTTTGTTCTATTCTTTTTGATTTCTATTTGGAGGAGAAACAACGTCACATGGCCGTAGCATGCAAAAAAGTACCTTCCAATTTTATTTTGTAAGGCCATTCCACCACCTTCTCCATTTTTTTATGATATGCCATGTGTTTATCCGGTGCTCCGGTTACCACAAGCCACAGGAATTGAGTACTATCAGGCACAACAAATTTCACAGACTGATTCACGCCGTTCACCGCTTTGTTCATCTTGCCATACACCCTTTTACCATCCTGCTTCACTGCCACAAAGCCATATCTCCATCCAGCATTCTCTTTTGCCTCCGTATAGAAGTCTTTGTCGCCTGCAATACCCTCAAAAGTCAACTTCACTTCTGTTCCACTCCGTGGAACTTTCAATCTGACAGCGTTATACCCATAACTTTGCGGACATTTCTCCTTTGCTATCTGATACCAACCGGCATCGGCTTTCACCAACTTACATTGATGCTGATTGGCATAAGAACTGCAAACAGACTTGATGCGGGGAAGGTCCCAAGTTACAAAACGGCTTGCCGCATCATAAATTTCTTCATTAAACTGCTCTTGAGAAGTTTTTGTGATTCGCATATAAGTAGATGCCGCATCTTCATCTTTCAACGCTTCCCTCCACAACCGACCGATTATTGGCAGTCCATGTTTATAAGACCAATACTCCAGGAACTGTGGTGCACAATAATGATTTGCCTTATGGAATAATGTATAATGCGTTTGCTTCATATAATTATTCAGATGATAATTTTCAAGAGTTACCCAATCGGGATGTACCTGCCAAAGCATCCATTGAGACGTATACTCATAAAGTGTTGTCCCCGGAAACCCTCTTCCACTGTCGTCATCGGATATATATTGAAAAGCATGACCTAACTCGTGAGCAAGTGCACAATAAGGATAGCTATTTATCCTGCACGGACGAAACCAGCACATTCCCACTTTATCATGGGCACCACCATAGACAGTTCTCTCCTCGTCGTCGTACATCCATATAATCATTTTATACTTATCAGTATATGATTTACCCCTCTGTACAAATTTCATCTTGTCAACAAAATATTTATAATACCGCTCTCCCTCAGTCAATATTTCATCCGGATAAAAGCGTTTACCCTCATCCATATTTATCGCAGGGTCTTTACCAAAAGACTTCTCCCAGAAGAGAACCAAATTTTCGGATTCGGCCTTATAATCATATCCAAATCTTCCATCGAAAACATTTAAGCCATGTTTCTTTATATCTCTTTCCGGAACAAATACGACTTTACTTACTGATTTAGCTTGCAATATTTGCATATTTAGGACGAGCATTAATCCTAAAAAAGACAGAATAAGATTTTTCTTTTTACACATCTGAATATTAGCTTATTTATATTACTTGCTTATCACTTTTATACAATCAATAATAATATCATCATCTAATGCCTTTACAACAAGAGTGTGTTCCTTCATATTATCCAATGGTTGCTTCAAAGTAACGATTGCCTGATGACGTGCAACATTTACACGCCAAGGATCTGTAAAAGGCTTTTCCCATATAGAGTGAATCCCCGTATCTTTACCATCTATAGTAACTTGTACACGCAAATCCCCCCCTGTAGCCGGTTGCATAGGCAGAAAACCCAACTGTATTTCATATTCCCCCTCTTCGTTTACCTTTAATTTATACTCCAATGAGGAATCTTTACCTATTTCAGTAGCCTGATAACTATGTCCCAAACCTTTGATTACTCGATTAAAGCCAGTCTGTTTGACAAACTCATTCCCTTTGATAACATATTTACTCTTTGGATTAGGATGACAAATCTTTGTATTCACATGCGTATAAACTGGGGACTCAAACACCGGCAACCGACGTGGCTTCATATCCATAATTAGATTCCACTTTCCATTGGATATCTTTTTATTATAGCATTCTGTTAATTTAACGATCTCATTATACGCATTCAATGCCGGCTGACCGGCAAGCAACAATTTTTTATTCATTTGTGAAGCAGCCCTGACCGGATATTCTACCAACTGGTAATAAGCATCAGTACGATCTGGCGAGATAGAAGCAGCAAGCTCTGTAGCCGCTTTTTCTATTTTTTCATAGTCGGCAAGTCGTTCTCGTGCCTCATCTTCGGTAAAATCAGGTTTTCCTACCGGCATCAGTCCTCCTCGGGGATAGCCACTAATTTCCACCCGATTAAATCCCATGTGCTCAGGGCGGCGAACAGCAGCCAAACGGTAATACTCATTCATTATGTTAGCAACTGACTTTGCATTCTCCTTACCAAATTCACGCGCAGCCCAATTTTCCAGATGATTTCCCAAATTTGTATAATCAATGGCATCAATATTCCAAGCCATATCCATAAAAAGCTCCGTATCATACTCAGCAGGTTTAATATCACCAACATTCAAAATCCAAAGTTTACGTGCATTATGCTCCCACGCACGACGCATTTGCAGATAAACAAGTGCCGGGGGAGTAGAACATAACCAGAGGTAATCGTGAGGGGAGCCCCAATATGAGACATGATAATAAACCCCTGCCCCTCCTTTTCTTTTCTGCTCTTCGGCATTACTCAAATTGGTAATATAACCATTGTTATCGTCAGTCCACATCAAAGTCACATAGTCGGGCACATTCAGACTATCCTTATACACATTCAATACTTCTTTGTAAAGAACCATTGTTTGTGGTATTTTCTCTACATCAGGATTGATATATTTTGCCAGTAACTCTTTCTGTACGTCAAACACTTCATGAAGCGCATCCCTATACTCTGTTGTAGTATTCACTCCTTCCATTCTTCCATCATGAACACCTCGCATACCTACAGTCATAAATGTCTCCGTACCGGCAACTTCTTTCAGTCGTTCCGCCCAATAGTTGATTACATTTTCCCGGTTAGTCTTAAAATTATATCTCCCCAACCGGGCCTTATACCATTCACCAGCATTGTTCCTCATCATAGGTTCACAATGGGAAGTTCCCACTACTATACCATACTTTTGCGCAGCCTCTTTATTTCCTTTGATAGTATAAAAAGGTGTTGTACTCTCATGCATCGCAGGCCATATCGTATTAGCTCGCAAACGCAACAACAATTCAAATATTTTAGAATAGGTTTTAGGCCCTATATGATTAGGGATGGAACTAGGCTCAAACGTCCTACAACTCCAAGGCACCAACCCCCAGTCCTCATCATTGAGAAATATTCCGCGATATTCTACTGACGGACTTTGTATTGTAACCACTCCCTTCTTTATTTTCACAGACGATTGAGGCTTTGGAGTAACATCCGCCCACCATTCCCATGGAGAAACACCTATCATACGTGACAGTTCCAGAACACCGTATGCAGTGCCTCTGGGGGTGCTACCCACAACGACAAGCTGTTTGTCATTCAAACATATTATTTTAAAAGCCTCCCACTTATTAGTAATCTCCTTAACAGAAATCCTCCGTTTACTTATCAATCGGTCGGCTGTTGAGCCGCTACCTATAGTTCCTATGATAATTTCTGTACCTGATTCAAGTATATCTTTACCTGCTACTTTTGTAAGATCGGAAGTAAAAATATCAATAGCCGTTACCACAACTTCTTGCTCCGTTCCATCCGCAATAATACGATGTTTGCCGATTAAATCAAATCCCGAAGCACAGACGGGCAAGAAGCTCATCAAAAAGATATTTAGAAAAAAAAGGTGTTTTTTCATGATGAATAATGATATATAATTCAAGATTAATCTATTCTAATAATACCTACTGAAAACCTATAAATAATCAACCTTTAATCCCTAAAAAGTCACATCAACCTTATACGTATCCTTACCTTCAAAATGAGGCATTTGAACTTCCCACTCCGGCATCCATACATATTTTTTGCTGTTTCCTGAAATAACCTCTGCCAGAAAACCAAACCAGCGTCCATAAGGCAAGTCATCCGGTACATTAGCAAACCCATTGGCCTTTGGATTAAAATATTTTTTAACACCATTCAACACATACTGACCATTAGTATCAGTTTTTCCCTCAACAAACACTTCAGGATAAATATCACGGTTACGACCGGTAGCTCCTGCACGAGAACCATATATTTTAACAACAGTTCCTTTTTCCGGTTTTCCTGATACGGTGACATTTATTTCTATTTTCTTCGGATATAAACTATTAAAAAAATCAGGGAACACTTTTCCTATCTGCTTTGCTCCTGCCGACAGGTTCATACAATTAACAGCATACTCACTCCACACACCATCACTTGTCCATTTCATAATGCAAGGGGGGACATCAAATGATTGATGACTAACCGGATTGTCCTTTGCATCAATAAGGTACTGATACATATCCGTCACTCCACGATAATGCCCCAGCTCATGGGCTAAAGTCTTATATGTATCATCGGTGAAAATTTCCTTTTTCTTTCCTGGATTAGCAAAAACAGTAACGACTGAACGGTTATCACTACCACCACCATGCGCTGCACCACCATTACCTGTTTCACCATTATCTTGCAGACAATCGAATAATACAGTAACATCATACTTGCTAAAATCTATCGGGTCGTTATAAACTCTTTTTCGAAAAGTTGCATCTTGCGATGATCCCTGATAAACAACTATATCTGCTACCGTATAACTATATTTATACTTCAGTTCTTTAGATCCGGCATTGAAAAAATTGCTTGTTTTACTGAATAATATATCCATTTCCGATTTTACTCTTCGCTCACTGCCTCCCAAATGCCCTTTTACACTCGCTTCATCCACATACACCAATACTCTAAATTCCAATTCATCAGGCTCTTCCACCACAGGAGGCTCGGGAGACGGAAGTTGTTCCGGTTCAGAATCACTGCTACAAGCGCAGAATATAAACGTCATCATAAGACCGACCGCAAAAAACCAAATAGATTTCATTGTTTTCATAAGCTTACATTTTATCACAATTTAATTTCAAACACATAAGGTTCTTTTTGCCCTCCATTCAAATACTCGGGGACAATATCCAGATCTGACAACCATATATACTTCGATTCTCCATTATCCAGCTCTACCTCTACGACAAAACAATACCAACGGGTAAAAGGGAATTCATCTACCGGGCTCTTAGGAGGCAAATTCGGCGCACCATTGTTTTTATATTCCGGAATAAACATCCGATATATATCATTAATAGTAAACTCGCCATTCCCATTAGTTTTCTTAGTCATATAAGGAGCTCTCTCCGGGTCGTTGTATATATCCCTGAAAGTAGCACGTGATCCCCAGAATTTGACTGTGGTACGTTGCGGCTTTCCATCTTTGGTTACCCGGACCAACATTTGTTTTGGAAATGTACTCTGAGTCATATCCGAAGTTATTTGTTTATATTGAGCATTATGATTAAATATAGCCGAGCAATAGTCACTCCATTCCTGATAGCCTGTCCCCATATTACATTTAGGATAGTCATAAGCCTCATGACTGACGGGATTATTTTTGGCTTCAATCATATACTGATATAAATCCTGTGCACCGCGAACATGCCCATATTCATGGCCCAGATTACTATATGTACCTTTTTCCGGCCATTTCTCTTTAAAAATATTCTGCTCTCCATCAAAATAGGCCTGCACTACAGACTGCTTACTTTTTCCGCCTCCTCCACAAGAGAGTCCGCCTTCACCTTTGGGACAATGTAAAGCTAAGAAAAGAACAAAATCATACTTATCAGTATTCAATTCACCATAAGCTTTATCCTTGAATTTATTATATTGCGTTTTACTCTTTTCACCGGGTCCAATCTCATAAATGACCAGATTATCATCTCCTTCTCCCACAACCCATTCGAAATAGTAATTAAACTTATTGGAGCTCTCATTCCAAAAAAGAGTTGTATTACGGAACATGGTTGCCAGATTTTGCCTGAATTGACGTTCGCCTCCATACAACTCCTCTATATCATTCTTCTCTGCCCACACCTGCGCACGATAGGTAATTGTCTCACCTATCTGTGGTTGTTCCGGTTTCTTATCTGGAGCCGGAGTAGTGTCCGACTCGGTATCAGAACCACATGCAGCCCCAATAAAGAGGCTGCATGCAATTAATGCATAGATTTTTAAGTTCTTAACCATAATCATTTCATTATCCTATTTTGCAACAGCAGAACGGTCTGCAACAAATACTTCGTCCAAGCAAAGGACATTACCTGACCAATGAGTTTCATACACAAATAAACGAATATAACGCTTTTGTTGAACTCCTAAATCAAACCAACGAACCATACCTTCATAATGATCGTTATTAGTATTACTTTCGCCTTTTAATTCTGCCACCGTAAAGCCATTACCCGATACTTTATCCACAACCGTCTCCCAGCTATTGCCATCGGCACTAACCTCTATCTTCACAGTCTTCGGAGCCGGAGCAGTCCATTGCAATCTAGGCATCAATCCCAAATGGGTATACTCACGTGAAATGTCGCCCAAATCAAAAACAAAGATATAAGGATTTGAATCATTTCCGCCATCAAATTGTACATGCTTCTGATTACTCTTATTAGGAGTCCATTCATTATTGATTAATTTCTTTATAGATCCATCATTTACTTGTGTCTGAACATTAGAGCTACATTTCTCACCTAGTATTTTCCAAGAAGTTTTATCAAGGACAATACCATAACCATACATTCCTTGTTTCAGAGTTTTTTTCGCCGTACTACCGGATTTCTTGTTTTTAATCACAATTTCAGAAGAACGTTCTTGATTAGTGCTATTGTTAACAGCAAGCTTCGCATATACTTTTCCTTCTTCTTGCGTTAACTCCAGCCATTCTTTACCTCCTGTGACTTCCAAATCTGCCGGATTTATATTCTCACAAGTAGCAATCAGAAGTCTTTCATTAGCATCCGAAGAAACTATAAATTGAGTTTCTGACTGAGAGTACTCTTCATTCCACACTATTTTTTCCTCTCCATACTGAATGATCTTTACAGTCTTCTCAATTGTAAGTTCACCGGCAGTTGCTGTAAATTTCACCAATGCCTCACGATAAACATTAGCCGTATTTTCTTTGATAGTTAGAGCCAATGTCTTAACTTCCCGTCCACCAGGTAGCATGACCGGCTCAGCAGCTTTTACGACCCAATCCCCATGCTCCTCATTCGGAAACGTAATTTCCACATCACATGAAGCAGTTCCTCCATAAGTCAAAATGTTCAAGTCTCTTTCACCCGAAGAAGTAAAATCTCTAGGCAAAGTTACTAACAAAGCACTTGTAGCATCTTTTGTAACAGAAATATTTTCCGGAAAATCCTGTTCATCAATCGTTCCAATGCTTAACAGTTCTTCCACATTTCCTTGAATGATAGTCACCATTTTCTTTACCGATACTTCCCCTTTTGTAGTAATCACTACCGAAGCCTTCCGGTCTTTAGAAGTTCCATTATCAGCTATGTTTAATAACAGTGTAGCTGCGCCATTTCCTTCCTGTGTTGAAGGGGTAATCCATTCTTCTTCCTCATTAGTCATATAGACTACCTCTACTCCCCAAGCCTTATCAGTCTGAATATCCAGTTTCACAGCACCCTGATATTCTGTGGGCAACGTCACCTTCCAATGGCCATCTCCCGCTTCTTCCAACAATTCGTTGGAAGATACAGTTAATGCATCGGGAGTCCAGTCCACTTCTTTATCATCATTACAAGCCTGCAAACCAAGCAGACATAACAGTAATAAATATATATATTTCATATTCCTTCTGTTTTAAAAGTTTTCAATACGTCAATCTTTCAATGAAACAAAGATTTCATCCAGACAAATAGTACCACTCCACGTTCCCCATAAAGAGAGCCGAATATACCGATGAACCATACTATCTCCTAACTGATGCCAAGCTATAAATAACTTATTCATCCACAAGTTACTCTGTCCATTAGGATTTTTATTTATTTGTTCATCTGTGAATGCGATTCTACTTTCATCACCAACAAGCCTCCAGTCAATATTATCATCACTGACCTCTATTTTCATATATTTAGGAGAATTTCCTATCCATTGAAGCCGCGGCATTAATCCTACCGCACTATAGGCATGAGGATTTTCACCCAAGTCAAAGACAAATTGCACCGGTGTACCTTCCGAAGCTTTATCTACTTCTATATAAGAAAGAGAGTTCTTCGCTCCTGTATCGGACTGTGCTCTGTTTGCAGGCCAGAAATTATCATACAGTTTAAAGAAAGTATTTGCCTTGCCGGCAACATTATCACTATAACCGACAATATTCCATAAGGCCTTATTCAACGTAAGTCCAGCACCTTTAATTCCTTGTCTCACAGTAATATCTTTCTCTAGCCAATTTACATTATCCTTCAAAGTAATCGTCGCAACACGTTCTTGCCATATTGATGAGTTCTCGCTATCTACTGTAATCTGAATTTCACCATTTTCCTGTTTCGGCGTTAACCAATTTGCACCTTCCGAATTATAGGTAACAGTAAATGAAAAGTCCGAACTTTCACTTATACGAGCAATAGTTTCATCTGTCAACGTATTTTCTGAAGACAGAATAACGTCGCTTCCTTGTAAATAATTTGATGTTTCAAAAGTAATCTGCGCATCCAGCGTTCCTTTAACAACAGTCAACTTCAACCAGTTCGCATCTTTATCTGTTCCGACTTTTTCATTAGTAGTACCCATGCGTATAGGAAGAATCCATTTACCATCCGGCATTTCCGAGGGCTTCAATGTAAGGTAATTTTCTGCGTATTTTTCGCCAACAGCAAGATTCACACTCTCTGCATAGTCAAATCCTTCCTCCAATAGATGTTCTTTTTCCTCTTCTGTCAACAAACTTTCATCAATGCTATACGTAACAGACAGGTCTTCCGTTGTATTAATATCAAGCCTTGACGTAATGTCAATTTCATAATCGGTGGTTGATTCAGAAAAATCTACAAAAACTTCTCCCCGTTGTTCACCATCAGTGCCATCGAGTGCCAAAACCGGCTTCTTAACCTCCAATGCTAGAATAAAATGAGCCTTATCAACATACACATCTTCTCCCGGCGTGCGGCTGTTAACGGACAGAGGAACATAATAAACTCCATATCCCTTTTCGGTCAAGAGCTGTTCTATTTTCAACGTCAAGGGTACAGCTACCTCATCACTTCCGGCTTCAATAACAAAATCACGTTCAAATGAATAATATTTAGCGTCCAGCATCTCATAGTTGGTGCCATTATCCGTATTATACTGAATCAGATAATTATAATCCAGCTCTACTTTCCCGGCAAATTTACCTTGATAAAAACCGGCTTTATGAATCCAAACATTGTGAACGTAATCATTAGCATTCATCACATAAAGGGTTTCCTTTTGCAAATCACTGTTCGGAAAGTAAACTGTATCCTCCATCATATAATCAGTCCGAGTATCGGAGCAGGAGGTGCCCAGTAAAAGAGCTGCAAATAAAAAACTTATATATTTTTTCATCATTCTCATCCTTTTTACCATTTATAATTCTGTACCAAAGACTGGTTTTTGTTAATTGCACTCTGCGGAATAGGGAACAAGTAGAAACTAGGTGTAAACACACGTTTCTCTACAACTGTCCGCTGGAAGAATTCATTCGGATATTCCTCTTTACCGGGAGTCCCCTTAGCCTGAATATTCATGCCATGGATATTCCCCTTTTCTGTGGACTCCGCAGTCAACCAACGACGGCAATCATAAAAGTTAATACCTTCAAAAGCAAACTCTACACGACGCTCACGATGAATCAAGTCTCTCAGTTTTGCCTGATCATTCATTGCCTCCGGATATGCTTCCTCAATATTATTCAATCCGGCACGGCTACGAACTTCATTCCAATATTGTACCAACAACGGATCATCCAAATCACCAACTTCTATTGCAGCCTCTACATAGTTCAACAGAATCTCTGCATAACGCATGTAAGGCAATTCACGCTTTACACTTTTTTTAGGACTGGCCTCAAACTCCTCCATCGCAAATTTAGCCATATTATACCCTGTCGTAAAATGATTATGAGAGGCATCCGGACCATTATTGCCATTCTTGTACATTTCCAAATAAATTCGTTCTGTAGCTTTCTTCGGAATAAACCAGGACATACCTCCATACACTACAGACACATAAAAACGAGGCTCACGACCTACATACATATTATAAGTCTTTCTTTCTTTACCTTCACAAGGATTTGTAAACTGGGTAAACCCATCTTCCACGTATCCGGCATCAGGATCAACAATCGGTGTAGTACGGTCTTCATCAAGGTATCCTGTAATAGGAAAGCGTCCGGTTCCAGACATGGCATAAGAGTCTACAATTTCCTGAGTAGGATTGTATCCTCCTCCCCAACCACCATTACTATTGGGAGCAAGGCGTTGATCCATCCAACCGTCATCTTCCAGAAAAGAAAAAATCATTTCTGTATTTTGCGATGTAGTAAATACCGATTTATAAGATGCATAAGGATCTATCTCGCCTTCATTAGCCCCCTCTTTATACAAAACCTTAACAAGTTCATAAGCATTCTCTTCTATAAGGTCATAAGCTGCCTGACGAGCTTTCTCCCATTTTTTGGGGTCCGGTGTTGTCGGAAATAAAGGAGTTCCGTCTGCATTACGAATATTGGCATACTTAGGATTACCATTAAATTGCGGACTGGCCGATTGCAGCAGAATACGGGCTTTGTACGCCATCGCAATACGCTTATTCATACGAGCATACGTTTCTCCCGTCGACTTCAGAGGCAGATAAGAATTATAAATCAGGTCATCAAACTCATCAGTGATCCATTCGACACATTCATCCCAAGTGTTACGCTCACGTAGCATATCTATACCTGAAAAATCCGGTTGTTCATCTTTCAGTAATATAACGGGACCATACATACGCATCAACTGTGCATAAAAATAAGCACGTACACAACGCACTTCCGCTTTCCATTGCTCACGAAGATCATCGGTCAGACGCGGATCCGGACATTTATCCATATTCTGTAGAAAATACGTTGCCTCACGAATAGCCTTATAAAAAGTATACCATCTATCATACTGTGCGGACGAAGCACTCCATACTCCCATATCAAAGGTTCCCACGTTAGTATAAGCCACATCTACATCACTGGTACTATACGTATCGGGCATTTCATAAGGACGAGTTCCCCGGATGTAAGAATATACCCCGAACATTGCATTCTGCGTAGACGAATAAGTCTCATAAATCTGGTCGGGAGAACGCAAATCCTCAGGAGACGTATCCAAGAACGAGTCACAAGATGACATAGTTATGGCAGCAACAGCCAAAAGCATTATACGTTTCATATATTTAGATTTCATAATCAACATATCTTTATAGTATTAGAAATTAATATTTAAACCTACATTAAATACACGTGTGGGCGGGTATTTTCTTCCGTCTCCGGAACCCAGCTCCGGGTCAAACAGCTTTACATCCGGTGCCCAAGTGAGCAAGTTCACTCCCGACACGTATAGACGTAGATTCTGTAAAGCAATCTTTTCCACCCATCTTTTGGGGAATGTATAACCGATTTCTGCATTCTTCAGACGAAGAAAAGCCGCATTACGTACCCAGAAAGACGATTTCTTCGTATTATTATTATCCAAAGCGTCACTCGGACGAATGGTACGCGGATAACGTGCATTCGGATTAGGATTGTCTACCGTCCAACGATCTTCCATCACACCTTTCAAGAATCCATTGTTATTTTTATAACCGGAAGTGAAAGGAACTATAGTCGAACCTTCTTCAAATATAGAGACACGTGCCGTACCCTGGAAGAATATAGAAACATCAAAACCTTTCCATTCTATAGCCCCACCAAATCCATAAGTGATTTCAGGTATATCACAGAATCCGATAGGCATCTTATCATAATCATCAATCCTTCCATCACCATTCAAATCACGATATTTGATATCACCCGGACGCAAACGACTATGGTTACCTTCACTGAACTGTATCGGGCTGCGGTCTATTTCTTCCTGTGATTCGAACAATCCGACTGCTTGCCAACCAAATTTTTGATAAATTTTCTGTCCTACGGAGTTCATCCATGGATACTTATTCAAAGCATCACCATTACGAAGGATCTCATTATTGGCATAAGTAAACGTACCACGTCCGGTCACATTCACCTGCCCGATTTTATCATGATACTCCAATGAACCATCAAAACCCCAACTCTTCATCTTACCCACATTCACCATCGGCATGGTAGTCATACCAACATAAGCAGGAATATTATTATTGCGCACAAAAATATGGTCACGCACATCATGATACCAATCCCCCTGAATTTCCAACTTATTAAACAATCCCAGTTCAAAACCATAATTCTGCTTGGTTGAAACCTCCCAGCCAACATTCGGATTGGCCACTTCATTTACACGTTCACCCTTCGTCTTTGTATAGTTACCATATACATAATCCCCCGTAGTAGCTACTGTTCCTAAATAAATAAAGCGTACATCTCCACCAATCTGGTCGTTACCTACTTGTCCGACAGACGCCTTCAACTTCAACTTGGAAACCACATCCGTCAATGGGGCAAAGAATTTTTCATTGGATATATACCATCCTACAGCTACAGCAGGGAAAAAACCGACGCGATGACCCGCTGCAAAGTTTTCCGAACCGTTATACCCGAAGTTTCCTTCAATAAAATAACGGCTGTCATAATCGTATGTCAGACGTCCCGCAAGACCTTGATTCTTATAAGGCAGCGATTTGATAGAAGTTATATTATCTTTATAATTTGAATTCCTATAGGTTTCATTCTTTACCCGTTGATTATATAAGAACATTCCACCTACGCGATGTTTACCAAACAAACGGTTATAAGTGATAGAAGCTTCTAAATAAGTAGCATTATTACCTCCCGACTTATTATCAAACCATGGACCTCCCTTCGCATTTTCAGGTTCAGAGTTAAATACCAAATCCCCATTGGCGTCACGACGAATGGCATGCCAGATTTCATCTTGTTGTGTATGCTTGTTACCATGCCATGCTTGCGTGTCAAATGCAAACTTGACATTGGCTTTTAAACCTTCGGTTATAAAAGAGAAGTCCTGATCCAAACTAACCATAGAGTTCAACGTACTCTTCCAGTCTTCCATATATCCGGATCTGGTAACCTGCCAATAAGGATTAGTCACTCCTTTTTCTCCGGCCCAGTATCCGTTGGAATATTGAATGGGGAAAGCATTAGGATCCAAAATAAAGGCACTTTTCCAAACTCCATCCGAATCAGCAGCATCTCTTTTCTTAGTCAGGAATCCTCCTAATGTTAATGATAGTACTGTCGTAGGATGCAAGTTAATATCCACATTCGAACGGAAGTTATAACGTTGATAATCCGGATTACCATTATAAGTATCTCCCTTTTTCCCGGTTTCAAACAAACCATCCTCATGGTAATATCCGGCAGAGATAAAGTAGCGTGCAATCTCACCACCGCCGCTTACGTTGGCTGTCACTCTCTGATTAAATGTATGCTTTCTAAAAACAGACTTCAACCAATTTACATTCGGATATAAATCCGGATCCGTACCATCTCTATAATAACCAATTTCCTCCTCACTATATGTCCCCGGTGCACCTTCATTATACATTGTTGCAAAGTCCACCGCATCTGCCATTTCCGGAACTTTGGTAGGCTGCACCATACCAGCTTCCATCTTTATTGAGATTTTAGGTTTTCCTTCAGAACCGCGTTTTGTTTTAATCAATACCACACCGTTTGCACCACGAACACCATAGAGTGCTGTTGCAGTAGCATCCTTCAATAAAGAAAAACTTTCAATTTCTTCCGGATCAAGAAGGTCGAGCGAGCGTTCCACACCATCGACCAAAATCAACGGCGTTTTATTGGCACCGAATGTAGAAATACCACGAATCCAGAATTCTGCCGAACTACCCGGAGAACCATCACGCTGGATAGAAACGACACCACCCAACTGTCCTGCCAGATTAGTGGAAATAGAGGCACTGGGCACTTTCAGACTCCCAACGTTTAACGTACTGATAGAACCAATCACACTTTCTTTACGTTGTGTACCATAACCGACCACCTGCACCTCTTCAAGTACAGTATCATCCGCCTGCATTTCAATAAGCAAATTATTGGCAGAAGGAGAGACTTCCTTCTCTATATTAGCATACCCTATATAACTGATTACAAGGGTTACAGTTTTTCCACCGGGAATAGTAATATTAAAATTACCATCCATATCAGTAGTAGCTCCCACACTAGTATCTTTCAACCACACACTGGCTCCAATAAGAGTCTCTTTCGTTCCTTTATCTATTATTTTACCAGTAAGCTTTCTTGTAGCTTTTTTCCCTTCTTGATATACTTCAGCCACCGTATCGGAAGCCCGTACCAACACGGAAGGTGCCGCAAAAAGATAAATAATGATAAAGACACTAACCAATCGTTGCAATGAGAAATTTAACTTTCGTGCAATTCCATTCATAATACATGATTTAATGTTATTAATTTAAGTTTTTAATGTTTTTAGATTGTTGCAACCAAATTCTAAATTACATCCACAAAGTTAAGCAAGAATGAAAATAATGTTGGCGAATTCCGTACAAAAGAACAATAATATAGTAAAGCTACATTATTTTTTCTCATTTCTACAAGCTAATCACCAATGTTTATCCTAAAAATGAACGATTTTACCTATCAAAAAAAATACGGGTTATCTTTAACCACATAAGGTTTGCCTGTAGCAAGCCCTACATCACAATAATCTCATCTACTGACATGCCTCCATCTCCCGCTTTTACTTTCATTTTTATATACCTAGCATTCCAATGACCATTAAAAATATACTCCTGATACTGTAATGCCGGAATATCTTTCAAGCTTTTCTTCCGAACAATCCCTCCGGAAAAATAATTCTCCCCATCATGGAGAAGAGGATTTCCACCTGTTGGGGTAAATGTCGCCGTGCTCCTGCCCTCAACTGCATCCAACGGGTGAAAACAATACGAACCTACTGTTCTTCGCCCAAATCCATTATAAGCTCCTGCTCCCCATAGAGATTCATCCAACTACCATCTAAATATGTTTTTCCTCCGGTATAGCCATCAGCAAGAATTTGGCATGAATGTTCCGCATGGAAGATTATACTTTCTTTCCGATGCCTTTGTGATAATAAAAATATCGGGTAAATACATCACCCTGCATATTTCCTTTTTTAAATGCTGCAGCTTTCACACATAATCACACATTTAACTTTAGGAGAAAGGGCACCGGAGAATAGTGCCAACGAGTCTATCGAAAAATATCCTTTTTGTAATTCATACTCCATAGGTATAGGAATAACAGAGATAGTTCGCTCCTTTTTACTAAATGAACAAGATGCGAATAGAAGAAAAAAATAAAACTGATAAAACGCTCTTTTGTAGAAAGAAACGAGACATGGCAACAAGACCAAACCATAGTAATAAAATGTCATTCGTTAGATATTAGTATCCAAATTAAAAATAATATTCATCCCACAAAGATAAGCTTACGAACAACACACAAAGAAAACTTGCGTACAAAAGAACAACAATATTGTACAGCCTAATAACATCTCTTATCTTGAAGTTGAGCCGTATTAATGGACGGCGCTATCTTGCCTTCCTATTTTATATAAACTATAGAACGTCCCGAACCGTATTTTTTCAGTATGCCTTCTTCGAGGAAAGCACGGATATCCTGCAATGCCTGAGGTTTGGTTTTTCCCACAAGCATGGCATAATCCTGACGGTTGATACACGGATGTTCTTCCAAAAAACTTTCCAACCGCTCCAGGCATCTTTCTCTATCCAACGGATTCTTTACACGAAAAGGCGAATGATAGCGTTGTAGTACAAGCTCGCTCTCAATATCCTTTTTAAACTGGCGGTTCACACGAAAATTGATATCTTTCAGAAATACGGACGGTGAACGTAAATCTTCGGCATTCATCACCTTTTTATCAACAGTCACTGAAAGAGTAAAATAACCGACGTCGCCCAATTCAACAGAAAACCCTTTTAAAAGTAAATGTTTCAATTCTTTCGATATTGCCTCAATGATACCCACTACTTGCGCGTGAGGCACATGCTGCATAGCAACAACCTGCTCTACGAATTCTTCAGCTGTATAGCTGCCTTTCAATACTACGCGCGCATGCAAAGGTTGATCTTCCCCGCTTTTTGTGAGATCGGGAGTCTCATAAAGATCATAATTTACGCTCATTGCCTATTAGTTTTTCTGTAGAAAAGACTTATTTCTTTTCTCACATAGATTAATTTTCTAAAGCACATTCCGGGTTTCGTTTGACTATAGTCAAACGATAGTTCAACTTAAGTCATTCTTTCGTTCGACTATAGTTGAACGAAAACTGGAATGCTAATGAGACAAATATACGTAGAATATATGTATACTAATTTATATGGAGCAGGATTTTATTCTTAGAATCTCATCTGTTCATAATTCTTAGCCAACCCTCCCTCACTTGTTTCCTTATATAAAGAAGGCAAATCATGACCGGTCTGTTTCATGACTTCAACTACCTTATCAAATGATACCCGATGTACACCATCGGTAAAAGCTGAATAAATATTCGCATCCAAAGCGCGCGCGGCAGCATAAGCATTACGTTCAATGCAGGGAATCTGCACCAAGCCACACACAGGATCACAAGTCATACCCAGATGATGCTCCAAACCCATTTCCGCCGCATACTCTATTTGCGACGGACTGCCTCCGAACAATTGACTGGCAGCACCGGACGCCATTGCGCAAGCTACACCTACCTCTCCCTGGCATCCCACTTCAGCACCCGAAATAGAAGCATTCTGCTTCACGATATTTCCTATCAATCCAGCCGTTGCCAATGCCCGCAAGATACGTATGTCACTAAATCCACGAGTTTTCCACAAATGATAAAGCACAGCAGGAAGTACTCCGCAGGAACCACAAGTAGGAGCAGTGACGATAATCCCTCCCGAAGCGTTTTCCTCACTTACCGCCAACGCGTAAGCAAAAACCAGTCCTCTGGAACGAAGAGATTCTTTATATCCCATCGCCTTAATATAATAAGAAGAGGATTTCCTCTGAAGATTCAATGCTCCCGGAAGTGTACCCTCCGTTTCCAATCCCCGCTCGACTGCTGCTTTCATAGCTTTCCACACTTCGCCCAGATAATCCCAGATAGAAGAGCCTTCACATTGCTCCACATATTCCCAGTAATTCTTTCCGGAACGCTGACACCAAGAATAAATCTCAGCCATGGTGTTCATATCGTAAAGTTCGGGAGACATTTCTTCTGAAGTCCCTTCCTCTTCCAAAGCACCTCCTCCCACACTAAAAACGGTCCACTTATCTATCAGCTTTCCTTTCTCATCAAAAGCTTCAAAAAGCATTCCGTTCGGATGAAAAGGAAGAAAGACATCCGGCTTCCAAATCAATGTCACCGGTGCATGAGGTTGCAATACTTCCAAAATTGCCATATCAGTCATGTGGCCTTTTCCTGTGGCAGCAAGACTTCCATACAAAGTGACCTGAAACTTCTCTGAAACGAGGTTTCTGTTCAGAAATAAAATAGCGGCATTGCGGGGTCCCATCGTATGGCTGCTGGATGGGCCAATACCTATTCGATATAATTCTTTAATTGATTTCATTCTAGGATGATAATACTTAATATTTATGAGAATTTACTTAAATGTACCTATTAACATCTTAAGCGTATCGCCTTTGACTATGGATCTTACAGAATATTTGTCTTGAAGTAAAGCAGGGTTAGAATTCTTTTCATCGAAATGAAACAATTTTGTAGAGTTATCTGAAGCAGGAGCAATGTACGCTTGATCTTCTTTCTTACTGTAATATCCCCAACGCAATCCTTTAGCCATTATATAACTGAAATAGATTCTATTTTTGGTTTCACGTACTACAAATAATTTCCATTCATCTTTATTACTTTGGTTATCTCTATTCAAGTCCTGAAATTCATAAATTGGCATTTTATCGCCCACATAAAAGTAAATATGCGGATATAGAATATTATCGCCTATTTCATATACAGTTGTTCCCCAAAATGGCTCTAAACAAAAATAACGAGACTCATATTCATAAAAAGAGCCGGGGAAATATGGAGTATCAAAATTAGCTTTAGTATAAACTCTATTATTCGGTTCCCGATAAAGAATATTTCCTCTGCTATCAAAAATGGCGAACAAAGTAGTACAATTACCAGATTGATTGTTGACATATCCAATATATTTATCATCAGATATTTGCATAAAATTAGCAATTTGCTCCTTAAATTGCTTCGGCTTTGTAACTTGTTTCACTATTTTATTAGTTTGAACATCCATGCCAATCCAATCTTTAAAGTTGTCTCCATATAAGATATTCCTCTTCACATCAAAATGTTTGCAAGGCCAACCAATGTGATTGCCATAGATTTCTTTTATAAATTTCCCATGTATATCAAATAGATAACTCTCATGATTAAATTGGGTCGCAACTAAGTATTTCTTATCTCTTGTTAAATAAAAAAACGCATTTTTCAATACAACTGTATCTGGTATCATTACATTAATAGTCTTAATATCATATAAGACATCTGAGATAGAAATCTCTTTAACAATAGCTTTTGTTATATCAACCTTATATTGCTGTGCTATGCAAAACAAGCTGCTACTTAGTGTTAAAAGGAAAGCGATAAACTTATTCATAATATTAATAGCATACATAATAATATGGAAAACTCTGATCACCACTACTATCATCTACAGGGATATGGTTTTACGCTATATCCCATTTTTCTCAACTGGTTAATAAGTCCTGCATTTCCCGTAAGATGCATAGCACCCACAGCGATTAAAGTGGAACCCTGATTTATTAATTCAGGTATTTTAAGCATCCAAGAATTATTACGCTCTTTTACCAATATTGAATTATGCTCATTCTGAAAATAATTTGCTTTTGTATCTAATTCTGTTATCTGTCCGTTTGAAGCCACAGCTACTGATTTTTTTATTAAGTCTTCATAATTGAATTGACTTAATTTCCGGACACGATATATAGAATCCAAATGATCATAGATATTATAAATCATATCAGTATTCTTCAATATAAAAAGCAATTTTGCGGCTTGTTCTTTCAAGCCAGCTTTATACCTAGAAATATGAGCTTTTTTATCCTTGTTTGCAATTTCTTCTATGGTTTCAAGAAAAAAAGTCTTTTTGGAATTTTGATGCGCACTCAGTAAAACAAAATAATCCATTGTCATGTTCTTTTTTTTCTGTTTTGAACTACGAAGGCGTAGGTTATAACTAACATAGATATCCTGCCAAAATACAGGAGTACGTTCAGCATAACGAGCATTTCCTGCCGACAGAACAGAATCTACATAAAAAAAATCCTTTGCACTATATAACATGGAATAAGTGGTATCTGAAGGCATAAGAAAGCAATCGTCAGAAACATATGGTGTCTTTCTTCGAATCGAATCGAGAGCCATCATATCTATTTCTGTAGCAACTTGCTCTACAGCAGAAAGAACTTTCCGCATTCCGGGAATACTATCAAACATAAAACTGAATTCAACAGTATGCATTGTACCTAACAGATAAGATGATTTCTGCAACCCATTTCCGGAAATCTCCCACAACAAAGCATCTTCCAGCTTTACAGGTGTTTCCGTTACTTGTGCCTGACTGAGTATGCTACTCAATAAGGTAATAACTAATAGTTTTTTTATGATTTTCATTTTTTATATTTATAGATTACTTTACCAAAATAAGATACCAAAGAAAATGTCTTAGATAAAAAAGCATTTAAGTTCACCTTACTTCTTCAGTATTTAAATACTTTATAGCAGCTTCTAAAACCTCATCACATCCTTCATGTATCCCCTGAATTTATCATAAATGGTATGCAACAGCAAATGGTTTGCAATGAATAGTAACTGTTTTTTCATTCGTATGTTATAAAAGGTTGAACCGATAAAATCTGACAACGACGGAAAACAACATGTTTTTCAAGCGTTATTAATGATAACAAAGATAGCTGAAGCATTATCAGGACGTAGACAAAATCGTACAAATAAACAAGAATATCATAAAGCAACATTTATTAAGAGACAAGTAGATATCAAAAAACGAGAATATTCACCAATAATTATCCAAGATTTGAACGATTTTTTTGTTCATTCTCAAAAGTTCATTTTCGCTTCTAAAAAATTCAGCTATCATTTGTTTTTGCAACTAATTCTTTCTAATATTGTCCTGAGCTAACTGAAAAACAATACGATAAAAACAAGTCCACATGAAAAAACTCTTTTTTTTAATAGCTATACAGTTGCTGTGCGTACATACATTCGTTGTGAACGCGCAACGCATTTTCTCCACCTCATACACGATGGATGATGGACTGGCAGCTAACAGAGTATACAGTATCCTGCAAGACTCATGCGGTTTCATGTGGTTCGGGACCGATGACGGACTGAGTAGATTTGACGGCATCACATTTAAAAATTACTACCTGTCGGAATACGTCAATGCTACAACAAGCAACAGTGTCAAGAAAATATTTATCGACAGTAGAGGTAGAATGTGGATCGGACTGGACAGTGGGATTGTCATTTATGACTCCAAAACAGATACATTTCAACCTTTTCACGCTAAAACGGAAACTGGTGAAATGATACAAACTTATGTTACCGATATGATAGAAGACAATGACGGAGAAGTTTGGATTACCACTAATGGGAAAGGACTCTACCGCTTCTCCCCTTCCGGAAAAGTCAGACTGAAAGTATACAGGAATATTCCCGGAGAAACAAATTGTATTTCGCAAAATATGCTCATGACATTGCAGCAGGACAGCAAACAAAACATCTGGATAGGGACTTACTCGGAAGGGCTATGCTGTTTTAACAAACAAACAGAAACATTTACAACTTATAAAAAAACGAATCACACCGGTAGCTTGTCCGACAATTCTATACAAAAAATTTTAGAGGATACACATGGAAATCTATGGATAGGGACTTTTCAGCATGGACTGGATTTATTCAATCCGGAAACAAACAATTTTACCAACTATCAGGACAAGAGTTCGGTCAACTTGCTAGACCATATCCATGATATTAAAGAATACAGTCCCGGAGAACTTCTTATATCGTCCGATAACGGTATAGGAATCTTTAAAGTTGGAAAAGGAGAAATCATGCAATCCGACAGTCCGAATCTAAAAATAAGAATCAGTGCGAACAAGTTCATTTATGCCATTTACATAGATAAAGAAGAAAGCCTCTGGCTGGGTTCTTATTTCGATGGCATCAAATTTTATTCGGCATTCCAAAATAACTTTAAATATTACAGTTGTTCACCGGCTTCCAATATACAAGCAGGGAAAGTTATCAATGTAATCAAAGAAGATAAGAATGACTGCTATTGGATAGGCACCGACGACAATGGTATTTTCCGGTTTAATGCCAAAACACAAGAAATTACTCCTTTCCGGGATGCGGCAAGCATAGGTACAACCTACTATTGCATACATGACCTGTTGGTAGACGGAGATAAACTATATGCAGCAACTTATGGCAGAGGCCTGGAAGTGATCCATCTAAAAACAGGAAAAGTAGAAAGTTACCTCAACAATCCTAAAGATTCTACCTCAATTCCCTCTTCACGGGTATTCAGCTTGTACAAAGCCAGCAACGGGTGTATTTATGTCGGTACATCCGCCGGTTTCTGTTGCTATAATCCTGAAAAAAACAATTTTACCAGAATCGGTTCTTTCAGTAGCAAGGTGTCTGCCATCATCGAAGATTATTTCGGAAGAATATGGATAGGGACAGGTATAAGTGGACTTTATTCATACAACGTCAGAACTAAAAAGATATCTTCTTATCAACGTTCGGATAATTCGAACTCACTCACAAAAAATGTTATCACTACATTAGCCATCGACAGTAAGAAACGTCTGTGGATTGGAACGTATGGGCAAGGACTTTGCAGATACAATGATGAGACCGATGATTTCACCAGATATGATCATCTGAAACTACCGAATAAAATCATCACATCAATCATCCCCAAAGGAGACCTGCTATGGATCAGCACCAACAAGGGGCTTGCCGTATATAATCCGGATACGGAATACCTGAAAACCTATTCTAAATCAAACGGACTTTATAATGAACAATTTACTCCGCGCTCGGGAGTAGAAGTCTCGGACGGTCGACTGTTCCTTGGTTCGACAGACGGCTTTTGTTATTTCTTCCCGCAAGAACTACGCGAAAACACCTACAACCCGCCTGTCATCCTCACCAATATGAGCATTTTGGGAAAAGACATACAGGCAGACACCTTAAACTCACCTATCCGACAATCCATAGGATATACAAATGAAATCGTATTGAAATACAACCAGTCCATGATCGGATTTAATTTTGCTGCACTAAGCTATATAGCTCCCAAAGAGAATGATTACCAGTATATGATGGAAGGTCTGGACAACGAATGGCAGTTTACTAAAGGAAGTAACAACCACCTTTCGTATGCAAATTTGCCCGTCGGTGAATATGTATTGAAAATTAAGGGAACCAACAGCGACAAAATATGGAGCGACAATGAAGTTAAATTAAAAATAAAAGTTCTGCCACCATTCTTCCGGTCACAACTGGCTTATCTGATTTATGTCATTGTTCTGCTATTTGTAACTATACTCACCATACGGTATTACATGAAACGTACGGAGAAACGCCAGAAAGAACGTATCAAAAGGCTAAATGATGAAAAAGAGAAAGAACTCTATAACTCCAAAATCGATTTCTTCACCAATATTGCGCATGAAATCCGGACTCCGCTAAGTCTTATCATCGGTCCGTTGGAATACCTTATGAAGACTTCAAGTATCAACAATGTATATGGAGAATACTTAAGTATCATTGAGCAGAATTACAAACGCCTGTATGCGCTTGTCACTCAATTACTGGATTTCCGCAAAGTGGATACAGGCTCTTACAAATTATCGTATGATTCCTACCGGATCAAAGAAATTATCAGCAAAGTGGCCTGCATATTCGAACTATCCGCCCGACAAAAAAAAGTGGTTATTGACACTTCTGCCATACCGGAAGACATGAGCGTAGTCACAGATGAGGAAGCTTTCACCAAAATCATCAGTAACCTGCTGAGTAACGCTCTGAAATACGCCAAAAGTTCGATTTGCATCACAGCCATCGAAAAAGATTCCGATATAGTAATCACAGTAACAGATGACGGTATAGGAATTACCGATCAAGAAAAAACAAAAATATTCGATGCATTCTACCAAGTCAAGAACAACAGTGAACTGAACAAACTGGGAATCGGTATCGGTCTCCACATGACGCGTTCTCTCGTCCAACTGATGAACGGGAAGATTGAAGCGAACGACAGGGAAGACGGAGAAAGCGGTGTTGCCATTTCCGTCTACCTTCCCAAACAGACAGCTATCAGTCAAACTGTCCAAGCTGTTAAACGTTTAGAAGACACCATTATTCCGGAGAATAACTCGGAGAATATGGAAGAACACGGCCTGAAAACAATTCTTTCGGACGAACCGCTGAAAAAACAATACGCAGTAATGGTCGTTGATGACAATCCGGAAATACTAGATTTCCTTTCTAAAATCCTGTCCGAAGAATATTTTGTCATTTCAGCGTCCTGCGGAGAAGAAGCGATACAAATTTTAGAAAAGAACAGTATAGACCTTATTATCAGCGATGTAATGATGGCAGAAATGGATGGGTTCGAACTCTGTGGAAAAATAAAAAATAATATCAATATTTCCCACGTTCCTGTTATCCTGCTGACTGCCAAAACGGATACAGAAAGTAAAATTAAAGGATTGGAAGCCGGTGCAGATGCATATATAGAGAAACCATTCTCTCCTTTCCATCTGAAAGCGCAACTGTTGAACCTGCTAAAAAAGAGGGAAAAACTGCAAAAAACATATGCTTCCACCCCATTATCAGACTTGCACTCTACGGTTCATAACACGCTGGATGAAGAGTTCATGAACAAATGTTCCGAGATTATTCAGAACAATATCGAGGATCCTGAATTCTCTGTAAATACATTGGCACAGGAACTAGGCATGAGTCGTACTTCCGTATTCACTAAAATCAAAGGGATTATCGGAATGACACCCAATGATTTTATCAAAGTCACCCGATTGAAAAAGGCTTCCCGGATGATGATAGAAGGAGAATACAGAGTAACAGAAATTGGTTTCCTTGTCGGCTTTAGTTCTTCTTCCTATTTTGCCAAATGTTTCCAAAAGCAATTCGGAATGTTACCAACGGAATTTCTCAAGAAAGCGAAAGAAGCTCCGACTATATTAAAGTAATTCCCTCAACTCAATATATTTTTATTATCCTAGCTATGAACATATAATCCCCACAGTAAGTTCCTATAATAAAGATAAATCAAAAACGTCTTGTCTCCACGTTCCGGCTTACGTTTTTCAAAGAAGTTTTCTTCGCGACTTCGTCGGAGAAAATTCCTTTGAAAAAAACGCTCCGACCACGTTTCTGATTTAATGAAAAGATTATAGGGACTAACTGCGACCGACGTGACACATAGATCACATTTCCACCATTCCCTTTCTTTTTACCAACATCTCTACAATATTACACAAACTACACAGTTCCCACAGTAAATTCATAATTAAAAAAACTGTCCCCAATAAAGACAGGGACTCCGGCTCCCTCTGTTCTACATAAATTTCTCTCACCTTATTAACCGGCTTGTGTATTTCTTTTCTTCCTTATTCCCTTTTTCCACCATTATCCTTTTTTGATTGACATCTGCTGACATCTAACGACACGTGATGTCACCGTTTTGAGAATCAGTATTTTATTCAATTTCAGCCACTATTTTTGAGCTGTCAAACGAAAACATTAATCT
>ERZ1036441.200-NODE-200-length-49076-cov-33.226801_pt1 | contig 49076 bp, 43 predicted proteins | sample MGYA00514225_ERZ1036441 | MGnify/ENA primary metagenome ERZ1036441 (study PRJEB33795, sample SAMN09464925) | human gut metagenome | host: Homo sapiens | place: USA: Stanford, California | collected 2016-08 | study: EMG produced TPA metagenomics assembly of the... | reverse complement strand
ATTTTTCGATATAATCTAGAGAAGGCATATGTATTCAACTCACTTTCTTTATTGTCTGACACTTTAATTGCAAAGGATTTGAGTACATACGCCTATTTTTTATTGAAAAAAGTAGGCGCTAAGAGGACACGCACCTGGACGGTCACTTTAGCGCCCCAAAATAAATTATAGGACCATGAAACAGGTCCCTGTGCAGCCTCACAAGGGCGTGCATCAAGGAAGTATGGGAACGCGCAGCTCTGCAAGCATCCCACTAGGAAAGTAAGCAAAAGGACTGCAAATGGCACATATTTTGTAAAATGTGGAAATAAGCCCCCGCTTATTATCTGGGTTTAAAGAAAAGACCGAAAACTTCTTGCCACTAAAAATCTAGAGGAATGCATTGTTTAGGAAGTAAAATGATGTTAAAATAAGAAAAATGCACCGTATAAAGTTTAAATCTATTAAAGGTGCTGGGTGTTATTTTATGCTATTTTTAATATAAAGGAGGCGATTAGATTGAATAGAATTTACAAGGTTATATTCAATTGCGCAAAAGGGCAGTACCAGGTTGTTTCAGAATTAGCAAAAAATGGCGGGAAAACGTCGGGTAATTCTTTATTAAGAACAATTATTAAAACGGGGGGGTACTGACTAGTACCGTATTAACAGCTGTGCTTGTATTTGGAAGTGCACGTTATGGTAGCGCTGAAGTTGTTCATGACGGTGATACTTTGAATGCCGGAACTAACATTTCTGTAACTAAAGACGATACAACAAAGACAATCACAATATCCACTGATGGGGTTGCAACCAGTGCAGAAGTGGATGCAGTAAAAACAGACGTACAAAATAACCAAACAGCTATTGCTACCAATACGGACAAAATTGCGGATAACAGCACAGAGATTGCTAACAATAAGATTGGAATCAATCAAAATTCCAATGACATCCAGCAAAACAAGACGGATATTACGGCGAATAAAAATGCGATTACAGCCAATACAGGAAAAATCAACAATAATACGGCTGATATTACAGAGCTAAAAAATGTGCATTCTGCTTTGGGCTTGGATAAAACAAAACCGGGAATAAAGTATTTCCGTGCCAATTCCACAGGAGAGGACGCTGCAGCTGCGGGCAAAGATGCTGTTGCCATTGGTGTCAGTGCAAAAGCAAACGGCAAAGATTCTGTGGCTCTGGGCGATGCTGCACGTTCTGCTTCATCTGCTGAAAACAGTATTGCCATTGGCCGAAAAGCTGTCAGCGGATCTTTTAACGGTATGACGGCTGATGGCAACAGTTCTACTGTGGTTATAGGCGGAGGCAAAGCAAGCATATCCATCGGCGATGCGGCCAATGCTCGGGGAAATTCTTCGATTGCACTGGGGGATGGAGCGACGGTCTATAATGATGGGACCAATGCTCAGCTCAACGATAACAGCATGGCAATTGGAACTAAGGCTAGTACGGTTGCTTCGAATCATGCAATTGCGATAGGCAACAATGCAGCTGTGACGCAAAACAGTCATAGTGCTGCAGCGATTGGAGACAGCGCAAAGGCTGAGGCGGAAGGCGCACTGGCTCTGGGCAAAAGTACGGCTGCTTCTGGAGCTGACAGCATTGCGGTTGGAACAGAGGCAGCAGCCAGTGGAGCAGATGCCCTGGCTATGGGTAAGAATGCGCAAGCTAGTGGGGCAGATGCCGTTGCTCTTGGGAACGGAGCTGTTGCTGGGAGCAGTGCTTCTGTGGTTTTGGGCAAAGATGCCAGTGCAAATGCCGTCCGTTCTGTCGTACTTGGCCCTAATGCTGGGGTCGGTATGGTAGGGGATGTATTAGGGGCCAAAGGGTCTCATGTAGTCATCGGAGACGGTGCTGGTAACAATATTGACGGACAACAGAACATTGCAATTGGCTACAAAACGGGAAATGATGTCAAAAGCGACCATAATGTAGCCATTGGTTCTGAAGCTGGGACCAATATTGGGTCTAGCGGAAACATATCGGAAGGGAAAAATGTTTCCATTGGCTATCATGCCAATAAAAACGATTCTGCTGTATCGCGGATCCAGTCTACGGCTTTAGGCAGTGAGACGAAAGCTGCTGATGATGCCGTTGCAATAGGGTATCAGGCACAGGCGAATGGAAATGGGTCTACAGCAGTCGGGTTTAACGCCCAGGCTGCAGATGCGGCCAGTGTAGCTTTAGGTCAGGGTGCACAGGCTTCAGGCGGCAATGTTGCCATAGGCAATGACTCCGTGGCTAACGCCGCTATGATCAGTGGGACTGGGTATCTGACAGGACAGGCGGCTCCCAAGACTGCCGTTTCCGTCGGCAATGCATCGGCGCTGCGCCGTATTACCAATGTAGCTGACGGGGCACTGGATCAGGATGCCGTTACTGTGGCACAGCTCAAAAAATCAATAGACGCTACGGTAGCTCGGGTCAATGCGAATGTTTCTTCTGCAACGGCAAGTGGGGTATATTATGATACGGTCACTTCTGGAGATGGAGACAGTATTACCCTTCGTAATAATGACAATAAGGGAACGAAAATCCACAATGTTGCGGCAGGGACACTGGGGACTGATGCAGCGAATGTGGCTCAGGTCAATAAGATCGTTGATACGGCAAAAACACATTACTACTCTGTAAAATCTACCGATTTGAATAATTATGACAACGATTTGGCTACGGGTGAAGACTCTATGGCAGCTGGCGTGAGCACCAAAGCTTTAGGGGACAGGAGTGTTGCGCTGGGGAATAATACAGAAGCGCAGAGTCTTGGCAGTATTACAGTGGGAGCCGGTTATGAAGATCCGGCTAACCCGGGCAGCCTGAAACAGACTTTAGCCATCAGCGGTTATCAATATAACACGGCAATCGGGGCTGGCGCTCAGGCAGCCGGAAATCATTCTCTGGCTATAGGGACTTTGGCAACATCCTCTATAAAAAATGGTGGAAGCAGCGTAGATAAAGCTGTTGCCATTGGCTATTCTGCTGGCGTTTCTGATGACAAAGCTATCGCCATCGGCAGTGATGCCAAAAGCAACAGCAAAAGTGCTTCCGCTATTGGTGATACGGCTCAGGCACTGGCAAAAAATGCTCTCGCAGTGGGGACGAATGCACAGGCAGAAGGTGTTTCTTCCGGGGCAATCGGTACCCAAAACCGGGTCACTGGGGCAAATACATATGTTTTGGGCAGCCAGAACAGTACGGCTGCAACAGGTACAGCTGCTGATGTAAGTGCTTCGAATTCGGGGATCTTTGGGAATGAAAACCGAATGGAAGGGGACAGCAATCGTATTGTAGGGAATCAAAACGTGCTGAAAATGGAATCCCTTTCCAATAATTCTGCCAACCCGAAAGCCTTTGGTAATATTTTTGTAACGGGCAATCAGAATAGGGTTACTGGGGATCCGGATACAAGTACAGCAGGCGATGCGGGCAATGTATCTGATATCGTGATTGCCGGTTCCAAAAACACCATCCGAGCCAAAAATCAGAAAAACAAGGATTTGACGGATATCCAAATCATTGGCAACCAGAATACCCTTGATGCCACGGCGCAGAATACGGATTTGTCCAATACCCAGATCTTGGGCAGCCATGTAACAGCCACTTTGGGGAATTCTGTCTATCTGGGCAGTAACTCTGCTTATGTTGCATCAGGAGCCACTACGAAAGGGATGGGTGCTTACAGCAGCAACGGAACGTATCAATATGCTGGGGGAACCCCTGCTGGTATTGTAACGGTGGGGTCCGTGGGGAAAGAACGGCGCATCCAGAACGTTGCGGCCGGGCTGGTCAGCGCAAAGAGTACGGATGCGGTGAATGGAAGCCAGCTTTACACCATGACGCGGCCTCTGCGGTTTGCTGGAGACAATTCGACCATTGGCAATACTTCGGAAGCAGATGTCAATGTACTCCATCGCGGTTCTGATCAGGCTATGTCCCTTTTGGGCGGTGCTGACAGCAACAATTTAAGCGATGATAATATCGGGGTGGTTGCTAATTCAGCCAATAATACGATGACCGTAAAATTGGCAAAAGATGTGACTGGGCTGAATAGTATTACATCGAAAACTGTAAATGCAGAGACGGTAAAGGCCGGAGATACTACCATCAATAATCAGGGAGTGACCATAACTGGCGGACCTTCTGTGACCAAGGAAGGAATCAATGCCAACGGCACGAAAATCACCAACGTAGCTGCTGGTACAGCGGATACAGATGCTGTCAACGTCAGTCAGTTGACGAAACAGTCTGCCGATCTAACGGAAAAAGGGTTCGGATTAAAGGATCAGGATGGGAATATCGTCCATAAATCTCTGGGAGAGGATATTGAGGTTACCGGGGACGGCAAAAATATTTCTACGAAAGTGGAAAACGGAACGATGAAAGTGGTCCTGAACGATGATTTGAATGTGACCAGTGTAACTACTGCCGATACTAACGGAAATAAGACCGTGACCCAGGGAAGCGGCATGACCATCACGGATAAAGATGGGAATGAGACAACGATTGGAGCTGGCGGTATTACGATTGCCCCGAAAAATCCGGCACCAGGGACTTCGCCAGTTTCTTTGACAGAAAAGGGGCTGGATAATGGGGGCAATCAGATTCACAATGTGGCTGCCGGCACTGCTGAAACAGATGCGGTGAATGTCAGCCAGCTGAAAGATGAAATTGCAAAGAATGCCACCAAATTGGTAGACGGAAAAAATACGACAGTTACAGGAACAGGCACAACGGAAGATCCGTACAAGGTCAATGTCAATGACAATCTGAATCTGGGTGAAAAAGGCGAAAATGGTATAGACGGTTCCATCGGTGTGGCGGGCAAAGATGGCTCAGCTGTTACCATCAATGGGAAAGATGGCTCTATCGGAATGAATGGAAAAGACGGGAAAGATGGGCTTACCATGAAATCTGCGAAGGGTCAGGATGGCGTGGATGGTTCCAATGGTGCTAATGGTATGACCCGTATAGTTTACGAAGATGATGCCCATGTCACCCATGAAGTTGCCACGTTAGATGATGGACTGAAGTTTGCGGGGAATACAGGGTCTGTGGCCAAAAAACTGAACAACACCATGACCATCAAAGGGAATGGGACGAAAGCGGACGCAGAATATGATGCTTCCAATATCAAGACTGTAGTGGATGCAAATGGAGATCTGGTCATTGGACTGGACAAAAATCTCAAGGCAGATACTGTCACCGTGGGCGGCCAGGGCAAAGACGGTGCTGATGGCGTCAATGGGGCTATTGGTGTAAAAGGTGCCGATGGCAAAGATGGGGTTACCATTTCTTCTATAGGGAAAGACGGAACCAATGGTACCGATGGTCATATTGGCATCAATGGCAAGGATGGTGCTTCTGCTGACATCCATGTTGTAAAAGGTGTGAATGGAGTAGACGGCACGGATGGCTATAATGGCACGGATGGTATTGATCGGATCGTCTATGAAGATCACAATGGGAATACCCAGACGGTCGCCACTATGAACGACGGAATGAAATATGGCGGCGACGTAGGGAATGTAATCAGTAAAAAACTCAATGGGCAAGTGAATGTAGTTGGGGGCATTACGGATTCTTCTAAACTGTCAACGGAAGACAATATCGGAGTGGTATCTGATGGAAGTGATAACCTGAAAGTTCGGCTTTCAAAAGATTTGAAAGGACTGGATTCGGTTACCACGAAGACTGTTACAGCAGACACAGGGAATATCACGACGGTAAACGCCAGTACTGTCAACGTTGGAGACACCGCCATAACGACGGGTGGGATGACAATCAAAAACGGTTCCGCAGGGCAGGATGTTACGCTCAATAAAGATGGGCTGAATAATGGTGGAAATAAGATTACCAACGTAGCTCCTGGAGATATTTCATCGACCAGTACGGATGCTGTAAATGGAAGCCAGCTGTACCGTGCGGAAAACCGGATCAGCCGATTGGGAGATCGAGTGAACCGTGTTGGGGCAGGTGCCGCGGCTCTGGCAGGATTGCATCCATTGGATTTCGATCCAGATGACAAATGGGATTTTGCTGCAGGGTATGGGAATTATAAAGATGCTCATGCAGTGGCTATCGGAGCGTATTATCGTCCTAACGAAGATACGATGTTCAGTGTGGGAGGTTCCTTTAGCGGAGGCGAAAATATGGTGAATGTAGGAGTCAGCTGGAAATTTGGACAAAAGAACCATATCTCTCGCTCCAGAGTATCCATGGCCAAGGACATGTTGGCCATGAAAAACCAAATCGAAACACTCACGAAAAAATTAGCTGCTTATGAATCAGGCCAGCCTGCCAAGGCAATCCCTGCGTCTACGCACAGCATGAACTTTCCTGATGTACCAGAGAACCATTGGGCTTACCAATATGTGAAAACATTGGCCGAAAAAGGCTACTTGGAGGGATATCCGGACGGAGAATTTAAGGGAGATCGTTCTATGACTCGCTATGAGTACGCTGCGGTCATCTACCGAGCTTTACAGAATGGGGCACCTTCTGATGGAAATATGGCCCGGTCGGTGGATGAATTTGGACCTGAACTGGTCAAAGTTCAAAATATTGACCGGTTCCGTGTGGATCGTATTTCTGGTAAGGATAATGACCGTCATAAGGTAGAACGTGTCCGTATCAATGATAAGGATGATAAAAACAGAGGTGATTTCCGGGATGTGTATGGATCCCATATCCAGAAATCATAAAAGTATGTAGGATAATAAGACATTGGGGCAATGCTTGATTTCATTGCCCCAATTCTCTATTCAATTGGATTTAAGAGGACATGCACTGAAGATAGTGCGTGTCCTTTTTCGTTGCGTGTGTTAATGTACAAGATCCTATTACGAAAGCGCTCAAAATTGCGCAGACCAAATGAGATGCGTTTTAACACCTTGGCGATACAGGAGATGCAACTCTTTATGGAGAAGCGGGGAATGTTTGATGAGGCGCGTATAGCAACCCTTTATGCGTCTTGTAGTGGCCTTGCAATGAGGGCGGATGTGTTCTTGAGGCGGCAGCTGAACCGCTAAAACCAAGGCTGATTCCGTTTCCTTTAAATTTTAGATCCAGTCCTCTTTAATTCCTGTTATTTACGATACGTGTTGACGCATTAGAAACTGAATCGAGCGCCTACATTCCAGCTCCAATTGCGAGTGACATCGCCCCCAAAGTTTTTTTCAATATCGCCATATAAAGCTAGACTATTTGTCGGCCTGTATTCACCGCCGAAGCCAATGCTAAGCCAACTAGCGCCATTGCCATCATGGCCAACCACGGTATTTCCGTTTTTGTCTTGCAAGGTATAATCGACATTTCCCTTGAATTCATGATGCCAAAAGGCATTGACGTAATAATCGCTATGCGCTGTCTTATGGCCTATAGATGTGCCGAGACGTCCAATGAGACTATCGATGTCACGTAAGTATCCGTGATTCCCTTGATTTGTTGTATAGGAAGCGCTGCCTAAGTGACTATAGGTCAATTGACTTTGCGGTTCTACATACCAACCATGGTCAGAAAGAGGGATATGACGGCCGTATTCAACGCCCAAGAATTGATAAGGGCTGCTCCAATGCATATGTTCTGGGAAATCGCCAAAGGTAACGCCTTTGGCTTTCATCTGACTAAGACGGCCGACAATATCGAGGTACTGGCCATCTTGCCTAGTCGTCGTCCAGTACAGACTAGCCACATCAGCATCTCCTTTGGTGTCATGCGTAAAATGGTCTAAGCCGTACCGCAAGTCGCGATGGTGATAAGATACGCCGAGGAATTGTTTTTCTGTCGGGCTGCTCTTGATCATGTGGTCATAGCCGAGTTGGTACGCGTTGTAAGTTGAGTGCCCACTGAGTCCGTCGGTGGTGACACGGCCACGGCTCAAACGTGCCCAAATGCCTCGTTCACTGTCAATCGACGTCCAGTCGCCTACGCGTTTACGGAGTGTATCTTGTTCAAGGTACAGCCCTAAATAGCGGGACTTCGCAAAAGATTGATTGTCGATATTATTATTGGTTGGGATTGGCGGATTCACTGGTTCTGTGCTGTCACGGAACGTAGCATACCAGTTATGGCCGCTTGTTGGAACGTCGGTATATCCATGATTAGCGTCTGGTGCCTGGTCAGTAATTGTCACAGGCCGTGCAAAGAGACCGCCGTTTTGGATATGAGCGTCACCTGTGAAAGTCGCTTGGCCAGCGCCTGTCGGGCTTTCATCACGGACAAGAAGAACATATCCATCACGAATAGGCGTTCCAGCATGGTGGCTGTAGTCATTGAGCATCACATGGAAACGGCCTTGGCTGCTGCCTGTAATCGTCAACGTGTCGCTGTGACCGGATACAGTGCGGTCAGCATAGCTTTGCGCTAAATCGGTACCGAACGTAATAGTCCCGCTAGACCCTGTTCCGTTATCTAGGTGCGTGGTATGCACATCAGTGAAAGCGTGCGACGCCGTAGTATCTCCGCGATGGCTCAAATCGAGGAGAGAGTTGTCGTCAATATGGATTTGATCGACTCGGGAATTATTCGTCACGTACCATCGAGCGCCTTGCTGTAAATCGATATCCGTCTTGCCCCATCCAGAATGTGAATCCCAAGCATCGCCGTCAAAATATGATTGAGGCGAACGGAATGTGATATTTACATGGCCCAAATTAGTTTGGACTCGTCCTAGCATAACGGTATTCCCTGTGCGGCCGTATTGATATTCAGTGTCCCTGTGGAATGGTGGTAAATTGTATACCTTTGGCCATGCAGCGTTGCTGTTCCATCTGTTTGGATGTCTATGGAATCTAGCGTATCCCTAGAAGGAGTGTAGGTATTGATGGCTGTATTCACATTATCACTGATGTTTAAATTTTTGGCATGGATGCGCGTGCTGCTGTTAGCGTAGCTATATAAACCCGTTGTGGTGTGGTCAATCGTAAAATCCCCGCCTGAGGAAGCTGAGTCGGATCCAACTTGGAACGCGCCGTCAATGTTGCAAATCCCCATCGTAGTGTTTGTTGCACGCACATTTCCTTTCGTGATAGTAAATTGCGGCTTGTTAGGATTTGGAGTGGAGGTTCCATTTGTTGACAAATTCTGTAACAAAAAAGCAGCATATTGGGTGCCGTCATTACCATTGATGTATAGCCCTTCGTTAGTGCCGGTTCCTGTTGAAATAATCGTTGACGCCTTATCGTTTCTAGTTATAAGTTTAAAGCCTGACGAACTATTAGGATCCGAGTTTCGACGATTAGCACGGGCCTCTATGTCGATGTTCCGGGCAAATATCTGTGTTTTTGCATTGTGATACATAGTTGACACGGCAATATTTGTATCGTTAAGGGCAAGCGTGTCTACGGGAAGAGCTTCGGACCCAATGTGTAAATTCGCACTGTTATTATCAATTCCTATGGCAGCATGATTGACCGTTATGTTTTTGGCGTTCAGCGTTGTCTCGCCGGCGTTTGAAAAAATGCCCTCGTTCATACGGTTACTGACTCCATAATCTACAGGATTTGAAAGCGGGCTCGCATCATATTCTTCATTTTCCACAGTTAGAGATTGAATCTGGTGAGCATCTGTGCCAATAAATAAATGTGGCGTTGATCTCTCTGTATCTGTAGATTGGATGGTACTGCTCGTATTAACTTTAATACCTGTTGTCTCTCCTTTACGGCGTAATTCGACGTTATCGCTTAGTAGCGTAACTGACTGGCCGGCTACTAAGATGTTTGTCACGCGGGGAATTGAGCTGGCAGGACGACTGGAACCTATGTCTGGAACATCTGTCGTATCTAATATAAGCGTATGTACAGATGGATCCACTTGAATGGAGCCATTACCGACTATATGTATATTAGATATGGATGGGGTGAGAGATGAAGGTCCGTGGGTTTGCCGTCCGGCGTCTAATGTGAGTGTATTGATATCGTGAAAGCGGATGGAGCTTCCTTCACTGCGGGATAAGATATTTCCCACATACGATGTCGTATCTGTTCCAGATTCCGGATGTGATGTCAGCGTCAAGTCATGAGGCACAGCGATGTCGCCGTGAATATCAAGGGTAGCACCATTATCAGCTACAATATTTAAGTATGATGGTACAGAAGGCGTCCATGGATTTCTGATGGTGTCGATAGTTGATGTGGTTATCGTCTGATTCCCTGATTGTAACGGTGCATTGATCTGAGAATCGATGTCTCCTTGTGTAGTAATAGCTTGCGCCATGGCGTGGTCGAATGATGGATAGCTAGAAATAGCTAACACAATAGCTAACGCCAGTTTTTTCTTGTCTCTGTGCATAATGTTTTTCTCCCTTCAATGCTTAAGATGAATCTTTAAACCATATCTTGAATTTTAGCGTCTTATGTCTATTGTACGCCTAAAAGTTGATAGAAAGAGATAAATTCTTATCATTGCATAATCAGTAATGCTGATATGTGGACTCCCTTTTACTAGCTATAGTAGGCAAAAAACGGAAGGCCATATATTTTAAGCGACACTCGATGTAAGGCGGTGAGAATGGGATAGGAATCCTTCTTTTTTTTGGTACAGAGGGTATTCCTTTTACGCGAATTATGACTCATTGACGAGTTTTACTGTCATATTGTCGATCGTTAGTTGCAATATTTGAATGTATTTCATGCTTTTCTTGATTTTTTCATCAGCGTAGACTCTGTCAAAGTATTTCATGGCTATTGCACGTACTTCTTTTATAGCCAGTGATTCATCGGTAATAAACTGGATATGGCCAAAGATGATGACGTTTTTAACATTGAACCCCATTTCCTGTGATTGTCAGAGAATTTTGTATATTTTATTTAGGCTAATTGTAAAATGAAGTTGGACACCCCCCCTAAAGGGTCGATTTTGGAAATATAAAAAGGCGCATAATGAAGCATCCTCTGTTAGAATATAGTACCAGACCAAATCCTAGGAGGAATGACACTACGGGCAATCAACGCATATTCTACCACAAATGGCACAAAAAGGGAAAACATCTTTCGTACGAGGATCGGATGCTCATCCAAATTCGTCTGAAAGATGGGTATTCCTTAAGAGCCATTGCCAGAGAGCTTACTTGTTCTCCAACTACTATATCCAATGAAATCAAGCGCGGATCCACACTGCTTTATAACGGCACCAAAAGACGGTATAAAGCCTCCAGGGGGCAGAAGGTCTACGAAGAGAACAGAAAGGCCTCCTGCCATCATTACAGCTACCTTGATGAGAAGGCTTTCATCGAGCATATTGAAAATAAGTTCTTTTCCACAGGGTGGTCCCTTGATGTCTGCGTGGGCAATGCTCTCATAGCGGGAGACTTTACCCGGAATCAGGTGGTTTGCGCAAAGACGCTGTACAACTATGTAGACATGGGACTCTTGAATATCAGAAATCACAATCTGCCCATGAAACTGCGCAGAAAAACGAAGAAACATCTGCTTCGTCTGAACAAGCGAAAACTTGGCCGGAGTATTGGAGAAAGGCCTGAAGAAGTCGAGGAACGAAAGGAATTCGGCCATTGGGAATGTGATCTAGTTATTGGCGCAAAGTCCGGCCAAGATGAGGCCCTTCTTACTCTTTTGGAGCGTAAGACCAGGGAGTTCATGATTGTTAAGCTGCCAGACAAATCCGCTAAAAGCGTTATGGCTGCCTTCGAAACACTCTTGGATGAATACGGCGAACACTTCGGAGGAATCTTCAAAATAATTACGACGGACAATGGTTCAGAGTTTGCAGACCTTTCAAACTTCGAAAAAGCTGCAGAGACCCTCTATACTATGCGCATCCCTACGCCTCGTGCGATAAAGGCTCCGTAGAACGTCACAACGGGCTTATCCGGCGTTTTATCCCTAAAGGGAAGCGGATTGACTCCTACACAGCAGAAGACGTCTTTGAAATTGAGCTGTGGTGCAACCGCCTTTCTCGCAAGATTCTCGGCTGCCATAGTCCAGAGGAGATATTTTCAGAGGAACTAGATAAAATCTATAGTCTGGGTGCGGCTTAAGCAGAGCTAGAAGAGTGTCCAACTTGTTATTGCAATTTAGATTACGATATGGTATTATTTCTGAGCTATAAAAATTTTTAAATAAAAATAATTAAAATTTAATTTGGGGAGTGTACACAATGGGAAAAAGAAAGATGAAAAAAATTCAATTAGTTACAATGTGTCTATTAACTACATACATGAGTCCGTGTATGGGGGGGGTAAAAGCAGAAGATAGTTTTGTAAGAAAAGGAACACAAACAGGGGCAGGCTCGCTAGCGGTCGGAGAACATTCCGAGGCCAACGGTCTTATTGCAACGGCTGTTGGTTACGGAAAGGCGCTGGACACCTATACGATTGCAATGGGCGTCAATGCAAAAGCCGTGCAGGACAATGCCATTGCTATTGGAACATTGGCAGAAGCGGGACTTACGGATGAATCCTATGAAACAGATCCCATTTGGGATAACGGTCACTATACATCCGGTGAAGGCAAAAGCACACGGAACGCCCGTTCCGGGGCTATTGCTGTCGGCAATCTGGCTAGAGCTTTAGGATATCGAAATATTGCGATTGGCGAAGATGAGGTTACTGCCATTATCAACAAAACAGAAGAAAATGGGACTCTAAAAGAAACCTATGGTGCCGGTGTAATCGGCTCCGTGGCTATTGGAGGATATGCGCGTACAGAAGGTAGCCATTCCACGGTTGTTGGAAATGGGGCGTATGCAAAAGAGAATTACTCATCTTCTTATGGTGTTCGAAGTTATACGACAGGAACTTCGTCTGCCGCGTATGGTGATTATTCTACCGTTACAGGAGAGAGAGGAACGGCGGTAGGTTCCCATGCACGTGTCGATTATGATGATTCCGTGGCTTTAGGATCGTATTCTATTGCTGATAAAGCAATCAGTACGTCGTCGATGGTATTAAATGGCAGGGAATATGCTTTTGCCGGAGGAGAAGCTCACGCTACTGTTAGTGTCGGTGGACAGGGTATTAAATCCTATCAGACGCTAGATGCGCAAGGACAGTTACAGTGGTCTGACACGGATCATTATACACGTATTGAAAAACCTCTTTATCGAACGATTACAAATGTTGCAGCTGGCCGGATAAGCGAAACGAGTACCGATGCTATTAATGGGTCACAGTTATATTCTGTAGCCATGGAAACGGCACGAAATGCTGAAACAATAGGAAATGTAAAAAATATTGTAGAACAAAATTCCCGTGACATTCATGATGTACGGGAAGAGTCACGAAAAGGTGATGCTATGAATGCTGCACTGGCTGCGCTCAAACCGTTGCAATTTGATCCTGATGAACGAACGCAGATTATGGCAGGTTTTGGCAGTTATAAAGGGGAACAAGGATATGCGTTAGGTCTGGCCCATTATTTTAATGAGAGTGTTATGGCAAATGTCGGAGCTGCATATAGTAAAGATAATTCTGTGATGTGGAATGCTGGAATTACCATTAAATTGGATAATCCCTCGAAAAAAAGAGAATATATGATGTATACACCGGATAAAGAAGTAAAGCACCATGTAGAACAATTAGAACAACAAGTGGCGTCTTCACAAGAAGAGGTAAAACAGTTGCGTACGGCATTAATCAATTCGCAGAAGGAAATGGATTCATTAAAACAAGAACTTGCGCAAATTCGGACGATGATCCCAAAATAAATTATAGAACCAAAAGTTGAGGCTGAATCTCCGACTTTACTTGATGAATCGCAGACATGGCGTCAAAACCTTATGGATATATTACTCAATATGGACCCATATGCTTTTGAACGCCTCTCTCAACGTCTCTTGAGAGAATGTGGATTTGTCCAGGTCGCTGTCACCAAGAAATCCGGCGATGGTGGCATTGATGGAGCTGGCAAATTAATAATAAACGGCATTTTTAGTTTTAGGGTCGCTTTTCAGTGTAAACGTTATAAAGGCTCAGTTGGGTCAGCCGAGATTCGAGATTTTCGAAGTTCTTTAACAACAGATATAGAAAAGGGAATTTTCATTACAACCGGTACATCATCTAATGCAGCCAGAGAAGAGGCGGCAACACCCGGTAAAAAGCAAATTGATTTAATTGATGGCGAAGAGTTTATGGATAAAATTGCCGAGTTTGGTATTGGGGTTAAAGAGGTTGTTACATACGAAGTGAACGAAGATTTTTTTGCTAGCATTTAAAAAAGGCCATGGTAGGAGAGAGCGCTTTTCTACCATGGCCTTTTTGGATTTAGAAATAAAAAGCGCTTTGATAATTGAGCCAAAGTACTCAATCCCTTCTGTCTTGTCCTGTTACTTCTAGAAGATTAATTCTAGGAGGATGAATCATCATGACGAAAGCTTTTGCAGCAAGGATTCCACTAAATCAAAAATTTATGCTGACCATCAAGGAAGCAAGCCTCTATTTCAATATCAGCGAAAAAAAGCTCAGAGGGCTTGTTGTAGAACGACCAGAGGCCGAATTTTTTGTTTTCAACGGGAGAAAGTACCTTATCATTCGTGAGGAATTTGAGAAGTTTCTCCTTCAGACTTCGTGCATCTAAATAAGTTGACTTATTCAGCTTTTAGAGTGATGTATATGATGCCAAAACAAGTAGAAAGGAGAAAATCAATGAAAAAACGAATGAAAGCCTGTATCCGCAGGGATAAGAAACGCAGGATTCTGCGAGCGGGCGAAACAGTACGTGCTGATGGGAGATACCAATTAAAGTATACTGTAGATGGGAAAATTAAGTTTTTTTATAGCTGGAAATTAGAACCCACTGATCCACTGCCCGCCGGACGCAAGCCTTGTAAGTCATTGCGGGAGATGGAAGCTAGCTTGGAAGTTAGAAATGCAATCTCACCAAATAACGCTGATGATAATATGACTGTTATGGAATTAGTGTTGCGATACCTTTCCTTGAAAAAAGAGGTCAAGCCGAATACCCTAACCAATTATAACTTTGTGGTTAATGCATTGAAGAAGGAACTGTTTTCAAAGAAACAGATTGGCAAAGTCAAAATGTCTGATGCCAAGTTATGGCTTATCAAGATGAAATCAGATGGGAGAGGATATAGTAGTATTCAAAGTATTCGTGGTGTTGTTCGACCAGCATTTCAGATGGCGGTGGATGATGAAATCCTTTTCCGGAACCCTTTCAATTTCGAAATGAAAAACGTGCTCATCAGTGACAGTGTTAGGCGAGAGGCCATCAGCAAAAAAGATATGCGAATTTTTCTTCAGTTCCTTAAAGACGATAATTATTACAAGAGGTATTATGAGGCGGTTTTCATTCTTTTTCATACGGGACTGCGTATTTCAGAGTTTTGTGGTCTGACTCTCAACGACATAGATTTTGAGAACAGGACAATCAACGTCGATAAACAACTGCAGAGGGACTTGCATGGGAAGCGATACATTACTTCTACCAAAACAAAGGCAGGCGCCAGGCTTTTGCCAATGACGGAAGAAGTATATCAATGTTTTTTAGAACTCTTGAGGAAAAGAACGCCCCCGAAGGTAGAGAAGATCATTGATGGTTATGCCATCTTTCTTTATTATGACCTTAACGGGGAACCAGTAGTTGCAATGCACTGGGAACATCGGTTCAAGTCTGCAGTTACAAAATATAACAAAATTTATCGGTACCAGCTCCCTAAGATAACGCCTCACGTTTGCCGGCATACGTATTGCACTAATATGGCCTTGAGCGGCCTCAGTGCTAAAACCTTGCAGTATTTGATGGGGCACAGCGATATAGGCGTCACGCTCAACGTTTACACGCACATCAAATTTGATGATGCACAGAAGGAAGTTGAAATCCTTCAAGCACAATATCAGAAGGAGATGGAAAGGAGTCGCAAAGAGCTGGTCGATATTGGCGCCATCAAGCCAAACGTTATACATTTCAAAAATAAAGCATAGATAGAAAATGAACCCTGTAGCTAGGATTATGACCCGGCGGCAGGGTTCTTTTTTGCCATAAGTGTAAATCTTAAAACGCGTAAGTGGAAAGCGCAATGCTTTGAGGATATTCATTGAACCAAATATACTCGCCGTTTCCAATCGAATTTGACCATTTATCGTGGAAATCTTCAATCCCATAAGCCACTTTGAATTCATCAAGTGAATTGTGACTGTTCAATAGGCTTTTATCCAGTTTTCGATCGCCATAGGAATAAAGAGTAATGTTGTCGACGATAGAAAAGCTAAATCTGACGGTGAGCCCAATTTTTGAGTAGCCAATTTTAAAAGAACGAGGCCAGTTACTTGAATTCTCAATCATGTCAGGAGTTCCATATAATTTTGCGACATCCTGATAGGGCATTCCTAAATAAATTCCACCGACCGATTCTCCGTATACAGGCTCTTTTGTTTTTCTGTAGGAAATGCCGTCAATTGCAATATACTGGTGGGGTGTATCCCTACCTAGATCCTGAACGAAGAGGTGACGGGTCCTCATGAATCCATTTTCTACCAGGACCATCTTGCAGCCAAAAGTTGTGCTACCTCCAGCAACATCATCAAAACTTATAACTTGATTTCCTTCAAATTTACCACCGTCAAAGGATACCGTTTGAGACGGGTCCTCTATAGAGTACCAGATACCTTGAAGCCGATTTAATTTTTTTTTAAGTTCATTCAAAACTCATTTTGCTTGCGAATGCAGTAGGAGCAAACATTAGAAGTAAGAATAGTATAGGAAACGTTTTCTTCAAGAATTGTTTCATTGAATCCGTCACTCCTTTGGGTGTCATTTTCTATAATATATTATTTTTTTCCGTGGTATCCGTGATTATTTGATCTAAAGTCAAATTTTAGGTAATAAATTTTGTGTTGAAAATCAAGAAAGGGCATGGGGTGATGAAAGACCTTTTTTCTGGTAGAATAAAGGTGAAAATATTACGGTAGTACGGAAAGCCCGTTTTACTACCATTTTTACTACTAAAGGCGGCTAATTTATGCCACGAAAGGCAACCATATGCCAAGTTCCCGAAAATGACCAATTTTGGGGGAAGACCGCATCATGCGGCTTTACGTGGCCTTTCGTATCCTCAGGAGGACTTTCAAAATGGCTGTAAAAATCCTATTTGTGTGCCACGGCAATATTTGTAGAAGCCCCGTTGCGGAGTTTGTTTTTAGGGATATAGCCAAAAAGGCCGGTCAGGAGGCAGATTTCCTCATTGCTTCCGCGGCAACGACGACGGATGAAATTGTTGGCGGTGTAGGAAATCCTGTCTATCCGCCGGCTCGGGAGACACTCCTGCGTCATGGCATTGACCCTGTAGGAAAGCGGGCAGTCCTGTTGAGGCGGGCTGATTATGCTTTCTATGATCATCTCATCGGCATGGACGCGGAAAATCTCCATGACATGCGGCGCATCTGTGGTGGGGATAGGGACCATAAACTATCGCTGCTCCTTGATTATACCGATCATCCCCGGGATGTAGCCGATCCTTGGTATACCCGGGACTTTGAAGCAAGCTATCGTGATATTGTGGCTGGCTGCAGGGCTCTTTGGTCATTTCTTCAAAAAAATGCCCTCTCAGCTGACAGAAAGGACTTATTGTGAAACTTGATCCTCTCTATTTTTTCCTACCCATGATTGAGGCCCTTGACCGGGAAGAACATGACCTTGTCGGCGCCACGGTCGGGCATGGTAAGCGAGTTGCCTATCTGTCCTACTTGATGACGCGCAGCTTTCCGTGGTCCCCTGATGAGCGGCTGGCCTTTGTCCTTGCTGCTTTGCTCCATGACTGCGGGTCTGTAGAGACCATTCGGGAAATGCGTGATGCTGCCCGAAATAGGAAACCCTTCAGCGGCACTTTTTCCAATGGTCGGGTTGTAGATGACGCCAGTATCCATGCCCAAAAAGGAGAGGACCTTTTGCAGGATATGCCTTTTTATTCCCAAATCAAAGGGGTTGTCATGATGCACCACGAATGGGCCAATGGAACAGGCCCCATGGGGCTTAGGGAAGATGCCATTGACAAGCGGGCCCAAGTACTCTACCTTGCTGACCGCATGGATATCCGTTACGATTTATTGTCCCTGTCGGAAAGCGGATTTAGGGAGATGGTCCGTGATCTGCTTGGGCTCGAACATATCGAATTTTCCCATGATGCCTTGGTCCTTCTTGAAAAGAACCTGACCTATGAGGCTGTAAAAAAACTCCAGGAGATTCCTCTAAATAGGCTCCTCAAATCGGTCGTACCAAGCCATGCCTGTGAGTACAGCCTAAAAGATATGCTTACCATCACCCGGTTTTTTGAGCGGATTGTCGATAATAAGTCCTCCTTTACGAAGGACCATTCTCACGGAATCGCCATGAAGGCCCTAGCCATGGCCCAAAAATATGGATGGAATGAAGAAAAGCAGGAACGTTTTCTTCTGGCGGCGAGCCTCCATGATTATGGAAAATTGCAGGTGCCTTCTTCTATCCTTGAAAAAGCAGGGCCGTTGACTGCAGAAGAGTTCCAAATCATGAAGAACCATGTCCGCTGGACCTATGAAGTCCTTGATGAAATCCCTGGGTTTGAAGATATCCGGGACTGGGCCTCTTTCCATCATGAGAAACTGGATGGAAGCGGTTACGTAAAGGGCCTTTGCAGCAAGGAACTTTCCTTTGAAGACCGCCTCATGGCCTGTCTCGATATTTATCAGGCCCTGACGGAAAAAAGGCCGTATAAAGAGGGATTCTCACATGAAAAGACCATTGCCATCATGAGGGAACTAGCCTGTAAAGGAAAAATTGACGGCGCCATCGTGAAGGATCTCGACGCCTTTTTTGAGCCGACTAGGCTTCCTTCCTAATGAAATAAAAGGCAGGGAGCAGAAAGATACTCCAACAAGGTAGGGAGGATTGATGATGGATCTGATTCGAAAGGTACAGGAACAAGACTGGACTGCTATTGAGGACCTAGTAAAGCAGGCTTTTGCCACGGCTTCTTATTCGGATGGGACGGAAGCTGCGCTTGTGGCCCGGCTGCGGCAAGGGCCTGCCTTTCTCCCAGACTTAGCCCTTATGGCTGAACGGGAAGCTAAGCCCGCAGGGTTTATCCTTTTTACAAAAGCAAGGGTATCCCAAGAAACCATCCTTGCCTTGGCGCCCCTTGCTGTGAAGCCTTGTTTTCAAAAAAGTGGGATTGGGACCGCTCTTGTAAAAAAAGGTCATACGCTTGCCGCAAAGGCGGGATTTGCTTATGCAGCCGTTTTGGGGGATCCTGCATTTTACGGTCGTTTGGGTTATGAAGCGGCAGAAAAATGGGGAATTACGCCGCCAGCAGCTTTTCCTAAAGAATATTTTATGGCCATAAAGCTCATTCCTGATGCGGCTCCGCTTGCAGGGACCATTGTCTACGACAGGGCGTTTGGCCTTTAGGAAACAGAGCAGAAAATGAGACTGGAAAGAAAAGGGATGGAATCATGAAAGAAGCCATCAAGGTCCGCGGTGCGCGGGTCCATAATCTTAAAAATATTGATGTCGATATTCCTCTTGGAAAAATTGTCGGCATTGCCGGTGTGTCGGGATCGGGCAAATCATCCCTTGCCTTAGGCGTCCTCTATGCGGAAGGGTCCCGGCGCTACCTCGATTCCCTGTCGACGTACACAAGGCGGCGCATGAGTTTTTCCCCCAAGGCGGACGTAGATGAAGTCCTTTACGTTCCGGCTGCCCTTGCCATGCACCAGCGTCCCGGTGTTCCTGGCATGCGCAGTACCTTTGGGACAGGAACGGAGCTTCTTAGTAGTCTGCGTCTCCTTTTTTCCCGTCTTGCGGTGCACCGCTGCCCAAACGGTCATGAGGTCCCACCGTCCCTTGCCGTCGCGGCGGAAAAAGAACTTATCTGCCCGACCTGCGGAGCCCATTTTTATGCTCCCTCTGCAGAAGAACTGTCTTTCAACAGCCAAGGCGCCTGCCCGCGCTGTGAGGGGACGGGAAAGGTCAAGACCGTCAATGTGGATGCCCTCGTCCCTGACGAGACCTTAACCATTGATGAAGGGGCCGTCCTTCCTTGGCAGACCCTGATGTGGTCCCTGATGAAGGATGTTGCCCGCGCCATGGGCGTGCGGACCGATGTTCCTTTTAAGGATCTTACAGCAAAGGAAAAGGACATCGTCTATCATGGTCCTGCCGTGAAGAAACATATCTTTTACAAGGCTAAAAGTACGAACGTTGCCGGTGAACTTGACTTCACGTACTATAATGCCATCTATACCGTCGAAAATGCGCTTGCCAAAGTAAAGGACGAAAAGGGCATGAAGAAAGTCGAACGCTTCCTGACCCAGGAAACCTGCCCGGAGTGCCATGGCACCCGTCTTTCCGAAAAGGCGCGGGCCCCGAAAGTGCGCGGGATCTCCCTTGCCGACGCGACGCATATGACCTTGAAGGACCTCGTCTTGTGGGTCAAAGGAGTTCCCGAAAGTCTTCCTGAAACCATGCGCCCCATGGCCCAAAGCATTTGCGATGCTTTTCTCGAAAACGCCAAGCGTCTTATGGATCTGGGCCTTTCTTATCTGACCTTGGACCGGGAAGCTGCGACCTTATCAAACGGAGAGAGGCAGCGGATGCAGCTGGCTCGGGCTGTACGGAACCGAACGACGGGTGTCCTCTATATCCTTGATGAGCCATCCATTGGTCTTCATCCGGAGAATCTCAAAGGCCTCATGGGTGTCATGCAGGACCTTATCCGCGACGGAAACTCCATCGTTCTTGTAGACCATGATACGCAGGTCCTGTCTACGTGTGATTGGCTCATTGAAATGGGGCCCGGCGCCGGCTCCAAAGGAGGTCGCGTCATCGGAACGGGGACTGTGGCTGATACGGCAAAGCGTCACACTTCAAAGATTGGCCCTTTCCTTCAAAAAGGCGGTCACCACTTAGTCCGTGATGCCTGCGGGAAAAAAGCACTTTTTGAAAAGGGCACCATCCATATGGAAACAAGTGGAATCCATACCGTAAAACCCCTCAGTGTGACCCTTCCCAAAGGCCGTCTTACGGTGGTCACTGGTGTTTCCGGCTCAGGCAAGACAACCATGGTTCTTGAAAGTCTCATCCCGGCCGTCCTTGCCCAAACGAAAGGGGAGGCACTTCCGCCCCATGTGACACGTCTTGACGCGTCAGGCATTCACGGTATTAAACTCATCGACGCATCGCCCATAGGAATCAATGTCCGCTCTACGGTGGCAACGTACGCCGATGTCCATGATGAACTGCGCAAAGTCTACGGCCGCCTGCCGGAGGCAAAGGCACAGGGCCTTAAAGCAGGGGACTTTTCCTATAATACGGGGAGCCTGCGCTGCCCGCTCTGCGATGGCACGGGGGAAATCAACCTTGACGTCCAGTTCCTGCCTGATGTGATCATTACCTGTCCGGAGTGTCATGGAACGAGGTACCGAAAAGAAGCGGACCTTGTGAAAAAGAAGATGCAGAAAAGCAACGCGGCATATTCCTTGCCGGAACTCATGGCTATGGATATCGATGATGCCCTTGAGGCTGCCAAGGGGCTCAAGAAGGTCTCGGAAAAACTGCGCATCCTGAAAGACTTGGGCCTGGGGTATCTGACGCTGAAAGAAGCAACGCCCCGCCTTTCCGGCGGTGAAGCGCAGCGGCTGAAACTTGCCAGCGACATGGGAAAGGGGCAGGAAGATACAATCTTTGTCTTTGATGAACCGACCATCGGCCTTCATCCCCTTGATACGGAGACACTCCTTCACGTCTTTGATGAGCTTGTTTCGCAAGGAGCGACCGTTGTTGTTATTGAGCATGACCTCGACGTCATCCGCAATGCCGACTATCTCATCGACATGGGTCCCGGCGGTGGGGCAGAAGGCGGCACCATCGTTACGTGCGGTACGCCGGGAGAAGTGGCCCAATGCAAGGAAAGTAAAACAGGAAAGTACATCTAAAGAAAGAGCAAAGCAGTTCCCACGAAGTCCTTATGGCTTTAGGGGAACTGCTTTTTTAGAAAGGAGAAAGGATCAAAGGCTCGACCTGATTCTTGTGTCAAAAATGTATTGATAAATCGAAAATTATAGATATCATAAAACCATGAATCAGGTAGAACTTTTTAAAGCCCTTTCCAATCCCATACGGCTCCAGATCCTCACCTGGCTGAAAGACCCCTCTGCCCATTTTCCTCCTCAGGGTCTTCATATCCCCGAAGGAGACAGCTTCGAGAACGCTGTCTGTGTTGGAAGCATCCAAGAAAAGCTGGGTATTTCCCAATCGACTGTTTCCCATTACCTCGATCTGATGCAGCGTTCAGGCCTTTTGGAGTCTGCCCGTTTTGGAAAGTGGACCTATTACCGAAGAAATGAAGCGAATATCCAAACCTTAGCCGAGTTTATCAAGACAGAACTATAAAGGAGGAAAAAGAGCAAGACCATGTAAACTGTTCTCGCAGGCAGTTTATTTTTTACCCTAATATATCGAAAATAAGCGATATATAGATTTAAAAGGAGACACTTTTAGGCATTTTCATGGCCCTGTCATTCGCCCGCTAACAGATGCGGACAGTCTTTTTATCGAAGGTCACAGCAGGCTCAACGCATAATGCCCGTACGTTTTGCAATTTCTATCACGATACACCCTTTATGGCAGCGCCTTTATCCCAAATTGAGGCCGATCTCAAAGAAGCAAAGGAGAAATGGCCTGATGCAAGAAAAATCTGGGCGTCCGGCGGTGATTCCTTTGCTCTCAGCACGGAAAAGCAGATTGCTGTCTGGGATCTCATGCGGACCTATTACCCGAAGGCGCGGATTTCCGCGTATGCCATCATTTCTGATTTTAAGCACAAAAGCGTCGAAGAGATTTGCAAAATCAAGGCCCATGGACTTGATGAAATCATGATCGGTATCGAGAGCGGGGACGATGAAGTCCTTTCCTTTGTCAATAAGGGCTGCACATCGGAAGAAATCATCGAAGCGGGCCTTCCATATGAAGTGATTTTCCTCAGCGGATTGGGGGGTGCGGCTACGGTCTCGGACACGCCCAAAAGAGTGCTGACATCCTCAATCAGCTGCACCCTGACAGGATCCTTATTGCAGGACTCACCCTATTCCCCGATACGCCGCTCATGAAGGACGTGAGAATCGGTGTATTCAAGGAGGCAACAGAAGAAGAACGCGTTTTGGAACTGAAGGAATTCCTGACACGTCTTAAGAATCCGACGCTGATTGACGCAACAAATGCCTCCATCATCACCCCTATCTATGGGAGGATTCCTGAATAAAAGGATAAGATGATTGCCCAGCTTGACGCCATCTTTATCCGCTATGGGGAAGCGGGTCTGCGTCAGGCCCGTGAATCCCTGCCTGCCAGTTAAGATTTTCTGCTTCCAGACGGCAGAAGCCATCCCGCCTTGGCAAGGCAATTTGGAAAAGTTTCGTCATGGTTTTTCTTTCTTTTGAGCAAAGGCCCAACAGCCAATATTGGCTGTTGGGCCTTTGTCATAGACTCATGATAGGGTAGAAAGCGATGCATAAAGGTGGAAAAATGAGCTTATTTCGGGTTCTTTCATCAGTTTTCCCTGCGTCTCCAGACAAGATACAAGACAGCAGCCCCGACAAGTACGGCAGGACAAATGACGCCATACATCATGGCATAGCCCCATTCAGCCGCCGCAAGTCCCAGTAAATAGGCCGCTAGGCCGACACTGATGTCAAGAGCCCAAAAATAAGTGGCTGTGGCGACCCCGGCCCGGGAGGGCGGTGCCATGGTCACGGCAAGGGTCTGAAAAGCCGGTGAGAGGGCCCCAAAACCAAGTCCCAGCACGGCTCCTGAAAGCAGCAGCCCCGTGAGACTTGAAATGGATGCAAAAAGGATGAATCCCAGAAGAAAGACGATGAACCCCGGATAAACGATATAATCCGGGCCCTTTGTATCAAAAAGATGTCCAATGACCGGCCGTGTGACGATGATGATGAGGGCAAAGACAACAAAAAAGAGACTTGTTACAGAAGCCAGTCCAAGGCTTCTGGCATAAAGCGGGATAAAGGTGAGCATACCGCCATAGGAAAAAAAGACCAAGCCCCCAAATAAAGAAGGGATGACGGAGCGGGGTTCAATGAGATCTGTTACTGAAAAAGAGCGGAAGGAGGCACTGGGACGGGTCACAGAGGACGGCAGCGCGTTGCAGATCATAGCAATCAGCGTAAAGAGAGCCCCGAGGATCAAAAAGAAAAAGACCGCGGATGGTCCCCAATACTGCATGAGAAGAAGTCCAACGAGGGGGCCTACAACCATGGCAAGATTGGTTGAAAGGGCAAAGTAACCGATGCCTTCCCCTTTGCGTGAAAGCGGCAGGACAAGAGCTGCTACGGCAGCAGCCGCCGTCGATGTGACGCCAAAAATTGCACCGTGTAGGAAGCGCAGTCCAAAGACGGCCGGCAAGGTTCGTAAAAAGAAAAAGGCCGTCATGATGAGAAGGAACGCACATGATCCCGCCACGAGCAGCCTGTGTTTGTTCAAGGAATCAATGATCTTTCCTGCAAACGGACGGCATAAAACGGTCCCCAGCTGAAAATACGTCATGGCAAGGCCCGCGTCCCTTTCGTTTCCATGAAGTTCTTCCAGGATGTATAACGGCATGGCCGCAACCAGCAGATATTGGGATAGAAAATAAAAGAAATTCCCTCCCCCCATAGTCATGAATTGAGGTGTCCATAAACGATCTTTTGACAAATGAAATCCTCCTTATGAATCAGAAAATACGTTGTAATCCTGTCTTATTGTACTGCATGGAAAGAGCTTGTCAAGATTTTGGGCGCGTAGGGGACGGGAAAACTTCTATTTTATTCTATGAGAAATGCTCTATTTGGGAGTGCATAAAAAAGAGGCCCCATATGGGACCTTTTTGATTTATGATTTACAATTGGATCCAATCTATTTCCCTTGTTGATGAGGCAAAATCTTGGCACTTAGATAGGACGCCAGAAGACAAAACACGATATCGATTCCCCAGATGCCTTGATAGCTTCCTGTTGCAGCCACGGTCATGCCGCCCAAAAATGCACTGAGAAAGGCGCCTAGCTGATGCCCTAAAAAAAGGAGTCCCACAAGTGCTGCCGATTGGGCAAGAGGAAAACGCTCCGTGACGATTCCTGACGTCGGCGTAACTGTGGCCCCGCCGGACATGCCGAGACCTATGCAAAAGAAAAGGGCCGACAGGAAAGTTTTTGGCAGGAAAAAGAGATATATGGCTGTCAAACCCGCACGGAAGCCATAGTAAATGGTCAGAAGACGGTTTTTGGAAACATGGCCGGACAAATATCCGGAAATCAGCGCACCAATGACTGTTGACAGACCATAGGCTGCAAAGGCGTGGGCGGCGCGTGGCCTTTGAAGACCATAGGAGAGCAGCTGTGAGAAAAGATGGGCTTCAATCAGCGCCATATGAAAGCCGCAAGTAGTAAATGCTCCCAATAGATATCGAAATTCCGGCCGCTTTAGGGCTCCTTGAAGGAGGAGGCTAAAAGAAGCTTCGGGAACAGGACCTTTTTCCTGAAGATCCGTTCTTTTTAGGGGCTGCGTCAAATAAAAAAGAAAGGGAAGGGTTCCAATCATGATCAGACTGAGCACAACAGAGACCGTCGGGATTCCGCCTACAAGGGAAAGCCTGGAAAGAAGCGGGGAAAAAAAGGTTGAGCCAAGGCCGGCTGCAGCATTGATAAAGCCCGAAATGAGGGCCCCTTTTTGAGGTCCTACGGCGAAAATGACGGTTTCAAGAAGCAGACCAAATGAGATTGCTCCAGCGCCGCAGCCTAGACATAGACCAAGGGTGAGCACAAGGCCCCAAAGGGAGCGGAAGAGGGACAGCCCCAGTAACCCTAGAAGGAAAAGCCCCACGCCGCTAAGAAGGACGAAACGGTGGGAACGCCTAGCTGCAAGGAGCCCCCAAAAAGGCTGCGAAAGACCAAAGGAAAGCTGCAGGACCGCAATGGCAAAACTCAGGCCCCCATAAGAAAGGCCTGTAGCTTCCCTGAGTGGCTCCAGAAGGATTCCAATATCGCTGCGGATGCCGCCGCTGATGCCATAAAGGAGGACGGCGGATAACCCGCAGAAAAATAGAGAGGGCCCCGAAGCGGGGTGACTGGGTGCCTGCATAGAAAACCTCCGTTTAGACGCAGTCAGATAGGATAAAGGGGAAAACTTGGATGAAAAGCTTCCTCTAAATGATCAGAGAACCTTTTGGAAGGCAATCTTTGTGCTATTATCAAACCAAATTGTTCCCGTATAGACGAACCCCATCTTTTCGAGGATGTGGCGCATGATTTTGTTGTCCTCATCCGTATCGACACGGATGTTTTGAATCCCTTCACGCCTGGCGAAGTTTTCACAGGCCTTGAACATTTCCTGGGAAAGGCCCTTGCCGCGGATGGTGCAGTCGACAGCCATCCGATGGATGACAAGATAAGGCTCGTCATTGAGCCAGTGACCCTGAAGCGTGTCATAGGCAGCCTCGCCGCGGGCATCGATGCCGGCATAGCCGACAATCCGTCCCTGATCCTTGAGCACATAGCCGATGCCGTCTGACAGGTCCTTGTTGATATCCGCCATGGCCGGATATCCCGTCTGCCATTGATTGACGCCCTGACTCCTTAGAAAAGCCTTGGCCTCGTTGATGATTTCCATGATGCGAATGGCATCTGTTCTTTCTGCTTTTACCAGTTTCATGCTGCCAGCCTCCTTATTCATGATTTTTCCAATCAATCTGGATATTGGTCCTCAATTTCTGCATGAGATCCAGCAGGGTCCGGACCTCTTCCTGGGAAAACCCCGCAAGACCCACTGCAATCTGGCGATTTTCCTCTTCAATCAATTTTTCATAAAGTTTCTTTCCGATATCCGTTGGATAAAGATGCCACATCCGTTTGTCCGTCTTTATCTTTCGGCGGCTGATGAGATGTGCGTCCTCAAGCTTTTTTACCGCCTTGGCCGTTGTCCCCTTGTCTACGCTGACGAGCTCAGTCAGGTCTGTCTGACAGAGGCCAGGCATTTCACAGATGCGGGTCAAAAAGATAAATTGGCCGCGTTTGAGTCCATAGGATTGGAACTTCATATCCATCAGGGAATGGATGACGCGGCTGATGGTGCCCAAATGGCGAAGCAGTTCATTGGTCAGGTTCATGGTTCCTCCTTAATAGTTGAACTTTCAACTAAATATAGGATAAACGAAAGAATCCGCCTTGTCAAGATGAAAAAAAGGACTGCCGAAGCGCCATACAGGTGGGAAAGGGACCGTTTTTAGGGTTCTTCCAGGCCCCTCATCCTTTTTGCCATAATCAGGATCCATTCAGCTTATTCAGGAACAGCTTTCGCTGCTTTTTCCTAAAAAAAACGGCACCGCCAAGCGGTGCCGTTTTTTTTCTTATTAGAATGTTTCACCCGTAATCTTTTCGTAGGCTTCTTTATATTTTTCAATGGTCTTATCAATGACATCCTGGGGCAGGAGATAGTTGCTGTCAGGATTGGCTTTCAGCCAGTCACGGACATACTGTTTGTCGTAGCTGGGCTGGCTCTTTCCAACTTCGTAGCCAGCAAGCGGCCAGAAGCGGGAACTGTCCGGCGTCAGCATCTCATCGCCAAGGACGATCTGACCATTTTCATCAAGCCCAAATTCAAATTTGGTATCGGCAATGATGATGCCCTTCGTGTAGGCATAATCAGCACATTTTTTATAAAGGGCAATGGTCGCCTCTTTGATGGCTTTTGTGTATTCAGCCCCTTTGCCGGGGAAGCGTTTTTCAAGGTATTCCACACACTGGGCTTCGGAGATGTTTTCATCATGATCACCCAGTTCTGCCTTGGTGCTCGGCGTGAAGATGGGTTCAGCCAGTTTCTGGGATTCTTTCAGACCTGCCGGCAGGGTGATGCCGCAGACGGTTCCATTTTTTTGATAGGATTCCCAGCCGGAGCCGGTAATATACCCACGGACGATGCATTCTACAGGAATCATGTCGAGCTTCTGGCATTTCATGCTCTTGCCGGCAAATTCCGGTGTGCGGAAGAATTCCGGCATATCAGCAGGATCTACGGAAAGCATATGGTTCGGAATGACATCTTTGGTGAATTCAAACCAGAATTTGGAAAGGCGGGTCAGGACGGCCCCTTTATCGGTGATGGTGTTTTTCAGGATGTGGTCGAAAGCGGAAATGCGATCGGAAGCCACCATGATAAGGCTGTCACCAATGTCGTAGATTTCGCGGACTTTACCAGACTTAAAGGGTTTATATTCCTGCATGATACATCCTCCTTGTATTTTGGTATCCTTATCATAGCACAAGGAACTTTATTTGTCGAATGATATCTCTATTTTCTTATAAAATGTTTGTAAAGAATGAAACAGGTAAGTGCTTGTATGACCTTACACATTTTCTTGTCTTTTTCCCTTTTGGATGATTTCTGGGATGGGGGAAAAAGTATGAAGGAATTTCAAACATTGTTCTGAATCCGTTGAAGAGTTTTCATTCCTATCGTATAATAAAAGAACAACTCTATTTTAGTTCTAGTTAAGGAAGGATGGGAGACCATGCGCATTGTCATGACGATTGTGGGAATTGATAAAGTGGGAATCATTGCTCGGGCCAGTGACCTGTTGGCTAAACATCAAGTGAATATCCTCAATATCAATCAAAATATTACGGATGATTTTTTCAACATGGTGCTGATCGGTGACATGAGCAAAGCCACCATCTGTGTTGAAGACCTAAAGGATAAAGCGGCTGCCTTAGGAAAAGAACTGGGCCTTGAGATCCGCGTCCAGAGTGAAGAAATCTTTACGGCTATGCACCGGATCTGATTGCTGAGGAGGTTTCCATGCTGTACAACACAAACGATATCCTTGAAACAACCCGGATGATCACGGAAAATAACCTGGACGTCCGAACCATTACGATGGGCATCAGCCTGCGCGACTGCGCCGACCCTGATGTAACTGTCTGCGCCCGTAAGATCTATGATAAGATTACACGCTGCGCCAAGGACCTGGTCAAGGTGGGGACCAACCTTGAAGCGGAGCTCGGTGTGCCCATCATCCATAAACGCATTTCTGTAACGCCTATTTCCCTTGTAGGTGAAGCCTGCCAGACCGATACCTACGTGCCGCTGGCCAAAGCCCTTGACGACGCGGCCAAAGCCGTTGGCGTCAACTTCATTGGCGGCTTCAGCGCCCTTGTGGAAAAAGGCTGCACCCATGGTGACTCCATCCTGATCGATTCCATTCCAGAAGCCTTGGCCACAACGGATATTGTCTGTTCTTCCGTGGCTGTTGGCTCCACCAAGGCCGGCATCAACATGAATGCCGTGCGCCGCATGGGGGAAGTTGTCAAAAAAACGGCCGATTTGACCCGTGATCAGGATGCTTTAGGCTGCGCCAAACTCGTTGTTTTCTGCAACCCTGTCCAAGACAATCCCTTTATGGCAGGCGCTTTCCACGGCGTTACGGAACCGGAGACAGTCATCAATGTCGGTGTCTCCGGCCCTGGTGTTGTCAAGCACGCTCTTGAAGGCTGCCGTGGGGCCGATATTGGTGTCGTAGCCGAGACCATCAAAAAAACAGCTTTCAAGATTACCCGCGTCGGACAGCTCGTGGCCCAAGAAGCGGCCAAACGGCTGGGAACCCAATTCGGAATCATTGACCTGTCCCTTGCCCCAACGCCGGCTGTAGGTGACAGCGTGGCCCACATCCTTGAGGAAATTGGTCTGGAATGCTGCGGCGCGCCCGGTACGACAGCGGCCCTTGCCATGCTGAACGATGCGGTCAAAAAAGGCGGTCTCATGGCTTCCAGTTATGTCGGCGGCCTGTCCGGTGCCTTCATTCCTGTAAGTGAAGATGCTGGCATGATCCATGCTGTGGAACAAGGGTGCCTCACTATTGAAAAACTTGAAGCTATGACCTGTGTCTGCTCCGTCGGTCTTGACATGATTGCCATCCCCGGCGATACGACGGCAGAAACCATTTCCGCCATCATTGCAGATGAATCGGCCATTGGCATGATCAACAATAAAACCACGGCTGTTCGCGTCATTCCCGTACCGGGCAAGAGCGTGGGCGATAAAGTTGAATTTGGCGGCCTGTTAGGATATGCGCCTATCATTGCCGTCAATACCTTTAAGCCCGATACCTTTATCCATCGCGGTGGGCGCATTCCAGCCCCAGTTAGGAGCCTGACAAACTGATGCGCAAGAAAGAACGCAATAAGCTCATCTTGGAACGTCTTGAAGAAACCTATAAAGGACAGGGAACGGCCCTGCATTATACCACCCCTTTTGAACTCTTGGTGGCGGTCATCCTTTCTGCTCAGTGCACGGATGAACGGGTCAATATTGTTACAAAGCGCCTTTTTCCAAAGTACAATACGCCGGAGAAGCTGGGCGCCCTGACCCTTGAACAAATGGAAGCCCTCATCCATGACTGCGGCCTTTATCATTCCAAAGCACGCAATATCCTTGCTACGTGCCGAAAACTTATTGATGACTTCCATTCCGAGATTCCTCAGGAGATGAAGGCCCTCTTGAGTCTTCCCGGTGTAGGACGCAAGACTGCCGATGTCATGCTGAGTGTGGCCTTTGGAAAACCGGCCATTGCCGTTGATACCCATGTTTTCCGTGTCTCCCATCGGTTGGGTCTTTCCGCTGGAAAAGATCCCCTGGAGACTGAGCATGACCTGCAAAAGCAGATTCCCAAGGAAAAGTGGGGCGAGGCCCATCACTGGCTCATCTGGCATGGCCGTAAGGTCTGCAAGGCCCCTAACCCCCGCTGCAGCGAGTGCCCCGTTTTGGATCTTTGTCCTTCACGGGTGATGGAATAATCAATTTCAGTTAGGAAATCCCAAATGGATAACGTCTACGATTACATCAACGATTTTTATACGAACGACGACGGCTGGAACATGGTCATACCCCGGGATGACGTTGAAACCTATATCCGCAAATGTGCTTGGCAGGGCATGGATGACAAGGCCCTTCAAAAAGAGTGGGACAATCTCAGCATCTTCTGCATCTATCTGGAAAATGATATGTTGGAGATGCAGGATGTAACGGAGGAAATCCTTGTAGGCTGCGTGATTTGGGCCTGCCGCTATATTGTTGAATTCATGGGGACGTACGACGCAATCAAGGCGTTCCTTGACACACTGGAGCGTTTCTTTGTCCTTATGAAGGAACGCGGCGTTCTCATGAGCGTCCTGGCGCCGCACCTTGCAGCAAAAACCCTTTTAAATGAAGACGGGACCGTGGCCATTGTGACATGCCACGGACAGCTGCAAAAAGGGGAGGAGGAATGGGAAACGTGGGTTGGCCCACCACCAGAAGGCAACATCTTCCTGCATGCCGGTGTGGGACTTGAGGAAATCATGGGAGAAATCAACATGTTCTTCCAGACAAGCCGCTTTACGCCGGACCTTGACCGCGCCATGCGGCTCTACCGGCATGCCGAAGGCCGCCTGGACCTTGAAGGACCGGAAGAAACGGACTTCTGGAAAGGCTTCTGGGATTACTTTCTTTTTAATTATCGGACCATGGATACGGCCGATACGCCCATTTCATTTTTTGCCGAACACAGCGGCACACATTACGAAACCCTTGCCTATGAACTGAGCCGTGCCCGCCTGCGTCTATTTGTCCTCGGTGAGGTCCTTGATGAAACGCGCTGCCTGGCAGAAGACCTGATGACGGGGGATCACTTTTATGTCAATATGACCCCGGAAATGGCAAGTCATCATGACTTGGGGGACGTCATTTTGGGTAATATCTTCCAGAACCAAAGTTTGTGCATGAACTATGAAAAGAGTTTCCGCCTGTCTCCCCTTTCAAGAAATAAGCTTCATACCATCCTGCAGCAATGTCTGGATTGGTTCCTGATTCAGGGCCCTGATCTTACGTGGAGTGACTTCATGGCGGCCAATCCTCTTTTTGTCCGCAGGATTGTTTCCCTTGTGTCAAATAATCCTGCCGCTGTGGCGTTTCCCTATAAGACGGCCATCAAGGACTATAAGCCGCCCCGCATGACCCCCGCGCTGGACCGGTCGGAACAGGCCGTCAAGGAAATCATGGCCGCTGCGGGTTTTGGCATTACGGAGTTTTATTTTGCTCGCCGGCTGTGGCATGATTTTTTGAAGACGGATCCCAACCTTTCTGCCCTTGGGCCGGAACGCTGGGCCGCCGGTATTTTTGAAAACTTCCTTGAAATCAATGAAAAACGGGCTGCCCAGAAGAAACCTTTCTTCTCTGAATCCCTGGGCCTTCCGCAGCATCATATTGCCGAAGCCTACCAGACCATCCGCAGCGCCCTTTCCCTGGAACCATCCGATCCCCGCTATCTGACGGAAGTGGGGTATATGATGATGTTCAGCAATTTATCGTAGGAGGAAACCATGATCTGTTCTCATTGCGGTTTGGAATATCCCGATCATTTGGCGGAATGTCCCAATTGCCATACGCCCAATGACGATATTGCCGCCGAAGTCCTGACGGAAGATGAACGGGACGCTTTTGAAGGCGTGACCATCGATCAGGTTCCCGATTCGGATACATATCGCGTGATGGACCAGGATGACCTGAAACAGGCCCAGGAAGAAGCAAAACCTTTCCGCCTGCGGGTCCTGAACTTCCTTTTGGGCCATCTGGGACTTGTTGCCGTGGGCATCATCGTCTTTTTGGTCCTTCTTATCCCCGTCTTTCTTTCCCTTATGCTTCCTTTTGTGGGATACTTCATCATCATTGCCGCCATTTTTTTTGTCTTGCGGCTGATTGGACTGCGGTAAAGCAGCCCTTATAAAAAGGAGCCCTGAAGAAATGAACGTGTCATTTCTTCAGGGCTCCTTTTGCGTCTATGCTGAAAAATAGGAAGTGCGGCATAAGCGACATCTGTTAGGATGAATCCGCGCCTTTTTGGCTGGCGAAAAGACCTGCCAGTAACCTGTTTCCGTTACCAACAGATTAATCTTTTTTTTGCTTTTCACGTATATTTGTGGACAAAATGACTACTCACGATTGAAAAAGAGCATTAACTCTTCCAAAATATAAGCGACTGAACCATACGTTGGGAGAAAAAATATCCTTTACTCATTATACGATTCAAAAGAATGCAGAATGGTAAGCTATCATTTACTCTGTTTATGCCAGAAGACCCTTTTGATGGCAGCTAGGAAATAGTAATTTGGAGTGAAAGGAAATATACCGACTGTTGACCCCATCATGGTCAGAAAATGTATTCTGATGAACCATTTGCCAACCTAATCTGCGGTTGTGTATGATTATTGCTGCATGCAGGCTCAATTCGGGTAGGAATAGGTGCAGCAAGATTTGATGAGAATAAAATGCATAGGGATAACGACAACGATATGCAAGAAGCATTAAAAGATGCAATTGCTGCAGATAAACCAGTTTTTGAGAGCGGAGGTCCAAGGAAAAGAAGAGCTGCCGTATGTTGAAGATGGCCCGCTGGTCATTTCTAGCCAATGAAGATAAAATGAATTTCAAGGAAAAAGTAGCATTGCAGGATATCTTGGCCGAACACGAGAACCAGGCAATATGTTATTCCATGAAGGAAGAGATGATAGCCCTTTATGAGTTTAGGAGCTATACAAGGCTGTTGCGGGATGGAAGCGCTGGTTTGAAGCTTCACTAGGCAGCGGAATTCAGGCCCTAGTTCTAGTTAGGGCTGCAAAGATAAAAGCGTCCAAAAGGAGAGCCTGCGGATACGGAGATGGCGAGTACTTTTTCACGTTAATTCGCGCCCTTGAATTTCAACCGAAAGAGGTTTACTTTGGAAGTAAACGTGAAGAAACCAAAGGGGACTGTGAAAAATGAGCACTTCTCATTTCGTCACAGCCCCTTTTAGACACCTTGGAACGACGTTGCACTAAGGACAAAAAGAGAAGTCCCTGCAGGAAAAAGACAGGGAAAGGAAGGGGAGGGGGCCTGTTTTTTTCGCCCTATTCAAGGTTTTTTCTTCGATTTCCTCGTAATTTTCACAATTTTTGGTTTTCCCGTTCCATTCAAATCATAATTAGTGTATAATTAAATACATAAGTGAAACCTGAAAATATGAGCCTTGGTTCATATATGTCCTTACCTGTTAAGGCGGCCTTCACTTATCGGTGAAAAGGTCACCGACAACTTGTTGAAGAAGGGATGATTTAGTTATGCGCGAAGTTGTAATTGCAAGTGCTGTAAGAACGGCTATCGGCAAATTTGGTGGCAGCCTGCTTCCCCTGTCTGCCCCTGAACTCGGTGCAATTGTCATCAAGGAAGCCCTGAAAAGAGCTAATGTCCCTGGTGAAAAAGTTGACGAAGTCATTTTTGGTAACGTCCTCCAAGCTGGACTGGGCCAAAACCCTGCTCGTCAGGCATCCATCAAAGCTGGCCTGCCTATTGAAGTTCCTGCTTTTACTGTCAATAAAGTCTGCGGTTCCGGCCTGAAATGTGTGGAACTGGCTGCTCAGTCCATCCTGGCTGGCGATAACGACATCGTCGTTGCCGGCGGTATGGAAAGCATGTCCAACGCTCCTTTTGTTACCAGCGGCAAAGCTCGTTGGGGTCTGCGTATGGGCGACAGCAAACTCGTCGATGTCATGATCAAGGATGGTCTGTGGGATGCGTTCAATAACTATCACATGGGCATCACTTCCGAAAACGTCGCTGAAAAATTCGGCGTAACCCGTGAAGACCAGGACGAAGTTTCTGCCCGTTCCCAGCAAAGAGCCATTGCGGCCATCAAGAGCGGTGCTTTCAAGGACGAAATCGTTCCTGTTACCATCAAAACCAAAAAGGGCGAAACCGTATTTGATACGGATGAATTCCCGCGTGAAGGAACCACGACGGAAATCCTGGCCAAACTGCGTCCTGCCTTTAAACAAGGCGGCACGGTCACGGCTGGCAACGCTTCCGGTCTGAACGACGGGGCTGCCGCCCTTGTCATCATGAGCGCGGAAAAAGCACAGGAACTCGGCATCAAACCGATGGCGAAGATCCTGTCCTATGCTTCTGCCGGTGTCGATCCTGCCATCATGGGCATTGGGCCTATCCCTGCAAGCCGCAAAGCCCTCTCCAAGGCAGGTCTGGAAGTCAAGGACCTTGACCTCATCGAAGCCAACGAAGCGTTTGCTGCTCAGTTCGTAGAAGTCGGCCGTGAGCTGAACTTCGATCCTGATAAAGTCAACGTCAATGGCGGTGCCATTGCCCTCGGTCACCCGATTGGGGCTTCCGGCGCCCGCATTCTTGTAACGCTTCTGTACGCACTGAAAAACCGCGATAAGAAGCTTGGCCTGGCAACGCTCTGCATCGGCGGCGGTATGGGTACGTCTGCTGTTGTGGAAATGTTATAATCATCAATCACTTAAAAAAAGTGGAGAAAGAGGGAATGATTCATGGATTTTAATCTGACTGAAGACCAACAAATGATTAAGGAGCAGGCTGCTGACTTTGCAGAAAGATTCCTGGCTCCGACCATTGAAGAAAGAGACAAGAACCACGTTTGGGACCGCAAGATCATCAACGAAATGATCGAAAATGGCTTCCAAGGCATCTGCTTCCCTGAAGAATACGGCGGAGCTGGCATGGACGTTCTCAGCTACATCCTGGCTGTTGAAGAAATGTCCAAAGTCGATGATGGTACGGGTATCACCCTTTCCGCTTCCGTTTCCCTGTGCGCAACGCCGATCTACATGTTCGGTACGGAAGAACAGAAACAAAAATACCTGACCCCGATCTGCGAAGGCCGCACCATTGGTGCTTTCGGCCTGACCGAACCGTCCGCTGGTACGGATGCTTCCGCTCAGCAGACCACGGCTGTTCTGAAGGGTGACAAATACATCCTGAACGGCTCCAAGATCTTCATCACCAACGGCAGCGAAGCTGAAACCTATGTCATCTTTGCTATGACCGATAAGAGCGCTGGCGTACACGGCATTTCCGCTTTCATCGTAGAAAAAGGCATGCCTGGCTTCCGCTTCGGCAAGATCGAAGACAAGATGGGCGGTCACACCTCCCTGACAGCTGAATTGATTTTTGAAGACTGCGAAGTTCCTAAAGAAAATCTGCTCGGCAAAGAAGGCGAAGGCTTCAAGATTGCTATGCAGACCCTGGACGGCGGCCGTATCGGCGTTGCCGCGCAGGCTCTGGGTATCGCACAGGGCGCCCTCGACGCTGCTGTGAAATACTCCAAGGAACGTGAACAGTTCGGCCGCAGCATTTGCAAATTCCAGGCCCTGAGCTTCAAGATGGCTGATATGGCCATGAAGATCGAAGCTGCCCGTCTGCTCGTTTATCGTGCAGCTAACCTGAAGAACGAAGGCAAACCGTACTCTGCAGCCGCTGCTATGGCTAAGTGCTTTGCTTCCGACGTTGCCATGGAAGTTACGACTGATGCTGTCCAGATCTTTGGTGGTTACGGCTACACCGTTGACTATCCGGCTGAACGCTATATGCGTAACGCTAAGATCACCCAGATCTACGAAGGCACCAACGAAGTTCAGCGTATGGTCATCTCCCGTGATCTCTTGAGCGACAAAAAGAAGAAATAATCTCGCTCGGCATTCCTGCTGATTGATGACACTTTGATCCCTCGCCCCCTATGGGGACGGGGGATATAAAGTATCGATCGTTCTCTGAAAAGTTGTAAATATCTTTCTGCACATTAGAGGGTGCAGAGGGATCGCTGTGGGTATACTGACAGGACCCGGAAGCTGCGCTTGCTTCCAAAACCTTTCGCGGCACTGTTTCCCATGCAGCTATCCACTGCATGAATTTACCCTAAAAGGAGATATTCAGTTATGGAATTAAAGAAAGTTATGGTTATCGGCGCTGGTCAAATGGGCAGCGGTATTGCACAAGTCATGGCTGCTCATGGTGTAGAGGTTGTACTCCGCGATATCAAACAAGAATTTGTTGACCGCGGGATCAAAAATATTGAAAAGAACCTTACGCGCAGCGTAGAAAAAGGCCGTATCACCGAAGATGAGAAAAAAGCGACCCTGGGCCGTATCACCGGTGTTGTTGAGATGACGAAGGAAACCTGCAACGTTCATCTGGCCATTGAAGCAGCTACGGAAAACGTCAAGATCAAAAAAGACATTTTCCAGACCCTTGATGAACTCTGCCCGGAAGATGCCATCATTGCCAGCAACACGTCTTCCGTTTCCATCACCATGCTTGGCGGGTTCACGAAGAGAGCTGATAAATTCATCGGCATGCACTTCTTTAACCCGGCTCCTGTCATGAAATTGGTGGAAGTCACCCGCGGCCTTGCTACGAGCGACGATACCTTCAAAAAAGTGTATGACCTGGCTGCAGCCCTTGATAAGACCCCTGTAGCCGTCAAGGATTCTGCTGGATTTGTCGGCAACCGGATCATGATCCCTATGCTGAACGAAGCCATCTTTACCCTGATGGAAGGCGTTGCCAGCGCGGAAGACATCGATGCCGTTGCCAAACTCGGCTTCAACCATCCGATGGGACCTCTTGCCCTTGCTGACCTTATCGGCAACGATACGGTCCTTGCCATCATGGAAGTCCTCTACAAGGAATTTGGTGATCCGAAATACCGTCCGTGCCCGCTGCTCCGCAAGATGGTCGAAGCTGGTTATCTGGGACGCAAGACCGGCAAAGGATTCTACGATTACAAGAAATGATGGGCGGTGAACAGGATGTATGAATACAAGAACCTGCTTGTTAATACGGCAGAAGACGGCATCACGACGGTAACCATCAACCGTCCGAAAGCCTTGAATGCCCTGGACACGCTGACCCTGGAAGAAATGAAGGACTGCTTCAATCGCCTGGCTTCTGACGTTGCGACAAAATCCGTCCTCATTACCGGTGCCGGCCCCAAATCCTTTGTTGCTGGTGCTGACCTTGGCGCCATGAGCAAAATGACCGTAACGGAAGCCCGCTGCTTCTCCGTCCTTGGTCATGCTGTCTTTAACGCCATTGAACGCATCCCTGTTGCTGTCGTAGCAGCCATCAACGGATTTGCCCTGGGCGGCGGCTGCGAACTGGCCCTTGCCTGTGATTTCCGTTTTGCTTCCGACAACGCCAAATTTGGTCAGCCGGAAGTCAACTACGGCATCATTCCGGGATTCGGTGGCTCCCAGCGTCTGGCCCGCCTTATCGGGACGGGCGAAGCAAAAGAGATGATTTATACTGGGTCCATGATTGACGCTGAAGAAGCCCTGCGGATTGGTCTCATCAACCGCATTACGACTCAGGAAAACCTCATCCCAGAATGCGAAGCCATTCTCCGCAAGATCATGAGCAAAGCTCCGATGGCCATTGCATCTGCAAAAAATGCCATCAATACGGGCATGAACATGGACTTGCGCAGCGGTCTTGCTTACGAAGCACAGGTCTTCGGATCCTGCTTTGCTACGCGCGACCAAAAAGAAGGCATGGCAGCCTTCCTCGAAAAGAGAAAACCTGTCTTTACCAACCGGTAACAAACATCGCGCAAGCGATGATAAAAAGACCGTGAAGCGTGGTGCTTCATGGTCTTTTTGTATGAGAGGGCAACCCGTTTTGCGTAGCGAGGAAAAGGAATCCTACTTTTCGGTAAGGCCGATTGAACAGGCTTTTCGGTGGGAATCAGCCGCTAGCTGCGCGTCAGGCATCAACCTGGCTGAGAAAGCAGCGCGCCATCAAAGATCAAATCCCTTTCCCTTTATCCTTAACCTGTGTTATACTTTTCTCATCATATTGTGAGGAGGAACATCATGAAAACAACATACAGCAGAACCGAATCCGTATGGCAGCGCATGAATAACAGCGAGAAAAAAGCCGTAATGGCCTATGGCGAGAAATATAAAGCTTTTCTTGACAAAGCCCGCACGGAACGGCAGTCCGTCAATTTCATCATAGAAGCGGCCGAAAAAAAGGGATTCAAGCTCCTCTACGACCTGAAGGCCCTTCATGAGGGAGATAAGGTCTATTGGAACCAAAAAGGCAAATCAGTCATCCTTGCCGTGATCGGCAAAGAACCCGTCAAGGAAGGGCTGAAGATTGTGGGCTCCCATATTGACGCACCGCGCCTTGACCTTAAAGGTAACCCCGTCCATGAGCAGGATGGCCTTGTCTACTTCCGTACCCATTACTACGGCGGCATCAAGAAGTATCAGTGGCCCTGCATTCCCCTGGCCCTGTGCGGCGTCATCTATACGCAAAATGGCAGGAAGCTCGAGGTCAATATCGGCATGGACGAAAATGATCCCGTCTTTTACATTACGGACCTGTTGATCCACATGGCCCAGGACCAGATGAAAAAGACCATGGCCGAAGGCGTGACTGGGGAACAGCTTCAGGCCATCATCGGCTCCCATGCTGGAAAAGAGGAGAAAGTCAAGGACGCCATCTTGAATCTCCTCAAAAAGACCTATGGCATAACGGAAGAAGATTTCACGACGGCTGAACTCGAATTGGTACCGGCCATGAAAAGCCGTGATGTCGGCTTTGATCGTTCCCTCATAGCGGCCTATGGCCAGGACGACCGTGTCTGCTCCTACGCCAACCTGGAAGCCCTGCTTGCCGCCAAACCGGGGACCAAGACCCAAGTGGCCCTCTTTACGGATAAAGAAGAGATTGGGTCCTACGGGAACACAGGTATGATGAGCTCCTATTTTGTGAAGTTTGTCATGAAGATGCTGGCCCTCCAGGGCAGCGGGGCCCTGCTGGACTTTTACGAAACCATGGAAAAGAGCGAAATGCTCTCTGGCGACGTCAATAGCTGCCTTGATCCCATGTTCCCTGAAGTAACGGAGAAAGATAATTCTTCTCTCTGCGGCTATGGCCTTGCCTTGACCAAATACACGGGGGCTCGCGGTAAAGCCGGCAGCAATGACGCCAACAGCGAATTCATCCAAAAAGTCCGTCAAATCTTTAATGATGGCGGTGTAGCGTGGCAGATTGGCGAACTGGGCAAGGTGGACCAGGGCGGCGGCGGAACCATTGCCTTCATGATGGCTGATTGGGGCTGTGAAGTCGTTGACTGCGGAACCGCCATGCTGAGCATGCATTCTCCCTACGATCTCCTGTCAAAAGCTGATGCGTACGAAACCTACCTGGGCTACAAAGTCTTTTTTGAAAGCAAGTAACTGAACATGACTGAACGAACACTGCTTCTTCGGAGGCAGTGTTTTTTTGATAAGGGAAGGAACTGGGGAAACATAGATAATAATGATTCTTAAAATTATAAAAGCATTAAAAAACAAAATGTTGGGTTTTCTGTGAAAAATGAACTGTAACTCAAAAAGGTATAGTATAATATGTTCATCCATCCACACAAGTTAAACGGTGGATGGATAACCTAACAAATCCAATGATCAAAAGTAGTTTTTATGATAGTGATGCAAACTTGAAAGGAGCATGAACGATGCAAAAAGTCGATCTTTTAAAAGAATATGGTCTGTACATCAACGGTGAATTTGTACCCGCCTCAGACGGAACTACGTTTGCCGCCCATAATCCAGCCAATGGGGAAGCCTTGGCTCTGTGCGCCGAAGCCACCAAACAAGACGTGGACCGCGCCGTCAAGGCGGCCCGTGAGGCACTCCCCAGCTGGTCCAAAACCTCTCCCATTGAGCGTCAGAACCTGCTCCTTAAGATTGCGGACATCATCGATGAGAATAAGGAACGGCTGGCCCTTGTGGAGACCCTCGACAACGGCAAACCCATCCGTGAGACCATGGCCGCTGATATTCCTTTAGGCTCGGATCACTTCCGTTATTTTGCCGGCTGCCTGCGCGCATGGGAAGGCTCTGCCACCATGCTTGACGACAACACCATGTCCCTTGTTCTCCATGAACCTGTAGGTGTCGTCGGTCAGGTCATCCCTTGGAACTTCCCCTTTACCATGGCCTGCTGGAAGCTTGCACCGGCTCTTGCTGCAGGCAATACGGTTGTCATTAAGCCGTCTTCCCATACATCTTTGTCCCTGCTGGAACTGCTCCGCCTCATTGACGGCGTCCTGCCCAAAGGGGTCGTGAACCTCATTACCGGCAAAGGTTCCCGCAGCGGTCAGTGGCTTCTGGATCATCCGGACCTTGATAAACTGGCCTTTACCGGTTCCACAGAAGTTGGTCACGGCGTCTATCAGGCCGCTTGTGACAAACTGATTCCTGTGACTTTGGAACTTGGCGGTAAATCGGCGAATATCGTTTTTGATGACGCTGACCTTAAGCAAGCCATTGACGGTGCCTGCAAGGGCATCCTCTTCAATCAGGGCCAGGTCTGCTGTGCCGGTTCCCGTCTCTTTGTCCAGGAAGGCATCTTTGATGAATTTGTCAGCCACCTGAAAGACACCTTTGAACATGTCCGGATTGGGGATCCGACAGACCCGAATACCCAGCTGGGCGCCCAGATTTATCGTTCCCAGCAGGAAAAAGTCCTGAACTATGTCAAAATCGGCGTGGAAGAAGGGGCAGAACTTGTGACAGGCGGCGAACGCTACACCGAAAATGGCTGTGATAAAGGCTTTTTCATGAAACCAACCATCCTCATCAGCCATACCAATGACTGCCGCGTCTGCCAGGAAGAAATCTTTGGACCCGTTGTGGTCATCCAGAAATTCAAGACCCTTGACGAAGTGATTGACCTTGCAAACGCCAGTGAGTACGGTCTAGGCGGTGCCGTCTTCACAAAGAACATCGATACGGCCCTCAAAGTGGCCCGTTCCGTCCGCACGGGACGGATGTGGGTCAACACCTATAACGACCTGCCCGCCGGCGCACCCTTTGGCGGCTACAAAAAATCCGGGATTGGCCGGGAAACCCACAAAGTCCTCTTGGAACATTACAGTCAGTTGAAGAACATTCTCATCAACCTGCGTGAAGGGGTGAGTGGGATGTATGACATTAAATAAACTTATGAAAAATATCCATAGTTTATGCGGACTTTGCTGAAAAATCTATTGAAAAGTGAACAAAATATCCCCGTGAGTCAATCACGGGGTATTTTTTGTTTGAAGGACCTTATTCAGGAGTGCGTTAAAACGGACTGCCGTTTCCGCTGCAATAGCCTTTGTCACGTGGATATAAATCAATTTCGAGGAGTGTAACCTATTTTGAGTAAATCAGCTATTGCACAAAAAAATTCATTCTCCATACTTAAGGGAATATAGAAAGATTGGGCATCCTACTGGCGCAGTTACCGCTGAATGCGATGCATACAAGATGACCCAAGACTATGGCTGCTAATTCTTTATCGATATTAACGATGAGGACGAATCTGGGTTCATTGCACAGAGGACAATCGGGGCCCAGCGGGGCCCAGATTGCGTCGATTTTCTGCACGAGGGGCCCCCATTGGCTGTTCGATAGAAAAATCTATGGAAACAATGGGGCATGACCTGTCGTCTGAAAGATTGTTTCACGATTTACGATAGGTAACGCATGGGTGCTTTCTGCCGTCTTTTTTATCCGGAGTCAATAGGGGATGACGCTCGGACCCAAACCGCCCCCTGACGGGGGAACGGGTCCGAACTTAATTCGCCCTCAAACATGTTCTTCGGCTTTCCGCTGCGCTCCAAAGCAGCCTCAGAACTCCGGGCGAATCTGCCTCGCTAACCGCTCGCAAGGAAACGTCACTGGCCTTCCTCATCCACCACCGAAAGGGCAGGCTTGCCTCATTAGAATGAGGCAACATGCGGCTTTCGGTCCCCCGCCTTGGCAAGGCGGATCGATGCGGCGCATCGAGTCCTAAGGCAAATGGCTGTACACAGGATGTTCCAGCTGCTATCGTGATTTCTATATTTCAAAAAGCCACGCCTCTTACAATGGCTATAAAAAGCTAATAGCCCAAAACCGAGCCTACGACTGCGTCCGGGTTAGGGCTTACCTTGCCGATTTTTCTTACGGTCTTTTGCCACCGTGCTTTCGCCATGGAGACGGCGAAAGCCGATCCGCCTTACCAAGGCGGATTGATGCCGCGCATCGAGTCCTAAGGCAAATGGCTGTACATAGAATGTTCCAGCCGCTATCGTGATTTCTACGTTTCAAAAAGCCCCCGTCTTACAATAGCTATAAAAAGCTAAGAGCCCAAAACCGAACCTACGTCTACGTCCGGTTTTGGGCTTCTCTTATGTTTTTTTGTCTTCCACTCTTTTGCGTTCCAATCGTTTGCCTCTATGTTTTCCTCTTCGTGTTTTCGCCTTGGAGACGGCTAAAGCCGTTCCGCCTTGCCAAGGCGGGGGACCAAAAGCCACTTGATTCTGCAAAGCAGAAGGCAAGTCCTTTTGGTGGTGGATGAGGAGGGGCAGTTTGGCGCCGACGTTCTGGTCTTTCTTCTATTTACATGATTCGAATGGGGCTCAGATTGGTTCAGATGCTCGGAATAACGCGAAGCAGGCTGACGACGTCATGCAACGAATGCCCCGTTCCGATCTTTTCTTCCATTTGCTTTTTGCGAATTTGGTTCAGATGGATCCAGATGCGAGGAGCCCCCACTTCCACCGACGACAGGCGGAAATTCCCGTTATTACGTTTTCCTAACGCCATCGTATTTCCTTCCATTTACCTTTTTCGAATATGGCTCCAGATTGGTTCAGATGCTAGGAATAACGCGAAGCAGGCTGACGACGTCGTACAAGATTTGGGTACTTCTAGGAAGCCTGCCGCGTTTGACAACGCAGATGGACCGATATGGACTGTAGGCGAAAAAGGTTTCCTACATCATCCGAAAAAATTCCAAGAAGTGGCTCGCCCGACGAAGGCATTTTTTCGGGCGTCTTTAACATGAAATTGTGTATCGCAACATTTTACGATGCGCCATGCCTTCATTGCCATCTCATAAATCTTGAAAAGGCAATGAAGGCACCTCGTGCAGAGAATCGGAGCGATTTTTGCTCCGAGTAAAAATAAAAGGGGAGCCCGACGTCTCCCTACGAGCGGTAGCGAGGAACATTTTTCGATGGGCCCCGCTCATCGCAAGACGCGGCCAACGCGATTCGGCTGCAGGCCCGTGTGACCAAAAAATCAATTCGGCGCCCTCCCGTAGGGCGGTTTGGCGCCGGCCCCTAAAAATGCTATAATATCCCTATCTATCAGAAGGGAGCCTTCATCCTTGTACGTCATCACACGCAATGTCCAGACGGAACTTGTGGTCCAAAAATCCCGGTTCCTGACAAGTTTATACCGCGTTTCTACTGAAATAGAGGCACAGGCCAAGATCAAGGCCCTCAAAAAAGAATATTGGGATGCCAATCATAATTGCACGGCCTATATCGTCGGCATCAAGCCCCGGGCGGAGCGCTCCAGTGACGATGGGGAGCCGGCGGGTACGGCAGGCGCGCCCATGCTTGAAGTGCTGCGCCAAAAAGAGCTCTATAACGTCGTTGCTGTGGTGACCCGTTATTTCGGTGGAATCAAATTGGGTGCTGGCGGCCTTACCCGTACCTATGCCAAGGCTGTTTCAGAAGCCATCAAGGCAGCAGGGCTTTCCCGCATGGTTCCCATGGGGGACTATGCCTTTACCTGGCCCATTGATGATGTGGGGCGGGTCTTGAACCATCTTTATGGCAAAGCGCTTTTTTCTGTCAAAGATGTTCAGTATGATGCCCAAGCAACCATTATCCTTACCTGTAAGCGCACCGATCGGGGGGACGTGACGCATTTTCTTACGGAAAGTCTGCGCAGCGCGGTTACCCTTGAGGAGCGGTGCCTTTTTGAAGCAGAAGAACCGCTGGAAGCGTCCCATTCTTGACCCTGCTTCACAGATACAGTAAAATAGGGGTATTAAGGAAGAAGAAGGAGACTGCGCACAATGTTAAAAAAGACAATGGCCATCCTCATGAGCTGCGCCTTCCTGGGAACAAGTGTCCCCGCATGGGCAGCTGTCAGCGCTGTTAGTGCGCCTGTTCGGACCGTAACGCGGACGGAGCAATCCGTGACCGTGGAATGCCCGGTAGTGACAGGCGGAACCAAGGCGGCAACGGATAAGATCAATTCGGCCCTTTCGAGCAAAGTGGCCTCTTTTGTAAGTGAAGCATCGACCCTTGGCGGAGGTAAGGTCCATTATGACGTTCATCGGGCTAACGACAACGTCATCAGCCTGACCCTCGTCATGACGCCGGAAATGGGCGTTGAAGAAACGCAGGGCATGACTTTTGACCGCAAGACCGGCGAGCTGAGGCCCCTGAGCTATTATTACAGCGGGACCGATCTGGAAAATCGGACCCAAAGCGGCCTTCAGTACCTGTATGACGTTGATCCGGCAAAAGCAAAGGCCCTTCCTGATACGTATTATGTCGATGACGATGGAAGCATCATCGGTCTTTACCACGCTGGTTCCATTCTCGATAAGAGCGAGGGCGAAGTAGAAGTCAACTTGTCCGCGTCGGAAATCCCGCCTGATACGGTTTCTGCTCCCGCACCCAAGAAGGAAACGCCCGCTTCTGAAGCGGCATCTTCCAAGACGGATGAAGCTTCGGCTGCGGAAACACCAGCCCCAAAGCAACCGGCTGCGGAAACACCGGCTGAACCCCAAGAAACTTCCCCATCTGCGGACGTGGAAACACCCGCTCCGGCACAGCCTACTGAGCAAGCGCCGGCGCAGCCTGCCGTACAGGGGAACCCGGGCCATGTCCAGGGAACGGAAGTCCGCATGAGACGAGGACCGGGTCTTGATCAAGATATCATTGGTGTCTTTGATGACGGGGAAGCCCTGAGCGTCCTTAAAAGCGATGTGGCAAGCGGCATGAAGTGGTATGAAGTGACCCGTGCCAATGGAGCTACCGGCTGGATAGCTGCCGATTACTGTGTCGTTGCTGATGAATACAACGTTCCCAGCGGTGCCGTCCAAAATGGACGCAAGGGCGTCATTACCGGTACGGAAGTCCGCATGCGCGGCGACGCCAGCCTTAACGGCGACGTCCTGGGCTACTTTGAACAAGGGGAGACGGTCACCATCCTCGACGCTGCCGATGGCGGCGGCATGAACTGGCTGCGCGTCAGAAGGGAAAACGGCGAGACTGGTTGGGTCGCTGCTGCCTACTGCAAAGAAGCCTAATTTATTGACTCTATGGTCAATTTCCTAATTTTATGGTACAATCGCTCTATCATCTTGAAAGTAAATAGGAGGCCCTACAAATGAATAAATTCCTTAAAATGGCTGCTGCCGCGCTTTTCGCTGCTTTTCTCGTCCTTCCCGGCATGAGCCGCGCCGACGCTGCGATGAAGCTTGCCGTCGTGCCGCTCATCATCGGTGAAAATGTGGAAGACGACGCAGGTCTCAAACCCATTGCCTACAGTACGGAAGTTTCGGAACTCTTCCAGTATCCGGAATACGACCTTGTTGATTCCGATACCGTAAGAAAAGCGGCCCTTGCCCAGCAGGACAACCTTTTTACCAAAGAAGGCCTGGAAGCCATCGCTAAAGCCAGCGGTGCCGACTGCGTTGTGGCCATGAGTGTTGACAAGTTCGACGTGGAAGAAGATAATTTCCGCCGTGAACCGGTGACGAAACTTCGTTTTGAAGGAAAGTTTGCCACCATCAACATGCTGAATGGCAGCTACAAGGAAGACCATTACCGCTTCCGCGATGAACGTGAATCCGGTGCCATCCATCCGAAGTTCGATTATCCCCATAATCGCTTCCAGTACCTGTGCAAACGGGAACTGAACAAGGCCATCAAGAACAACAAATAACATGCTGAAAGGGGCTGTAACAATTCACCTTGTTGCAGCCCTTTTTCTTAAGCGGACGCCTCATCGAAGAAAGGATGGAAGAAATGGATTGGAACGAGATCCGGGAAACCGGTCACGCCTGTTATAACTGCTCACATCTCAAGGAACGCAAACGTTACTGGATCTTTTTGCTGCGCACCTATTTTCATCAAAGGGAAATGGAAGGACTCCAGCTTTTTTTTCATGAAACACCGATACGGGCAAGGATCCGGGCCGGTATGCCCTGCCTCATGGAACAGGCTACACGGGCATTTTTTTATAAAGGGGCTTCCTTTGCTGAACGCATTGCCCTTATCAAGCAGCACATCATCCATCTGGAAACGCACCTGACGGATGACTTTCTTTTAAAGATCTACGAGGCCCATGACAAGATCACCCTTTGGGCCGACACCTTTGAGGAAAAGCCCCTTACGATGGACCTGTTGTTCCATCCGGGTCAGCGCAAGGAAGGCTGCCTGTCTTTGGTTCTCCATTGGGGATCCCTTGACTTTTACCAGATGATGTTCTGGTTTGGTCTGTCTCCTGAAACGGGAAAACCCGCTCTTTTTGTGGGGGCCCTTCAGGGAACGACCTTAGGAAACGAGGCTGTCAAGGCCATGACCAAGAAATTTTTTGGCTACCGCACCAAGAACCTGATCTTTTATGGTCTTCGCACGGCAGCCGGCCTCATGGGGGCAGAAATCATCTATGCCGTGACCAATGCAGGGTATTATGCCATGAATCATGTCCGTATGGATCGCAAGCTCAAAACCAATTTTGGCGACTTCTGGGCGGAATGTGGGGGCACGCCCACACGGGACCCGCGCTTTTATGAAATCCCCTTGGAGGAGCATCGCCGTAACCTGTCGGAACTGAAGCCTTCCAAACGGGCCAACCACCGCCGCCGCTATGAACTCATGGATCAGATGGCAGAAAGTATAAAAGCCGCCCTTGCGCCGTGGCAGGCTCGTTAACCGGTTGTCAGCAAACTGTGAAAAATTTAGTTTTACTACCGCAAGCTTTTCATTTATGCTACAATGAGGGGAGAATTTCAGTGTGAAAAATCTGACGGAGGTGTATCTCTTGAAAAAACAAATCCTAAGTATGATGATGGCCGCCCTCGTAAGCCTCACTTGTCTTACACCGGCTTTTGCGGCTGAATCCCTTGCTTCTGGCACTGTGTCCGATAAACTGGGTGTATCTGAACAGTTCCTTTATGGGACCGAACAGAGTGGGTCGCTTGTTAGCCGTGTGGATAAGATGGAAAAGGACCTTTATGGGCAAACTTCAAGCGGCAGTGTCATGAGCCGTGTGGACCGCGTCTATAATCGCCTTGAAGGTACGCCAAGCGGCACGCAGCTTTCCATTGCTGCCCAGATGAACGCCATTGAGTGGCAGTTTGCTGACCGTATGAGTGATGAAGGCGTTAAGACCCGAATCGGGAACCTTGAAACGGACCTGTTTGGGACCCAGTACACGCAGGATACAATTCTGTCCCGCCTGTCCCGCCTTACAAAGAGCGCCTTCCCATCAGGCAGTCTTTCCCGTCAGACCGTGACGCTGCCGAAGGATTCCCTTATCAAGATCAAATTCATGGAAGACATCAACAGTAAAACGGCCCAGGCCGGTGATAAAGTCGATTTTATTGCCGATGACAATGTGTACGTTGGGGAAGCCCTCGTCCTGCCAAAAGGCGCCCGAGGCAATGCAACAATCAAAAAAGTGGTACAGCCCCGCATCTTTGGCCGCGATGCCCGCATTGACATCGACTTTTCCTCTGTGACTGCCGTAAACGGGGAAAAGATTCCTGTGACAGTTGGGGAGCTAGCGAAACAGCAGGCCAAGACCGTTGCTGGTGCAGCCGGTGCTTCCATTGGCGGCATGGTTCTTTTTGGACCGGTGGGGCTTGTTGGCGGCGCCTTTGTCAAAGGAGCCCAAGTGACCATTCCGGCCGGCAGCAACACCTATGTCCAGGTCCTTGAAGATACGACCGTTCAAGGAATCGTGCTCCAAGGCGCATCGACTGCAGGCGTCCAGGCAGTTCCTGCCAGTGAAGAGGAACGGGAGGATAAGCTTGATACAGTGGATAAGCCGGCCGTAAGTGAAAAGAAGACGGACAAGGCTGATGATAAGAAAGCTGTAGAAAAAGAGAGCGATGATAAAGCAGACGCCGAAACGGAAAAGACCCTCGCCGCTGACGAAAAGAAAGACGCCGACGTGAAAGCCGCCGACAAGAAAGCCAATTCTCATAACGACGAAGACGCTGAATATGATGAAGACGAGGACGTCGATCTCGATCTTGCTGAAGAATAAAGACCATAGGAATCCTAATGGGACCATGAAGAAATGAAAGGATCATTTCTTCATGGTCCCATTTTTGTTTTTCTTATGATGTGAGGAGAAAAGAAAAGGTTCTTTGTCAAATTTTGGGGTGCTAAAGTGTCTATGCACTCCTGGAGAG